>Ga0180016_100062_pt1 | contig 50990 bp, 42 predicted proteins | sample KR46_M_MetaG_FD_129673 | JGI IMG/M metagenome (GOLD analysis project Ga0180016, IMG submission 129673) | Groundwater microbial communities from the Olkiluoto Island deep subsurface site, Finland - KR46_M_MetaG | ecosystem: Environmental > Aquatic > Deep subsurface > Groundwater | place: Finland... | reverse complement strand
GCCTGTTGGTCCTGGCCTGGCTGGCCTGGAGAAACTCCGCCACCGCTCAGGCAGGCGCTTGGCGGCTGCCCGCCAAGGAGGCGGTGGCGCTGGTTGTGGGCCTGGCCTTGTTGATGGCGGCCCCGCTGGCGGGAGCCAAGCTCTGGCCCCCTCGAACCCTGGAGGCCGAGCTGATGCGCGGCAGCCACCGCTCTCCGCTGTGGGTGGAAAACGCCTTCCCCTGGGACATGCGGGGCCGCAGCCTGAGCAACGGCGGATGGATCAGCGGGAGGTTGTTCTTCCCGGGCGGAGCGGCCCGCCTCAGGCTGGTGGCCAGGGCGGGCAGCCCCGGCGAGGTTCTGCTGAGCCTGGACGGGCGGTCCCTGCCCGGCCTGGCCTTCAACCGGGGCCGCAGCCTGGAAGTCACCTTGGCGCCGGTGAACCGAGGCTGGCACCAGGTGAGCCTCTTCTGGCGCTCCTGCCCCCGGCGCGACTGCTATCTGCTGGTGGACCGGTTGGAGCTGTTACCCGGCGGTCCCGGATAAAAGACGCCAGGCGGTGCGGGCGAAATCCCCGGCGGTGGGCCGGTTGGGCATCACCCGGTTGACCATGCACCAGCCCTTCCACCCCTTGCGCAGCACCTCGTACAGCGGCCCCAAGGGCAGGCGGATCAGGCCGGGCAGGTAGGGCCGCATCCAGGGGAACTCCACGCACAGGGCGAAAAGCTTGCCCAGGTTGGCCAACTCCTTCCGGTGCTCCACCTTGAGCACCGAGCCGTGGAAGTAGGCCTGGTCCAGGCCGCTGAGGTCGCCGTCGAACAGGCCCATGTCCTGGGCCATATCGTGGATGGGCGTGCCGGGGTAGGGGGTCAGGAACGACACCGTGGAAAAGGCGGGCCTGAGGGCGATGTTCATGTCCAGGGTCTTGAAGTCGGCCGCCAGGGAGCCGCCGGGCAGGCCCACCATGTTCTGCACCCAGCTCACCAAACCGTGCTTTTTCAGCAACCGGCCCATCTCGTGGATCTTGTCGTCGGGCACCGGCCGGTTGAGCACCGAGCGCCGGAGCCCCTCGTCGCCGGTCTCCACCGACCAGTTCACGCTGTGGCAGCCCGCCCGCGTGAGTAGGCTCATCACCTCGTCGTCGGCCTGCAGGGGGTTCAGGGCGCAGCTGAAGGGCACCCCCACCCCCTGGGCGTAGGCCGGGGAGAACTCGCGCAGCCACTTTTTGCTGAAGCCCAGGGAGGCGTCCACGAAGCGGAAGAACTGCACCGGGTAGTGATCCCTGAGCCCGGCCAGCTCCTGCACCAGCAAATCCACCCGGCGCATGCGCACCTTGTTCTTTAGCCCGTGCTTGCTCATGAAGTCTCGGTGGAAGCAGTAGGAGCACTTGAAGGTGCAGCCCCGCCCGGCCAGCACCGTCTTCATGGGGGTGCGGGCCAGGTGGGGGAACTTGTCGTAGAGCAGGGCCCGGTCCGGGAAGGGCAGGTCGTCCAGGGAGCGCTGCCCCGGCTCCACCGGACCGGCCACGATTTCCCCGTCCTGTTTGCGGCGCAGGTTGGGGATGCCCTCCAGGCCCAGCCCCCGGTCCATCCGGTCGCACAGCTCCACCAGGGCCCGCTCGCCCTCGCCCACGCAGATCAAGTCCAGGCCCGGCTCCTGTTCCAACACCGAGGGCACGAAGGTGGGGTGGGGCCCGCCGAAGATGCTGGTGAGCGGGGCGATGCGTTTGAGGCGGCGGTTGAAGTCGGCGAATCGCTGGTGCGCCCCGGTGACCACGCTGTAGGCCACCAGCTTGATGCCGTGCTCCTTAACCGTGGCCACCGCGTCGGTGAGGTCCAGGTCGCAGATATGCGGAGTGTGGCCCGCCTTTTTCAGACAGGCCGAGAGGTATTCCACCCCCAGGGGCTCGAAGCCTCCCAGGGCGAAGTTTTTTATGTCCGCCACGAAAAGAACCTGCACCGCTGACGTCTCTCCTTTGAGGCCCTCAGGCCGCCCGGGACCCGGAGGCCAGGCGCTCCAGGGCCATGCCCGCCGCCCGCCGCCCCGAGCAGATCACGCTGCTGATGGTGCGGCTGTGGGGATAGATGGTGGCGTTGCCCGCGAAGAACACCCCGGGCAGGCGGTTTTGCAGATCATGGGTTTGTTGGTGGTAGTCCACGTCGAACACCGGGGTGGCCACCGGGCTTTGGGTCACCAGGCAATCGACCAGCTCCACCGGCCCCACCATGGCCCTCAGGTCCTTTAGGTAGGTGTCGCGCACCTGGTTGGCCGGGGCGGTGATCAGGGGATGCTCGTCTGCCAGATAGGCCGAGCAGTAGACCAGGTTGGCGCGGTGATGTCCCAGCAGGGACTGGTTCACCACCACCTTGGAGGAAAAGCCCGGCTCCAGGATGTTGGTCCAATAGGGCAGCTCCAGGGTCCGGTCCAGGGCCATGAGGGCGCAGGCCACGCCCTGGTACTTCACCCGGCTCTCGAAGCTGAAGTTCACCGGCAGCAGGGCGAAGCGGTTCAGCGGCAGGGTGTTGATCACCACCCTGGCCGCGTGGCTCTGCCCACCGGCGTGCACCAGGTAGCCGTCTTTGGTGCGCTCCAAGGCGGTCGCCGGCGAGTTCAGCCGGACATCCGCACCCTGGGTCAGCTCATCCCCCAGACGGCGGGCCAAGCGGTCCAGGCCGCCGTCCAGGTAGCCCAGCATCTCGCCGCTGACTCCCTTGGCCTTGGTGGCGGCCAGGCCCTTGATGCGGCCGTGCAGAAAACCGGCGCACACCCGCTCCGGGGGGATGCCGAACTTGTTGCGCATCATGGGGGCCATCATCTTGTGGTACACGCTCTGGCCCCAGTGGCGCACGATCCAATCCTTGGCGCTCATTCCGGTCAAGTTTTGGCTCTGGGTGAAGCGCGAGCTGAGCATTCCCGCGCAGAAGCGCAGCTTGTCGGCCAGGTTGAAGGGAGCGAAACGCAGCAGATCCTGGGGGCGGCTGAAGGGATAGAGCCGTCCCTCCAGGTAGAAGGCCATGGAGGTCTCTTGCCACAGCAGGGAGCCTGTGAGGCCCATCTCGCCGATCAATTCCAGCAGCTCGGTGTCGTGGGGCTTGATGTGGTGATAGAACCACTCCACCGATTCACCGGCCACCGGGCCGCAACGCCCCGCCCCGCCCAGGCCGCCGGAGGCCTCCAAGAGCAGACTCCCGGCCCCGCCCCGCATCAGGCTTCGGGCGGCGGCCAGGCCGGAGTAACCGCCGCCCAGCACCACGGCGTCATACATGGCCGTTCAACCGCAGGTTGAGCAGGTGGCGCAGGGAAACCGGGTAGCGCCGGGAGGTGGCGAACTTGGAGTGGCCCCACCTGCGGCGGCGGTGGCGCACCGGCACCTCCCTGACCCGGCCGCCCTGTAGGTAGATGAGCAGGGGGACCAGGCGATGGGTGCCCCGGCTCCACTCCAGGGAGCGCAGCCGCGCGGTGGGCGCGGCGCGCAGGCCGCAGTTCACGTCCCGGAAATGGTGGCCGAAAAGCAGCAGGATAAGCAGATTGTAGAACCAGGAAGGCAGGCGCTTGCCCCAGAAGGCGTCACGGCGGCGCACCCGCACGCCGTGCACGCAATCGCAGCCTTGCTCCACCAGGGCCACCATCGCCGGGATGTGGGCCGGGTCCTCCTGGAGGTCGGCGTCGATGGTCACGCTGACCGGGGCCCTGGCCCGGGCCAACCCGGCGGCCAGGGCGGCGCTTTTGCCGGCGTGGGCGATGCGCAGATAGGTGAAGCCCTCGCAGCCCTGCAACAGCCGGGGCCCGTCATCGTCGGAGCCGTCGTCCACCACGATGACCTCGGCCCCCAGGGAGCCCGCCAACCCCGCCAGCCCGCTATAGAGACCGGGGATGCTTTCCTGCTCGTTGTAAAGCGGCACGATTATGGAAACCGCCGGCGCGGCAGGGGAGACAGAACCTGTCTCATGCGCGGTAGCTTGGGAGCAGGGCACGATTTTGTCCTTGGCCATATATGCCGCGAAACGTAACGGCGTCGTAATGTTAAAAATATCTTAGTATCGTAGCATGCCTATCGGTCAAAACGCTATCCGCAGAATTGATTAATGGTTGTCCGGGGTATGCGCCTTGCGTAAGGGCGAATTATAAAAACCTGTACATATTAGATATTTAGAGTTACGATTCCCGCCGTGTTCGCCTGCCCGTGAACCAAATGCTGTGCCGACATCTCGCCGCGTCCGCTCAAGGCGAGGGCTCTCTTAACCCTGGGGCGTATCGGTATGCTTTGCAGTCACCCCGCCGCACCCCAAGAGGTTAGGGCAAGCCTCCAGCATTGCGTTTTCCTGTGACAACTCCAGAGTAACCCGTGGGGCGTTTGGCTTCATGTGGCGTCAGGAAAAAAATGCATAGCTACCTAGAGCGTAAGTTGGGCCGAAAATTTTTGCTCCTGCCGGTCGTGGTTCTGCTCCTGATTCTGGCCGCCGCTCCGGCCCCGGCCGCCGACCAAACCAACACCGGCACCATCACCGGCAACTGGGCCGGCACCTCCGAGGACGACGACTACGACAACCAGGGCACCGTCACCGGCCAGGTGAACATGACCCAGGGTGGGCACGACGTATTCACCAACTCCGGCGGCGTGGGCCTTAGCGTGTTCATGAGCAGCGACGGCTCCAACACGGTGGAAAACCAGCTCGGCGGCTCCATAGGCGCAAGCGTCTTCGGCAGCAACAACACCGCCACGGGCAGCGACGGCGGCTCCAACAGCCTCATCAACGCCGGGACCATAGGCAACAACCTCATGGGCAGCCGCAACAAGGGCGACAACAGCAGCGGCGGCTCCAACACCATAACCAACTCGGGCACGGTGACCTTAGACATCTACGGCAGCAACAACAGCGGCGCGAACAGTAGCGGCGGTTCCAACGTCATCGGCAACACCGGCACGGTGCGCAACATCTACGGCAGCAGCAACAGCGGCGCGAACAGCAGCGGCGGCTCCAACACCATAACCAACTCCGGCACGGGTGAATCCGAAATCTACGGCAGCAACAACACCGGTGCGGGGTCCACCGGCGGCTCCAACACAATCGCCAACTCGGGCGAGTTGGACGGCATTTACGGCAGCTATAACCAAAGCGACTCCAGCAGCGGCGGCTCCAACACAATCACCAACAGCGTCCTGGCCCTGGGCATCATCGGCAGCTTTAACGATGGCGCCTCCACCAGCGGCGGCGACAACCTAATCACCAACAGCGGCGTGGCCGTCACTATCTTAGGCAGCTACAACTACGGGGCGGGGGCCGTCGGCGGCTCCAACACCATCACCCTTACAGATGCCTCCAGCGGCTTCGGTTCCTTCGGCAGCGTCAACGAAGGTGTGGGCAGCAGCGGGGGCTATAACACCATCACCAACTCCGGCGAGGATTACGGCGGCCTGGTCGGCAGCCAAAACGAAGGGGAGGGCAGCAGCGGCGGCTACAATACCGTCATCAACACCGGCCTCGAGGTGTCCGGTCTCGCCGGAAGCTTCAACGAAGGCGACAACAGCAGCGGCAGCTTCAACACCGTCACCAACACCGGCACGGTGGACGGCGACATCTACGGCAGCGGCAACGGCGGGGTGGACAGCGTCGGCGGCTCCAACATCATAAGCAACACCGGCACGGTGACCTACGACATCTACGGCAGCTTTAACGATGGCGACTCCAGCAGCGGCGGCTCCAACACCATCACCAGCACAGGGACGGTGGATGGCTACATCTGCGGCAGCATCAACGAGGGGGCGGGCAGCAGCGGCGGGGACAACACCATCGTCAACTCCGGCACGGTGGATGGTTATATCTTCGGCAGCCGCAACCGTAGCGGCAGCGTCGGCGGCGGGGGCAACACCGTCACCAACTCCGGCAGCGTTGCCCAAGTGATATACGGCAGCTCCAACGAGGGCGACTCCAGCAGCGGCGGGGGCAACACCATCACCAACACAGCTTCCGGAACGACGGACTTTATCGCTGGCAGCCGGAACACGGGCAGCAACAGCAGCGGCGCCGGAAACGTCATCAACAACGCGGGCACCGTCACCAGCGGCATCTACGGCAGCCTTAACGATGGCGACGGCAGCAGCGGCGGGGGCAACACCATAACCAACAGCGGTACGGTGAACGGCAACATCTGGGGGAGCCTGAATTCGGGCGCGAACAGCAGCAGCACCGGCAACACCATCGTCAACTCCGGCACGGTGAGCGGCGACATCTACGGCGGCAGAAACACAGGCAGCGGCAGCAGCGGCGGCGACGACACCATAACCAACCGCGGCACGGTGGGCGGCAGCATCTACGCGGGTGACGGCGACGACCGGGTCAACTTGGAAGGCGGCTCCTCGGTGGGCGGCACGGTAGGCGGCGGCAGCGGCACCGACACCCTGGCCTTCAGCGGCATGGGCAACCAGGACGGCAGCCTTTGGGGCACCACCTATTTGAACTTCGAGAACCTGGCCTTCTATGGCGGGCGCACCACCCTGACCGGCGACTGGAGTATCAGCGGGACCACCACGGTGGAAGCGGGCGGCGTGGCCGCGATCAACGGCACCCTGACCAGCGACACGCTGACCAACAACGGCACCCTGGGGGGCCGCGGCACCATCGTGGGCGAGGTGACCAACAACGGCGTCATCTCGCCGGGCAACAGCATCGGCACCCTGACCATCGACGGCGACTTCATCAACAGCGGCAGCGGGGTTTTGGCCGTGGAACTGGGCCTGGGATCGGGCGACCGCCTGGTGGTCACCGGCACCGCCTATCTGAACGGCGGAACCCTGCGGGCCGCCCTGGAGCCGGGGGTCTACACCGGCGGCACCTCCTGGACGGTGCTGAGCGCGGGCAACATCGTGGGCGGCTTCTCCAGCTTCCAGTCGCTCTTGGACTCGGTGGTGCTGTCCCTGTCCATGGGCGCCTCCAGCGATTGCATCTCCATAACCCTGTCGCGCGCCTCCTACGCCCAGTTCGGCCAGACCGCGAACCAGCGAGTCGTCGGTGGGCGGCTGGACGACATAGTGCCCCTGGCGGTGGACCGCGACGACGAGATGGCCACGTTGATAACCGCCATGGACTTCGCCTACAGCGCGGCCCAGATAAGCGCCGCCCTGGAGCAGCTGAGCCCGGAGATGTACAGCGCCTTTGCCTGGTCCGCGCTGCAAAGCGCCCAGGCCTTCGGCGATGTAATTGACCAGCAGATGGACCAGGAGCGCGACGCGCTCCGCTTGGGGACGCCTACCGCCGAGGGCTCCCCCCAGGGCCTGAACCTGTGGGCCCGCTTCTGGGGCAGCACCGCCCAGCGCCAGGGCGACGCCCAAAACCTGGGCTACGGCCAGACCCTGGACGGCGTGGCCTTGGGGGGCGACGGCGCACTGGCCCCATGGCTGAACCTGGGCCTGGCCCTGGGCGTCAGCCGGGGAGAGTTGAGCTGGGACCGGCCCTCCTATTACGGGCGCATGGACAACTTCCACGCCGGTCTCTACGCCAAGGCCGTCTGGGGGGCGCTGTATCTGCGGGGCCAGCTCGGCTTGGCCTACAACGACTCCACCGCTCACCGGTCTCTGAACTTGGCCAGCTACAACGGCACGGCTCGCAGCGACTTCCAGGGCCTGGCCGGCTTGGGCAGCCTAAAGGGCGGCTACGACTTCAAACTGGGGGGCTGGCAGACCGGGCCCACGGCCATGGTGCGCTACACCGGCCTGAAGCAGGACGGCTTCAGCGAGTCCGGGGTGGGAGCCCTGGGACTGGCGGTGGAGGAGCAGGACGCGGAGTCGATGCAGAGCGCCCTGGGCTGGGAGGCTTCCACCCTGTGGGAGCTGGGCGGGGTGCGGATGCTGCCCCGGTTGGCGGCGGCCTGGTGGCACGAATTCAAGGACGATCCCTTGCAGATCACGGCTCGTTTCGAGGACTACGGGGTGTCCCCCTTGACGGTGGACGGCCTGAAGCTGCCCTCGGACTATGGCGTGGCCAGCATAGGTTTCTCCGCCCTGCTTAGCCAAACCCTGGAGGCCAACCTGGCCCTGACCCTGGCCCTGGGCGACGACTACTACGCCCAGGCCGTCACCGCGGGGCTTGAGTACCGGTTCTGAGGGCGCCGCCCGAAAACGGCGGCACGTCAAAAAAAACGGACCAGCAGCCTCACGGTGCTGGTCCGATCATTTTTTTGCGGCTCGGCCTGGCCCTCGGGTTTTTCCAGGCATAGCGGAAGGGACTTGCGGCTGGTCGCCCTCGGCGCGCCGTGGCGGTCCTAGGCCTCCAGGGCCTCCACCCGGTTGCGGCCTTTTCCCTTGGCCTGATACAGGGCCTGGTCGCCCCGTTTGAGCCAGGAATCAAGGTCGTCGGACTGGGGATCGAAGGCCGCCACTCCCAGGCTTATGGTGCAGGCGATATGACGCCCCTCGGCCTTGAAGGTGTGGGTCTGGACGCGCACGCGCAACCTGTCGGCCACCTCCACGGCGGCTTTCAGGTCGGTTTCCGGCAGGATTATGGCGAATTCCTCGCCGCCCACCCGGCCGAAAAGGTCGCTGTCGCGCAGCTCCTGGCTTATTAGCTGGGTGAGCTTTCTGAGCACCAGGTCGCCGGCATGGTGCCCCAGGCTGTCGTTGACCGTTTTGAATTCGTCGACATCCACGTTTATCAAGGCGATGGCGTGGCCGTAGCGCCGGGCGCGCTTGACCTCCAGGGAGGCCGTGTACATGAACTGCCGCCGGTTGGCGATACCGGTCAGCTCATCGGTGAGGGACAGGAAGCGCAGCTCCTCCTCCATCTTCTTGAGGCTGGAGATGTCCAAGAAGCTCTCCACCAGGCGCTCCCGGCCGTCCAGATTGACCTGGGCCACGGTCTTTAAGATAGGCAACAACCGGCCGTCGGATTGGCGCAGTTGCTGCTCCGAGTTGTCGGACTTTTTGCCCAGATCGGTGATGGGGCATCGCCCCAGCTGATCTTGGCACACGAAGCGGTGACAGACGGACCCGATCACCTCCTGAGGGGACGCCTTGAACATCTCCATGGCCACGGAGTTGGCGTCCACGATGCGGTGGTCGGTGGGCTCGATGATCAAGATGCCCGCCTGGATGGAGTCCAACAGTTCGCGCACCAGCTTTTGGCTTTGCAGCAGGGCCTGCTCTATCTGGTTCCGTTCCCTGGCGTAGCGTATGGCCCGCTCCATGGTCTTGGGATCGGTCTCGGATTTAACCAGGTAGTCCTGGGCCCCCTCTCGGATGGCCTGAAAGGCGGTTTCCTCGTCGTCGAGGCTGCTCAACACCACTATGGCTTTGTTGGAGAAGATATTTTTCACGCGGCGCAGGGTGTCCAGCCCCTCGCTGTCGGGCAGGAACAGGTCGAGCAGGATGGCGTCCGGATCAAAGTCCTGGAGCGTGGCGGCGGCTTGCCCCACCGTCTCCACCGCCCGCAGCAAATACTCATCCTTGGCCATTTCCTGCAAAATGCCTTTTATGAGCATGCTGTAGGTCTTGCTGTCCTCCACTAATAAAAGGCGAACCTGGCGGCGCATGAAACTTACCTCACCTCGATAATGTCATAAGGTGATTGCTGTTTAGCACAAGGCCGGAGGGCTCAACAAGCACCGTTGGCCCCATGGATGATGGAGCCTTCTTTTCGGCGGTGCCCAAGGTCTGGCCGTTTCACCTGAGCATATCCGGCAAGAGACCGGAGGGCAAGAATAGGATGTTCTCCGCCCTGGCCTAGGGGAGGGGGACGCCCACTGGCTGGGTATGAAAAACAAGCGGGTCTTGCGACTTTGATGGTGGGCCCGAGCCACGTCCCCGCCCCCGCGCGGCCTCGCCATGGCTCATGGCCCTGTTTTTTTGCCCTGCCAGGGCTTATCGCATTTGGTCCGCGCCCGTGGGCGGCCAAACCGCCGGGCAGAAAGGGGGCGGAAACGTTTGGCCCCGATCGGTCTTGGCGGTTTCTACCAGCCGTACTTCTTGAGGGCCTCGCGGACCGCCGCTTCCCTGGTCTGGTCGTCGATGTCTATGCGCCGGGCCCGGCCTTCCTTGATCTTCTCCACCAGCAGATCCAGGTCGGCGGGCTTTTCCATGAAGTCCAGGGCGCCCAGGCGCATGGCCTCCACCCCGACCTGCACGCTGGCGTGCCCGGTGAGCAGGATGATCTGAAGGCTGGGCTTGTTGACCAGGGCCCGCTTCAGGGTTTCCATGCCGTCCACCTTGGGCATCTGCAGATCCAGCACGATGGCGTCATAGAGGTTTTGCCCGATCTTTTCCAGGGCCATGGCCCCGTCCAGGGCCGTATCCACAATGCAGCCACGGTTGCTCAGACGCTCACTGACGCTTTCCAGGAAGTCCGGATCATCATCGACAACCAACACCCTGATGTCTTGCATCGCTACCCTCCTATTTCGTTGCGGCTCTCGGCGGCCGCTTGATCTTGTGGGTCGGGCGCCCATGCGGGCTGCCCAGGCTCCAGCCATTTTACACGACCATGGGCCAGGTCGTATATGGCCCCCACCGCGGCAAAGGCGCCGGAGGCGACTCCATCCCTGATGGCCTCGCTTTGCCGGAAAAGCGTCTGCATGGTCTGCTTGACGTTTTCCTCGATGGCCCGGTCCAAAAGCGCCCCACTGTTCGCCTCGGGCAGGTCGGCCATGGCCTGGTGCACCGCCGGGGTTATGCCGCTGAGCAGCCCGCGCAGGCTGGCCTCGGCGGGCACCGCGTCGTTTTGCACCATGTCCAGGGCGGCGGTAACCGCCCCGCAGTTACTGTGGCCCAGCACCACCAACAGCGGGGTGTGCACGTGCAGCATACCGTATTCCACCGAGGCCAGGGCGGCGGAATCCAGGCTGTGGCCCGCGGTGCGCACCACGAACAGGTCCATGATGCCCACGTCGAAGATCATTTCCACCGGCACCCGCGAGTCCGAGCAGGAGAGCACCGTGGCCATGGCGTGATCGGCCTGGTTGCCAAGGTGGGCCTGCCTGCGCCGCAGCAAGCCGCTGCGTGGATGGCGGCGGCGGTCATTGGTGAAGCGGTGGTTGCCCTTGCTAAGTTCGTCCAACACCTTTTTGGGCTCGGGTTTGTCCGGCCGCGCGTGGTGTGTGGCGTGCTTGTGCTTGCTCATTATATTTTACCCTCCCGTGGCCCGCGCCGGCGGCAGTTCCAACTCCAGGGCCGCGCCGCCCTCCCCCGGGCGTACTCCCAGCTCTTGTAAAAATTGCGAAGGCAACGCATCCGGCGCCCGCTCCATCTCTCCCACCAGGCGCAGCGCCACCGCGTCGCCGCTGCTTTGTAAAACAAGGCGCAACACCGATCCGCCCACCGCCGCCTTCACCACCGTGGCCAGGCAGCGCCACAACAGCCGCTCGAAGTCCAAGGTGGGCAGGCCCACGCTCAGGGCCTCCGGCAGCTCCAGCTCCAGGGTCACGTTGTGCAGGGCGGCCTGCCTGGCGAATATGCCGCAGATGAGCGTGACGCCCTTGACCGCGTCGCAGATGGGCCCGGTTTCCTCGGCGCTGTGGGCGAAGGCGTTGAGGCGCTTCACCGCCTGGTCGGCCCTGCCCACCCGCTCGATAACCCGCCCGATGAGCTGGTACAGGCGGTCCGGGTCGGGCTCGCGGCCCTTGGCGCCCATCTCCAGCATCTCGCTGATGAGCCGGCTCTGCTCGTTGATGACCGCCAGCTCGTTCTTGATCTCGTGGGTGGCGTTGCGCGTCACCTGGCCGAACAGCTCGGCATAGCCGGCTTGGCCTGGGTTGGTGTCCGGCATCAGCTCAGCTCCTGTTTGCCGCCGCCCTGCATCAAGGCGATCAGGTCGTCGATGTCCACCGGTTTGACCAAATACAGGTCAGCCCCCATGTCCAGGGCGCGGTCCAGGTCCTCCGGGGCGCTGTGGCCGGTGAGCAGGATTATGCGCGCCTCGGGCCGGGCTGCCTTGATGGCCTGGATGGCCTCGTAGCCGCTTAGCCCCGGCATCTTCAGGTCCAGCACCACCCAGTCGTAGGCCTGGTCCTGGATCATCTTCAGGCCCTGTTCCCCGCTGGTGGCCCATTCGCTGTCGATGTCGCGAATCTCCATGCGCTCGGAAAGGGTGGTTACCAGTTCTTTCTCATCGTCGATGAGCAAAACCTTCATGTCATACTTCCATTCTTACGGCGTCATCGCCGCTTGCGCCTTCCAGGCGGCGGGGTCGCTGCTTCACGGGCAGATACACGATAAAGGAAGTGCCCTGGCCGGGCTGACTCGTCACGTCTATGTGGCCGCCGAGCTTCTGCACGATTCCGTAGGTGATGGAAAGGCCCAGGCCGGTGCCCTTCTCCCCCTTGGTGGAGAAAAAGGGCTCGAAGATGTTCTGGAGGTCTTGGGAGGCTATGCCTATTCCGTTGTCGGTGACGGTTATGGCCACCTGTTCGTTGTCCCGGCTGGCCACGGAGATGTCGATCCTGTCGCCGTCTTCCACCGCCGCCAGGGCATTGTTCAGGATGTTCAAGAGCACCTGCTGGATCTGGCCCTTGTCGGCCTCCAAGGTGGGCACGTCGGGGGGGATGTCCACGTTGATGGAGATGTTGCGGTAGTCCGCCTCCCGGCCCAGGAAGCCCAGCACTTCCTTGATCAGCGGCTCCAGGTGTATCTGCTCGGACTTCACCGGCAGGTGGCGGGCGAAGCCCAGCAGGCGGTGGGTGATCTCGCTGACCCGGCGCACCGAGTCCTTGATCACCCTGATCTGGTCCATGAACTTGTCCCGGCGGGGGAAGTCCGGGTTCATTCCCAGGATGTCCCCCATGAGGCCCACCTTCTCGTTGATGATGGCCACCGGGTTGTTGATCTCGTGGGCCACCCCCGCGGCCAGGCGGCCGATGGAGGCCAGCTTGTTGGTGTATTCCACCTCGTGCAACATGGCCACCCGCCGAAGGTCCGCCTCGTAGATGCGGTTGACCAGGGTGGCCGAGCCCCACCAGATGACCACCAGGATGGCGGCCACCGACACCCCCACCATTACGATGATGTTGATGCGCAAGAGGTCCCACTTCTGGAGCAGGGCGGCCGGTTGCTTGACCACCACCAGCAGGAAGGGGGAGCCCTCCACCTTGGCCGTGGCCACCAAAAAGGGCGGGGAGTTGCCCTGCTTGACCTCGGCGACCTTGCCCATTTGCCCGGCCAGTTGGGCCATGGACTTGAAGCTGGTCAGCACCCCGCCGAACAGGGTGGAGGGGGTTTGCAGGACACCCTGTTGGTTGATCAGGAAGATGTCGCCGATGGGGTGCAGGTCCGTGGCCGAAAGCAGGCTATTGAGCTTGCCGGTGTCGATGGTGGCCCTGAGCACGTAGGGCTGGTCGTCGGCGCGCTCGTGGCGCACCGCGATGACGAAGTGGGGGAAGTTGCGGTGGCCCAGGAATACGTCGCTGATGTAGATGCCCCGGATCTGCACCTCCTTGTACCAGTCCTGGTTCTTGTAGTCGCGGCCCTCCAGGTTGTAGGGCCCGATGTAGGCGTGCTGGATGCCCCGGCCGTCGATGAGGCCCAGGTCCACGAAGCCGCCGAAGGACTGGCGCAGGCGCCGAAACACCGTGGCCAGATGGCGACGGTCGGACAGCTGGTCAAAGGTGTTGGCCAGGTTCACGTAGGTCAGGGCGGCCCGGCGCTCTTCCAGGAAGTTGGCAAGCTGCACCTTGTTGACCGCCAACAGCCGCTGCACGTGGGAGGTGATCTCGTTGCGCTGAAGCTGGTACTGCTCTTCGAACTGGTAGAAGTTGATGCCCGCCAGAAAAACCAAGGGGGCCAGAGTGACGGCTATGGCCGACAACAGGGTGGTGCGCCACAGCCTGCGGTAGTTGAGCAGCTCCAGCTCCGAGTCGCGCCGGTCCCAGAATGGCGGCTTGATTTTGCGCCAAATGCCCAAACTCAGCCCTCCTGCCCCCGCACCTTGTCATAGGCCGCCTGCATGGCTTCCGAGAGCTTGTCGATATCCACCGGCTTCTCCAGGTAGGCGAAGGCGCCCAGGCTCATGCACTGCTCCATGTCGCGCTGGGACCCGTGGCCGGTGAGGATGATCACCTCCACCTTGGGGTAGTCGTGCTTGATGCGCTTTAGCACCTCTATGCCGTCGATGCCGGGCATCTTGAGGTCCAACACCAGCACCTCGGGCTCGTCCTCGGCCACCATTTTGAGGGCCTGCTCGCCGTCGTAGGCCACCGCAGAGCCGATCTCCCGAAGCAGGAGGCGCTCGGACAGGGTCTGGGCGAACTCGCGCTCGTCGTCCACCAACAGCACCTTGGAGGGAAGCTGGAAGTCGGCCTGGCGGTAGACGTCGGCATGGTAGAAGCCGGGCCCCGGCTCCACCGACACCTCGCCGACCCCCTCCACCTGGCGCGCCTGGTCTTCCAGGTCCTTGCTGAGCTTGCTCAGGCGCAACACCTTCTTGTTCACTTGGATGTCAACCTTTCCCTGGGAGGCCGTGACCTGGATGTCCTTGTTGCTGTGACCCTGGGTGGTCAAGACCTGCTCCACCTGGGCGGCCAGCAAAAAGTCCCTGGCCGCCTGGAGCGAGGCCTCGCTCACCGCCAGGGGGCCTCCCCGGGCCTGGTCCGCGATGAACCTGGCGGCGTTTTCGGGGTCGCGCTTTTCCATGGGCAGCAGGATGTCGTAGAGCTTGGCGTCCCAGGGGTCGCGGTCCAGCAGGTACTCCGCCCAGCGGATGGCCGACTCGTCGTCGCGGTGGACCCTGGCCAGGGCCTCCTTTTCGCTGAGGCCCAGCTCGCGGGCGGCCTGGGCGGCCCGGTGCTTGGTCTCGGCGATGAGGCACACTTCCAGCACGTGGCTGATGGACCGCGGCACCAGCAGGGAGACGTGCCCCAGCAGGACCAGGTTCTGATTCTCGGTGAGCAGCTTGGCCGTTTCCAGCTTCAGGGCGGCGACGGCCCGCTCTTTTTCGCGAGAAAACTGGTTGAATATGGAGGTGCGGCCGTACATGGCCCGGCGCAGGTTGCCGGCCGTGGGGCCACCGTTGCGGTCAACCCGCCCGATGACGTCCTCGTCGCGCATCAGCTCCACGCTCAGGCGCGAGGCCACGCCTTGGGCCACTTCCTCGGCTCCGCAAAAGGAGCCGCTCATTATTGTAACCACACTCATGATTATGCTCCCTCTCCCACGTGGACCCTGTCCAGCGGGCAGACTGTCGTCAGGGGGCAGGACTCTTCCCGTGAATCCCGGTGGGCCGACTCATGTATGGCGGCGATGGCGTTGGCGGCCAGGGGATATATGTGGTCCTCCCCGATCTTGGCCAACAGGTGGGTGCGTTTCATCACCTCCAGCACGCCCTCCTTGATATGGGAGAAGCTTATGTCGTAGCCGGCGCTGCGCACCCGGTCTATGGTCAGCGACAGGGCCTCCTCCCCGGAGGCGTCGATGTCGTTGATGCCGTTGGCCACCACCAGTATATGCCGCAAGTTGGGCATTTGACGGATGCGTTCGTCTATCTGGTCTTCCAGGAAGCTGGCGTTGGCGAAGAACAGGGGGCCGTCGAAACGCACCACGGCCACGTGTTCGCATTGGCGCAGCTTGAAGTGCTCCGCGTCGCGCAGGGAGCAGTCCGGGTGCATGGCCAGGGCGGCCACCTTGGGCCGCATGCTCTTGTACAAAAACATCAGCAGGGAGAGCACCACGCCGATCATGATGCCCTTGTCCAGGTGGGGCGCGTACATCAGGGTGGCGATGAAGGTGACGATGCTGATGGCCCCGTCATACCACTGGGCCCGCCAGGCGTGCATGAAACCGGTGACGTTGATCAGCCCCACCACCGCCATCATGATGACCGCGGCCAACACCGCCTGGGGCAGGTTGAAGAGCAGGGGGGTGAAGAACAAGAGCACGATGACCACCATCAGGCTGGTGACCACGCTGGACAGGCCGGTGAAGGCGCCGGCCTGCAGGTTGACCGCGGACCTGGAGAAGGAGCCGGAGACCGGGTAGCTCTTGCCCAGGCAGCCTATGATGTTGGCCAGGCCCTGGCCGATCAGCTCCTGGTTGGGGTTCAGGCGCTGGCCGGTCTTGGCGGCCATGGCCTTGGCGATGCTGATGGCCTCCATGAAGCCCAGCAGGGAGATGATGATGGCGTAAGGGAACAGCTGCAGGCCCACGTTCCAGTCCAGCTGGGGTATGGACAGGGTGGGCAGGCCCGGCGGGATGTCGCCCACCACCGCGCCGCCGCCCATCATGGTCAGCTTGGCGGTGTCCAGGGGACGGTTGCCCACCTTGATGCGCCAGACGCGTCCATCGGTCTGGGACCCCGCGGGCTGGCGGCCCTCCAGGTAGAAGCGCAGGCTTCCGTCCGGCTGGGGCACGCCAACGAACATGTGGTCGCGCAGGCGGGTGCGCAGCTCGTGGGCCTTGTGCTTTTCGCGCTCGATGAGCGCGGTGTCCAGGGAGGCCTCCTGCTTGAGCTTGAGCTCCTCCAGGGATTCCGCCCCCTTGGTCTGGTGCACCTGCTGCACCTTCTTGTTCAGCGAGGCGCGGGCGTCGCCCAGCTCGTTGATGCGCTTGACCTCATGGTTGAATGCCGCTATTTCCTGGCGCACCTGGGGGGAGACGATGGCGGCGATGTCGGCCTTGGTGTCGTGGTGGAAGCCGGTGGCCCAGGAGACCAAAATGGCCGCCGCCACCGCCACCAGCACGTAGGGGATCTTGGGGTTGAGCCGTTTGAGGCCGTACATCACCGCGAAGGCCCCTACCCCCATGGCCAGGGTGGGCCAGTGGGTGTAGTCCACCGCTCCCTTCAGCACCCGCCAGATGGTCTCGTAGTGATGCTCGGCCTTGTCCACGTAGACCCCGAACATCTTGGAGAGCTGGCTGGAGGCGATGATGATGGCCGCCGCGTTGGTGAAGCCGTTGACCACCGGGTGGGACAAAAAGTTCACCACCAGGCCCAGGCGCAGCACTCCCAGCAGTAGCTGGAAGATGCCCACCACCAGGGCCAGCAGGATGGCGTAGGCGATGAACGCCTCGCTGCCCGCCGTGGCCAGAGGCTCCAGGGAGGCGCTGGTCATCAGCGACACCACGGCCACCGGGCCGGTGGCCAGCTGCATGCTGCTGCCGAACATGGCCGCGATCATGGGCGGCAAAAACGCAGCGTACAGGCCGTAGTAGGCGGGCAGTCCCGCCAACTGGGCATAGGCCATGGATTGGGGTATCAGCACCAGGGCCACGGTGATGCCCGCGATGGCGTCCACCCTGAAGGCCGATGCGCTGTAGTTTCGGAACCAGCCCAAGAAGGGCAGCAGGCGGTAAAGGATGCCCGGCTCCGAATTGTTGCCAGAGGTTTTTTTCATGGTTCCAGTCCGAATTTCTTGATCTTGCGCCACAAGGACACGCGATCGATGCTCAGTATCTCGGCCGCCCTGGTCTTGTTGCCCCCCGTGTAATCGAGCACGTGCTTGATGTACTCGCACTCTTTCTCTTCCAGGGTGGGCAGCCGCCCCTTCCCATTCTTTTGGCCCGCGGCCTCGACCGCGGCCTTCACCTCCTCGGGCAGATCCGCCAGCTCCAGCCGTCCGCCGGCCCTGAGCGTCACCGCCCGTTCGATTATGTTTTCCAGCTCTCTCACGTTTCCCGGAAACGCGTAGGCCATGAGCACTTCCATGGCCTCCTGGGACAGCTCGCTGGTGTCCTTGCCCTGACGCTCGGCGTGCTTGTGCAGGAAGTGGTTGGCCAATAGCGGGATGTCGTCGCGGTGCCAGCGCAAGGGCGGCAGCTCCAGGCGAACCACGTTGATGCGGTAGTAGAGGTCCGAGCGGAACACCCCCTGCTCCACCAGGGAGGCCAGGTCCCGGTGGGTGGCGGCCACGATGCGCACATCCACCGGGATGGGCTCGGTGCCGCCCACCCTGGTCAGCTCCTTCTCCTGGATCACCCGTAAGAGCTTCACCTGCATGGCCTTGGGCATGTCGCCGATCTCGTCCAAGAGCACCGTGCCCCCGTTGGCCGCCTCGAACAGGCCCGGTTTGGTGGCGTTGGCCCCGGTGAAGGAGCCCTTCTCGTGGCCGAACAGCTCGCTGACCAGAAGCTCCTGGGCGAAGGCGGCGCAGTTGAAGGCCACGAAGCGCTTCTCGGCCCGGTGGCTGGCGTGGTGCAGGGCCCGGGCAAAGAGCTCCTTGCCGGTGCCGGTCTCGCCCACGATGAGCACGCTGCTGTCGCTGGGAGCCACCTGGGCCACCACCCGGATCAGCTCCTGGATGCGCGGATGGTTGCCCACGATGTTGTCGGCCCCGTCGCGGGCCCTGAGGTCCTGCTTGAGGGTCTCCACCTCCCGGGTGAGGCGGGCCTTTTCCAGGGCGTGGGCCACCTGAGCCCGCACCTCGTCGATCTTGTAGGGCTTGGCGATGTAGTGAAAGGCGCCGCGCTTCATGGCCTGGATGGCCGAGTCCACCGAGGCGAAGGCGGTGAGCATTATCACCTCGGTGGTGGGGCTGGCGCGCTTGACCTCTTCCAGGACCTGCATGCCGTCGATCTTTTCCATGCGCAGGTCGGTGAGCACCAGGTCGTAGGACTTCTTGGCGAACAGCTGCAAGGCCTCGGCCCCGCCGGAGGCCGCGGTCACCTGATACTCGCCGCCGTGCTCCAGGATGTGCTGGAGGTTCTTGCGGGCCAGGGCGTCATCTTCCACTATCAGGAGCTTGGGCTTGGGGCTCATCGCTCAGCTCCTTTCGGTGTCCATGGGCAGGGTGATGGTGAAGCGGGCCCCCCGGCCCTCGGTGCTCTCCACCTCGATGTGGCCGTGGTGACGCTCCACCACCCCGTAGGTAATGGAAAGCCCCAGCCCGGTGCCGGAGCCCACATCCTTGGTGGTGAAGAAGGGGTCGAAGATGCGCGGCAACACCTGGGCGGGGATGCCCGGCCCGGTGTCCTCCACCACCAGCTCCACCCGGCGGCTCTGGGTGAGCATGCGGGCGGTGATGGTCAGCACGCCCGCCTCGCCCATGGCCTGGACGGCGTTCATGGCCAGGTTCAGCAGGGCCTGCACCATGTGGGCCTTGTCCATCTGCACCTGGATGCCGTCGGGCACCAGCAGGCGCACCTGCACCCCGGAGGGGATTTCGCCCCGGATCAGCTTGAGGCCCTCCTCCACCACGGTGCGCAGGTTTTCCCGGCGAAGCCGGAAGTCGCGCTGGCGGGAGAACTCCAGAAGGGAGCTGACGATGTCGCGGGCCTTGGCCACCTGCTGGTCGATGGCCGCCAGCAGCTCGCGGTGGTACTCGTCCACCTCTTGGCCCATCTCTTCCAAGAGAATCTGGCAGGAGGTGGAGATGTTGTTGAGCGGGTTGTTCAGCTCGTGGGCTACGCCGCTGGTCAGGGTGCCCAGGGCGGTGAGTTTTTCGGTCTGGATCATCTGTTCGTTGTTGTGCCTCAGTTGAGTGACCATGCGGTTGAAGGCCTGCACCAGGCTGCCGATCTCGTCGCGGTGCTGGGACCAGGGAATGGTTTGGTAGTCGCCGTGGGCCACCACCTCGGTGGCCTCCTCGATGATTTGCAGGGGGCGCACCAGGCGCACGATGAGCGAGTAGGCCAGGATGGCCCCCAGCCCGGCCAACAGAACCAAAAAGGCCACCAGCAGGGGGCGGTATTCGCGCAGCAGGTCGGTGACGCCCTGGCGCTCGGTGCGGGCCAAGGCCTCCAGGCGCTCGATCAGCTCCTTGCCCGAGGCGCGCAGCTCGGTCACCGCCTGGTCCATTTTGGCCACCCCGGCGTCGCCGCCGAAGTGGTCGTGCACCCAGACGAACTGGCGGCGGTAGTCGGCGGAGAGCTTTTGCAGTCCGGCGATGGCCGCCTCGCCGTGGCCGCGCACCAGGTGCTCGCGGTCGGCCCCCAGCATGGCCTCGTAGCGGTTGAGGTAGTCCAGGGCCTGTTCAAAGTCCTGGTCGTGGCGGTAGAGGAAATAGTTCTTCTCGTAGCGCCGGGCCTCCAGGGCCATGTTGACCATGCCGTCGGCCTGGCTGAGGAAGACCAGTTTTTGCTCCATGCCCAGGAAATAGCTGTAGCTCAGCACGCCGAACAGGGCCATGCCCAAAAAGGCGGCCGCGAACCCCACCGCCAGGCGGACCCTGATTTTGCTGAGTCCCTGTAAAAGCCTCATGGCGTTCTCCGCTCCCGCCCCGGCCCCGGCCCGGCGGCCCCTTTGCCCGTCAAAAAGGCCTCTCGGTCTGGGCAGCGGCGCGGTGAGCCTATGCGCAAGTCCGGCATGCATGACCTCTTATGCATGTAAGAATCATGCCAAGGGGTCATATGCCGCGACTCAACCGGCGATTATCGTTGTGAAATGTCCCTCAATCACCCCTCATGCCCGGTCTCGGGTGGTGTTGATTTATGCAACATCAAAGGGAGGCCAATTAGGTAAATTACCGGGCTATTACAACCAATTATATCAATTATAGCCTACCCCGTGGTAAGTGTTTCAAAATTCAACGGCGAAGTGATGAAAGCAGTGAAAAACTTCGGAGGCGAGTTTGGGCCGCGGAAAACCCGTGGGCCGGGAGGGTTCCGCGCCGCCGGGGAGGGCGGGACGCGGGCGGGCCTCTTAATATGGTTGACTGCGCCTCGGCGCGATCTGGACCGCCGGGGCGGCGAGTTTTCGCGCGGGAAGGGGCCGGCGGGAGGCCGTAACCTGAAAAAAAATACTAACACCCTGCCAACTCTCGCGAAAAGCTATAGCGGGAGATGCCTGTGGGCAATTTCTGGCCGCCAATTTCCCCGGCAAAAGGCTTTGACAAATAGTTATATTGTGGCTACAATGTAATTGTTTTTTCGATAGGGGTTGTTTTTACTCGTAAATTCAAGGTGTTTTTAGGCCGGGCTCAATACTGGATTAAGAAAGCACCAGCGGGTCCAGACGCCCCTCTCCCGGTGGTCGACGCGACAGCGCACGCCTGAGGCGTATCACAGGGAGTTTGCACAGGAGTAGAGCAGGCTCGGCGGCAGCATTGGCCGGCGATACCTGCCCGGCAACCGGTTGGGCTGCCGGGCCTTAAGGCATTGGAAGCCTGATCGCCGCAAGCCGGGCACACCACTCTCGTGAGGACTGAAAATGAGGTACGCAGAGACTGGGTATAACTTAGAAGTCGATCTGTCCCGCGGCAACATCGAGAGGGTGGAGACCGATCCCCGGGACACCGAGCTGTACCTGGGGGGCCTGGGCACCAACGCCAAGATCATCTGGGACCGGGTTCCCCCCGAGGTCGAGCCCTTTTCTCCGGACAACCTGCTGATCTTCGCCGCCGGCCTCTTGTGCGGCACCCCGGCCACCGGCTGCAACCGCACCATCGTTACCACCATCTCCCCCCAAACCCGGCTGATGGCCTTTTCCATGATGGGCGGTTTCTGGGCCCCGGAACTCAAGTACGCCGGTTACGACAAGGTGATCTTCCGGGGCAAGTCGCCGGACCTGGTCTATCTGTACATCCACAACGACAAGGTGGAGTTGCGCGACGCCACCCACCTCCGGGACAAGGGGTCCATCGCGACCGCGGCGCTTATCCAAAAGGAGCTGAAGGAGCCCAAGGCCCAGGTGGCGGCCATCGGCATGGCCGGGGAAAACCGGGTGTTTTTCGCCTCCATCGAGCAGGGACGCTCCAGCGCCAGCCGCGGCGGCATCGGCGCGGTGATGGGCGACAAGAACCTCAAGGCGGTGGTGGTGCGCGGCACCAAGGACGTCAGCATCGCCAAGCCCATGGAATACATGGAGCTTTGCAACGAGGTCCTGGAGTACATCAAGTTTCGCAACGAGCACCCCATCCCCGGGGTCATGCCCATTCTGGCCGGGCTGGGCTCTCCCCAGGAGATGAAGGTCCACGACGAAAAGTGGCACACCGAAAACTTCTCCTGGGGCAACTCCCGGACGCGGCGCAAAGACTTCTGGAACGAGGACGTGGCCCGGGAGTGGACCGAGACCCTGGACTCCATGCGCACCCGGCTCATCAGTTGCTACAACTGCCCCATGACCTGCGGGGCCACCATTTCCCCGCCGGGCATGCCCACCTACATGATGAAATGCTTCTCCAAGCTCACCTACACCATGGCCGCCATGTCCGACCTGGAGTTCGGCCTGGGCATCGCCCAGAGCGCCACGGAATACGGGGTGGACGGCTTCTCGGCCCCCCAGGTGATGGCCTTCGCCCTGGAGCTTTTGGAAGACGGCATCCTCACCGACGAGGACTTCCCGGGTATGCCCGAGGACAACGAGGGCCGTTTCTACTGGCTGCTGGACCACATAGTGCGCCGCGAGGGCATCGGCGACATCCTGGCCAACGGCACCTATTGGGCGGCCAAGGAGATCGGCAAGGGGGCCGAGGAATACGCCCACAACAATATTAAAAAGCACGAGCAGCTTCCCCTGAAGCTGTCCATGCTCAACCCCATCTATTTCCTCATGTACGCCACCGGCGAGAAGATCAACATCACCCAGATCGAAGGCCAGTTCCCCCAGGCGCCCTTCCCCAAGCGGGAGCACCGGGAGGCCTTTGTGAAGGACTGGTTCCAGGTGCCGGACGAGAAGTTCAAGCAGTACTTCCTGGACTGGGAGCCGCGCGGCGACAACTCCATCCCCTACTACCCCACGCCGCCCATGGCCTGCGACATCGTGGACTGGCAGGAGAGGATGCACTACATCGACGACGCCCTGGGCATGTGCGCCGGGTTGTCGTCCTTCCCGCTCAAGCCACCGTATCACCTGCACAATTACCCCAAGTTCATCTCGGCCGGGGCGGGCATCGACATGGACACGGAAAAGCTGACCCAGGCGGCCAAGCGCTACCGGACCCTGGTGCGGGCCAACAACACCAGGCGGGGCATGAGCCGCAAGGACGAGAAGCCCCCCAAGGACCACTGGAAGAAAAGGTTCCCCGAGCTCGAAAAGGAGCTTCTGGACACCTACTACGCCTTCAAGGGCTGGAACGAGGACGGCATCCCCACCGAGACCACCCTGCGCGAGTTCGGCCTGGACTATGTGGCCGACGATTTCCTGGCGCGGGGCATACTCAAGAAGGACGGGGATGCGCCTCCCAAGGACGATACGCCTGATCAGGACAAGGAGGCGTAGCCGTGCCGGAAGAGAAAAAGACCAAGACCGTCAAGACCATAAAAGTCGATGTTGATAAATGCAACGGTTGCCGGGCCTGCGAAATGATCTGCTCGGCCTATCACGCCGCGCCCAAGTACAGCGGCAACAACCCCGAGCGCTCGCGCGTCCGGGTGATCCGCGAACCGCTCCGGGATCTGTACGTCCCGGTGTATGCCGGCGAATACACCCCGGCCGAGTGCCTGGGCCGCGACAAGTACGTCATCGACGGCAAAGAGTACGAGGAGTGCGCCTTCTGCCGGGCGTCGTGCCCCTCGCGGGATCTGTTCAAGGAGCCCGACTCCGGCCTTCCCCTGAAATGCGACATGTGCGAGGGCGAGGACGAGCCCTTGTGCGTGAAGTGGTGCATCGTGGACGCGCTGACCTATGAAGAGCGCGAAGAGGAAGCCGAAGAGGACGAGAAGCCCGAGGACATAGACGTGGGGATCGAGGCGCTGGCCGACAAATACGGCATGGACAAGATAATGGACGCCGTGGCCCGCATGTCGCAGCAGAAGAAAGACTAGCTCTCTAACGGCCGGACCGGGGGTTGGGGCGGACAGTGGAAAACGTAGCCGATTATAAAGAGATCGTAGAGGTCATAAAGGACAATGGCGGCGACGCCTTTAAACTCTGCTTCCAATGCGGTCTCTGCGATACGGTCTGCCCCTGGAACCGGGTCCGCGACTTCAGCATGCGCAAGATCGTGCGCCAGGCCACCTTTGGTTTCACCGACATCGAGAGCGAAGACATCTGGCGCTGCACCACCTGCGGCCTGTGCCCCAGCCGCTGCCCCCGGGACGTCAAACAGATCGAATCCGGGGTGGCGCTCAGGCGCATCGCCACCGAATATGGCGTGTTCCCCACGGCGGTCAAACCCATCCGCACCATCAGCGGCAGCCTCATGGGCGAGGGCAACCCACTCAGCGAAGAGCGCAAGGACCGGGCCAAGTGGGCCGAGGGCCTGGGGGTCAAGACCTTCAGCCAGGAGATGGAGATTCTCTACTTCCCCGGCTGCTACCTTAGCTACGACCAGCGGCTAAAAAAGGTGGCCAAGGCCACCGCCCAGGTGCTGAAGGCGGCGGGAGTGGACTTCGGCATCCTGGGCGAAAAGGAAAGCTGCTGCGGCGAGAGCATCCGCAAGACCGGCGACGAGGACGTGTTCCGCCGCCTGGCCAAGGAAAACATCAAGAACTTCATCGACGCGGGCGTGAAGAAAATCCTGGTTTCCTCCCCCCACTGCTATCACACCTTCAAGAACGAATACCCCGAGTTCATGGTCAACTTCGAGGTGGTGCACATCACCCAGTATTTGTTGGAGCTGATCCAGCAGGGGCGGCTGGAGATCAAAGAGGAATATCGCAAGAAGATCACCTATCATGATCCCTGCTACCTGGGCAGGCACAACGGCATATACGACGAGCCCCGCGAGGTGTTGGGCAGCGTGCCCGGACTGGAACTGGTGGAAATGCCCGACTGCCTGGAGGCCAGCCTGTGCTGCGGCGGCGGGGGAGGGCGCATCTGGATGGAGACCCCCAAGGGGGAGCGCTTTTCCGACCTTAGGTTGCAGCAGGCCATGGACCTGGAGGCGGAGGTGTTGGTCACCGCCTGCCCCTATTGCATCACCAACTTCGAGGACAGCAGGTTGACTCTGGACAACGGCGAGTCGGTGGAGGTGAAGGACATTTCGGAGATAGTCCAAGAGGTCATCTGACAAACGCTTTAGCACTGGTAAAGGCGTAAGTAAATGGAAACGGAAACGGCACAGCTTCTAAAGATCCCCGCCGACGGCAATTACGGCGACGTAATGGTCCTGGGCGGAGGGGTCAGCGGGATTCAGGCTTCCCTGGATCTGGCCACCGCCGGTTACAAGGTCTATTTGGTCGAGAAATCACCAGCCATTGGTGGGCACATGTCGCAGTTGGACAAGACATACCCCACCAATGACTGCTCTATGTGAATTCTCTCGCCCAAACTGGTCGAGGTCGGCCGGCATCCAAATATCGAGGTCCTGTCATACACTGAAGTAACCAGTGTGGACGGTGAGGTGGGTGATTTTTCGGTGACCCTGAACCGCAAGCCCCGCTATGTCATAGAGGATCGGTGCACGGGTTGTACAACCTGCGTGGAGTACTGCCCCGTGGAGTACCCCGACCAATTCAACCAGGAGATATCGGAAAACAAGGCCGTACATATATTTTTCGCCCAGGCCATTCCCCTGATCGCCTATATCGATGAAAGCTGCCTCTATTTAAAAGAAAAGAAATGCCGCATCTGCGAGAACGTGTGCAAGGCCGACGCCATCGACCTGGGGCAAAAAGCGCAGAAGATGGAGATCAAGGTGGCGGCCATCGTGTTGGCCACCGGCTACGACACCTACGACCCCAGCCTTAAGAATGAATACGGCTACGGCCGCATGACCAACGTGGTCACCAGCATGGACTTTGAGCGGCTGCTGTGCGCCACCGGCCCCTACGAGGGCGAGATCCTGCGCGCCTCGGACCGCAAACACCCCCACAAGATCGCCTGGATTCAGTGTGTGGGTTCCCGGCGGGTGACGCCGGGGGACAACAGCTATTGCTCGGCGGTGTGTTGCTCCTACACCCAGAAGCAGGTGATCCTTACCAAGGACCACGACGCCGACGCCAAGCTCACCGTGTTCCACAACGATATCCGCTCTTACGGCAAGGACTTCGAACGCTACTACCAGCGCGCCGAAGAGCTCTCCGACGTGCGTTTTATACGTTCCTACACCACCGTGGCCAGGGAAGATCCCGAGACCAAGAACGTTTTCGTGCGCTACGCCACCGCCAACGATGGGGTGAAAGAAGAAGAGTTCGACATGGTGGTGCTGTCGGTGGGGCTAAACCCCCCGGCCGACTATCAGGGCCTGGCCGACAAGTTCGGCATCGAGCTGACCGAGCACGGCTTCTGCCTGGCATCCACCACCAACCCCATCGGGACCACCCGGCCCGGCGTGTACGTGTGCGGCGCCTTCCAGGGTCCCATGGACATCCCCGAGTCGGTGTTCACCGCCAGCGGGGCGGGCACCCAGTGCGGCGAGCTGCTGGACTACCGCCGGGGCGGGCTGACCAGGGAGCGGGTGTACCCGGCGGAAAAGGACGTCTCCCAGGAGAAGCCCAGGATCGGGGTGTTCGTGTGCCACTGCGGCTCCAACATCGGCCGGGTGGTGGACGTGCCCAACACGGTGGACTACGCGCTGAGCCTGCCCAACGTGGTCTACGCCCAGGAGCAGCTTTTCTCCTGCGCCACCAACTCGGCCAAGGAGATCACCGACACCATCAAGGAGAAGGGCCTCAACCGGGTGGTGGTGGCCGCCTGCTCGCCGCGCACCCTGGAGCCCCTGTTCCGCGACACCCTGCGCGAGGCGGGGCTGAACCAGTACTACTACGACATGGCCAACATCCGGGAGCACTGCTCCTGGTGCCACTCCAAGGAAAAGGAAGAGTCCACCCGCAAGGCCCAGGACATCATCCGCATGTCCGTGGCCCGGGCCGGGCACCTCAAGCCCTTGCAGGAGATGGACCTGCCGGTGAACAAGGCCGCCCTGGTGGTGGGCGGGGGCCTGGCGGGCATGACCAGCGCCCTGTCCATGGCCAACCAGGGGCATGAGGTCCATCTGGTGGAAAAGGAAAACGACCTGGGGGGTATGGCCCGGCGGCTGCACTACACCCTGGACGGCCTGGACGTGCAGGAGTACCTGGACCGCCTGGTGCGCCAGGTCTACCGTCACCCGGCCATCCACGTCTACACCAACGCCGAAATCGTCGAGGCCACCGGCTACGTGGGCAACTTCGTGACCAAGCTCACCTCCGACCGGGGGCCCAGCGAGATCAAGCACGGCGCCACGATCGTCGCGGTGGGGGTGGACGTGTACAAGCCCACCGAGTACCTCTACGGTCAGGACGAGCGGGTGTTGACCCACCTGGAGTTGGAGGAGCGCATCTCCTCTGGCGACGAGGCGGTGACCGGAGCCCAGACCCTGGTGATGATCCAGTGCGTGGGCTGCCGCAACACCGACCGCAACTACTGCTCCCGGGTGTGCTGCTCCGAGTCCATCAAGAACGCCCTGAAGCTAAAAGAGATCAACCCGGAGATGGATGTCTACATCCTGTTCCGGGACATCCGGACCTACGGTATGCTGGAGGACTACTACCGCGAGGCCTCGGCCGAGGACGTGAAGTTCATCCGCTACGAGCCGGAAAACCCGCCCCAGGTGGAGGCTACGGAAGAAGAAGGCCGCCCGGTGTTGCAGGTGAGCCTCATGGACTACGTGCTGGGCATGGAGCTGGCCATCGGCGCGGATATCGTGACGCTGGCCGCCGCGGTGATACCCCGTGAGGACAACAAGGACATCTCCCAGTTGTTCAAGGTGTCCCTGGGGCCGGACGACTTTTTCAAGGAAGCCCACGTGAAGCTCAGGCCGGTGGACTTCGCCACCGACGGGGTCTACCTCTGCGGCACGGCCCACTACCCCAAGCACATACCCGAGGCCATCAACCAGGCCTACGGCGCGGCGGGGCGGGCCCTCACCCTGCTCTCCAACGACATCGTCACGGTGTCGGGCTCGGTGTGCGAGGTGGACGAGGCCCGCTGCATGGGCTGCGAGGCCTGCGGCCGGGCCTGCTCCTACGGGGCCATCGAGTTCCGCAAGACCAAGCAGGGCAAAAAGGCGGTGGTCAACCCGGTGCTTTGCAAGGGCGACGGCCTGTGCAACGCCAAGTGCCCCACCGGGGCCATCTATTTGAAGCACTTTACCGACGAAGAGTTGTTGAGCCAGATTGACGCCATGAGCGCTACTGCGTAACAGTGTGGGCGCGGCGTGGGCTGCGCCTGGGGACCAAGGAGAAAAAGGCGATGAGTGCAGGGGGCAAGTTCAAGCCCAAGATACTCGGCTTTTTGTGCCACTGGTGAGCATACGGGGCAGCTGACCTAGCGGGAGTTTCCCGGCTACAGTATACGACCGAGATACGGGTCATCCGCGTCATGTGTTCCGGAAGGGTGGACCTGGAGTTCGTGCTCCGGGCCTTGGCCAACGGCATGGACGGGGTGTTCATCGGCGGGTGCCGACTTGGTGAGTGCAACTACGTCACTCATGGGAACTACCACGCCCTGAACATGGCCCTGCTTTGCAAGAAGATCATGGCCCACATCGGCCTGAACCCCGAGCGCCTGCGCATCGAGTTCATGTCCGCCGGCGAGGGCAACCTGTTCACCGAGGTGGTGGACAACTTCACCAAGCAGGTGCGGGGGCTGGGGCCCCTGGGCAAGGGCGAGGGGGAAGACCTGGAGCCCGAGGCGCTCCAGGAGCGCCTGCGAGAGGTGACCAAGCTGATCCCCTACATCAAGCTGATAATGAACGCCAAGCTGAGCCAGCGCCTGAGCCCCGGCGAATATGAGGACTACTACACCACCGAGGAGATCGACGCCCTGTTCAGCGAGGTGGCCTCCTACTTCATCGACCCGGAGAAGTGCCAGGCCTGCCAGATCTGCCTGCGCCGCTGCCCGGTGGAGGCCATCGAGGGCGGCAAGAACCGCATCCACGTCATCGACCAGGACAAGTGCATCAAGTGCGGCACCTGCTTCGAGGCCTGCCCGCCGCGCTTCGGGGCGGTGACCAAGATAAGCGGCGGGCCGGTGCCGCCGCCCATCCCCGAGGCCGATCGCGCCCTGGAGCGCAAGGGCAAGGGAGCCGAAGCCTAGAGAGCCCCATCCCGCCTGCCGGTAATGGCACAGCGCGCCCCGCACATCGTTGCGGGGCGTTTTTTTATGGCCTGGTTGCTTACGCCTGGGGGATGGCGTCGAAGATGACCTGGTCCGCGCCGTTGTAGACCAGAAAGCGGGTGACCTTGGCTCGGCCGATGACCACCATGCCCATGTCCCGGGCCAGCTCCAGGGACATCTGGGTGACCCCGGATTTGGAGATCAAGACCGGGATGCCCATGAAGGCGGTCTTCATGACGATCTCCGAGGTGAGCCGCCCGGTGGTGAACATGATCTTGTCCTGGCCGGGCATGCCCTCCAGCCACATGCGCCCGGCGATGGCGTCGGCCGCGTTGTGCCGCCCCACGTCCTCCACGGACATGATCACCTCACCGTCATGGCACAGGTAGCAGCCGTGGATGGACCCGGCCTGGCGGTAGATGGGGTTCAGGGGCGCGGCGGCCTCGATGATCTTGTAGATGGTGGACTGGCGCACCGTGACCAGGGGCAGTTTGTGCTCGTAGAGCTTGTCCACGGTGCAGCTGAACAGGGTGCCCTGACCGCAGCCGCTGGTCACCGTGACCCGGTGGAGCTTCTCCTCCAGGTCCGGGATGCCCTCGCCGTGGCGAGTGGTCACGTTCACCGTCTCCCGGCCCCAGTCCACTTCCACCGCTTCTATGTCTGCGATGTTCTCCAGGAGGCGTTGGTTGTGCAGATAGCCCAGGGCCAGCTCTTCGGGGTTGGTGCCCAGGGTCATCAGGGTGACCACCTCCCGGCCGTCCACCTTGATGGTCAGCGGCGACTCGCCGGGTATGGCCACCTCCCGGCGCTTGCCCAGGTGGTCCACCACCTCGATGTGGTGCACCGGGGGCAGACCTGCCCGGCTCAAGCGGGGTTTGGGAGGGGAGTTTTCGCCTGCGCTCATGCTGCCTGCCGGTCTGCGGTCATGGGGCGCGCGGTCCGCCCTTTGCGGTGATTTGTCGCTTAAAACAGGGCGATAAACGCCGTCGCCCCGATTAAAGGCATACTAGCCCACTATTGTTGAGGGGGCAACCACCCATGCGCGGCCCGGCGGCCCGCCAACAAAAAACCTCCGCCGGGCCGCCCGGCGAGGCGGCTCCGGCGAAGGTTGGCTTACGAGCGATGGGCGCCTAGTTGCCCTTGGTGGGCCTTTCGCCCTTGGGCAGCTTCTCCCCCTTGGGCATCACTTCCTTGCCGTCCTTGTACTGGGGATAGACCCAGCCGCCGGGCACGAAGTCGCACTTGGGGGCCACCAGCTCCTTGTACAAGTCCGGGCGGCGGTCCTTGAGGTAGTCGCTCTCCGGGTGGCTGGCCCCGTAGTAGGCCGGGATCACGTCGGCGATGAGCATGGTGTCCTGCTGGTGGTTGGCGGCCACGATCACGTCGCCGTGCGGGCCGCAGATGATGGAGTTGCCCCGGTAGTGCCACTCAACCCCCTTGAGCGACTCGTAGCCGCAGTGGTTGCTGTAGGCGAAGAAGATGTTGTTGGCGTAGGCGTAGGCCGGGATCAGCAGGCGCGAGATGTCCGGATAGGGCACGGCGCTGCGCTTGCCGTCCGGCTGGGTGGCGTAGCAGTCGGCCGCCGTGGGGCCCACCACCAGCTTGGCGCCCTTTAGGGCCAGGATGCGCGTAAGCTCCGGGAACTCGCACTCATAGCAGTTGAGCACGCTCACCGGGAAGCCGTTGACCATGAAAACCGGGCACAGCTTGTCCCCGAAGCTCCAGTGGGCGCGTTCGTCCCGGCCCCAGAGGTGGGTCTTCTTGTAGCTGGCCACCAGCTCGCCGTCGGCGGCGATCACCGCGATGCTGTCGAAGTACATCGGCTTGCCGTCCTTGCCCTTGGTCTTTTCATCGTAAGGCACCAACAGGGCCATCTTGTACTTCTTGGCTATGGCCCGGCACTTGGTGACGATGGGGCCGTCGGCGAACTCGGCCTCGCTGTGGGCCAGGGGGATGCTCATGGTGTAGCCGTTGACGTACAGCTCCGGGAAGCTAAGAAGCTGCACCCCGCGCTGGGCCGCCTGCTTTACCGCCTCTTCCAGGCGGGCCATGTTCTTGGCAATGGACCCCTCGCCGTAGGCCCCCTGGGCCTGGTAGACCCCCAGGCGCACCCCCTGTCCCGCCATGGGCGGCTGGTCGTACACGCTCATCTTAAACATGATCTGGCGGTAGCTGTGCATCACCGTGCGGTCGTAGCGGGGCGAGCAGCAGTCCGGCACCGGGCCGGCCCAGGCCGGGGAAGCCAGTACCATGGCCAGCCCCAGGGCAAGTAAGAACCTTTTCATAACGTCTCTCCCCGGGGCCACGCAAAACCCCTGCATGGGTTGGTGTTTATCCAGCAATACCTTTTTTGGGACGAGCCGCGCAACCCGCGCCCGTTTGTCGCGGCACGTGTGTCACTCAGTGGCACACATGTATCAAATTAAAAAAATCCCTGCCTAAGTCGATAAAACCGATGTGAATGACAGGAATGAATAAGATTCAATGTATCCCGGCTGTTAACCCGTAAAAGCTAAAACCACCGGTCAATGGCATGCATGTTGCTGTTAAAGACCGGAATACATATTAACAACTAGTAGATAAATCCTATTAGAAAATCCAAAAGCCATAAGCGTAACCAATGCTCAACCGGTCCGCGGGTGCGGGGCGTAATCATGCAAACCAAAAGCGGAGGAATATCCATATGGTTTAAGGGGAAGCGCGGATCAGCGGAGATGTAAACGGGCAAGCCACACCTTTGATTTTGCTTCCTCGACGGCTTTCATGGATTAATTTTTTCAGGCTTTAGAGTTTTTTATCTCGAAATAACTGGGAGGGATTATCGTGAAGCAGAGACTCGTTAGGTTAATTATGGCCCTGGTCGCCGTTTCGTTTTTGTGCATGGCCGGACAGGCCATGGCCGAGAACAAATACATGCCCAAGCCGTCCAAATGGGGGCCGGACGACCAGATCGGCAACGCCAATTACCTGACCCCCAAAAAGGTCTTGGAGGCGGTGAAGCTGGTCAAGGAGGGCAAGGTTTTCGACCTGGGCAACGAATACTACAAGGGCTTCCCCGCCTATCCTCCCCGGGACGTCTTTGTGTGGCTCCTGGTCCACGGCCTGACGGTGGACCCCCCGCGCGGCTATGACAAGGCCACCGACATGGAGGAGTTCGTGTCCATGTCCACCGGCCTGTCCACCCAGTTGGACGGTTTCGCCCACGTGGGCCACGATCACGTCTTCTACAACGCCACCAAGCAGAAGGACATCGTCAGCGCCTCGGGCGCCAAGAAGTTCGGCATGGAGACCGTGCCGCCCCTGGTGACCAGGGCCGTGATGGTGGACATGGTGGACTTCCTGGGCCGCAACCTTGGCCCCGCCGAGGAGATCAGCCTCAAGGACTTCAAGGCCTGCCTAGCCAAGCACAACCTGAATATCCAGCCCGGCGACGCGGTCTTGATCAACACCGGTTGGATGCGCCTGCTGGGCACCGACCAGTGGTGCACCGAGGTCTATCCCCACAAGGGCTTCCCCAAGGATCTCTACGGCGCGGGCTTCGTTCCCTGCCACGTGATCCTGCTGGGCAACGGCATCTACCAGTTCCAGAACCTGAAGCTGGCCGATCTGGCCAAGGCCTGCAAGGCTGACGGAAAGTACGACTTCTTCTTCAACTTCACCCACCCCAAGATTCGGGGCACGGTGCAGGGCATCGGCCAGCCCATAGCCATCAAGTAGCCTTCGAGGGCCTACCGGGCGCTGCGCGGCTCAATATTTAATAAGCATCACCGCCCGCCGTAGCGCTTTCCCTGGGGCCGTAAATGCCGCCCACTACTTGGGCGGCATTTACGGCCCCTTTTAATGCAAGGACGGCGGGCGGCGTGGGCTCAGCCCACCAGCCTGAGGCTTTGCAAACTGCGGGCGGCCAGCCCCTTGTAAAGCTCCAGGCCCTTGGCCGTGGCCTCCAGGCGGCGGGCGCTCAAGGGTCCCTTGACCTGGGCCGGGTTGCCCTGGGCCAGATGGCCGGGAGGCACCTCCATGCCCACCGGCAGCAGGGACCCGGCGGCCACCATGGCCTTGGCCCCCACCCTGACCCCGGCCAGGAGCACCGAGGCCATGCCGATCAAGGCCTCGTCGCCCACCTCGGCGTCGTGCAGGATGGCCCCGTGGCCTATGATCACTCCCCGGCCCACGATCACCGCCCGGCCGGGGTTCATGTGCAGCACGCTGTTTTCCTGCACGTTGCTGTCCGGCCCTATCTCGATGCGTCCCAGGTCGGCCCTGAGCGCCGCGCCCGCCCCGATGAAGCAGCCCGCCGCCACGCTCACCTCGCCGATTAGCGCCGCCTGGGGATGCACGAAGGCGGTGGGGTCCACCTGGGGGGCCTTGCCTTCGAACTGGTAAAGGGCCAAGCTGTCCTCCTTGCGCTGCGGATAAAAAACCTGCCGGCGGGGCCCGTTGGGGCGCGCCGCCGGCAATATTCTAAACCAAATTTTAAAAACCGTCGGCTGCCAGGTGGGGGGCCGGGCAGAGGCTATCTCCCTGTCCCTCCCACCCGGAAGCCGACGGCGGGCCGATTGCGCGGTGGCGACGCTGCGTTAGTGGGGTTCGCCGAAGCGCCACCCACGCCCTCGGCTCCTAAACTCCTCCCGGCCTGCCGCCCGGCTTGACGCCGCCCGGCCTGCCGCCGGCGGGCGGGCGGTTGCCGGAGCCCTTGCCGGTTTCAAAGCGGCGGCGCTGCTCCTTGAGGTAGTCCTTGTATTCGTCCAACTGGTCCTTGGTCAGCACCTTGCCCAGGGCCGCCTGGGTTTCCAGATCCACCTGGTGCACGCGCTCGAAGAGCTTCTGCATCTCGCGGGGGTTGTCGCTGCGCTCTCCCTCGCTCAAGAGCTTTTCCTTTTGGTCTTCGCCCGCCTTGATTATGGCCTGCACCTTCTCGGCCTGCTCCGGCTTCAGCTTCAGGCGCACGGTGAGGTCCTGCATGGTTTTCTCCAGGCGCTGGGCGGGGCTCAACTCCTGGGCGGCGGCGGGCGGCGGGCCGGGCGGAGGTCCGCCGGGGCCGCCGCCGGGGGGGCCGTCGTGGGGGGAGGGGCCGCCGCAGCCCATGGCCGCGATCAACAGCACAGCGGGAACCAGATAGCGGATCATGCGCAACGCTCCAAAGGAAAGGGTGTGGTTTTCTTCGCTCCCAGAGGGGCAGGCTATATTTTATCCGCTAGCCGGAATTGTGCTCTGGGTGGTGAATTCCTGGGCCACCCAACCCACGTCGCCGTTGGGGGCGCGCACGAAAAGCCAGGAGCCGGTGCGGCCCTGGACGGTCAGATCGGCCCCCAGGCTGACCACCTGCAACACGGGGTAGGGCATGCCCGGGCCGCTGCGCACGTTGAGGGCCTGGGAGATCACCGTGGCCGTGCCGGTAGCGCCCTGCACCGGGGCCACCACGCCGGTGGGCGCGGCCGCCACGGCGGGGGCCGGAGAGGCGGCCGGGGCGGGAACCACCACGTAGCCGCCCGGAGCGGGCCGATAGTAGAAGCCGTCATACAGGTAAAAGTTGATCCCGCCGAACACCACCACCCGGAAGCCGGGCGGCATGACGCTGATCACCAGACCCAACGGCGGGAACACCGGCACGTAGTTGCCACGCCAGGGCCGGTAGTATTTGCCGCCCCAGTAGTAATAGGGATTGCCCCTGACCACTACCCGGGTGTGGCCCGGGGGAGGCCCGCCGCGTCCGCCGCCGCGGCCGTTCCAGTGGTCGCCGCCGCCTCCGCCGCCGGGGCCGCGGGCCGCCGCCGGGGCCGCCAGGCCCAGGGTCAGGGCGGCCAGGGCGGTGAGCATTATGAGCCCCACCTTATGAGGGGCTTGGTATAGGCGAAGCATGTTAATCCTCCTTTTATGGGCGGCCGGGGTGCGCCGCAGCCGCCTATCAAGTAAGCAAAAACGGTGCCCGTCTACGCCCTTGGGAAAAAATTGAGTGATTACTCAATTTATCCACCGGCTTGGGCGGGGGAGTTGGGAGGGGGGGCCGGGGGGCTGGTTCGGGGGGTGTAACTTTTTTATGCGGAGGGCCGGGGGGCTGGGAAAAATTTTTGCCCCAGAGGGCGCAAAAAAACGCCCCGGCCACAATGGGCCGGGGCGTGGGCGATGTCGATTCCTATTTGGGCGGGGCCTACTTGGCGGCGCGCATGTGCTCCGGGCCGCGCACGGTCAAGACCGGGCAGGGGGCGTGGCGTTGCAGCTTTTCCGCCGCGCTGCCGAAGAGCACCCCGGCCACGTCGCCGCGGCCCTTGCTGCCCACCACCAGCATGTCCGTGCCGGTATCCTTGACCGCGTGGATGATCTCCTCCCAGGGCAGGCCCTCTTTGAAAAGGAGCTGGGTGTCCACACCCTGGGTCCGCGAGATGTAATCCTTTTCGATCAACTCCTTGCGGTCGCTGATGGTGCGTTGGACGATCTCGTTGCGGTCCAGTCCGAGGCCCGCCCCACCGTATTGCTCCAGGGAGTCCAGATAGCGGGTGTTGATGACGTTGACCAAGATAAGCTCCGCCTTCAAGGCCCGCGCCAGGGTGAGGGCGTGCAAAAAGGTGTCCTCGGAGTACTTGGAAAGATCGATGGCGGCCATCACCTTTTTAATTTCAATTTTATCGGCTTGCATGATCGCTTCCTCTTCAGCTTGATTAGGGACTGCCTGGGCCGTGAGGCTCCGCCTATTTAATTTTTTGCCACTATTTGGTCCCAATGGCCAGAGTTATTTGCCTAGTGGTCTCCGGGGTTGGGCCGCCGCCAGGGGCCTAGGCCTGGGCCGCCTTGGCGTAGTCCCGGCTGCCCGCGGGGATGAACAGGGCCACCACCGCGCTGAGCAGGGGAAGCACGGTGACGATCTGCATCACCGTGGCCACGCCCCAATGGTCGGCCACCACTCCCATGAGGGTGGCTCCGATGCCGCCCAGGCCCATGGCGAAGCCCACCAGCATGCCCGAGACGGTGCCCGCCCGGTCGGGCAGAAGCTGCTGGCCCATGACGATGACCACCGACCAGGTGGACAAGAGCACCGCGCCCACCAGGGCCAGCACGATGTAGAGCCACAGGCCCGGCTGCAATACCTGCAACCAGACCATCAGGGGGGTGATGACGGCGATGCTCACCACGAAGAAGCGCTTGGGGCCAACCTTTTCGGCCAGGGGCGCCCCGACCACGGTGCCCACCACCCCGGCGGTGAGAAAGACGGTGAGCAGCGAACCGCCGGTGACCGCGTCGCCGTGCAGCACGCTGACGTAATAAAAGGGTATGAAGGCTGCGATGCCGGTGTGCACCCAGGCCCGGAGGGTCACCGCGCCCATGAGGATGGCCAGGGGCTTCAGGCGGCCCCTGAGCGGCTTGCGCTCGGCCTGGCTTTTTTCGTGGGCCTGCTTGCCGTTTTTGCGGGTAAGGTGACGCCAGTAGGCCAGGATGAGACCGGCCATGGCCACGCCGGGCACCGCGAACAGCAGGGTGCCGGTCATCCCGCCCCAGGCGTAGAAGGCCATGATCATCACCGGGCCCAGGGCCAGGCCCGCGTTGCCCCCCACCATGAACCAGCTCACCCCCACCACCTTGCGCGAACCGGCGGAGCCCAGCACCCCCTTGAAGGCCTCGGGATGGAAGCTGGCCACTCCCAGGCCGGAGAAGACCACCACGACTATGAGGGCCACGTAGTTTGGGCAGAGGCCGACGAGCCCGAAGCTGAGCCCGGACACTGCCACCCCAACCGGCACCAGCCAGCGCAGGCTGAGGCGGTCGGTGAGGTCGCCGAACAAGGGCTGGATCACCGAGGAGGTGAGGTTCATCACCATGATGAGGGCCCCGGCCTGGGCGTAGGTGAGGGCGTGGACCTGCTTCAAGATAGGCAGAAAGGCGGGCAGGGCCCCGGTGGTGGTGTCGGTGACCAGGTGGGCCAGTATCAAAAGTCCTAGTGCTTTGGCGTCCATGTGCGATGTTCCACTGTTGTTGCGAACGGCCGGCGGCCGCTTAAAACAAAACTTGTTTGAATATTATAGGAGAGGTCAAGCCCCGAGGGAAATTTAACGCCTGGGAAAGGGCTTGGCTGGGCTGGGCTGGAGCTAAAAGGGCCGGGGCCACAACGGCCCCGGCACGGCATCAGGAGGGAAAATGGTCACGCCGCTTGGCGATGACCAAGGAAAGCCACGATACGGTCGCGAAGCTTGAAGAAAGCCGGGTCTTCCACCAGCCGGTCGCGGGTGCGGGGCCGGGAGAAGGGGATGGTTATCTCCTCGGCCAGGGTGGCGCCCGGGCCGGGAGTCATGAGCAATACGCGGTCCGAGAGCAGGATGGCCTCGTCCACGTCGTGGGTGACCATGAAGATGGTGATGCCGGTGTCCTCCCACATGCGCACCAGCTCCTGCTGGATCACTCCCCTGGTCAGGGCGTCGATCTGGGCGAAGGGCTCGTCCAGGAGCATGATGCGCGGGTTCACCGAAAAGGCCCGGGCCAGGCCCACCCTCTGGCGCATGCCGCCGCTGAGCTCGGCTGGTTTCTTGTTGCGCGCCTCGGTCAGGTTCACCATCTCCACGTACTTTTCCACCCGCCGGTTTATGGCCGCCTTGTCCCATTCGGGGTAGGCGGCCTTGACCGCCAGCCTGATGTTGCCCTGCACGCTGAGCCAGGGCATCAGGGCGAAGTTCTGGAACACCACCATGCGGTCCAGGCCCGGCTTCACCGTCTGCCTGCCGTCCAGGAACACCACACCGCCGTTGGATTTCTCTATGCCCGCGATGATGTTGAGCAGGGTGGACTTGCCGCAGCCCGAGTGGCCCAACACGGCCACGAACTCCTTTTCCTTGACGCTCAGCGACAGGTCGGAGAACACGCAGAACTCGTTCTTGCTGCGCGGGTCCTGGAAGTACTTGGAGACTCCTTCTACTTTCAGCAGTGGCATTTTCACGGCCCTACCTCCTAGTCGGTGTAGGCCAGGGACTTGGCCAGGCGGTTGAAGAGCATATCCAGCATCACCCCCACCGCGCCGATGAGCAGGATGGCGAAGATGACGTTGGCGATGCCCAGGTTGTTCCATTCGTTCCACACGAAGTAGCCCAGGCCCAAGGAGCCCAGCAGGGCCTCGGCGGGCACGATGGCCACCCAGGCGCTGCCCATGGAGATGCGCAGGCCCGCCACGATGGCCGGCCCGGCCCCCGGCAGGATCACCCTGAACACCTTGGCCAGGGTGGGCATCTGCAGGATGGCCGCCACGTTCAGGTATTCCTTCTTGATGTTGTTCACGCCAAAGGCGGTGTTGGCCAAAGTGGGCCACATGCTGGCCATGAACACCACCAGCAGGGCGGTCCAGCCGCTGTTTTGCACGGTGTAGAGCAGCAGCGGCATCCAGGCGATGGGCGAGATGGCCCTGAGCACCTGGATGTAGGGGTTGAGGGCCTTGAACAGGGTGCGGTTTAGCCCCAGGACCACCCCCAGGAACACCGCCACCACCGAGCCGGCCAAGAAGCCCACGGCCAGGCGGCCCAGGCTGAAGCCCACCAGATAGCCGATGCCCTGGTCGTTGGGGCCGTTGTCGTAAAAGGGATCGGACAGGAAGTACCAAGCGTGCTCGGCCACCACCACCGGGCTGGGGAACTTCTCGTTGCCCACGGTGCTGTAGCGCTGCCACAGGGCCAGGAACAGCAGCAGGCAGAACAGGCTCAGGACCATCCAGTTGCCGCCCACCCTTTGCCCCAGGCTGCCCGCCGCGGAGCGCGCCGGGCCGGGGTCCACCGCCTTGAGCATGGCCCGCTTTTTGGCGGCCGCCCCCCCCGAGGGGGGGACCGCTGCCGCCGAAGATACGCTAAGGGTGCTTGGGTTGGAGTTGCTCATGGTTTTCACCTATATGGTCGTGCGGGAGATAAATAACTCGCCTCTTAGGAGGTCCGGCGGATGGCGAAGCTCTTGATGTAGGCCTCGGGCTGGCTGGGGTCGAAGGTCTTGCCCATGATCACGTGCTTCTTGTAGTTTTCCGCGGGCGCCTTGTAGCCCTCGCCCTGCATGATGCTCCGGCAGTCGGTGGCCAAAAACACCTGTTCGGCCACCTTGTTGTAGTCCACGTCGCCCTTCACATAGCCCCAGCGCTTCATCTGGGTGAGGATCCACACGGCCATGGAGTCCCAGGGGAAGGGATCGAAGTCGATGCGGTCCGGGGCGCTGATGTCGCCGCCCTTGCCGTCGGGGAAGTTGCCGGTTAAGACCTGCTCCACCACCACCTTGGGCTGGTTCAGGTAGTTGCGCGGGCTGATGGCCTTGGCGATCTCCTTGCGGTTTTCGGCCTTGTGGGCGTAGTGGGTGGCGTCCACCAGGGACTTGAACACCGCCTTGAAGGTGTTGGGCATGATGGTGGCGAATTCCTTGCTGGCCGCGAAGGCGCAGCAGGGGTGGCCGGGCCAGATGTCGCGGGTGAGCATGAAGATGTAGCCCGCGCCCTCGTACACCGCCCGCTGGTTGAAGGGGTCCGGGGCCAGGTAGCCGTCCACGTTGCCCGCGCGCAGGTTGGCCACCATCTCCGGCGGCGGCACCACGCGGATCTTCACGTCGCGGTCCGGGTCCACCCCGCCCTCGGCCAGGTAGTAGCGCAGCAGGAAGTTGTGCATGGAGTAGTCGAAGGGCACGCAGAAGGTGAAGCCCTTCATGTCCTTGGCCGACTTCACCTTGCCCAGGTACTTCTTGTGCAGGGTGATGGCCTGGCCGTTGATGTTCTCCACCGCGGGCATGAGGAAGGGCACCGCCGGGGAGCCCGCGCCCAGGGTCAGGGCCAGGGGCATGGGCGAGAGCATGTGGGCGCAGTCCACCTGCTTGCTAACCGCCCAGTCGCGGATCATGGCCCAACCGGCGGCCTTGACCACCCGGGTGCCTTCCAGGCCGTGCTTGGCGTAAAAGCCCATGGGGTCGGCCATGATGATGGGGGTGGCGCAGGTGATGGGGATGAAGCCGATCTTGAGCGCCTTTTTCTCCAGGGGGCCGGAGGCGTCCTTGGCCCAGGCCTTGGCCGCCTCCAGGGGGAAGAAGTTGCCGATGATGGCCATGGCCGCCGAAGCGCCCACCGCCTTCATGAAGCGGCGGCGGCTTACGTCGTTGCCCTAGAAGATGGCCTTGACCACGGTGTTTTCCACCGCGCGGTCGATCATGTCCTCGCTGCCCACTACCGGGCGGCTCTCGGCGCCGGAGCCTTGGCCGTGGTGCCTGAGAGAGACCCCGGCGTCGAAGGGGTCGTTGAGGCTGTTTACGCTATTGGTAACCGAAGGCTTGTCGTCTTTCTTGGCCATGGTGCCTGTCTCCTCGTGATCCGTAGCTGTCTAAATATCGGTCTACTCGGCGGGTCGCCGGGCATCACCACTTCTTGTAGGGGAGGAACTTGCCGTTGTAGGTGACCACCACCCGGTCGCCCTTGGGGTCTTCCTCCTTGGAGATGTCGATCTTGAAGTCGATGGCGCTCATGATGCCGTCGCCGAATTTCTCGTGGATGATGGCCTTCATGGTGGTGCCGTAGACCTGGGTGATCTCGTGGAAACGGTAGATGAGCGGATCGGCCACCACCGCCGCGTCCAGGCAGCCTTTCATGGGGCACTCCTGCAGGGCCGCCGCCAGCTCCGGCCCCAGGCCCAGGGTCTCGGCGGCCTTGGAGGCCTGCTCGGGCTCCAGGCTGTTTTGGCCCAACAGGGCGGAGGTTACGAATACCGGATGGCCGCCCACCGCCTGGGCGATGGCTTCCCAGGTGAGGCCCTTGGCCGCCTTGGCCGCGATGATGGCTTCAGTCGCTTCTTGCCTGGTCATGACTTTTTCTCCGCTAGGGCTGCCCCGTGGGGACAGGATTAAGGTGTCGGATTTTAGATGTGGCTCATCCAAAGCAATGGCTGTGCCATGGGCGGCAAGACGGGAATGGGACCGGGTAACGGGCTGTTATGTCGGGGAAAAGCAAAACTACAAAAATGTAGTAACCATTTTGTATGGCAACATAATGGTAACTAAAACATTATATAAATACCAAATGGTATGTTTGCATGGGGTGTGCGGGGCAAGAAAAACCGGGCCCAAAGGGCCCGGCTGGGTACGCGGCGGGTGAAAAAATTAGTCCACGAGGATGCGCTCGTCGGGCTTGTCCTCGCCGGGGGCGCACAGGGAGGCGTCGGCCGCCTTGCGCCCGGGGAGCACCAGGTTCAAGACCACGCCCAGCACCCCGGCCAGGCCGATGCCCGCCAGTTTGAAGCTGCCGATGGGTAAAGCCATGCCCCCGGTGCCGAAGATGACGATCAGGGCCACGATGGTCATGTTGCGCGGGTTCATCAGGTCGTGCCCGGCCCGCACCAGGGTGTTGATGCCCACCACCATGATGGCCCCAAAGAGCAGCACCATGATGCCGCCCATCACCGGGGTGGGGATGGTGAGCAAGAAGGCCCCCAGCTTGCCCACGAAGGCCAGGGCCACGGCCACGATGGCCGCCCAGGTCATGATGGCCGGGTTGAAGGCCCGGGTCAGGGCCACCGCGCCGGTGACCTCGGAGTAGGTGGTGTTGGGCGGGCCGCCCAGGAAGGAGGCCAGGCTGGTGGCCAAGCCGTCGCCCAGCATGGTGTTCTTGATGCCGGGGTCCTTGATGTAGTCCTTGCCGGTGATGCCCCCGATGGCCAGGACGTCGCCGAAGTGCTCGATGGCCGGGGCGATGGCGATGGGCACGATGTAGAGCACCGCCTCCAAGTTCCAGGTGGGGAAGGTAAAGGCGGGCACCGCCAGCCAGGGGGCCTTGGCCACGGTGGTGAAGTCCACGATGCCGAAAAACAGCGAGAGCACATAGCCCACGCCGATGCCGACCAGGATGGGCACCAGGCGCAGCCAGCCCTTGGCCAAGAGCGACACGGTGATAGTCACCGCCAACGATATCAGGGAGATGATCAGGGCGGTGCTCTGGGGGAACAACACCGCCGAGCCGTCGCCGGTTTTGCCCAGGGCCATGTTCACCGCCACCGGGGCCAGGATCAGGCCGATGACCATGATCACCGGGCCGGTGACCACCGGGGGCAGGATTCTCTTGAGGGTGTCCGGCCCGCCGATGCGCACCACGAAACTGATGATCACGTACATGCCGCCCGCCGCGGCCAGGCCGCACAGGGTGCCCGGCACCCCCCAGGTCTGGGTGCCGTAGATGATCGGGGCGATGAAGGCAAAGGAAGAGGCCAGGAAAACCGGCACCTTGCCCTTGGTGATTATCTGGAACAGCAGGGTGCCCGCGCCGGCGGTGAACAGGGCCACGTTGGGGTTGAGGCCGGTGAGTAGCGGCACCAGGACCAGGGCCCCGAAGGCCACGAAGAGCATCTGGGCCCCCAGGAGCAGGCCCTTGGGCGTGAATCGGTATTCAGGAGTGGAAAGTTCGCTCATGGCCTCTCCCTGGCTTAAGAATGGAAAATTTTTATCGGGGCGCGGCTTTTACTTGGTGCCGAATATTTTGTCCCCGGCGTCGCCCAGGCCGGGCAGGATGTAGCCGTTTTGGTCTAGGCCGTCGTCCACCGAGGCGGTGTAGATGTCCACGTCTGGGTGGGCCGCCTGCACCCGGGCGATGCCCTCGGGCGCGGCCACCAGGAAGATGCCCCGGATCTGGGAGCAGCCCGCATCCTTGAGCAGCTCGATGGTGGCCATGAGGGTGCCGCCGGTGGCCAGCATGGGGTCCAGGATCAGGGCCATGCGGTGCTTGATGTGCTTGGCCAGCTTCACGTAATACTGCACCGGCTGCAAGGTCTCTTCGTTGCGGTAAAAGCCAACCACGCTCACCTTGGCGCCGGGGATCATGTCCAGCACCCCGTCCATGAGACCCAGACCGGCCCTGAGGATGGGCACCACGGTGATCTTCTTGCCCTTTATCTCCTCCACCTCCACCTTGCCCGCCCATCCCTTGATGGTCTTGCGCTCGGTGGTCAGGTCCTTGGTGGCCTCGTAGGTGAGCAGAAGGCTCACCTCGCTGGCCAGGGCCCGGAAGCTGGAGGTGCTCAGGTCGTGCTTGCGCAGGATGCCCAGTTTGTGCCGGACCAAGGGGTGGTTTACTACGTGAACTGCCAAGAGGGTCTCCTTAGGGGTGGCGGGGCGTGAATGGTTCCTCATTTCTAATGAACCGGGACCCTGGGGTCAACCACCTTTTTGGCCGCCGGTTTGGGCCTTCCGGCGGGTGGGGCAGAAAAGGCTTGCCTACCGGGCCATATACGTGGTTTCAAAGGAGGCTGACCACCTTAACCTGCCAAGGAGGGCCCGTGAAAATCAACGACGTCTTGGAATACGCCCGCTGGACCGGGGCGGGGGTCGGCATCTTCTGGGCCAACTACGTGGGGGGGAGCCCACAGGAGCAGTTCGGCACCATCACCCTCTGGACCGTGCTGGCCGTGGCCGGGCTTTCGGGCGTCGAAAGCCTGTTCTTCGGCAAGGCGGCCTCGAAAATCTCGGGCTACGGGGGGGGAGGTGGATACCAGCGCCAGTCCGGGCTCAACAACCTGGCCCTGGCCCTGGCCTGCATCCTGGCCTACGCCCTGGGCTGGGGGACCATGGCCCAGGCGGCGCTGATGAGCGTGCTGCTCATTTTCCTCATTCTCTCGGCGGCCAACCACGCCTACAGCGCTTTCCGGGAGGGCAACCGCAACCTCAGGAATCTGCTGCGCCCGGTGCTCACCGCCCTGCTGGTGGTGGTGATCTTGCCCTACATGATCGCGGCCTTGGCCTGAGGCGCCCGGCCGTATAATGGGTGCGGCCGCCTTTAATAAATAGGAGAAGCATGCCGCCCGCCGCCGTCCCCAGCCCCCTGGCCTCCCTGGAGCCTCGCCGCCACTGGTGGTGCCTGTTGCTGGTGGCGGCCTTGGCTTTCATGGTGGGCCTGGACTTTTTGGCGGTGAGCCTGGCCCTTCCGCTGATGGCCCTGGACCTGGGGGTGGGCCTCACCCTGGCCTGCAAGGTCCCGGTGGTCTACCTGCTGGTGGGGGCCTGCCTGTTGCCGGTGGGCCGGGGCCTGGCGCGGCGCATGGGGAGCAAGCGCCTGCTGCTCTGGGGCGCGGGGCTGTTCTGGGTGGCCTCGCTGCTGTGCGGCCTGTCGCCGGGCATGGGGGAGCTTCTCGCCGCCCGGGCGGCCCAGGGCCTGGGCGCGGCGCTCATGGCCGTGGCGGGCTCGGCCCTGTTGGGGCGGGGGGATCGGGGGCTTGGCCTGGCCGCTCTGGCCGCCACCCTGGGAGCCATGGCCGGGGCGGCGCTGGGGGCCTTGGCCGCCCAGCATCTGGGCTGGCGTCCGGTGTTCTGGCTCAACCTGCCCCTGGGCGCGGCGGTGATTCTGGCGGGCATCAGGCTCCTGCCCGCCACGCCCCCGGCCGACCGGGGAAGCGGCCTGGACCTGGTGGGCGCCCTGCTGCTCATGGGGGGATTGTACTTCGTGATCAGCGCCCTGGACCTGGGTCAGGTCCACGGCCCGGCCGATCTCCGACCCTGGCTGAGCCTGGCCCTGGGGGCCGGGTGCCTGGCCACCCTGTGGCCCTGGGAGCGGCGCACCCCGGCCCCGGTCATCCTCCTGCCCGAGCTGCGGGAGCCGGGCCTGGCCTGGGGCCTGGCGGCGCTTTTGGGGGGCGCGGCCCTGGCCGGGGGGGCCTTGTTGCTGCTGCCCTTCTATTTGGTGGACCTGTTGGGCCTGAGCCCGCTCCGGGCCGGGCTGCTCCTGGTCTTGGCCCCGGCGGCGGCCCTGTTCCTGGGCTGGGTCCTGGCAACCTCTGGCCAGGTCTGGAACAGCCGCAACCTGGCCCTGGCCCTGGGCCTGGGGGCCTTGGCCGGGGTGGTGGGGGTGGAGCGGATTTTTTCCCTGTCCCTGCCCGCCTCCCTGGTGCGCGGCGGGGTCCACTTCACCCAGGCGGGCCTGCCCCAAGAGGCCCTGGCCGCCGCCTTCGGCCACGCCTTCCTCCTTATCCCGGCCCTGGCCCTGGCTGCCGTTGCCTGCGTCTGGCTCTCCCGGCGGGCCCGGGGCCGCGCGGCCTATTGATAATGGCCGGGGTACAAGTAAATACCCAATAGTTATTACCTATTTGACACTCGCCCCCCCTCCGGCTAGTTTCCAAGAATTGGTAATTAAGCGAGGCAACCAGGCATGGAGTTGTTTCTGGGATTCACCTGAGCCTCGTCCCGGAGGAGCGTCCGGGGCAAGCGGGCAGGTGGGCTCGAGAACAGGCTTTGCGCATAAGGTGCCGGAAAAACGCTTAATATGACCCGGCGCCAACCTCCAGCCCCCGGGCCGCCGCCCCTGGACGGGCCGCCCATCCGGGCCGGGCCCCTGGGGAGGATGGTTATGTCCGAAGAATTCGAACCCAAGATTCTGGCTTATTGCTGCCAGTGGTGCTCCTATGCCGCCGCCGATTTGGCGGGCAGCATGCGTTTGCAGTACCCGCCCAACGTGCGCATCATCCGGGTGCCCTGCACCGGCCGGGTGGACATGCTCTACCTGCTCAGGGCCATCGAGGACGGGGCCGACGGGGTGTTCCTCTCCGGCTGCCTGCTGGACGATTGCCACTACGTGAACGGCAACTACAAGGCTCTCAAGAGGGTGGAAAAGGTCAAGGGCATGCTCGAGGCCCTGGGCATAGAGCCGGGGCGGGTGGAGATGTACTTCAACTCCTCGGCCATGGGCCCGCAGTTCGCCCAGACCTGCATCGACTTCACCGAGAGAATTCGCAAGCTGGGGCCGCTGTATCCCCAGCCCCGACAAGCCGCCGTGGGCGCCTAGGGCCGACGGCCAAAGATAATTCAGGCCCGCCGGGCCGCCTCCGGTTGGCTGCAAAAACATCGGTCCGGGTTCGCCCCGGCCCCCAGACGGTAGGTGACACGTGTCTGAACTGATTCGACCCAAAAAGCTGCCCGACGAGGTCCTGGAAAAACTCAACGGGGCCAACCTCAATCTTTGCCTGACCTGCGGCACCTGCTCCGGGGGCTGCCCCATCACCGGCAATCCCGCCGAGGACATGCAGGGCTGGGACACCCGCAAGGTCATCCGCATGTTGGCCCTGGGCATGGTGGACGAGGTGGTGGACAGCCGCTTCCCCTGGCTGTGCACCGGCTGCGGCCGCTGCGCCGCCGCCTGCCCCATGGGTTTGGACATGCCGGCCATCTTCGGCTACATGAAGAGCCTGCGCCCCCGCGACAAGGTGCCGGGCATCCTGCACAAGGGCGTGATCAACGTGCTGGAGACCGGCAACAACATGGCCATACCCCGCGACGACTATCTTTTCACCATGGCCGACATGGGCGTGGAGATGGCCGAGGAATGCTGCCCCGGCTTCTACGTGCCGGTGGACAAGCAGGACGCGGACATCCTGTTCTTCCCCAACTCCAAGGAGGTCTTCGGCGACTTCGAGGACATGTACTGGTGGTGGAAGATCTTCTACGCGGCCAAGGAAAACTGGACCATCCCCAGCAACAACTGGGAGGCGGTGGACTGGGGCCTGTTCACTGGCAACTACGAGGCCACCAGCATCCTGGCCCAGCGCAAGATCGACATGATGAAGGAGTTCAACATCGGCCGCATGATCATGCCCGACTGCGGCGGCGGCTCCTACGGCTGCCGCAACGGCATGAAGATGTGCGAGTTCGACGACCCTGACAACAAGACCAACTGGGTCTATCTATACGACTACCTCCTGGAGATCATCAAGCAGGGGCGCATCAAGCTGGACAAGAGCGTGTACGCGGGCAAGACCTTCACCTGGCACGACTCCTGTAAGCACGGCCGCGAGCTTCAGAGCCACTTCGGCCACGGCTACTTCGAGGAGCCCCGCTGGATCATAGAGCAGTGCGTGGACAACTTCGTGGACATGTACCCCAACCGCATGAACGGCAACTGCTGCGGCGCGGGCGGCGGCAACTGGCCCCTGCCCTGGGAAGACGACGCGGCCTGGCACGGGCGCAAGAAGTACGAGTCCATCAAGGAGTCCGGGGCCGACGTGGTGGTGGTGGCCTGCTCCAACTGCCACGACCAGCTCATGAAGCGCCTGCCCAAGTACTACACCGACTACAAGTACGAGGTGAAATACATCTGGCAGCTCATCGCCGACTGCCTGGTTATCGAGCCCTGGAGCGAGGAAGAGGTGGCCAAGGCCGAGGCCGAGGCGGCGGCCCAGTGGGAGCGCTTGGGCGTGGACCTGAACATGGAATTTTAGCCGGGACATTTCACGAAGGCCAAGCGTCCGGCTGCGCCAGCCACCGGCATTCGGCGTTGCCGGCCGCGTTCGGGCCTCGACGTAGCCCTGGCTACGCCTGCAGCCCTCGCTTGCCAGCGTGCCGCTGGAGGCAAAGCGGGCCGAGCAACGAGTTGCCCCCACAGAGCTTGGAGGCTCCCGTAGAAACGTTTTGGAGGCCCAAGCCTTGGGCCGCCTTGTCTGCCGTCGGCTGGCTGTGCCGGGTCCGGTTACAAATCGCACCCCGATAAGGATGGGTTTTTCATAACTGCGGCAAAAAACAATTAGTTTTTTTAGTGCCGCTTGGCCTCATAAAATATCCCGGCTAGGGCGTTGCTTGCATTTGGCCGGTTTGGGCCTTATGTTTGATCTCAAAGACAACCCCTAGCGAAAGGCATTTTGTCATGATGGAAGTTACCCCCTCGGCAAGCGAGGCCCTCAAGGCGGTGATGGCCGAGAAAAACCTCGAGCCTCCCATCCGCATTTTCTTGCAGTCGGGATGCAGCGGATCGCAGTTGGCCATGGGCGTGGACCAGGCCCGCGACGGAGATGATCAGTTCGACGTGGACGGCGTGAGCTACGTTATCGACGGCAAGCTGTCCGAGCTGGTCGGTGATATGAAGCTGGACTACCTCACCGACGATGGGCAGCAGGGCTTCATGCTCTCCAGCTCCAAGCCCCTGCCTCAGCCCGAGGGCGGCGGCAGTTGCGGCAGCGGATGCTGCGGCTCCTGCTAAGGCATAAAAGTTAGCGCTCAGGGAGAGGACTTCGGTCCTCTCCCTTTTTAAGGCCCTTAAATCCTAGCAGATGATTAGCCTATAATGCGGTATGATAATAAGCCGACAACTCCAACCCCAACGGCTAATGATCGCGGGGGCCGGGGATCGCGCCCCGGGTCATTCCCCCGGCCGCATGTATTAGGAGTCTAGATGGCCAAGAAAATACTGATCATCGAGGACGAAAAGCACGTCGCCGAATACCTGGAGGACATCTTCCAGGACCAGGGCTACGAGACCCTGGTGGCCACCGGCAGCGAGCAGGGCCTGGCCATGGCCGCCCAGCACCGGCCGGACCTGATCACCCTGGATTTGCAGATGCCCGAGGAGCACGGCACCCGCTTTTACCAGCGCTTCCGCAAGGACGAGGCCCTCAAATCCATCCCCATCGTGGTGATATCCGGCCAGTACTCCCCCACCGGGCCATTAACCCGGACAAGGTGGCGGCCATCGTGGCCAAGCCCTTCGAACCCGCCGAACTGGCGGCCATCGTGTCAAAGGCCCTGGGCGAGGCCTAGGCCCGGCCGGGGCCGCCGCCATGGGCGACAAGATCCTGCTCATCGCGCCCCGGGAGCTGGGCCGGGAGTTGGCCGCCCAGCTTTCCGGCTGGGGCCACATCTCCCTGTTCGCCGCCGACGCCGAAGAGGCCCTGGACCTGGCCTTCCGCCACAAGCCGGCCATCAGCATCCTGGACGACGGCTCGGACACGGGCGAGGCCCTGGAGCTGGTGCGCCGCTTCAAGGCCGAGCACCCCTGGACCGAGACGATCTTCCTGGCCGATCTGGCCGAAATCGAGCGCGGGGCCCGGGCCCTGGAGTTCGGGGCCAGCGACTACCTCATCAAGCCGGTGAGCCCCCACCGCCTGGGGGTGGCCCTCAGGCGCGCCCAGGACCGTTTGGTGGTGCGCAAGAAGCTGGCCTATCTGTCGGGCCACATACCCAACGGAGGCCTGCCCGCGGCCCTGCCCCCCCTGGGCGAGGAGACCACCCGGGCGGCCCGGCTTTACGACACCCTGCAACAATATCAGCAGCTTTTCGACGAGGTGCCCTGCTACATCTCGGTGTTGGACCACAACTTCACCATCACCGCCACCAACCGGCGCTTCAAGGAGGAGTTCGGGGAGCTGGTGGGCAAGACCTGCCACGATGTGTACCAGGGCCGCTGCGAGGGCTGCCCCGACTGCCCGGTGGCCGACACCTTCGTGGACGGCCAGTCCCACCAGTACGAGCAGGTGCTAAGGGCCCAGGACGGGCGGCGCTTCAACGTGCTCACCTGGACCGCCCCCCTGCGCGACGCCCAGGGCGAGATAAACCAGGTCATGGTGATGTCCACCGACATCACCCAGATCCGCAAGCTCCAGGACCACCTCTCCTCCCTGGGCATGGTCATCAGCTCCATCTCCCACGGGGTCAAGGGCCTGCTCACCGCCCTGGACGGGGGCATGTACAAGGTGCGGGCCGGGCTGGAGCGGGGCGACATGGACCGGGTGTCCAAGGGCTGGGAGTTGGTGGAGCGCATGACCGAGCGCATCCGCCGCACCGTCTTGGACATCCTGTACTACGCCAAGGAGCGGGAGCTGGACACCGAGCAGGTGGAGGTGGCCGAGTTCGCCAAGGGGGTGGCCGTGGCCGGGGAATACGCCGCCAAAAAGCACGGCCTGGACTTCAAGCTGGTGCTGGCCCCGGACCTGGGGCGCTTCGAGGTGGACCCCAACGCCCTGAACCCGGCCATGATCAACATCCTGGAAAACGCGGTGGACGCCTGCCTGGACGACGACGAGGAAAAGCCCCACCGCCGCATCCTGTTTCAGGTGAGCCGCGAGGACGACGTGCTGGTGTTCGACATAGTGGACAACGGCAAGGGCATGGACCACGAGACCCTGGAGAACATGTTCACCCTGTTCTTCACCTCCAAGGGCTCGGCGGGCACCGGCCTGGGCCTGTTCATCGCCAACGACACCGTGCAGCAGCACGGCGGCTCCATAACCGTGGATTCGGAGCCCGGCGAAGGCTCCCACTTCCACGTGCGCATCCCCGAGCACCCCATGGCCATGCCCTGGGAGCGGGCACCGGGGCCGCTCAAGTCCAAGAACCTGCCGTTTTAATTCAGGCGGTACGGGCAGCGCTGCGGCGCAGGCCCCAAACCAGACCCAGCATACACAAGACGGCCAGCCCCAGGGCGAAGATCCCGGTTGGAGTGAGCCCGGCGGCCACCACCGCTCCCCGCCAGTCGGCCCGGAAGGGCTCGACGATCAGGCGGGCCACGCCGTGCAACAGGCCGTAGGCCAGCACCACCTGCCCGGCGAAGCGCCGCCGGGGCAGCAGCCAGGTCAGCAGGGCGAAGATGATAAGCAGCGCCCCGGCGGTGTAGAGCTGGGTGGGGTGCAGAGGTATGCCGGTGGGGGCCAGGGAGTGGGGGGCGCTGAACACCACCGCCCAGGGGCCGTCAAAGGGCTTGCCGTAGCTGTCGCCGGAGAAGAAGCAACCCACCCGGCCCAGGGCCTGGCCCAGGGCCAGGGAAGGGGCCAACATATCCGCCCAGGCGGCGGCGCCCCAGCCTTGGGCCCGCCCCCGCCAGATGACCAGGGGCACGGCGGCGGCCAAACCGCCGTAAAACACCAGGCCGCCTTGCCAGATAAAGGCAAAGCGGCCCAGGTTGCCCAGCAGGGGGCCCGGCTCCAAAAGCACGAAGGCCAGGCGCGCCCCGGCCAGACCGGCCAGCACCAGCCACAGGGCCTCGTTCTGGGCGGCTTCGGGGGCCAGGCCCAGGCGCCGGGCGTTGATCCTCAGGGCGATCAGCCCCAGGAACACCCCCAGGGCCAGGAGCACCCCGTAGGTGTGGATGGGCAGGGGCCCCAGGTTGAACAAGATGGGGTGCATGGGGGGCCTCCTATGCGGGGCTGGGGTCTGGGGTCAGTTGCAGCAGGAAGGGCCCGAGGTGCCGAATTCCTTGGCGTTGGCCTTGGCCAGGCGGTCCAAAAAGTGGCCCCAGCGGCCCTTGGGCTTGGCACAGCAGGCCCCGGCCAGGAACTTGTCCCGGCAGCCGGGGGCGCAGAAGAAGTAGAGCCGCCCCTCGCGCTTTTCCACGTACTCGGCCCCGTCGGTCTTCACCGGCATACGGCAGATGGGGCAGGTTTCGGTTCGCTGTATCATCTGGGGCATGTTTCACCTCCTGGGGAGGTGGGGGCCCAGGCCCGAAAGCCCGGACCCCCGGGGG
>Ga0180016_100061_pt1 | contig 51029 bp, 45 predicted proteins | sample KR46_M_MetaG_FD_129673 | JGI IMG/M metagenome (GOLD analysis project Ga0180016, IMG submission 129673) | Groundwater microbial communities from the Olkiluoto Island deep subsurface site, Finland - KR46_M_MetaG | ecosystem: Environmental > Aquatic > Deep subsurface > Groundwater | place: Finland... | reverse complement strand
CCCCCGGCGGCAAGGTGAGCGAACAGCTCATCGCCTTTTACCGCGAGCGGGCGGCGGGCGGCGCGGGGCTGATCATCGTGGGCGGCTGCGTGATCAACGAGCAGTCCGGCGGGCCGGTGTTCGTGAGCATCAAGGACGACAGCGACATCGAGGGCCTTTCCCGTCTGGCCCAGGCGGCGCACGACAAGGGCGCGGCCATCGGGGCCCAGCTCTACATGGCCGGGGCCTACGCCCACGCCATGCTCATCGGCGGCCAGCCGGTGAGCTCCAGCCCCCACACTTCGGGCTTCACCAAGGACGAGTGCCGGGCGCTGACCTTGGATGAGATCGCCCAGGTGCAGGACGACTTCGCCTCCGCCGCTCTGCGCGCCAAAAAGGCGGGCCTGGACATGGTGGAGATCCTGGGCTCGGCGGGCTATCTCATCTGCCAGTTCCTCTCGCCCAAGATAAACCGGCGCGAAGACCACTACGGCGGGTCGCTGGAGAACCGCATGCGCTTCGGCCTGGAGACCATCGCCAAGGTGCGCGCGGCGGTGGGGCCCGACTTCTGCGTGGGCATCCGCATAGCGGGCAACGACTTCGTGCCCGGCAGCCACACCGGCGACGAGGCGGCCCTGTTCGCCAAGGCCTGCGAGGACGCCGGGGTGGACATGATCAACGTCACCGGCGGGTGGCACGAGACCAGGGTGCCCCAGATCACCCAGGAGCTTCCTCCCGGCGGCTTCTCCTACCTGGCCAGGGGCGTGAAGTGGGCGGTGCGCTCTGTGCCCGTGGCCGCCTCCAACCGCATGCACTCCCCCCAGCTGGCCGAGGCGGTGTTGGCCCGGGGCGACGCGGACCTCATCTGCATGGGCCGCCCGCTGCTGGCCGACCCGCGCCTGCCCGCCAAGGCCAAGGCGGGCCAGAGCGAGCTGATTCGCCGCTGCGTGGCCTGCAACCAGGGCTGTTTCGACGCCATCTCTCAGATGAAGCCGGTGGGCTGCATGGTGAACCCCCGGGCCGGGCGCGAGGCCAAGGACACCGGACCGGCCCAGGCCGACCGCTCCCGCCAGGTGGCGGTGGTCGGCGGCGGCCCCGGCGGCTGCATGGCGGCCATCACCGCCGCGCGGCGGGGGCACCACGTGGTGCTGTTCGAGAAGGCTCCGCGCCTGGGCGGGCAGCTGGCCTGGTGGAGCGAGCCGCTGATGAAAAACGACTTCGGCTCCATCCCCAAATGGCAAGAGGCCCAGCTCAAGGCCTTGGGGGTGGAACTGCGCCTGGACTGCGAGGCCACCCCGGAGATGGTGGCCGAGTTGAACCCCGACGCGGTGGTGCTGGCCAGCGGCGCCGCCCCCACCCGGCCGCCCATCCCCGGCGCGGAGCTGCCCCACGTCTTGACCGCCTGGGAGCTCCTCAAGGGCAAGGCCCTGGCCCGGGGCCGGGTGGTGGTGATCGGCGGCGGGGCGGTGGGCCTGGAGACCGCCCTGTACCTGGCCCGTCAGGGAGCCCTGACCCCGGAGCAGAGCTACTTCATCAACCTGTTCGGGGCCGAGACCCCGGAGGTGGTGGACCGGCTCATCGCCCAGGGCAGCCACCCGGTGACCGTGCTGGAGGCCCTGCCCAAGATCGGGGCGGGCATCGGCCGCTCCACCCGCTGGATCGTCTTCGGGCTACTCAAGCGCTTCGGGGTCACGGTGCACACCAAGGTGCAGGTAAAGGCCATAGGCGAGGGCACCCTCACCGCGGTCATCAACGGCGAGGAGCAGGACCTGGTGGCGGACACCGTGGTCCTGGCCACCGGGGCCGCGCCCCAGAACCAGCTGGCCGAGGCTTTAAAGGCAAAGGGCCTCAAGGTGGAGCTGGTGGGCGACGCGGCGGGCGAGGCCAACGCCCTGGCGGCCATCGCCGGGGGCTACCAGGCGGGGTGCCGCCTATAGCACAAAGGAGACGGTCATGAAGGTCCTGGTCACCGGAGGGAGTGGATTCGTGGGCACCACCCTGTGCGCCCGTCTGACGGACCAGGGCCACGCGGTTACCGTGTTGACCCGCAGCGCCAAGGGGGCGGAGCGCCTGCCCGCCGGGGTGGAGGCCTGTGTGGGCGACCCCACCGCGCCCGGCCCCTGGCAGGAGGTGGCCGCCCAGTGCGACGCCTTGGTGAACCTGGCCGGGGCGAGCATATTCTCCCGCTGGAGCGATGAGCACAAGGCCCTGATCCGCGCCAGCCGCATAGACACCACCCGCAACCTGGTGGAGGCCATCTCCCGCCGCCAAGGCGACGACCCGCCGGTGCTGGTCTCCGCCTCGGCGGTGGGCTATTACGGCCCCCGTGGCGACGAGGAGCTGAGCGAGCAGTCCTCGCCGGGCACTGACTTCCTGGCCGGGGTGTGCCGGGAGTGGGAGGCCGAGGCCCAGGCGGCCACCCAGTACGGGGCGCGGGTGGTGTGCGCCCGCTTCGGCATTGTGCTGGGCAGCGGCGGCGGGGCCTTGGGCCAGATGCTGCCCCTGTTCAAGCTGGGCCTGGGCGGGCCCCTGGGCAGCGGCAGGCAATGGTTTTCCTGGGTTCACCAGGCCGACTTGGTTCAGGCGCTGCTGTTCTGCCTCACCCAAAACCTGAGCGGGGCGGCCAACTGCTGCGCCCCGGCCCCGGTGCGCAACCGGGAGTTCACCCGCACCCTGGGGCGGGTCCTGGGGCGGCCCGCCATTTTGCCCGCGCCCAGCTTCGCGGTGCGCCTGGCTCTGGGGGAGATGGGCTCGGTGGTGCTCACCGGCCAGCGGGTGATCCCCCAGGCCCTCACGCGGGCGGGGTTCAGCTTCCAGTTTCCCGAGTTGGAAGGGGCATTAAGGGATTTGTTGGGCTAGGGAGGCTAAAGCGTGGCCAGCTTTTTGGCGGGGCTCGCTGCGGTGATCGGCCTGGGGGTGATCGTGGCCGAGATGCTCAACGGGTTCCATCTCGTGTCCTACCAATTCACGGCCTGGCAAGGGGCCGGCAGCCTGGCGGCCCTGTATCTCCTGGGAGTGCTCCTGCGCTCGCGCATCGTCGTGGAAAGCCAAAACCCGGTGCTGGCTTGGCTGGCCCGCTGCCACGTGGCCCTGGTCCTGCTGCTGGGCCTGGCCCTGGTGGCCACCCTGCCCGCCCTGTGGTGGGGGATCATCCGGAAGCTGGCCACCGGGGCTATCAAGCCGGGGTAGAACGGGCTACCTCCTACGCCTACATGCGGTCGGGGTTCAGTTCACAGTGCCCGAAGTTGGAGGGGCGTTGCGTTAGTCGCTGGGTGACTGCCGGGTCGATATCTGTCTACGCCCAGCGAACTTCAAAATCCGCGACCTCATCGTTGCTGTTTATCTTAATTTTGATTTCCGTGCTTCTTCCGCACTGGGGGCAGTCTATTCTTTGAGTGCCGTGCAGGAGCGTAACCGTGACCTGCTGACATCCACAACGCAGGTTCACAGGAACCACCGAACCTTCCTTAAGCCCCATAACGACCCCCCAATACTGAGTTTAAGTCAGCCTAGCATAGAAACATGCAGGCTTGGCCAGTCAAAACTTGCCTATCCCTCCTGCCAGGAGATGGCCTCCGCTGGGCACTGGTCGATGGCGTCTTCCACGCAGTCCGGGCCGCCCTCGGGCTTGATGACCTGGGACTTGTCCAGGTCGGGGTCCAGCTGAAACACCTCGGGGCACACCGCCTCGCAGTTGCCGCAGCCGATACAGGCCCCCTGGTCCACCACCACCTTTTGACTCATGCTTAATCCTCCTCGTAGGCAAGTATAGTTCCCATAATGAGCCATTTGGCCCGGCTGCGCCAGCCACCGGCGGACAAGGCTTCTGGCGGGCTAACCTCCCTGCCAGGTGATGGCCTCGGTGGGGCACATGTCCATGGCGAACTCCAGGCAGGCGGGGTCGGTCGGGTCGCCGTCGGGGTCTTTGACCAGGCACTTGCGCGGGTCGCCGCGCAAGACAAAGACCTTGGGGCACAGCGAGCGGCAGGTGCCGCAGCCTATGCAGGCCTCCAGGTCCACCACCACCATATGGCTCATGCCTTTCCTCCGGACGAGCAAGTTGAGCTTTTCATGATGAGGCATTACAGGGCATCGGCCAAGGGGGACACGGCGCGGGGCCGCAAAAAATCCCCGCCCGGCGCGCGGCCTGGGCGGGGATTATAAATTTCAAGCTGAGACCGTTTAGAGGCCTAAAGTTCCGCGGCCACGCCCCTGCCGTAGTCCTGACCGGCCTTGATGCCGTCGGGGGTGCTCACCTGGTCTTCCAACAGGTTCATGGAGCCCAACTCGGCGGGCTTCATTTTGAACACGTGCTCCATGGTGTCGAAGATGATGCCCGGCGCGTCGCCGCTGTGGGTGTAGGAGCCGAAGGCCCCGGCCAGCTTGCCGGCCAACCCGGCCTTTTCGGCCTTGAACAGGAACTGCTGCATGCCGCCGGTCATGTTGCGATGGTAGGTGGGCGAGCCGAAGATATAGGCGTCGTAACCGGCCAGCTCGGCGCCGTCCTTGATGTCGCTGATCTTTTTGACCTCCACCTCGTTGCCGGTGAAGCGCACGCCCTCGGCGATGTAATTGGCGATCATTTCGGTCTTGCCGGTGCGGCTGGCATAAGCGACTAGAACCTTGGCCATTTGTAACTCCTCCCTTGATCATTTTCCATAAGAGCGATGCAACAACCCCGGCGCGTGGTTTGGCAACAGGTGATGTTAGGGGCTGTTGTTGATAATTATTATTAATAATGTACAAATGCCCGCCATAATGGTCAAGGTTCTTTTGATATGCCGGGCGGATGGTGATCCGAGACCATTTATTTAACTATAGCAAAATGTTGTAGGTGAAATATGGGGCCTTGGCCGTGTCGAAAAAAATAAAAGGCATGGCGGGCAACAATTTTTCGCGCCGAGATAGCCGTGACGCCGGCATGGGCGTCATGGGCCGTGTGTCAGCATAAATTAAGCGTTTACAGCAGGTTGAGGGGGTCCACGTCGATGATGAGGCGCACCCCCGAGGGGGGCGGCCCGGACTGGTGCCGGGCCAGGCGCATCACGGCGGCCGCCGCCCCAGCGGTGGGGCTCTTGATGAGGATCAGCCAGCGCCAGCGGTTCTGGATGCGGGCGATGGGGGCCTGGGCCGGTCCCAGAATCTGGGCGCGGGGCTCCAGTTTGGCGCGGGCGCGCTCCAGGGCGCGGGCCAGGGCCTGGGCCGCCCCGGCGGTGGCGCTCTCGGACGGCCCCTCCAGGCGCAGGCTCACCAGGCGGGTGAAGGGCGGGTAGCCCAGGGCACGGCGCTCGGCCAGCTCCTGGTCGTAGAACAGGGCCGGGTCGTGGGCCAGGGCGGCGCGCACCGCGTGGTGGGCGGGGTCGAAGGTCTGCACGATGACCCGCCCGACCTCGCCTTCGCGCCCGGCCCGCCCGGCGGCCTGGGTGATGAGAGTGTAGGCCCGCTCCGCCGCGCGAAAGTCGGGCAGGCCCAAGGCCTGGTCGGCCAACAGGATGCCCACCAAACCGATGCCCGGCAGGTGGTGGCCCTTGGTGATCATCTGGGTGCCCACGATGACGTCCAGCTCCCGCTTGGCCACCGCGCTGAGCACCTTGCGAAGCTGGGTGGGGTTGGCGGCGGCGTCGCGGTCCAGGCGGCCCAGGCGCATGGCCGGGAACTGCTCGGCCAGGATGCCCTCCACCTGCTCGGTGCCCAGGCCCAGGGGCTTCAGCTCCACTTCGCCCTGGCCGCAGGAGGGGCATACGGTCGGCACCGGCTGGTGATGACCGCAGGTGTGGCAAATCAGGGCGTTTTGCTCCTTGTGCAGGGTCAGGCTGATGCTGCAGGCCGGGCAGCCCACCCTCCGGCCGCAGGTGGGGCAGATCAGGGCCGGGGCGAAGCCGCGCCGGTTGAGGAACAGGATGGCCTGGCGTCCTGCGGCCACGGTTTGTTCCAGCGCTTGCTTTAACTGCACGCTGAGAAAGCCGCCGAATAGCCTGCCCGCGCTTCTCAGGTCCACCACCTCCATCTGGGGCAGCACCGCGTTCTTGACCCGCTTGGTCATGGTGAGTTGGGCCAGCTTGCCCTGGGAGGCCCGCCAATAGGTGGTTACCGCCGGGGTGGCGGTGCCCAGCACCACCGGGCAGCCCTGCTCCTGGCCCCTGAGCAGGGCCAGGTCGCGGGCCTGGTAGTGCAAGCGGTCGTTTTGCTTGTACGATTCGTCCTGCTCCTCGTCCAGGCAGATCACCCCCAGGTCGTCCAGGGGGGCGAACACCGCCGAGCGGGCCCCCACCACCACCGGAGTCTGGCCCCGGGCTATGGCCAACCACTGGCCTTGGCGCACCGCAGGGCTGAGCCCGGAGTGCAACACCGCCACCTTGTCGTCGCCGAAGCGGTCCTTGAGCAAGCCCTCCAACCTCAGGCAAAGGCCGATCTCCGGGGCCAGCACCAGGGCTTGGCGGCCCGCCGCCAAGGCGGTCCGGCAGGCGGCTACGTACATCTCGGTCTTGCCGCTGCCGGTTACGCCGTAGAGCAGAAAAGGCTCGAACTTGTGGGCGCTTATGGCGGGAAGCAGACGCTCCAGGGCGGCCTGCTGCTCCCCGGTGTAGGCCTCGGGCTCGGGCTCGGGCAGGATGGGCCTGCCGGTGAGGTCTTTGACCACCGGGCGGTGGGTCATGCTCAGCCAGCCGTCGGCCTCCAGGCGCCGGGCCAGGGCGGTGACCCGGGGGAATCGCTCCCGCAGAGTGTCCAGGGCCAGGGGGCCTTGTTCGCGTAAATGCTCTAACAAGGCCGCGCTCTGGGTGCCGGCGCGGGGGGCGCTCTCGGGCGGTCCCTGCCGCCAGGCGGCCCAGGCCACCTGGGCCCGGCCGGGGGCCTTCACCGCGCCCGCTCCCTCGCCGCCCAGCCCGGCGGGCAGGGACCAGGCCAGGGTTTGGCCCAGGGGGGCCTGGTAATAGGCGGCGGTGCGGTTGAAAAAATTAAGCAATCCCGGTGGGATGAGTTGGCGCTCCCCAGCCTCGTCCAATACGTCGGCGATGGGCTTGAGGCCCTCGGTGTCGCCGGGTTCGGCCGGGCCCAGGGCGAAGCCCAGGCGGGGCTTGCCCCTGAGGGGGACCAGCAGGCGGGTCAGGGGTTTGATCAGGGGGGCCAGCTCCGGGGCCACCCGGTAGGAGAGGGACCGCCACAGGGGCGCGGCCACCGCCACCTCTACTCGCAGAGACAAAGCCTTATAGCTTCAGCCCGGTAAGCTCATTGGCCCATTTTAAAAAGCCGGGGCGCTTCTCTTGTTGGGCCATGGCTTCCAGGGCGGCGATGGTGTTGGCGCCGGATTTCCAGGAGTGGATGGGGTTGAGCTTCTTGCGCCGCATGTAGGCGGTGGGCAAAAGGAAATTCAGATCCCCCTGCACCGGCTGGAAATAAAGGAACTCCTCCTTGACCGAGATGGGCATGGACAGGCCCTGTTCGCGCGCCGTGCTCAAGGCCACGGTGGGATGGGGATAATGATTAATATTTTTATTGAGATAAACGATATCGGCCGGGTCGAGGCCCTTGAGCTGGAAGGACTCGACCATCACGTTGCGCTCCAGGGTCCGGTCCCAGAAGCAGGCCCCGCCCTTTTGGGGGTTTTCCGGGTTGTTGGTCACCACCTCCATGACCATGCGCGCGCCCTGGTCGCCCAGCTTGAGCGCCGTGGCCAGACCGGTCATGTCCAGGGATTGGCTCAGGTAGTCCAGGTCCTCGATGTTGAAGGATATTTTGTCTTCATACCTGCCCAGGAGATCCCGGAAGGTCAGCCAGGGAAGGCGGTCCTTGTTGCCGTTCTCGTTGCGGTAGAGCTGGCCGTCCATGGTGGTCTGCATCAGCATCTGGCCGTGGTTGTGCAGCCGCCGGGGCGAGGAGTTGTCGTAGAACCAGCCATCCGGCCCCAGGTTCAGGCCGTGGAAGGATTTTTGCACCATGAACAAGACCTTGTCCGGGTCGAAGCCGTAGTAGGCTGCCTCCAGGAAATCCATCTCCACGCTGGTGACCGAGGCCTCGTTGACGATTATCAAAAGGGGCTGCTTTTTGAGCACCTCGTCGGGGTCGCGCCCGAAATCCTCGGCCAGCCTGCTGAGATCCCAAGCCAGTTGCAGCATGTGGCGGCGGCCCAGGCTCATGGAGGTGAGGTCCATGGGGTCCACCGGCCAGGAGTCTTGCCCGGTGAGCCTGAGCATGACCTCGCCGTCCAGGTCCAGGCGGGGGTTGAGTAAATACTTGGTCCCCAGGCCCAGGCGGGTGGCCTCCCCGGCGCAGGTGTGCTCCAGGAGCACCTTCCCGTCCAACAAGGCCAGGGCCGCCCGCTCGATGTCATGGGCGGTGATGCTTTCCTCGTCGGTGATGAAGATGTCCCTGGGCTCGCTCAGGCGTCCCAGGCGGGTGTAGGCGTTGAGTTCGTCTTCGGCCTGGGCCACCTGTTCCAGGCTTGCGCAGCCCTTTAGGCGGCTCTCGGCCAACTCCAGGCAGGAGTTGATATAGCCTGTAAAATCGGTGAGATCTAGTGGCTTGGGTTTGCTGGGGTCGAGCATGGCTCCTAATTTTTGCTTGGGTTCACGGGCAGACGCCGCCGAGGGCCATCCCCTGGGCGGGTCTAGATCATATATAACACATGCCCGGCCCCACCCCCAAGCCCTCCCCAAAACACGAAAAAAGGCGGGGCCCGCGTGGGCCCCGCCTCTGGTTTGCGTGGGGAAGGTTCTAGTTTTCGATGGCCCGGCGGTCGTCCATGCCCACCAGCACCCGCTCCTTGTCCTTGTCCAGGCCCAGGGCGGCCCGCTTCTTCTCGATGTGGGCGATCATCTTGGCGGCCATGTCGTGGGGGTCGATCGCGAAGTCCCACTTGCCCATGCCCTGCTTCTCCAGGTCCTCGAACATGAGCTTGTGGAACTTGGTCTGCTCCACGATGGGGAAGGTGACTCCGAAGATGGTGTACACGCCCGAGGCCACGAAGTACTGGCCGATGGCGATGGCCTTCTCGCTCATGTACTCCGGCGCGGCTCCGGCCACGGGCAGGTCGGCGATGCTATCGCCCAGGCCGCCGGCGGCCACCATGTTGCACACCGCGGTGAGGATGCGGCTGTTGTCCACGCAGGCGCCCAGGCCCAGCACCGGGGGCATGCCCACGGTCTCGCAGACCTCGGCCAGGCCCGGCCCGGCCAGGTGGGCCGCCTCGGGGGTCAAGAGCCCCGCCTTGGCCAACGATATCTGGGAGCAGCCGGTCTGCACCACCAGGATGTCGTTCTTTATCAGCTCCTTGACCAGTTCAACGTGCACCCAGTCCTGCTTGACCCTGGGGTTGGTGCAGCCCACCACGCCGGCCACGCCCCGGATGCGCCCGTTGATGATGTTGTCGTTGAGCGGGGTGTAGGAGCCCCTAAAGGTGCCGCCCAGCATGTAGTTGATGTACTCGTGGCTGAAACCGAAGACGCCCTTGTCCTTGCGCTTGGGAATCTCGATGGGGAGCTCGCGGCCTTGGAAGCGCTTTATGGCCATCTCCACCACCGAGTCGGTGCAATCGCGGGGGTAGTCCTCCTCGAACTCGATGTGGGTCACGCCCTCGATGTGGGCGCGGGGGTTGGTGGTGAACAGCTTAGTGCCGTAGCAGTCGGCCACCTTGGCCAGGCCCTGCTTGATGCACTGCACGTCCACGGCCATGGCGTCCACCGCGCCGGTGACCAGGATGGCCTCGGTGCTCATGAAGTTGCCCGCGTGGGGCACGCCCTTGCGCGAGAGCATCTCCAGGCCGGAGCAGCACATGCCCACCAGGTTGATGCCCTTGGCCCCCACCGCTTCGGCCTTGGCGATGAGCGCCGGGTCGTTCACCGAGGCGATCATGGAGTCGAACAGGTTGGGCTCGTGGCCGTGGATGATGATGTTGACCTCGTCCTTCTTGAGCACGCCCATGTTCACCTCTCCCACCACGGGGTAGGGGGTGCCGAAGAGCATGTCGCCGATCTCGGTGGCCACCATTGAGCCGCCCCAGCCGTCGGCCAAGGCGGTGCGGTTGATCTGCTTGATGAGGTTGGTGTAGTCCTGGTCCATGCCCATGTGGGTGCGGGTCATGATCTCCATGATCTCGCGCATGGCCCCGCGGGGAACCACGCCCGCCTCGCGCCACATTTCCTGGGTCTTGGCGGGGGCGCGCTTGATGAAGGGAATCTCGCCCTCGATCTGGGTGTAGGTCTTTTCCATCTCAGTGCACAGGTCGCGGGCGATGTCGTTCATCTCCCGGTCCTCGGTGGCGATGCCCAGCTCGCCGGCCACCTGGATGAGCTTCTCGGTGTCGCTGATCTCGTAGTCCTTGATGTGGCCGCTCACCACGCCCTTGAACAGGTTGAGCATCTCCATGCCGTGGTCGGTGTGCGAGGCGGTGCCCGAGGCCACCATGCGGGCGAAGTTGCGCGACTGGATGGTGTCGATGGTGGCGCCGCAGACTCCCACCTTGGAGTAGGGGTCCTTGGAGTTGAGGCGGCAGGGGCCCATGGCGCAGTGCTTACAGCAGGCGCTTTTTTCGCCGATGGGGCAGGCCTTCATGGCCGCCGCCCGGTCAAAGGCGGTCTCCACGCCGTCGCGCTTGGCCTTGGCCAGCATCTGTTGGGTGGTCTCGCAGGTGGTTACGTCGGCCGGTACCAGGCCCTGGAGTTGTTGCAGCTTGTCGGTTTAGCTCATGTCTCGTCCTTTTCTAAGGATGGGGGGCGGAAGCGCGGGGGCCTCCACAGTCGGTTTCATACCGGTCATTACCTACTTAAAAAGTATAAAACCGAATATTGCGCGATGCCAGGGCTTTAGGTGATTTTTGGTGGACCGCGGGGGGGCATCCTAATTAGAAGTTAATGATAACGGTTCCTTATAAGGGGTGAAAAATAAATAGGGCCCCCTCGCGGAGGCCCCCAAAAAGCCCCCGAAACCGTCAGGCCAGGCGTAGCTTGCGGGCCTCGCGCTGAAGCTGTTCGCGGTGGTCGGGGTGGGCCAGGCCGATGATGGCCTGGGCCCGCTGCTTGGTGGACTTGCCCTTCAGGTTCACCACCCCCTGCTCGGTGACCAGGAAATGGGCGTCCATGCGCGGGGTGGTCACCGCCGCGCCCACCTCCAGGCTGGGCACCACCCGGCTGATCTTGCCGTCCCTGGCCGTGCTTCGGAAGGCCAGGATGGACATGCCCCCCGGCGAATCATAAGCCCCCCGCACGAAATCCAGTTGACCTCCCGTGCCGCTGATCTGGTGCCCGGCCAAAAACTCGGCGTTGCACTGGCCGGTGAGGTCCACCTGGATCAGGCTGTTGATGGAGACCATGCGGAAGTTCTTGGCGATGGTCTTGGGGTGGTTCACGTAGGACACCGGGAAGGAGGCCATGGAGGGGTTGTCGTGCATGAACTCGAGCATCTCCGGCCCCCCCTGGGCCACGGTGTACACGTGCAGGTGGGGGTGGATGCTCTTGCGCCGCCCGTTGATGACCCCGGCCTTGATCAGCTTGACCATGGTGGGGCCGAACACCTCGGTGTGCACCCCCAGGTCCTTGTGTTCCATGAGGTAGTCGGCCACCGCCCCGGGCAGGCTCCCCACCCCCAGTTGCAGGGTGGCTCCGTCGGGGATCATCTCGGCCACCCTCTTGCCGATGATGCAGTCCTCGGCCTTGGGCGGGCCGTCCAGAAATGGCCGCACCGGCACGTGGTTCTCCACGATGAGGCTCACCTCGGAGATGTGGATGTGGCTCTGGCCGAAGACCCGGGGCATGTTGCGGTTCACCTCCACGATGAGCCGGTGGGCCTTGCGCGCGGCGGTGGAGGTGAAGTCGTTGGCCGTGCCCAGGCTGAAGAAGCCGTGGGCGTCCATGGCCGACACGGTGGTGACGCACACGTCCAGGGGCGGGCCGTCCTCTATGAGCCGGGGCACCTGGTGAAAGTGGCAGGGGATGAAGTCGTCGATGCCCTCGTCCACCAGGTCGCGGTCGCAGGCGCTGACGAACCAGGTGAAGGCCTTTACCCGATCGCTCAACTCCGGGGCCAGCACGCTCTTGCAGGCGGTCTCGGTGGGCAGCAGGGAATAGACGGTCAGCTCGCCGAGGCCGCCGGAGGCCACCCGCGCCGCGATGGCCGTGAGCAATGCGGGGGGCTCGGCCATGGTCAGGCCGTGGATGATCGCGCCTCCGTCGGGCACCGCCAGGGCGGCTTGTTCGGGGCTTACCAGCTTGCGTTTGTATTCCTCGGCGTACATGGATGACCTCGCCAGGTTGGGGTGTGTTTTCGTGGCCGCCATTTTAGCATGCCTTGGCCCTTGCGCCGGGGGCAAGGCGCGGTTAGCGCGAAGCCGTTCTTCTGGGCGGGGCCTCAGCCGCGGGGCGGGGCGCTGGGCTCCTTGGGCTTGTCGTGGCGGTGGGCCATCTTGAACAGGTAGTAGCCCAGAGAGAGGGCCAGGATAACCGCGGCCACGGCCAGCAGGGTGGTCCAGTCCTGGCTCTTGGCGTCCAGGATGATCACCTTGCGGGCCACCGCGATCATGGCCACCAGGAAAACCACCTCCACGTGTATCTTGCTCTCGTCCAGATACATCTTGATGGTTTCCACCAGCTCCAGGCCGATGAGGATCATGAAGAAGAAGCCGAACAGGTCCAGAAGCTGGTTGATGTTGAAAAGCATTAACGGCGGGTTGATCAGGTCCTGGACGAGCATGATGCCCAGCTCCACCGTGGATACCACGATGACCAGCATCATCATGATGAGCAGGGCCATCACCGTGTAGTGCTCGACGCGGTTGATGATTTTTTTCAGCATGGCGCTCCCAGGTCCGGGCCTTGGCCGAAGGGTGGTGTTGCCGATGGTAGCTATCCTATGGCATGACGGGGCCGCTGGTCAACGCGGGCGGGCCGGAGCTAGGCGGCCAGGCACTGCCTGACTTTTTGGGCCAGGGCGGCCATGGAGAAGGGCTTCTGCAGGAAATGGGTCCCGTGCTCCAGGATGCCCTGGCGGCTTACGATGTTGGCGTCGTAGCCGGAGATGAACAGCACCTTGAGCCCGGGCAGCAGACGGAAAAGCTCCAGGTAGAGCTCCCGGCCGTTCATCTTGGGCATTATCACGTCGCTCACCAGCAGGTCGATGGTCCCGGCGTACCCACGCACCAGCTCCAGGGCCTGGGGGCCGCCCTCGGCCACCAGCACGTGGTAGCCCAGGCGCTCCAGGGCGCGCCGGGCCATGTCGCGCACCATGAACTCGTCCTCCACCACCAGAAGGGTTTCGTGCCCACCCGCCACGGGGGCCTGGGTGTCCGGCTCCTGGGCGGTTTCGCCCTGGCCGTTCGACCGGGGCAGGAACACCTTGATGGTGGTGCCGTGGCCGGGCCGGCTCTCCACGGCGATGTTGCCCCCGTGCTGGCGGACGATGCCGTAGACCATGGCCAGGCCCAGGCCGGTGCCCTTGTTCACCTCCTTGGTGGTGAAGAAGGGCTCGAATATCTGCTTGCGGGTCTGTTGGTCCATGCCCTCGCCGGTGTCGCTCACCGCCAGCATGGCGTAGGAGCCCGCATCCACCTGGGGGTCCACCAGGTCGGCCCCCCGGCCCAACTCCACGTTGCCGGTTTGGATGGTCAGGTCGCCTCCCTGGGGCATGGCGTCGCGGGCGTTGGCCACCAGGTTCAGCAGCACCTGCTCGATCTGGTTTTCGTCCGCGCTCACCGGGCTCACATCCTGGGCCAGGTCGATGTGCAACTCCACGTCCTCGCCGATCACCCGGCGCACCAGGCTCTGGTTGGCCTCCACCACCTGGTTGAAGGTGAAGGACTTGAGCCTGCGCACCAGGCGGCGGCCGAAGGCCAAAAGCTGGCTGATAAGGTCGCGGGCCTTGAGGGAGCTTTTGAGCACGCTCTCCAGGTTGACCCTTTGGGGGCTGCCATGGGGCAGATCTTCCATGGTCAGCTCGGTGTAGCCTATGATCACCGAGAGGATGTTGTTGAAGTCGTGGGCGATGCCTCCGGCCAGGTTGCCGATGGCCTCCATTTTCTGGGCCTGGCGCAGTTGCTCGGCCATGAGCTCCTTTTCATTTTCGGCCCGGCGTTGCTCGCTGATGTCCCGGTTCACCACGATGGCCCCCTGCACCCGGCCATCGTCGTCCAGCACCGGGGCGGTGTAGTTGACGATGGTGCGGGTCACCCCGTCGAAGGCGTCTATTTCCAGGATCTCGTCCTGCACGGTGACGCCTTCGCGAACGGTGTGGGCCAGGGCCCAGTCGTCGGGGGCGATCTCCTGGCCCGAAGGCAGGCGGCGGGCCTTGAACACGCCGTATTCCTCCGGCGCCACCAGGGGGGAGGCCCCCCAGATCTTGATGCCCGCCGGGTTGCCCCGGAGCAACTGGCCTTGCTTGTCGGCGATCCACAGGCCGATGGGCAGCACGTCGAACACCTTGCGGAAGAGCCGCTCGCTTTCGCGCAGGCGCTCGGTGGCCTCTTTGGCTTCGGAGACATCCTGGATGACCCCCACCAGGGCCCAGAAGCTCCCGTCCTGGTGATGCAGGCGCTTGCCGGAGAGGTGGCCCCAGAAGGTGGTGCCGTCCTTTATCTGGTAGTAGCTCTCGTGGGAGACGCTGTCGATTTCCCCTTGCATTAGTTCCAGCATTTTTTGGCGGGCTTGCTGGGCGTGGGAGCCGTCGGTGAGATCAGGGTACTTGCTGCCGATCAATTCGCCCGGCTCGTAGCCGAACAACTCGGTCATGCGGCGGTTGGCAAAGGTGATGACCCCCTTTGGGTCCACCAGGATGATGCCCGAAGTCACCGTGTCGAAGATGCCCCGCAGCTTTTCCTTGCTTTGCCGCAGAATCTGCTCGGCGCGCCGCCGCTCGGCGATCTCTTTTTGCAGTTGGGAGTTGGCGGTGGCCAAGTCGCGGGTGGCCAGGGAGATCTTATGGCTGAGTTTTTCCTGATGGCCGCGCAGCTTGCCCAGCAGGAGATTGAAATCCTGGGCCAGGCCCCGCCATTCGCCGGGCAGGTCCTCGCTGATGGGTTGGCCGCCCATGCCGGGGTCTTGGCTCAGGGCCGAGGCCTGGCTGCTTATGGTGCCCAGGGGCTTGAGGAACAGGGCGCGGTTGAGCAGCACCAGGAGCAGGGAGAGGGCGAACAGCACCAGCAGCAAACCGGCCGACAGATACAAGGAAAAGCGGTCGGCCTGGGCGAAGGCGGCGGCCAGGGGGATGCGGATGGACACCGCCGAGACCACCTCGCCGGCGTGGCGGCCGAAGCTGCGCTCGCCGCCATATTTGGCCACCAGGCCCGCCGGGGCGTTCTGGGGGGTGGAGTGGCACTGCAGGCAGCTCTGCTCCAAGACCTCGCCGCGCCGGAGCACCACGAAAAAGGGCTCGCTGTCTATGTATCGGCTGCCGCTCTCAAGCATGAGCTTGGGGTCGGAGTTGAGGCGTTTGATGAACGAGGCCTCATATGGGTCGGCCTCGTTGGCGAGATAGCGCGCGTTTATGGCGCATTCCTTGTAATAGTAGGCCGACTTGGAGATGTTCTTGTAAATGTCGTCGATTCCCCGCACCGCGTAGGTGGAGGACATCCAGGCCGGGTCGAAATAGCCCTCCGGGACCGAGCCCTGCAGGGCCTTGAACACCGAAGGCTTCAGGTGATGGGCGAAATAGGCATGGGTGGCCAGGTTGCGCTCCAAAAGCAACTCCGCCTTGGAGCGGGCCTCGCGCAAGGCTTCTTGGCGCAGTTGCCGGCGGACGATAACCACGCTGGCGGCGGCGGCCAAGAGGGTGACCACCATGACTACGAGTATGTACTTATGACCGATCTTCATGGGGTGCCGGGCAGGCTGGGCATCCATTACTCCCAAGGGTGAAAAGCGAGGGCGCAGATCACCTGTTGTTTAGTAGGCACATGAGAAATATTATCGTTTTTCCGTTAGTTTGAGCAATCAAAAAGACATAATACGATAAATCAGACCGATACATCCAGGCCCAGGGCCTGGACCATGAGCCCGCACAGCCCGGCCAACTCGCTGGGCTTGTCCACCGGCTCGGGGAGCATCAGGGCCAGGCCGCCCTGGGGGCGGTGGGTGCCCGTGAGGTGGCTCAGTCCGAAAACCCCGGCCCGGTCCAGGCCGCCCCTGAGGCTGTAGCCGTGGGCGGGCTCGGCCACCAGGTCCGGGGCGTGGCGGGCCTGCGGGCCGTGGTAGAGCTCGCGGCCCAGGTGCACCCGAGCCACCGGGGCCTGGCTCTCCAGGCGGGGGCCGTCCGGCCCGCCGGCCAGGCGGGTGAAGCGCAGGGCGCTAAGCTTGCCCGCGATCTCGCCCAACAGGCGCTCCGCCTCCGGGCCGGGGGCGACGCCGCCGCCGGGAAAGAGCCCGGCGCGGTGCAAGTAGATGCGCCCAGGGTCCAGGGCCAGGGCCTTGGTTCCGGGCAGGATGCGCTCATGGGGCGGCGCGCCTTCGATCGCCAGATAGCCTTCGGCCATGAGCCACTGGTTGAGGTACACCTCGCTGACGATGGGGCCGAAGGAGTGGTCCGCCGCTATCATCAGGGCGGCCTGGCCCGCCTCCACCTCGGGGCCGAAGCGCTGCCACAAGCGGCCCACGTGGTCATCCACCTGGCGGTAAATCTCCAGGGCCGCCGGGGCCAAGGGGTGCTCCGGCTCCCACAGGGCGGGCCAGGCGAAGTGGTTCACCCGGTCGGTGTCGGCGATGACCCCCACCCACAGATCCCAGTCATCCTCCCAGGTCTGTTCGAACAGCTCCAGCCGCACCGCCAGGGCCTGGGCCACGTCGGCCAAGAGGGCCGCCGGGTCGCTGCGCCCGGTGTCCAGCTCGGCCTCGGGGCGGTAGCCCATGGCCTGCAAGCGGGGCAGCAGCTCGGGCGGGTGCACCCCCTTGGCCAGGTCGATGGTCACGAAGCCCGATACCATGGAGCCCCGGATGGGCGTGGCGGGGTAGGTGAGGGGCACGTTCAAGACCACCGAGGTGAGCCCGGCCCGCTCGGCCAGCTCCCAGATGCGGGGCGCCCGCACCATGGTGGAGTCGCAGGGGGTGATGCGGTAGGAGCCCGCCACCGGCGAGGCGAAGCCGAAGATGCCGTGGCCGCCCGGCCCCTGGCCGCTGAACAGGCTGGTCCAGCACACCGGGGAGACCTCGGGCAGGGGGCTACGGGTGGCCCAGGCCCGGCCCGTTTCCAGCAGCCGCCCCAAGTGGGGCATGACCCCGCGCCGGGCCAGGGAGGCGGCCAGGTCCAGGCCCACCCCGTCCAGGCCCAGGAAGATCAGTCGTCTTGGGACCAACGTTCTTGGGCCTCGCGAAAGATGTCCCAGCCGCTGCTGGTGCCCAGGCGGGTGGCCCCGGCCTCCATGAGGGCCAGGGCGGCGTCCAGGGTCTTGATGCCCCCGGCGGCCTTGACTCCCAGCCCGCCGCCGTTGTCGGCCAGGATGGCCACGTCTTCCACCGTGGCCGGGCCGAAGTAGCCGGAGCCGGTCTTCAAGAAGGCCGCGCCGCTGAGCGCCAGGGCCTGGGCCGCCTGGGCGCTCATCTCCGGGCCCAGCTCGCTGGTCTCCAGGATCACCTTGAGCCTGGCCGGGGCGATGGCCTGGGCCAGTTGGGCCGCCTCGTCCACCGCTTGGCCCATGGACCCGTGCAGGGCCAGGCCCCGGTTGAGCACCATGTCCAACTCGGTGGCCCCGGCCGCCGCCAGCTCGGTGGCCTCGGCCAGCTTGGTGCCCAGGCTCTGGGTGCCCAGGGGGAAGCCCACCACGGTGCACACCGCCACCCCCGAGTCGGCCAGCCCGGCCACGGCCAGGGGGACCATCCAGGGCGAGACGCAGGCGGCCACGCAGCCCATTTCCCGGCACTGCTCCAGGTGGGCGGCCAGTTCCTTTTCCCCGGCCCCGGGGGAGAGCAGGGTGTGCTCGATCACCCCGGCCAGGGCGGCGGCGCTGTCCAGGCCCGGCGTGTCCTCCTGGCCCAGAGCGGCCACCAGGGCCTCGGCCTTGGCTAGGTCGGCCTCCTCCACGTAGAACACGCCGTAGCCCTTTTGGCTAACGTAGAGCCCGTCATAGGCGGTGTCCTGAAAAGTGCGCAAGCGGTACTCCACGCCCTCGGCGCTGAGCGCCTGCTCCCAGACGTCGGCCTGGAATCTATTGTCTACCGCCTTCAGTTTCACCATGGCCATGGTCGGCTCCTTTTTATTTAGGTGCCGGCTTCGCCAGGCGTCCGGGGGCTGCGTTGGCGGCCTCGCTTAGACCTCGGCGTATATCAGAATACCCCTGCGGTCTGCGCTCGCCGCCGCCTTGCCCGCGAACCCCTGGCTGTGCCGGGGGTGTGTTGTTGCCTTTCAGACGCAACGCGCGCTCGGCTATCCGGAAGCCGTGTCGTAGCGGTCTCATCGGCAACCACCAGCCTATTGTTTTTTGCGCCAGGCCCAGGTTTGGGCCAACCCGGCGGCCAGGTCGCTCCGGGGCGTCCAGCCCAGCCCCTCGGCCGCCTTGGCGCAGTCCAGGGCGCTGTAGCGGATGTCCCCGGCCCGGACCGGCCCCCAGTGGTTGGCCAGTTCCTTGCCCGCCGCTTTTTGCACCGCCCGCCACAGCTCCAGGGTGTCGGTGGCCACCCCGGTGCCGATGTTGTAGATGCCCCCACCCCGCTCCAGGGCGGCCAGGTTGGCCCGCACGATGTCGCCCACAAAGGTGTAGTCGCGCTTCATGCCGCCGGGCATGTCGTCGGGGCGGTAGATGGTGGGCTCGGTGCCGCTGACCAGGCAGTCCATGAAGATGGCCACCACCCCGGCCTCGGCGTGGGGAATCTGGCGGGGGCCGTAGACGTTGGCGTAGCGCAGCACCACCGTGTTCAGGCCGTGCTGGGCCGCGTAATAGTCCAGGTAAAGCTCCCCGGCCCGTTTGGCCACCGCGTAGGGGCTCATGGGGCGGGCCGGGAAGGACTCGCCGACCGGCGCGCCCTCCAGCTCGCCGTACACCGCGCCCCCGCTGCTCACGAAGATGAAGCGCTCCAGCTTGGCCTTGCGCCCCGCCTCCAGAAGATTTAGAAGGCCCAGGACGTTGCTCTGGGCGTCGTGCACCGGGTCGGCCACCGAGGCGGGTACCGAGATCTGGGCCGCGTGGTGGTTGATGGCCGAGAAGCCGCCGTCGGCCGCCAGCTCGGCCGCCTGGGGCGAGGCGATGTCGGCTTCAACGAACTCGGCCAAGGGCGGCAGGTTTTCCCGCTTGCCGGTGGAAAGGTTGTCCAGGACCGTTACCTGGTGCCCGGCCTCAATAAAGGCCTGGGCCACCTGGCTGCCGATGAAGCCCGCCCCGCCGGTGACCAAAATTTTCATGCGCCTTCTCCTAACCTGGATGCTCCTGAGGCGATTCTACCATAGCCCCGCCCGCCTGCCGGGCGGCGGCCATTTTGCGAGGCCCCTCCCTGGGCCGCCCCGCGCCGCCGTCCTATAACAAGCACCATGAGCGCACGGCAAACAGCCCTGGTCCTGGTGGACCCCAACGAACGCCTGGCCCTGAACCTGGGAGGCTCGGTGCTTTTTTACCGCCGCCTGTCCCTGGGGGCCCTGGCCGCCATCGAGCGCCAGCAGCTGACCCTGTCGCCCCCCGCCCAGGGCCGGGGACCCCGCCCCTGGCTGCCCCCCCAGGCCCTGGCTGCCCCCCCAGGCCCTGGAGGCGGCGGTGGCCGCCCACGTGCTGGTGGGCTGGCGGGGGGTGCTGGGCCCGGACGGAGAGCCGGTGGCCTACGGCCCCGAGGCCGCCCTGCGCCTGCCCATCGCCGCCCGCCGCCGTTTGGTGGAGCGGGCCCACAGCCCGGAACTTTGGCCTGGAGAGGATACATGAGCCAGGGAGTGCAAATCATCGTATCCAGCATTTATTGAGATTTCTCAGAATGGACCAAAAAGTATTTTGGCCAGTAAACATCGTGCTATTCCATTTATTATTATTTATGTGGTAATCTCTAAATGGCTCCGAATTGCTTACCGCCTGCTTACCGATTGCTTACCTGGAAGCGAGGATGTTGGGGGCAGGGGGTTAGGTTCTAGATCGACGGAGGCGGCCATGGCCAAGCTCACCAAGCGCTTTATCGACTCGCTCAGACCACGCGAAAGGGATTTTGTGGTTTGGGATGCGGACATGCCGGGCTTCGGGATTCGGGTCAAGCCCTCCGGCCGGAAAAGCTTCGTCGTCCAGTATCGCAATGCCCAGGGACGCAGCCGGCGCCTCACGGTGGGAGTGTATGGGCACCTCACCCCTGCGGAGGCCCGCAAAGAGGCGCGATTGCATTTAGCGGACGCGGATCGTGGCATGGACCCAGCAGAAACCCGCACCGAAGCCAGAAAAGCCTCAACTGTGGCAGAGTTTGCCCAGCGCTATCTTCTAGAACATGCGCGACCCAAAAAAAAGCCGCTTAGCGTGGCCAAGGACGAACAGCTCTTGAGGCTCTATATTTTGCCTGCCCTGGGTACTCATAAAATTGATGCCATCACTAAACGCGATGTGGCCAGGTTGATTCACTCAATGATCGCGGTGCCTATTCAGGCAAATCGCGTCCTGTCTTTACTAAGCAAGATGTTCAATTTGGCAGAGGCGTGGGGAGTCCGCCCTGATCATTCCAATCCTTGTAGGCATGTTGAAAAATATCGTGAGAAACCTCGTGAGCGCTTTCTTGGCAGTGAAGAGCTTGCAACCCTGGGTCATACCCTGCGAAAAGCAGAGCGTTCAGGCAAAGAGATGCCAAGCGTTATTACTGCGATTAGGCTGCTTCTACTGACCGGGGCAAGGGTTAACGAAATATTGACCTTAAAATGGAATTATGTGGACATTGAAAGGAGATGCTTAAGGCTGCCGGACTCCAAAACAGGTGCAAAGGTAATTGCCTTAGGCGCGCCGGCCCTGGAAGTGTTACAGGCCGTAGAACATCAGCAGGGCAATCCCTACGTTTGCCCAGGCGCTAAGCCTGGGCACCATCTGGTGGGAATTCGCAAGGCGTGGCATCGGCTCAGGCTTAAGGCTGGCCTACCTGATGTACGGTTGCATGATTTACGACATAGTTTTGCTTCAACGGCTGCGGCGTCGGGCCTAGGGCTTCCCATTGTGGGAAGTCTGCTTGGGCATGCCAATCAGAGCACCACGATGAAATATGTGCACTTTTCAGTGGGCATCGTGAATGAGGCTGCTGATCGAGTAGCCGGTTTGATCAGTGATGACCTACAAAAAGTGCCTAGACCAAAAGTTGTAAACCTGAACCCGAAGGGATAGTTAGTGGCAACGGTGCGACTAGGCGGGCTGCCGAAAACTGGGGTTCCCTTCCCTGTTTACGCACCAATTATTATTGCAGGACCAACGCGGGTGTGGTGTGAAGTCCCTGGATGAGATACTGAGCAGCCCAGAGGCTGCCAGAAATTATGATCGCTGGCAACGGCTAAGAAGGAATCCAAATTATATTGCCGCTTGTCAAGGCGAAGAGTTTGATAAGAATGGCCTGAGTATGGAGGAGGGGCGCTACCCTATAGCGTCACCCCAATTATTTGAGGGCCAAAGTTATCAATGTCGGGAAGATACCTTTAGTAAGCATATCCAAAAACTTCGCGATCAAATCAAAGCCTTAAAATTCGGCCTGAGTATATTAGTAAATCCAGATTGTGACCCTTGCGCACCTTTTATCCTTGAAGGCTCTATATTCAATGATAGCCAGCCGATTAGTTTGGTATCCTGGTCTATAAGAGAAAATGAATATGGAGAATATGTTTCTCCATTGATCAAAAATAACTACATTGTTGTTGAAATAGATGTGTCGCGCAAAAAGAAAGAAATCAATGATTATTTAAATGTGCTACTGGATGAGTCTAAGGAAGAACACGCAAAGATCATGGCCCGTCAAGGAAAGCCTTTAGGTGGTGTTGCTAGCCGTAATCACTACCAAAAACGGCTTGAATATTATGAAGTTTGGGATTTGAAACAAGAAGGAAAAACTTATAAAGAAATTGCGTTTAAAGTAAAGAGGAAAGACGAAGATCTGGACACAGTCATAGAAAGGACAAAAAAGAGGTACCTCGTTGCTTTTGATTTAATTCAAGGGGCACCATCCAAAGAGGAAAGAAAAACTTGGGCAAATAATATTAAAGGTTTTTGTAAGGATTGTAGAGATACAAAATGCTTGGATGATTACAAGCGTGGAAAACAATGGCGGCCGTGTCCTCGGTTAGTCGCTGCGGGGGGTGATGCTTTCTTGAACCAAGATGAAAAAAAGAGTACGGGTGCATTACTGTCACCGAACACGGAACACTTTGGCCGCTGAATATTAAATTTGGTCGTAGTTGTCATTGGTTATCCTGAATTCTCTGCCGCGCCTACGTTTTCTCTAAAAATAAGCGTTTTGCTTAAATTCCCGCCTCGAAGGGTGAAAAAGATTTTTTTTCCCTGGAGGTGTGGAGATGGCCTTGAGATGTGTGAGCCGGGATTTCGTTGCTGCGGTGAAACTGGCTAGGGAACCTGCCTATAAGATCGCTCAGCGAGCAGGGATAAACCCCGTCACTCTTTCCAAATTGATGTGCGGGTATATCAGCCCCGGACCCGATGATGGACGTGTTTTGGCCGTCGCTAAGGAGTTGGGGCTCCCTCCGGAGAAATGCTTCGATTTGACACATGAGGGTTTGGCCGCGTGAGCGCTTCATCGCAAGTGTTCGCGGAGCGCTTTGAAGCCCTGCCCCTGGCGGCTCAAGAGGTGGTGGTCAAGTTTATCGAGGTTATGGGCGGGGCTGAGGTCCGAGTTGAGAGAAAGCGGGCTCCGGTGAATCTGCGTGAAACCGAAGCTGCGGCATGGCTAGGTGTTCGCCCCAACACCATGGCCCGGTGGCGAGTGGAAGGGAAAGGCCCCGTTTTCCGCCGGCACGGTCGCGTTGTGGTTTACGCCATGGATGACTTGGAGCGATGGTCTCAGAGCCAACGCCGAGGATCAACTTCTGAAGGGGCACAGGGTTAGGCCATGGCCAGACAGTTCTCCATGGTCCCGCTGGACTCAATCATCAGGGTGGCTCGCTTGCTGGGGCAAGAAGACGCGCCACTTGCCCTTTTCAGCTACTTACGCACGGGACCTCACACCAACAGCTTAGGGGTTTCCCGTGTCCCGCTTTTGTATGTTGCCGCAGACCTGGGCCGGACCGAAAAATGGGCCAGGACCAACCTCCAAAAGCTGGTTGATGCTGGCTTGGTTATTTCGGACGAGCAAAACGACCTGATCATGTTGAAGGGTCAGCTCCGGGAAGAGGGTTTGAGTAACCTAAACGTGGTCAGTTTCGCCAGGAAGCTTGTAGCTGGCCTTCCCAACTCACCGGAAATTTTCCAGTGTCTTTTGGATCAGGCCGAAAGCCTGGGCCGCGACTTCATAGCCCCCTTGATTCAGGACCTCAGGGACCGCCTGCGTGGGACCCAAGCTGAACCGTTTCAAAACGGTTCGGTAAACGGTTTCGAAACAAATAAAAAAGAAAATAAAAAAGAAAAAGAAAAAGAAAAAGAAAAAAAGAAAAAAGGGGCCGCTGCGGCCCCGCCCCGCCTGCTTGCTTTAGACGGGGGCCGGAAGAGGGGTGGTGAAGGAAGAAGAGTACAGGGCCGCGAGGAAACCGCCAAGGATCGGCGGGCTCGGCTCTTTGAAGAAGCCCAGGCAATATATCCGATAGCTTTCGAGAGGCACTTGTCTGGCGAAGTCTACGGGCGCAACGCCTACGCCAAAGACCTCAAGGACAATCAAGCCTTAGGGTTCAACTCTGAAGCTGAACTTCACCGGCAGGTGTTGGAATCTATCCGCGCGCATGCTGCTAGCACGGCATGGAACGCGGAAAGCGGAAAATTCATCCCTGGCATTGGCAGGTTCTTTAGGGACCGCCGCTGGCGCAGCAATCCCACATCCGCCCAGGGCCCGCTTGAGCAGTTAAGCCGGGCCGGCCGCACCACGGCCGAAAATGCCGCGCAAGCCCTTCGGGAGCTGGAAGGCGAAGCGCATGCTGGTTAGTGAGCAACGCCAGGAGGTGATGAAGCAACTGGTGATCCTGGCCGAGAATTTTTCGGCTGAAATAAGTACCCCCCGCCTGAAGATGATCCTCAGTGAACTGGAAAACTTTCCATCTGAACAAATCACCGCTGGCCTTACCAAGATTCTGCGAACCCGCAAATACCCTGGCTTCCCTGCGTTGGCCGAGATTCTAGAGGCCGTGGGCGGCAGTCAACGGGACGAGTTGACCCTAGAGGCCGAGGGCCAGTGGAAAAGGCTCTGGATCGCTGCCGACAAGGGAGCCTGGACCCGCTATTTTGGTGAGCCTGATCATCCCGGCCCCGAATTCTACTTAAACCCAACGGCCCAATTGACCCTCCGGCAGATGGGTGGGCGTAGCGCCATGCTCACCTGGCGCGAGGCCGAACTTAATTGGCGGCATCGCGAGTGGGTTGAGACTTACCGGCTCCTGGCCGGCAACGAGCAAAAGCTAGTTGAGGCCGGCGCATTCAAGCGAGAGGTGCTGCCGGAAAAGGTACGCGCCTTGCTAAACGGCATCGGTGACGGTGGGGTTGGCGCTGGAAAAGGTTCACTGGGCCAGCAGCCCAAGTTATCTGGCGCTGCCTGATGCTGGCTAATGCTGACTTTTTATGTCCTATATGGACAATTATAGACAATTTAAAAGGTCTAAATAATACCCATAAAGGATAGTGATAAAGACAGAGATTTTTCTAGGCCTTACAACAGGAGGTAATCATGGGCCTGTTTGACGATCCAATCGGTTACGTGTTCGGTGGAGACAGCGACAAGGGAACCGTGGACAAGCGCAGCGAGCGCACCGATGAAGGCAAGCGCTGGTGGGAGCAATGGGAAGAGGTTTTCGGCTCTGGTGGAGACCTGAATCCCTCAAACCTCATGCAGCAAGCCTACGACGCTTTGAACCGCAAGGTGAATATCAACTTTGGCGGCCAAACGCTGCCCACCTATCCCAAGAGCGGCCAGCGCCAGGCTACTTCCTACCTTGGGCTATTGCAGCCCTGGTATGACGCGGGCATGGAGCTGGAGCGGGGTCGCTACGGCGGCACCTATTACGATCCCGGCTCCAGCGGGCTGCTGGGGGGTGTTGTCAGCGGAATTGCCGGGGGAATCGGCTCAGGAGTGGGATATGGAGCTTCCCGCAAGCTGTTTGGTGGAGATGGAGTGGGCTCCGGAACACCCGGCCAAAAGACCGGTTAGGAGGGCGACATGCCGATTAATTTCAACGCGCAAGGCACGGCGAACAATATGGGCCTGTTGGGCCCCGGCGCTCCGGCGGCCAAGCCTGTAGAAGAGGACTTTTATCCGCAGCTAGCCGATGGCAATGGTTATGGCCCGCTAGGCCAGACATCGCCTGCCCAGACACAGTCCCCAATGGCATCCCAAACACAGGCTATATCGGCGGCGCGCTCTATGCCGTCAAACATAGGGCCAAGACCCGAGCCGGGATGGCTACAGATTTTGGGTGCGAGTCTGGGAGGTCCGGCCGGGGTTGAGCGCCTGTACCAAAACACTGAGGCCCCTTGGAGGGGCAACGTGGCCCAGTACATTTCCAGGGAGCTACTGGAGGGCCGTCCGGCCTGGAAGCCGCTGCACCCCATGGAGGTGCACGGGCTGATCCAGAAGATAGACCCCAAACTGAACAGTGACCCGCAGTTTCAGCCGCGCATGAAGTATTGGATGGACTCCTGGAACCGTTCTGCCATGGCCACCCAGACCAAGATGCTTCAGGCGGAGGGCCTGGTAGCGGATCGGGCCAAGACCTACGGCGGGAACATCGCCAAATTTGGTGGAGAGGGGGACCCCGGCATGGTTCCAGCCATGAAGGGCTACGGCTATGGCGGTCTGTTGGGGCCGGCCCCAAACGCAGTGGCCACCGAAACCGCCTATCCAACTGCCCGCTCCCAGTACTACGTGCAGCCGGAAAGCAGGCGGACCGCCCTGGCGGATACGGCCAAGGAGCGCATGCTAGGACCGGTGCGCACGGCAAACCAGGTTGCCCAACGCAAGGCGCTTAACCAGGTGCCCACCGCCCAGTGGATGGAGCAGACGAACCCGGACACCGGGGGCAAGAAAAAGGCTTGGTCAGGCGGGCTGTTGGACATGGACCTGGGGCGCTCACCCCAAACCATGGCCGAGATGGGGGCCGATAAGGTTCGTGAGTCCCTGGCCACCGGCCAAAAGCCAGCTTCGGGAACGGTGGCGGCGGACATCTACAACCGGGCAGTCAACCCCAACACCAACTTATTGATGATGCAAGGGGCCATGGATAAATTCCCTGGGATGTTCAAACTGGGGAACGGAGGAGCTCAACCTCAGCCTAAGGCTAGCCCCGCACCCAATGTTGCCCCTCAATCCGCTTCCAATTCCAATTCCAAGTCCAGAGTGCAGGTGACAGGGCCCCAGGCCGGAGGGCAAGGCGGACAAAAGAATGTGCCTTATAGCAGGGTCAAGGAAACGGCTAAGATCGACGGTCTCAGCGAAGGCGAAGTGATCAGGCGAATCCAGAATGCTGGGTACAGCATTGACTGGAGCAAATAGACCATGGCAGAGCCGGCGCGGAAGGTAACGGCAAGAGCTCCCTTTTTTCCCCCCATAAAAGAGGGGAGTACAACCGGATCCGGCCGGAGCCTGCTTGAAGAGCTTGGGCTAGGCCGGTCCTCAGCCGAGTCAAGCGAGTCGAGCGTCCGGCTGGTAACACCAAGCGGTAGCTTGCTGGATGAGCTCGGTTTGCGAGAAGGGGGAGAAAACAACGGGCCTAATCCTTCCGTCCAAACCGGTGGGGCCCCTTCTTCTGGATCCAGCGAGGTGAGCTTGTTGGACGAACTGGGGTTGCGCGATCAACGAGAGGGCCTTGGGCGAACTGATCAGGTAGGAAGCCCACTCAGTGAAGGCGGGACGGGCGAACCTCTCCAGGGAAACGGTTCCAGCCTGTTGGATGAACTAGGCTTACGTGACCCCGAAGTTCCGCCTTTGCGCCGGGGCCTGGATGCTGCCAAAGAGTTCATCACCGGCTTACCCCAGCAAGCGGCCAAGGCAGGTATGGGGCTGTTGGACTACCTGGGGGAGACGATGGCCAATGTGCCGGGCGACACCCGCAAGGTAGTTGAGGACAGCGTGTGGCTGCCGGCCCAGATAGTCAGCGCGGTAACGGCGATGGGGCCGGAAGGGTTCGCCCGCCAGCGGGCCCTTGACGCGCTGACCGGGCCGGGCGGCCTGGCCAACATCGATATCACGGAGATACCGGGAGCGCTGGTGGACCACTACAAGCGCTACGTGACCCACCCCCTGGACACCTTCAAGGAGCATCCGATAGAGACCGTGGCCGATCTGCTTCCCGTGGCGGCCCTGGGCGGGACCGCGCTAAAGGCGGGCAAGGCCGGTTTGCAGGCCGCGCGGCGCAGTTTTCTGACCAGCCCCGACACCACGGGTTACCTTAAAGGCAAACTGGGCACGGCGGCGGAGGCCCTGGGCAGCGACGCCTACGGCAGCATTTTCATGAACAAGGCCAAGGATTCCCTGGCCCGAAAGGCCATGCGGGCGGACACCGGGCGGCTGACCCTGGAGCCATGGGTGCGGCGGGCGGCCCAGAAGATCCCCGGCGTAACCCCCGAGGCGGGCCTGAACGCGGCCCAGCGAATCCGGGACATGGCGGCAGGCCTTAACGAAAACCTGGGCCGCAAGATGGGCCTGACCCCCAAGGAGCTGCAAGAGGCGGCCATATTGGCCGAGGCCATACCCAATGACTGGGCCAAGCTGGGCGGAGTGCCCGGCAAGGTGAAAACCAGGGTGTTGAGGGGTGGGGTTCAGGACCCAAAAACCAAAACCTGGCGCCACGGCCTGGACCCGGACGCCTTTAATGAGCGCTTCGCGGCCATGCGCCCGGAGGCCCAGCGCCTGGTGTTGGAGTTCGTGGCCCCGGAAGAGGGTTTCCGCACCGGGGTGTTCGGGCCGGAGCGGGTGTTGCTGGGATCGGCAACAGGGCCGGAGCTGCCCTTGCCTAAGGGCGGCTCAACCACCATCAGCCGTAGCGTAGCCTTTGATGAGGCGGAGCGGCTGGGCCTATTAAACCCTTCCCAGCGTGCGGAGGGCTACGTGCGGAGGGTTTGGGACAACATTATCCCCGATGTGGCCCCCAAGGGTGCGCCCACCCTGACCCTGGAGCCCTTCCGGCCAGGCTTCACCAAGAAGCGCACCGGCCAGGCAGACGTTGGCCGCCTGGATGAAGCCATAAGCACCTACCGGGGAGACTTGGAGGCGGCCAAGCTGAACCGCGAAATGCTCAAGGAGCTGGGGGAGGCCCTGCTGGAGCCATACGAGAACGGCGATCCCGTGGTGCGCTACCGCCAGGTGATGAACCCGGCCACCCGCATGATGGAGACCAGGGCGGAGCGCCAAACCTTGGTGCACGTGCGGCCGGAAGAGGCCAAGGCCCTGGGCCTGGAAAAGGCGGGCAAATACGCCATACCCAGCGCCTTTGAAGAGCGTTTTAATCTGCTGTTGGGCCGGGTGACCAAGGGCACGTTGGACACCCCCCTGGAAGGGCTTGGCGATCTGTTAAAGGACGCGGCCCGCTACTGGCAAACCAACGTGCTGCTTGCTCCGGGCACCGTGGGCACCAACCTGATCAGTGGTCTGGGGCAGTATAGCGGCAAGGTGTTTGAGGATCTGGCCAGGCCTGACGGCTTGAGGCGCACCGTGAATAATGCGCGGGGGCTGGTGGGTGCCCTGAGCCCCACCAACTGGAAGCGCTACCCGGCAGAGACCCTGGGGGCCAACATCCGGACCCAGTTTGCCGGTGACACCGCCCGGCTGTTCAGCCGGGTGGCGGCGCGGGCGGCCTCCGGCCAACCGGTGAGCCTGCCGGCCAAGGTCTTGGGCCGCCTGGATCAGGCCCTGGGCGCGGCCATGAACATCGGCATGCAGCCCTTCGGCAAGGTGGAGAATTACCTGAAGCGTTCCATAGTGCTCAGCGAGTTGCGCACCTGGGCCGAAAAAGAGGTAAAGGGCCTTAAACTGACCGGCAAGGCGCAACGGGCCAAGATAGAGGACCTTATGACCGGGGCCTTCCAGCAGCGGCCAGAGGTGTTCAAAGACATAATGCTGGGCCCGGTGGACCGCTTTGCCTTCGACTATGACAACATTCCAGCTCGGCTGGACAAGTGGCGCAAAAGCGCCGGCGGATCCCTGCTGATGCCTTTCATGGTCTACCCCTACAAATACGCCCGCATGCTGGGGAGCCAGGCGAAGGCCTTTAACCCGCTGGTGAAGATGCCGGTGCGGGAGCGTGTAGCCAGGGCGGCCGGACTGACCGGCGCGGCCGGAGCTCCCTGGGCCATCCGGGAAATGCTGGCAGGTGGTGATTCCAAAATCCTGGCGGACCAAGAGCGCTTCAGGGAAGAAATCCCCGACGCCGAAGTGCCGGGAGCGCGGGTTTGGGGCAGGGAGTACCTTGGAAAAGCCGACGACGGCAAAAGCGAAGTTTTTCTGCGGACCGTGAAGTACCCCTATTGGAACTTGCCTATAGTGAGGCGTGGCACCGAGTCGTTGATTGAGGCCCTGGAAGAGTTCAAGACCAAGGGCCCCCTTCTCTCCCCCTTGTTTTATATCCTTGGCCATAGGCCCAAGCTAGGGCCGCAGAAATTCAGTGAGCAAATGGGGGAGGTGGCCAAGAGCGCCATCCCCTTCTTCAGGGCCCTGGAGTATATAGCCAGAGCTAACGATACCGACGCGGAAGGCAAATTAATTCAGCGCCAGCCCCATGGCTTCGGTGAGCAAATCAAAGAAGCCATTCCCACACAACTCAAGTCTTTCATGGCTCCCTTCAAGCCGCTGGAAAAGATCTTTCCCTTTGTAGGCACCCGTGACGATTTGGCCGAGCGCATCGATTGGCGGGGGAATCAGCAACCCTTGCGCCAGGAACCAGGCGTAGAGGCTTTGAAGTTCTGGACTGGGATCAACTTGAAGGTGGAGGACCTGGCCCGCCATAACCTGACGGTGCATAAGGCGGTGCGCAAGTACTCGCGAGCAGCCATCAAGGATGAAGAGGTTGCCTCCTATGTCTCCCAGTGGCTCCTGGATATGGGCCTGAAGCCGGACCATGACAAGATCAAGGGAAATATGCCCAAGCTGCACCGGGTCTCTGACAACATGCTGCGCAGTGAGCTGGGCCGGGTAGATGAGAACGTGCTGGAGAGCTTCGCCCATCGCCAGGGGTTTGATCTTTTCGACGCCGAGCAGCAAGAGACCATCGGCGTACGGATGGACCAATGGAATCGACTGGCCAAGAATGTCAAGGGAGCCATGGCCGCTGGCCAACTGGGCATCCAGCCCAATGAGGCTCTTAACGGCCTGGTGGGCTTCGGCAAGCTGATTCGCCTCTATGGCATCCGGGAGTGGGTGCACCAGCATCCGGAGATGCTGAGCCGCTAGGCTTGAATGATCAAGCTGGGCAAGAAGATTTGCCGTAGCTGGGATGATGTACCCCTGGTCATGAGCAGGCGCCACGTGATCAAGCTGATCGGAATGGACACGCCTCACGACCTCACCAAACAGGTAGAGGCGGGCTTTATCTACCGTAGCGGGAAACCAATTGCCGGGGCCTTCAAGTACCCACGCAGCACGGTGCGCCGCTTTTGTGAAGAAAACGGCTGTGATCCATTTGATAATCTCCGGCCGCCTGAGGGAAAACAGCGATGAACCTGAGAGTGCACCTCTGAGCCAGTAGACGGGAAAGGAGATTGGATCATGGAATTGGAGCGAGATAGGGATGCCTTGTTGAGGGGAGCTTACTGGGAGCTGGGTTATTGCCCGGATCCTGGTTTGGAAAATGTTTGCCGCTGGGAACCTTCCCCGGTGGATACAGACACGGCCAGGCAGCGGTTTGAAGAGGGCTTAGTTTCCCACTATCCTAGCCTGAAAAACCCCGCCCTGTTAAGGCTGGCCACTCTTCAGGCCGCCCGCATGATGCAAACCCAGCCCGATATGCTCACTCTTTTCATGTGGAACCCTGAGGCGATGATTCATGTTGTAGCCAAGGCGACCTGGGAATGGGCCCAGGAGATAGGCTTGGCCATAGAAGCCAAGGCCTGGATCGGCTTGCCACAGTGAGCAAGCCTTCATCCGAGGGGCCTGACAAGGGCCCGGCCCTAGTGCGCCGCCTGAGGTCAGCCAGGGGCTCCAGTAAGGCCTCAGCGATCAACCCAGAGCCCCGGCAGGCGAAGTTTGTAGGCCAGGTGCGCGCCAAGCTGGCAAATTGCCTGGCCGGGCCAGATCTGGCGGTTGTTGAAAGGGCAAAGGATTTCGTGGATTGGTGGATTGGCATGGATCATGACCCCCCGGACAAGGCTGCATAGCGCCGTAGAGCAACGCTACGGCAGCCGTGTCCTGTGTGCAACGCAAAATTTCACGGGAAATTTAAGTCAAAAGGTTCAGGCCGGCCATATAGGCCGGCCTGAAGAGGCTTGCGGATATGGCCCTGGCGAAAAGGTTACAGACACCCAACTGACCACCACTCCGCCCGGCCCTAAAAAGGTTCATACAAAATCCGCTAGCCTTGTTAAAAATTATAGGCTGACGAGAAATCGAATTGAAAGTCGAAAAATACTTAGAAATTAGAATAAAATAATAGATTTAGACGAATAATGATTGACTGCGGCTTCCCTTTAAAGATATTCTAAAACCGTAAAAATTCTACAGCCGGGAGGGCCGCCGTTATGGGCCTATTTCAGTGCCTTCAAAAAAGCAGTTTGCGGACGTGCCGGGATACCGTGAGGCCCCGGGGGCTTGTTGTAGAGCCTTTACACACGTCCGCATCTCTTTTTGGGAGGGTAAGCCATGAAGCCTATCGCAGTTATAGACCAAATCCGGTCCTGGAGGTTCCGAATCGCAGCCCTGGGACTGGCCCTAGAGGGGTTCCTGGACGATGAGGATCCAATGCTCTATGCCGCTGGGCAGGCAGCACGCGAGATTTTCGAAGAAATGTATGAAATTGAGGGGAAAACTACGGGGGTTTACTTGAGTGAGATCTACTGGGATCGGCATACCGGTCGTCTAGCCTACGCTCCTAATGAGTTGGAAGTGCCTGATAAGGGTGTTCGTGGGCCCAGGGCCCTGAATTCTGCCTGAGGCGAGCGAAAGCAGAAACATAAACAGGAGCGAAGAAGCGCACCTCACTTAAAACTGGTGTGGGGAAATCCATGAAGAGAACCATAACAACGGAAGTTAAATTTGAGCGAGTGTTCCGCAGGGCGATTGCCTGCGGGCTGCCCCAAGATCTTGAGACACCATTCCTCCGCATAGGCCGTGCACTTATAAAAGCATCTTTCAATGAACACGTAACACACCGCCTTGAAGCCCTGGAAAATCTAGAAAACGGCGATGGTAGGCGGTTTGGTATCCTAGTTGCCGTCATGGTTCAGAATGAAATATTAGAACCGCTTAACAGCATGGAGGAACAACCGACTTTGACCATAGTAAAGTGATAGTTGCAAAACCTGCCCGGCTGGCTTAGACCGGCGCAGATCCGACTAGGACACCCGTTGCCGGCGGACATTACCTGGCCTGATCGTCGGTCGATCGGGGTATCCCGCCTGGGTTGGCTGGGCAAGAGACGTGCTTTTCAACCTGACCACGACAGACATTCAAAAGGTGGCTCACTACGCGGCGGAGTTGGCCGGAGTAGAGTTGCCCAACATACAGGTTCATGGTGGGTCAGTAGCAGGCGGACGTTGACGGCGAATGGATCCGCCCGCTGCTGGGCAGCCTGTTATGATGGTGTCTTTCCAAGCACGCACCATTATGGGCAAAATTAAGCAGTGGCTCATTCTGTTTTTTATATTGTTATTTTGAGCCACCATATGCTATGCGTATAGTCAGTATTTAAGGGAAGTTCAACTATGGATGGTCTACCATGGCGATTAACTCCAATGAAATATACCACCTAGCTCGCCTGGCTTTGGGGGGAACTCCGGGCGATGTACAGATGTACATAAAGCGCCTTGCTGTCAAGCTTGAGTCAACGGATCGAAAACTTTCAGAAAAGCTTGGGCGCCTGCGTAGCCAATCTGAGACGGTGTGGCGAAAAAGGTCTCCAGTCCCGGTGGATAGTGACTCCCACCTGCAGTTGGTTCGAGTGGAAGACGGGATTGAACTAGAAATAGAGCCCATCCTGCAGCCTCCCACTGATAAGCTCATAGAACAACTTATATTAGAACGAGGGATGATCGACCAGCTAATTGGACAGGATATTGTGCCCACCAAATCTGCCCTATTTGTCGGCAAACCTGGCGTCGGCAAGACAATGACGGCCAGGTGGATAGCTGCGCGCATTAATAAAACTTTGGTCACTTTAGATCTATCAGCAGTGATAAGCAGCTATCTGGGAAAGACCGGGTCTAACCTCCGGAACGTTTTAGACTTTGCAAAACAGCAAGATTGTATTTTGTTGTTAGATGAATTTGATGCGATCGCTAAAAAACGAGATGACGAATCTGACATAGGAGAACTAAAGCGGCTGGTGACAGTGCTCTTGCAAGAGGTTGACCAATGGCCGTATCATGGTTTGCTGATCGCGGCAACAAATCATGGAGAACTTTTGGATCCCGCTGTATGGCGTCGTTTTGATATGCTCGTCGAATTTCCAATGCCAACGTTGGAAACAGCAGAAGATATTCTTCGGATGTACTGGGGTGGACATGACCAAATTGACGAGAATATTATGGCGCTTCTGGCCTTGTTGTGGAAAGACCAATCCCCTAGCGAGCTGGCCCGACAAATAGCACAAATTCGCCGACAGGCAGCAGTTTTTAATAAACCACCTCTTGAGGTAGTTCTTAGTACAATTGAATCTTATCTGGCAGATCAAGATAAAGATGTATTGAAAAAAATGGTTCCAATTTTGGTAAACAACGGTTATTCTCAGCGGAAAGTTTCTGAATTGACTGGCCTGGCACGAAATACGGTTTCTAAGGCCTTAGCTTCAAAATAGACCAGACCAGAACTCTCAAAGGGGGAAGCGGGAGTATGGCCAATACAAATTATCTCATTGGATCTGGGGAAAGATTAGTAGCCGGAACGACCCTCCCCTCATCTTGGGGACCAACTAAGTCCGTTTACAATTTTAATGAAGTTTATTCTCGCACGATGCCTCAATGGCTTTTTGTTAGGGATCAAGCGTTGGAGCTACCTGAGGCGGCGTGCCCGCGAGACCGCACTGTATTTAAAATGATGCTTCATCCCAAATATTTAGCGATGAGTTATTATCCTGATCAACTATTTAGAAGCCTGCAGCTTGAACCCATAGGCAGCCGCGTGCGAAAGGTTGTTCCTCACAAGCCCAGAAAGCAAGATGACGCTGATGCCGGCAAAGAAGATGTTGGCCCAGAATATTTCGTCTCAGTTGCGAGAAAAAGACTGTCTAACATTGTTAATCAGCTAGGTAATCTTAATGAAGAGGCCAAAAATGATTTCACAAAAATTGAAGAAATTAGCTTTCTGGGAGCAGAGCGAATCAAGGTTGGTGAAAAACCTATTCGTAGCCGAATCATTTGGGAGGCCGTGCTCCAGGGGGATGCAGAATATATAAAAGAAGGCTTTAAAGATTATTTGGAACAGCTAGAAATTAAGGCTCACTGGGACAATGTATTCCATGTCAATGGGCTTTGGTTTATTGCCATTAATGCGACACTTCCCGATGTTCGCAGGGGTGTAGGGCTCTTTTCATTTTTAAGAGCCATTAGGCCAATGCCCAGCCTAAGGCCACTGAATCCCATATTCCGGCAGACACAAGCTGAGCGGGTTGAAATTCCTGAGGATGGCCCTTTAGATGATCAAGTGCGCGTGGCCGTCTTGGATGGTGGTCTGCCAGACCAACATGGGCTAGATAATTGGGTTAATTATCGTGAGCCGCCTGGTCTTGGGCCGGCAGACCCTGGCGGACTTGGCCACGGTATGATGGTGACTTCAGCATTTTTGTTCGGCCCCATCGCCGCTGGCAACCCGTTGGATACTCCGCCCTGCCGGGTCGATCATTGGAGAGTTGTAGAACAACAGGATGCCCACGTAGATGACCCCGGCCTTTTTAGAGTGCTACGCCGGATAGAAGATATTCTTGATCAAAACACATACGACTTAGTCAATTTGAGCCTCGGCCCCAATTTGCCCATTGAGGATGATGACCCGCACGCTTGGACTGCTGTATTGGATCGTCTCATCTCTGGATCAAACACATTGCTTTGCGCGGCAGCTGGAAATAACGGTGAACTAGACTGGGACTCTGGCAACGCACGCGTTCAGCCCCCTTCCGATACGGTCAATGGGCTTGGCATTGGTGCGGCCAGCACTACCAGCGACGGATGGAAGCGAGCTAACTATAGCTGTGTTGGTCCTGGCCGGCGCCCTGGTTTTGTGAAGCCAGATATTCTGGCTTTTGGGGGAAGCCAACAAGAGCCATTCGGAGTATTGGACCAAGGTGGCACTGTGGGCTTCACTGCCGGAACAAGCTTCGCTTCTCCTTATGCCGCTCGCTTGGCAATGGGGGTCGCTACGTTTTTTCAATCTGAATTGAGTGCGCTAGCTCTGAAGGCCTTAATGATTCAGAGAGCTGATAATAACGGTTTTGATCAGCGGGAGGTGGGTTGGGGACGGTTGCCGATTGAACTGGAAGACATGGTGGCATCGGCGGATCATCAAGCTCACATTCTCTATCAGGGCGTTCTTGGTGATCAAGCGGGCTGGAGTCTCCGTATTCCTATGCCTGATGACCCGATGGGGGGCCGGGTCGAAATAAAAGCAACCATATGTTTCAGAACCGCTGTTGATGCACATCACCCATTGAGTTATACCCGCGCTGGTTTAGAAGTAGTTTTTCGGCCCAACACCGTCGAAAAGCCCGGCATTTCAAAGCCGTTTTTTAAAAATGATGATTATTGGCCGCCAGAAATTGAACTCCGCAGGAAAGCCATGAAATGGGAGCCTGTCCTAAAGGCTTCAAAACGGTTTTTGGGAAAAACACTCCACGATCCGATCTTTGAACTCCACTACCTAAACAGGGCGGAAGGCCAAAGGGCAGACAGGAGATTCGAGTTGCCATATGCAGCAGTGATCACTGTAACGGCCCCCAGGGTCGAAGACCTTTATAACCAGATCATAAATCGTTACAGGCTACAACTTGCGCCGCTAAGGCCACGCGTGAGAATTCGTGATCGCCTTCGGGTGTAGTTAATCAGAATTATTTTTAAGGGACCATAGTCCGCTGGGCCGTGGCTCCCTTTTTTATGTAAGGCTGTGCTTAATTTTTTTGCATGCTCATGTGATAGGCTAATGACACTATGGGCATTGACAGTTTGGCAGTTTGGCTTATACGACTAGGCGTAATAATAATGGACGATAGTGCTAAAAATATGATAACAAGTTCTAACATATTCTTTTGGGGTGGATTCTATTAATGTCTGATGAATTGAAATCCTTAGCTGAGGGAACGGCCAAGGGCGCCGCCGAAGGAATCATGGCTGGCATCAAAAACTGGTTTTCTCGCGGCAATGGCGGCAACAAAAAGATTCGCACTCAAGACCCCACGGCAGGCCTAGATGTAGATTTTAACGCCATTGAAGTTGTTCGCATCCTTAATAAAGCTGTATGCGTGAACCAAGCCCATTTGATTCAGTACATAGTATTGGCCGGAGCTTTACACAAAAAGCTTAAGGACAGGATGAGGGAAGAGCCCGAAGACCTCTCCGGGCTGACCAACCGCTTAGGGGCGCTCTATGATTTTTTAAACCGCAACCTCGGGTTAGCCGCACAACGAAATTTTCGTTTTTTACATGACTACTATTTGGCTAGATCCCCAAAACCCCCGTGGCCCCGGATCTGTCTGAAATTGCCTGACGAAAACCAGCCGGGCCGAGCCAACATGTTGGCTGACGTATTCCGCGATTCGGACGTGGGGTATAATTCTATCTATCCAGTCGAAGAAAACACCGGTCACGTTGAAGTGATGCGTGACGGCCAATTTTTTCTTTGTAGTGATATTCCCAGCCTAGCCAAGGAGGGGCGCTATAAGAATCCCCGCCTTGATCCCCATCGGGTCGAGGAGTATGGGCCCCAGAATGAAGAGGAGCTGTCTGAGTCGATAGACAAATATGGCTACGCGAGAGACCTAGCCTGGGAACGGTGCTGGCGCCCATCGGGTGGCGGAGATGGCCCCGCAAGGGTAGACGCCCCACTCGAATCCTGTTATAAAAGTACTCTGATCATTCCCATGACCCTTAAAAGTCACGACAAAGACTTGTCTGGCGATTTTAAGGAAATAATGGGGCTAGAGGATAAAAGTAGGAATATATTTGGGTACTTATGCTTTGACCACTTAGCAGGGGGATATTTCAACAACGATCCAGACGTAGCGGTCGGCTATGTCGTGGCCGATATACTATCCCTTTACTACATGACTCAGCTAAACTATACGAAGAGGTCAACCACATACCAGCGTTCAATAGAATTATGTGGTGACCCCTTGGAAACCGAAACCTAGGAGGGATCATGGCAGCGAAAAAGGAGGCTTACTACAAGTCCCCGGCCGGTAGCCAAGTGGAAAGGACCGAACAAAACGGGGTCATAACCGCTGACAAGGGGCTACTGCGTTACGCCAGAAGCGTTACGGTCAAGGTAATCAATGCATCGCCGATTTTGACTGAGCGCGAGAAAGCGATCCTCCGCGAAGCCAGTTAAAAGCCTTCTGGACGGTTTAGTCAGATTCTGACTAAACCCACTAAAAAAATTTGGAATGTATTGAACCACGGGCTGTCGATCCGTGGTTCAGTTTTTTGTGATTCAGCTAGCGCTATGCTCATGACGACCGCTTCAGGAACCATCCAACCTAAGCGATTACCTTACGTCAGCTTCCACAACTATCAACTCTAATACACTGTGCCTCAAATAGAACCCAAAGGGCGCAGCTTGCTTACCTATTGCTTACCGACAATAGATTGCATTTCATAATATACTATAAATATTTATTAAATAACTATCCAGCCAGGGAGTGCAAATCATCGACCCACAGGAACGCTTCAGCCTGGAGGTGGAGGGATCGTCCTTCAGCCTGCGGCGCGTCGACTCGGCCACCATGGTGGCCCTGGAGCGCCGCTGCCGGGGCCAGGAGGGCAGCCTCAACGACGAGGTGCTGGACTACGTGCTGCTGGACTGGGAGGCGGTGACCAGCCCCATGGGCGGGGCGGCGGTGCCCTGCACCAGGGAAAACAAGCTGCGCCTGCCAGCGGCGGTCAAACTCAAGATACTTAGCGCGGCCCAGGGCCTCAGGGCCACGGGCGCGGCCTAATCCCGATGTTTTCGGCGTCGCCGTCCGGGGCGGGCGTAAACCCCTCCCCCGCGCCCCGGCCCCCGGACGGCGAGGCCCTTTATCCCCTGGTCAGGAATCGGATCAGGGAAGTCACCAACTGGTTGGCCGGGACCGGGATGCCGTGTTTGGCGGCCAGCTCGACGATGGCCCCGTTGAGGAAGTCAATCTCCGAGGGGCGGCCCCGGTCGAGGTCCGTGCGCAAGGAGGGGACGTTGGGGCCCTTCAAAATGCGGTTGAACTTGGCCACGCTCAGTTCCACCTCGATTCCCTCGGCCTTGGCCACGGCCTTTACCTCGGTGAGCAAGGCCTCCTTAGCCGGGTCCAACAACTCGCTGTTAAGTTGGTGGTTGGGTTGGTTCAAGATGCCCGCCAGAGGATTGGCCAGGCAGTTCACCGCCAGCTTGTACCACTCCGCCTGGGGGTAATCTTGGGCCTGCTCGCATTTGAGGCTCTCGCCGGGCAGGAAATCGCCCAGGGCCCGGCTGGCCTCGCCGGGGGTTAGCACCAGGCGTCCGGGGCCGTAAAAGGCCACCCGGCCCGGCTCCACGCTGCGCGCCCCGAAAAAGGCCACTCCCGCCTCCACCGGCCGCCCCAACAGACGCCCGGCCAGCTCGCGCACCCCCAGGCCGTTTTGCAGGGTGAAGACCGCCGCTCCCTCGCCCAGCCTGGGGCCCAGCTGGTCGGCTACCTGGGGCAGGTCGGTGGCCTTGCCGCTGAGCAGCACCAGGTCCGTGGACCCCAAGGGGGGCACCTGGTCCCAGGCGCGGGTGGTGACGGGCAGCAGTTCCTCCCCCTGCCCGTAGGTCTCCAAAAGCAGGCCGTCCCGGGCCACCTTTTGCCAGTGGGGGCTCGCGCCCACCAGGTAGGTTTGCGCCTTGCCGCTCTTGTGCAGCAAAGCGGCCAGGACCGAACCCAGGGCCCCCGCCCCCACTACCCACACCGTTTGGATTTGTTTCATTGTGCTCCCCTGTTGGCGTTTGCTCCCGCGATGCCTTGTCATGCCCCAAGAATTTAAATCACCGGCGGGCCGGGCGCGAGGGATTTTCTTGCCTCAACCGCCCCTTGCTACCGAACGGGCGCTGGGCAATAGTAGGGGCGACACCTGGGGAGATAGGCATGAACCCGCAACTGGGCAAGCTGCTCGTTATCCTGGGCCTGGCCTTGGCCGGGCTGGGGGCGCTGTTGTGGCTGGGGCCCAAGCTGGGCATAATGGGCTGGCTGGGCAAGCTGCCCGGCGACTTCTCCTACCGGGGCAAGAATTTTTCCTTCTACTTCCCCCTGGGCACCAGCATACTTATCAGCCTTTTGCTGACTCTTCTTTTCTGGCTTTTCCGGAAATAGTCGGCGCGGCCTAGCTGCCGCCCACCGCGATGAAGCGGCTGAGCTCGGCCCGGCGCAGCGCCACCCGCCCGGCGTAGAGGTGGGAGCCGTTGTAGCGGAGCATTACCTTGTCCATGTCCACGTAGGCCCTGAGGCGCTTGCTGGCCGGCACGCTGGCCTCCAGCATCAGCTCGCGCAGATGGAAGGCGGCCAGGTAGGTGGCCAGGGTCAGGTGGTTCTGCAGGCGGATGTGCTCGGGCGGCGGGGCGAACCCGGCGGCGGCCATGGAGCGCAGGATGTGGGGCAGAGTGGGCCGCCAGATCTGGAAGGGGCTGGCCGAGAGGTTGTCGTCGCCCAGGACATTGGCGTAGAAGGTCTCCTGGTGGGCGATGGCCAACAGATAGCTCAGGGGCACCTGGAACAGCTTGGCCGCGCCGAACATGTCCGAGGCCAGGTCGCGGGAGTAGCGCTCCAGGTTGGCCGGGGGCCGCTTGCCCAGGCTGGTCATATAGCGGCGGCTGCGCTCGGCGATGTAGGGGGTCAGGCGGTTCAAAAACTCATCGAGCCCCATCTTTTCCACCGCGGGCACCGGCCGCACCCGGCCCAGGTAGCTGCCGGGCAGGCGGTTGGCGCGCACCCACTGGGTGGCGGCCTCCTGGTTGGTGAGCACGGCGGAAAGGGCCTGGCCGCGCCCGTAACCCAGGTGGCGGTAATCGCGGTAGAGGCGGTCGGTGAAGCGCTGCAAGGCGGCCTGGTCGGCCGGGGCCAGGCTCAGCAGTTGGCTGAAGCCCGGCGGCAGGGCGCGCCCGGCCAGGTCGGCGAAGATCAGGGGATGGCGCTGGGCCAGGCCGGTGAACTGCTTGTCGTCTAAAAGGCCCAGGGGCATCAGGGGCTGGTCCAGGGGCACCAGGCTCACCTTCAACTCCGCCGCCGGGGCCTGGGCCAAGACGTCGGCCCTCAGTTGCAGGGTGGCCATGGCCCTGGTGTGGTCGCGCAGGGTGGCCTTGGCCGGTTGGTTGGGCGAGGCCAGCACCAGGGCGGCCCCCAGGCCCAATATGAGGACCGCGTGCAGGGCCACCTTGCGGCCCGCTTGGGCCAGGCGTCGCCGGGCCACGGCCAGGCGCGTGAGGGCCTGCTCCACCGCGCCGGGACCGCTCTGGGCGGGCTGGGAGGATACGGCGGTGAGCAGGGCCAGGGAGCGCATCTGGTCCTGAAGCTCTTCCACCCTGGCCTGCAGGGCCTCGGCGTCTTTTCTGAGGGCCAAACTCTGGGCGCGGCTTTCCTGCAGGGCCTGGGTGTTTTCCTTGCGCAGGCCCGCCGCCACCCGCCGCCAGCTTTCGGCCTCGGCCTGGGCCCGGCTCAGCTCCTCGCGCCACTCCAGGGCCAGGCGTTTGCCGCTGGCCAGCTCGGCCCGGGTCTTTTCCAGCTGCTCCTGCCGGTCCTGGGCTTGGCTTTGGCTCTGCTGCATCTCGGCCAGGGCCATGCGGGCCTGCTCCTGGCGCTGGGCCAGCTTGCGGCGCAACTGCTCGCGGCTGTGGGCCGCCTTTTCCAGGCGTTCGGAGGCTTTCCGCGCCTGGCGCTGGTAGGCCTCGCGCTCTCCGGCCAGGGCCTGGGCCACCTGAGCCTGATACAGCTCCCGCGCCCGGCCCATGAGCCCTTCCAGACGGGCCAGCTCGGGCAGAGGACCGGCGGGCGCGGCCAAGGGCTGGGCGGGCGGCCAGGCTTCCGGGGCGGGCAGGCGGTGGTGGTTCTGGTCCAACCCGGCCAGGCGCTGCCGCAACCCGGCGGCTAGGGCGGAGCAGGCCTTGGCCCGCTCCCGGCAGGCGGCGATCTGTTCGGCCAGCTCCCGGGGGCGCAGGGAGCCCAGCATGCCTTCCATCTCGGCGGCGGCCCGCCCGGCGGCCACGGCGGCGCGGCCCAGGTCCAGGGCCAGGTCCAGGGCTCGCCCGCGGGCCTGGGTCAAATCGTCCTCGGCATCCGCCACCCGCCGGGAGGCCTGCTTCCAGGTGGCGCGCAGCCGGGCCCGGCTTTTGCGCCGCGCGGCGGCCCGTTCACAAAGCTGCTCCCGCTCCAGGTCCAGGGCGGCGGCCCGGCCGTGGGCCCGCTCCAGGTCCCGCTGCAAGCGGGCCAGCTCGGGCGGGGCGCTGAGGTCGGGGGGCAGGGGCTGGGGATGGCGGGCCAGGTCTTCCAGGCGCTGGGCCAGGGCCTCGATGATCGGGCGCAACCGGGCGGCCTGCTCCAGAGGGGCCTGGGGTGCCGGGGCTATCGGGCGGTTGTCCAGACGCCGGGCCGCGCCGGCCAGGCGGCGGCAGCGCTCCCGGTCGCGCCGGATTTGGGCCGTGGCCTCCTGGGCCTGGCCCAAGGGCGCTTCCAGGGAGGGGACCCCCGCGGGTTGTCCCTGCCCCAGCCAGGCCGGGGCCAGGCGCAACAGCTCGGCGTAGATGGCCACCGCCTGCTCCAGCAGGCCCAATTCCTGCCTGGCCTGGGCCAGAGGGTTCAGGTTGTTTTTTAGCAGGCGGGATAATTGGGTCTGGACCTTGGGCGGCGCGCCCAGGCGGGCGGCCCGGTCCAGGGATTGCTTGCTTTGCCGGGCCTGAGCGGCCAGTTTGGTGCAGCGTTCCCGGTGGGCCAGGGCCAGCCGCTCCAGATCCGCCAGGCTGAACTCCAGTCCGGAACTGCCCTGGGGCAGGCGGGCGCACCACACCGCTAAAAGCAGGCGCAGTCTCGAGGCCAGGGCAGGCGCTTCGGACATAGCTGTGGATGGCGTCGGACCCAACGCGACTCCCGGCTACTGGAAAACCCCGAATATGACTCCGGAGCGGTTTAATTCGTCATATCAGCAATATTGCGGCTCGGCCCAGGCCCTGTCAACTGTTTTCGCCGGCGCATCCCTGTAGCCGACGCTACAGACCCGGCCCCCTTGATGTGGCATCATGGTTTCAGGCATGAGACCAACCCGGAGGCGAGGCGTCATGAGTTCATGTTTGTGCCAACAACTGGCCGGGGGCCAAATGGACCTGAGCCCCGTGTGTCTGGGCAGCCTTTGGGTCTTCGCCAACCTGAGCCCCCCGGAGATGCAGGCCCTGGCCCAGGCGGCCCAGCGCCGCCGCTATAAAAAGGGCGAGACCATCTTCGCCCAGGGCGAGCCCGCCCGGCGCATGTTCCTGCTCAAGGCGGGTCGGGTCAAGCTTTGCAAGGTGACCGCCGAGGGCAATGAGCTGATCCTGGACCTCCGGGGAGGCGGCGACTTCCTGGGCGAGGGCATGCTCACCTCCGAGGATCGGTTTCCCCTGAGCGCGGTGTGCCTGGAGGAAACCCTGACCTGCGGCTTCAGCCGGGAGGGCTTCGAGTCCCTGGTTTTGGAGCACCCCAACATCGGCTTGCAAGTCATACGCAACCTCAGCCGGCGCATTGACAGCCTCACCCAGCGGGTGGGCAGCATGTCGGCCACCCACCTGGAGGAGCGCCTGCACCAGGTGCTGTGGCAGGTGGCCCGGGAGCACGGCCGCCCGGCCGGGGTTGGCCGCGAGCTGGCCATGCCCTTCACCCATGAGGAACTCAGCTTTTTGGTGGGGGCTCACCGGGTGAGCATCACCCGGGCCATGAAGGCCCTGCGCGAGGCGGGGCGGGTGGTGCAGCGGGGCAAGAGCCTGGTGGTGGCTCCGGCCTAGATCATCCGGCTTCGCCAGCCACCGCATGACGGCGTTGCCGGCTGCGCGTTGCCCCGCGGCGGTCGGCTGTGCCGGTCCGGACCCAGGCTGGGACCCGATCAGGCAAAAATCTTTCTTTTGTGTGGAAGCTACTTCTGGTCTGAGATTTCCACCCGATTGCGGCCGTTCTGCTTGGCCCGGTACATGGCGTCGTCCGCCAGGCGCATAAGGTCGCTCAGGCGCGTCTCCGGGCTCAACTGGGCTACGCCCAGGCTGATGGTCACCCTCAGTTCCTGCTTGCTGGCGCTCACCGCATGGGCGGCCAAGGCGATGCGCAGGCGCTCGGCCACCATGGCCGCGGCCTCCAGGCCGGTCTCGGGCAGCAGGGCCATGAACTCCTCGCCGCCCACCCGCCCGAACAGGTCCACCTGCCTTAGCACCTGGCGGCAGACCTGAGACAACGACACCAGCACCTCGTCGCCCACCTCGTGGCCGTAGCTGTCGTTGACCGCCTTGAAGTGGTCCACATCCAGCATGATCAACGACAGAGGCCCGCCGTAGCGATGGCTGCGGGCCACCTCCTGGCGGGACAGCTCCATGAAGCGGCGGCGGTTGAGCACCCCGGTGAGGCCGTCGGTGTTGGCCAGGCGCTTGAGGGCCTCCTCGCTCTGCTTGTGCTCGGTAATGTCGCGCACGCTGCCCGCGGCGTACCAATGACCGTCCATGGAAAAGGCCGATGCGCTCACCTCGGCGGGGAAGTGGGAGCCGTCCTTGCGCCGGGCCAAGACCTCGCGGCGGCCCTCGAAGATGGGGCCTTGCCCGGTCTGACCGAACACCTCCAGGCCCTTGACCACGGCGGGAATCTGCTCGGACGAGGCCACCAGATGGTGCAGGTCTCGGCCCATGGCCTCCTGGCGGCTATAGCCGAAAAGGCGCTCCGCGGCCAGGTTCCAAAACTGCACCCGGTCCTGGGAGTCCACCAGGGTTATGGCGTCCTGGGAGGTGTTGGTGATGAACTCCAGGCGGCGCTGGTTGCGCAGGGTCTCGCCTTCGGCCACGGCCCGGCGCACCCTGGCCAGAGCCCACAGCCACACCACCCCGGCCATGAGCAGCATCACCCCGGCGCAGATCCAGAACATGGCCGGCAGCCAGGGCAGGGCCAGCACCTCCGGGGGCACCCGGGAGATGATCCACCAGTGGTCGTCTACGCGGGTGGGTGGTTGGGAGGCCCCCACGGACTGCACCTTGTCCATCAAGGCCACCGACTGGTAGGTGAACAGCCCGTAGGGAGTCACCACTTGGCCGTTTTCCTGCGGGGCGATGTTGCGCCAGGCCTGCTGGTAGGCCGTGGCCATGCTGAAGGGCGTCCGTTCGTTGATGGAGTGCCCCCACTCGTGCTTTGGGTCGGGGCCCACCAACCACCAGCCGCCCTGGTTCACCAAAAACAGCTCGTTCTGCCCCGCGCGCGAAGCCCGGCGCAGGCGGTCCAATATGCGGTCGCCCAGGAAGTTGAGCACCACCACTCCCAAGAGGCCGTCGTCGGGGTCTTCCACCGGGCTGACGAAGCGTATGGTCGGCTTGTAGGGCACTTCCAGCCGGCCGCCTTCGACGTTCAGGTCAAAGGGCGAGATGTAGACCTGGCCCGGCGCCATCTTCAGCCCGGCGCTAACGTAATAGCGATGCCCCTTGGGCTGCAACGCCCTCTCGTCCACCACCCAGGACTTGCCCTTGTCCAGGTTGATGCGCACCACCTCCCGGCCGCTGGTGTCCAAAAAGCGCACCTGGTCGTAGACCTTCTGGCTCTGGCTGAAATACAAAAAGGCCGCCTCCAGGATGTCCTTGAGAGGCACCTGGCCGTCCGGCCGGTCCATGGCCAGGGTGGTGAGGCGGGCCAGGAACACGGCGTCCGACACGTGGGTCAGCAGGTCGGTTTCCAAGACCTCGCGCTCCAGGCGCACCAAGTTGACCTGCTGCCCCTTTATGGCCTCTATGCGGGTGCTTTTCTGGGTCAGGTAAACCAGGGAGGCCACCAGCAGCACCAGGACGGCCAGGGGCAGGTACAACTGCAGGAATGCGAAGATCACCCGGGGGGGAGGGGAGGAAGTTGCTTGGTCGGCGGACATGAAACTGCTCTCTGGGGGTTCAGTTCAGTCACTGAAGCATAGCATATGATAATGGGGCCTTGGGCCGTTTATCCTCCCTGAGGAGGCCTGTTTAAGCGGGCTCCAGGGCCCGGCGCACCGTTTGGGCCATTTCCCGGCGGGTGTAGGGTTTGCTAAGAAGCAGGCGCACGTTGGGGGGCAGCTCCCCCTGGGGAAGGTGCCCGCCGTAGCCGGTGGCGATGACCACCGGCAACTCCGGGGCGATCTCGTACAGGTCGCGGGCCAGCTCGTCGCCGGTGGTGTGGGGCATGGTCAGGTCGGTGATGACCAGATCGTAATCTTGGGGCGAGCGGCGCAGATCCGCCAGGGCCTCCCGCCCCGAGAGGCGCAGGCTCACCCGGTAGCCCAGGCCTTCCAGCATATCGCGGCCCATCTCGCCCACCGGCTGCTCGTCGTCCACCAAAAGCACCCTTTCGCCGCCGCCGGTCTCTACTTGCTGCTCAGGGCTCTCGGGGAGGGGCGGCGTCGGGCCGGTCAACAGGGGCAGGTGGACCTCGAACACCGACCCCCGGCCCAGGCGGCTGTGCACGGTCACCTGGCCGCCGTGGTTCTTGACGATGTTGTGCACCATGGCCAGGCCCATGCCCGAGCCCTCGCTCTTGTCCTTGGTGGTGAAGAAGGGCTCGAAGATGTGCCGCATGGTCTTGGGGTCCATGCCCTGTCCGGTATCGTTCACCGTCAGGCGTAGGTAGGGGCCCGGCTTAAGATCGGCGAAGGACGCGGCCTGTTCGGGGTCCAAAGCCACCGGCTCCAGGGTTACGTTCAGCACCCCGCCCCCGGAGCCCATGGCCTGAAAGGCGTTGGTGGCCAGGTTCATCACCACCTGATTAATCTGGGAGGGATCGGCCAGCACCATCGCGCGGGGGGCCACCAGGCGCCTCTCCACGGTTATGGTGGCGGGCACGGAGGTGCGCAGCAGATCCAGGGCCTCGGCCACCACCGGCTGCACGGCCACCGGGCTGCGGCCGGATTCGCTGTGGCGCGAAAAGGTGAGAATCCGGCGCACCATGCCCTTGGCCCGCTCCCCGGCCTTGAGCACCTGTTCCAGGTCGCCGCGATGAGGCGAGTCGGGTGGCAGGTCGGTGAGCACCAGCTCGGTGAAGCCAAGCATGGAGGCGAGGACGTTGTTGAAGTCGTGGGCGATCCCCCCGGCCAGGGTGCCCATGGCCTCCATCTTCTGGCTTTGCAGGAGTTGGGCCTCCAGTTGCTTAAGGCGCTGGCGGGCCAGGACTCGGTCGGTCACGTCGCGCCCCGAGCCGCTGATGTAGGGCTCACCCTTTTCCGGGCGCACCAGGGTGCTGCGGTATTCGATGTAGTGCTTTTGCCCCTGCGCGTCCAGGTATTGGCTAAGCCCTGACATGAAGCCCTCGCTACGCAGGGTGGGCAGGTATTCGGCGTAAAAAGCTTCGCGGTGCTCGGGCAGCATGAACTGGGAGCCCTCGCGGCCGACCAGCTCGCTGGGCGGGTAGCCGAAGATGGCGGCGGTGGCCTGGTTGGCGCTTAGGAAGCGGCCCTGAAGGTCCTGGGTGTAGATCAGGTCGGTTATGGAGTCGATCAGGTCGCGGTAGCGCCGTTCGGACAGGCGCAGGGCCTCCTCGCTACGGCGGCGGCTGGCCACCTCTTGGCTGAGCAGGTCGCGCTCCCGGTCCAGTTCCAGGGCCACGATGCGCTGACGCCGCAGGGAGCCTTCCAGGCCGCCCACCAAGATGGCCACCGGTATGGCGGTGGCCGCGTTGAGGAACAGAAAGTTGGAAACGATGATCAGCCACTGGTCTTGATATGCCGCCAAACTTTCGGCCCAAACCACTTGGCCAGTGTAGGTGTACCAGGTTAAAACCAGCAGGGTGGCCAGGTTGAGGGCCAGGCCCAGCAGGGCCGGGCGCAGGCCCAGATACAGGGCGGCCAGAATGGGGATCGAGAACAGCCAAAACGGTCCGCTGCTCAAGGGACCGATGGTCACCATAACGGCCAGGCCGATGCCGTAGATCATCAGCAGAAGCAGCGCGACCCTGGTGGCCAGAGGTAGCTGGCGCAGCACAAAAAGCGTCAGGGTCAGTGCCAGCATAACGCTGTCCAGGACTATGACCAGGTAATGAGCATTTTTGGCCAGCACCGGCAGGGCCATGAGATAGGCCAGCAGGCCCAGGATCAGGCCCGGCCCCAGGGTGAAGAAGAACATGCGTTCGCGCCACTGGGGCAGTCCGGCGGAGTCGTCCGCCGGGGGTGGAGTCACCACCCGGCGCAGCCAACTGCGGGATGCCTTGTCTTGGGGCGCGGCGTACTCAGGCATGGTCCCCCTTGCTCCTAAACCCGGCGACGATTAAAAAAAGTTTGCCTCAAGGGGGCGAGGACTCGTCCGCTAAAACGCGGCTTGGTCAGAGGGCAGACGAAGACGTCACCTTGCGGCCACGTTTATATACTACATCATCGATGGACTTTTCTGCGCGGTGGGGCGGCCCCGCCCCCCCGGCCGGTTCTCCGGGCCCGCCCGCCTATAGGTCGAAGGTGGTGAGCATCTCCTCCAGGGGTTGGCGGACGCTACGGAAGGTATTGGCCGGGGCCTGGGGGTCGGGATGGCCCAGGGCCACGCCGATGACCATGTCCTCGTCCTCGGGGATGGGGGCCACCGCCCGCACCTCCTCGGGGAAGCGCGCCAGGGCGGCCAGGATCACGGTGCCCAGCCCCAGGCTTGCCGCGGCCAGGCACAGGCCGTGGGTGAAGGCCCCGGCGTCGAACACCGCGTAGCTGGTCTGGCCTTTGGGCACGGTGACGAACAGCAGGCAGGGGGCCCCGAAGGCGCTGAAGTTGTTGACGTAGTGGGCGGATCGCTTGTCGGCGTCCTCCCGGGCGATGCCCAGCACCTTGAACAGGGAGCGGCCCAGGTCCTTGTAGCGGGCGCTCATGCCCTCCTCAAAGCCCATGGGCATGGTGATGTCCGGCTCCTGGGGGCGCTCGGAGATCATGGCCTCCACCAGGCGGCGGCGTATCTCCTTGGCCTTGTCGCCTCCCACGGCGTAGAGCTTCCAGGGCTGGGTGTTGCCCCAGGAGGGGGCCTTGGCGGCCAGGGCGGCTATCTGCTCCACCTCATGCCGGGTGACCGGTTGGTCGCTGAAGCCCCGGCAGGAATGGCGGCTGTCCACTACTTGCTGGTAATCCATGCTCATTTCTCCTTGGATGCGCTTTTGTTTATAAAGCGCTCCACCCGGCGGGCGAATTCCGGATCGTCCGCGGCGATTATCACTCCTTGGCGTTCGTCTTCCAGATGGGGGGCCAGCCGCCCGCGCACCGCCCGGCCCAGGCGGCGCTTGGTGGCGGCCAGGGCCTGGGCCGGTCCCTGGGCCAGCTTTTGGGCCAGTTCCTGGGCCGTCTCCAGGGCGCTGCCCGGAGGCGCGAGGCGGGTGATCAGGCCCAGCTCGTGGGCCCGCTGGGGGCTCAGGGTGTCGCCCAGGTAGAATATTTCGGCGGTCAGGGCCGGGCCGAACAAGTGGGAAAAGTGGTAGGTGGTACCCGCGCCGGGCACCAGGCCCACCTTGAGGAAGCCGGGCACCAGGCGGGCGTTGTCGGCGGCCACCACCAGGTCGCCGGCGGCCATCCAGGCCAGGCCCGCGCCGGAGGCCGCGCCCTCCACCGCTGAGATCACCGGTTTGGGCAGCTCGGTGATCGCCAGCACCACCCGGATCACGTACTGCAGATAGTTGGCGAATATCTGCCCCGCCCCCTGGCCGGGGTGGTCCTCAAGAAAGGCCGCCGCCCGCTTCAGGTTCCCCCCGCCGCTGAAGTTGCCTCCGGCCCCGGTGAGGATGACCACCCTGGCCTGGTCGTCGTGGGCCAGGCCCTCCAGGGTCCGGGCCAGGCGGGGGCCCATTTCGTCGTCCATGCCGTTCATGGTGGCCGGGTTGTCCATGGTCACGGTGACCACGGGGCCTTGGCGCTGAACGCGTACATACTCTGCTGTCGGACTCATGTCGCTCCTTGCCTCGGGGGGAGATGTAAATCGGCTCCAGCTTGCCACAGGCGGCGGCGGGTGACAAGACGCACGGCCCCGGCAAGACTGGCGGGCCCGGATCGGTTATATTATGGGATACCGGCAAAAACCTTTTTACGGCGTGAATTTGTCCCCATGAGCGTGTTTGAACAAGTCTTGGCCCTGCTCAAGGACCCCTCCCCGCCCAGCCGCAACCGGCACTTCGCCGGCTTTGCCGGGCAACGGGGCGGGCGGGTGCACCGGCTCTATCGCCTCTACCGCGCCCTGGCCCAGGAGACGACCCGCCTGGCCGCCCGGCCCGGAGCCACCGCCCGCCTGCGCCGCGAGAGCGGGGACTTGTGGCTGGAGCTGAGCGACCCGGATCTGGCCTACCGGCGGCGCTGCCTGCTGCCCCCCGAGCTTTGCGCCTATTTTTCCGAGCGCCTGGCCCAACACCGATGAGCCCGGCCCAGGACCCAGACGAGCTGCTGCCCGTGGTGGACGACCAGGACCGCCAGGTGGGCCTGGCCTACCGGTCCCAGGTGCACGGCCAGGGCCTGCTGCACCGGGCGGTGCACGTGCTGCTCTTCGACCTCGACGGCAACCTCTGGCTGCAACGGCGCAGCCAGGCCAAGGACACCTATCCGGGCATGTGGACCTCCTCGGCCAGCGGCCACCTGGACCCCGGCGAGGACTACCACGCCGCCGCCCAGCGCGAACTGCGCGAGGAGCTGGGCCTGGACTTGGAGCTGACCTACCTGGGCAAGGTCCCCGCCGGGCCGGCCACCCAGGGCGAGTTCTCCGGGGTGTTTAGGGCCCAGAGCGGGCAAAAGCCCGTCCCCGACCCCGAGGAGATCGCGGAGATGGGCTTGTTCTCCCTGGAAGATGCCAGGGCCCTGGCTGCGGACCACACCCGCGCCGCCCCCTCCCTGGAGGCGGTGATGAGCCAGGCCGGGCTCATCTAACAAAGCGCTCATGGCGGCCAAGGCCGCGCGACTCAACTCATAAAGGAAATCAGCCATGCAAGGCGAAATTCGCAGGCAAGACCGGGTTGCCGACCAGGAGCAGACCCGGCGGGTTTTGGAGCAGGGGGAGTACGGGGTGCTCTCCAGCGTATCGCCCGATGGGCAGCCTTACGGCACGCCCCTGAGCTACTGGCTCATGGACGGGGACATCTACTTCCACTGCGCCCTGGCCGGGCACATGCTGGAAAACATCGCGGCCAACGACCGGGTGTCGTTCTGCGTGGTGGGCAAGACCCAGGTGCTGCCCGACAAGTTCTCCACCCTGTACGAGAGCGTGGTGGCCTTCGGCCGGGTTTCCGAGGCGCCGGCCCCGGACAAGCGCGCCGCACTGGAGGGCCTGGTGGCCAAGTACAGCCCCGGCTACCCCGCCGAGGGCGGCCAGTACATCGACAAGCTCATCGATCGGGCGCGGGTCTTCAAGATCGCCGTGGAGGCGGTGAGCGGCAAGGCCCGCAACGCCTAGGGTATTGCCTAGAAGCGCCCCATGAACTCGGCGATGGCCTGGTTCACCTCGCGGAAGTTCTCCAACTGAATCATGTGACCCCCGCCCTCGATGATCCTGAGCTCCGCCTCGGGTATG
>Ga0180016_100060_pt1 | contig 51965 bp, 54 predicted proteins | sample KR46_M_MetaG_FD_129673 | JGI IMG/M metagenome (GOLD analysis project Ga0180016, IMG submission 129673) | Groundwater microbial communities from the Olkiluoto Island deep subsurface site, Finland - KR46_M_MetaG | ecosystem: Environmental > Aquatic > Deep subsurface > Groundwater | place: Finland... | reverse complement strand
CGGAAAACTCAAGGAAAACAGAGGCATCGCCATGCGTTCGTGCAAAACCGACCAGAGCTTCGCCGCCTTTGTCTCGCTAGCCGCAGCCGTCATTCAACTTAGATAAACGTCAACAGGCCCTAAATCTTCCAAAAATTCGGGCATGAATTGGGTCGATAATTTGGAATGATTCAGAATGGACACTATCGCCGCGCGTTTATTCAACGTGCGGCGATAGTGTGAATCGAAAACTGTCACACAGTGAACTGTGCTCCGATTTCGTTTTACAGATTTCATTGGTCCAATTCTGTCGGCGTGGTCACGGCGGACTATTCAATCAAGCCCAGGTTCAATGCACGCGCCACCGCTTCCATGGTTGTGTTTGCCATCAGTTTTCTGCGTGCTGAGGCGAGCAGTTCGTTGACTGCCATATCGTTCCCGAACTGGCTGGGGAGAGCCTCAAACGTCTCGCCCCGTGCAACCAATTGAAGGCAGGTGCGTTCCACGTCGGTCAATCGTTCGGAGCCTAAATTCATGAGAATCCAACATTTCAATCAATGACACATATTACTTCTTACGGGGCGTTTTTAAGGGCACGCACCGGGCTGCGGCAACCTGTCTTCGGCGTCACCGTGTACAAATGGTAACCGGCCGATCCAACGTGTCCTGAATTGGTGAAAGCGTCACGCGGCGCTCGGGCGGCGTTGACGCGAGGTCCTGTTCAGCATTACCCCTTTGCCAAAAGCCCGGAGGGTTGAATGAACACCAAGGCAGACATTCGCTCGGCCATGCTGGCGCGCAGAGATGCGCTGGCGCCGGATCTCCGCATTGACATGAGCCTTGCTATGGCCGAGGCGGCGGAGGCGATTGATTTCGATCCTGGAACGGTGATCGCCGGCTATCTGCCGATCCGTTCCGAACCGGATCTGCGGCCCTTGCTGGCGCGGTTCGGTGAGCGTGGGGCGCGGCTTTGCCTGCCGGTGGTGCTGGATCGCCAGACCATCGTGTTTCGCGAACTTGTCCGGGGCGCTGAACTGGTCAGCACCGGCTTTGGAACATCGGGTCCGGGCCCGGATGCTGCCGTTGTGGACCCGCAGATCCTGCTGATGCCGCTCTCGGCCTTCGATGCCGGGGGCAATCGGCTGGGATATGGTGCGGGCCATTACGATCGTGCCATCGCCCGGCTGCATGGCAAGGGGCTATCGCCGCGGCTGATCGGAACCGCGTTTTCGGTGCAGGAAACCGACAGCCTGCCCTGTGAAGCGCATGACGTCGCCCTTGAGATGATCCTGACGGAACAAGGCTTGCGCTCGTTTTCGCAAGCCTTATAGAGAGCCGATGCGCCTGTTATTTCTTGGAGACATGGTCGGCAGGTCCGGCCGCACCGCGGTCTGGAACCGCCTTCCCGGCCTGATCCGCGATTTCAAGCTGGATTTCGTCATCGTAAACGGCGAGAACGCCGCTGGCGGGTTCGGGATCACCGAAGAGATCTTTCTCGAAACGCTTGAAGCCGGCGCCGATGTGGTGACAACCGGCAATCATGTCTGGGACCAGCGCGAGACATTGATCTACGCCGACCGGCAGGACCGCTTCCTGCGTCCAGCCAATTACCCTCCCGGCACTCCCGGACGCGGGTCCAATCTTTTCATCGCCCGCAATGGTGCGCGCGTCCTGGTCGCCAATGTGATGGGGCGGGTGTTCATGCATCCCGATCTCGATGATCCTTTCTCGGCGGGCGAGGCGATCCTCAATGCTTGTCCGCTGGGCGAGCAGGCCGATGCGGTGATTTTCGATTTCCATGCGGAAGCTACCAGCGAGAAGCTGTGTTTTGCTCATTTTGTCGATGGTCGGGCGAGCTTCGTGGTGGGCACGCACACCCATGTGCCGACCGCCGACGCGCAGATCCTCAACGGCGGCACGGCCTATCTTTCGGATGCGGGCATGTGCGGCGATTACGATTCCTCCATCGGCATGGACAAGGAAGAACCAATCAACCGGTTTTTGTCGCGCATCCCCAAGGGCCGATTCGAGGCGGCTTCGGGACCGGCGACGATCTGCGGCGTCGCCGTGGAGATTTCCGACCGCACCGGACTGGCCGAGAAGATTGCCCCCTTGCGCATCGGTCCGAGGCTGAGCGAGACGATGCCCGACTTCTGGAACTGAACCCGAATACCTTGCGCTACAATTCCTGCTGCTTGCCCTCGACCAGGGGCCGCTTGGCGTCAGGATCGGGCGGCAGCATGCCGCGCTCCTTGAGCCAGGGATGAATCTCCACCGCGCGTGTCAGCGCCGCGGTCGCCGCTTCGGGCCGCCCCATGCGCATCAGCAGGTGATACATGCCCGACCAGGCGCCGAAATGCTTGGGCTCAAGCTCGACCGCCTTTTCCAGATCCGACAGCGCGCCGCCGATATTTTCGCGCAGGAAGCGGGCAAAGGCGCGCTGGTTCCAGCCCTCGGCATAGGAGGGCGCCTCGCGCACTGCAATGTCGAAGGCTGTCTCCGCCGCCTCGAAATCATGGCTTTCGCGCCGCTTCATGCCGTGATCGATGGCGTCGCGCACACCAGGCGTCGGCGCCTGGCTCACCCACCATTCCCATATCGCATTCTCGGCAATGCGTCCGTCGCGCTCGGTCCTGGCGTTCTTCAGGGTCGCGAAAAGTCTCTCGCGCTGGCTGGCGGTATCCGCCAGAAGCGCCGTCGGATGGCCGGCAAGAATGCCAAGTGCCGCAGTCCGGATCAGAAACTGGCGGCGTTGCATGCTCAGACCCCGTTCAGGATGACGATGGTCGGTTGACGCGGCAGGGTTCTGGCCGAGACGCTGAAGCTGTCATTGTTGACAAAGTCGACCTGAAACCGGTCGCCCATCATCTCGATGAAGCTCGAGATCGGCGCACCGCGCCGGTGCATGGGCAACAGGATCGAGGACTGCAGGCGTCTGGCGATGCCTGTCATGGCGTCGTGACTGAGCGTCAGACCACCATCAACCGGCACCATGACGATGTCGAGCCTGCCGATCTGAGCGTAGTGCCGGTCTTCAAGCGGGTGGTGAAGATGCCCGAGATGGCCGATGCACAGGTCCGCGACCTCGAAAATGAAGATCGAATTGCCATCGGGCTCCATGGCGCCGAAATTGCGGATATCGGTGGTGACGTTGCGGACATAGACGTCGTCGACCACGACATCATGATCTGCCGGCGTTCCGTCAAAATTCCAGCCGCGCAGCACATGGTCGATGCGTTCGTCGGGCGACAGGGTGAAATGCGAGGAATGCGCCTTGTTCATGGTGACCACGGTGGGGATTGCCACGCGTCCCGACCAGCCGTTGAAATCGGTAGCGATGGTGGTGCCGCCGGGTGTGGTGATCACATAGGTCGAATGCCCGGCAAACATGAACTCGACCTCGCCGGACCCGGCCTGAACCTGGGTTGATCCGGGGCGCAGTTCGTCAGGTGTCAGATTGGCGTAGGTGGCTCCGGGCATCGATTGCGCGACCGCCATGCACTGGCTGAAGGGGCGGCTGGGCTCCTGCGCCTTTGCGGGAGCAGACAGGGCGAACAGGGAGAGGGCGAGCAGAAAGACCTTTGTCCGGGGCATGTGCGGCTCCGTGATGCGCTTTCACAATGAGATCTAGTTTAGGGCGCGGTGAAGCGAGGTAAAGGCCTCCGGGGACAAAGGTGGCGCTGAATTCAAACCCGGCGGTTCTCCGCGAGATCCAAAACCGCGAAGCTTCTGGACGAAAACCGGGAACGGATTTATAAGGCGGCCATTCCGAAACAAGAGCAAAAACCTCAGAGCACAACACAGGGGCGTCATGGCCGGCCATTCACAATTCAAAAACATCATGCACCGCAAGGGGCGGCAGGATGCCGTCCGCTCCAAGATGTTCTCCAAGCTCGCGCGCGAAATCACGGTGGCCGCCAAGATGGGCGCGCCGGATCCTTCTATGAACGCGCGTCTGAGGCTCGTGGTGCAGAATGCCAAGGCGCAATCGATGCCCAAGGACAATATCCAGCGCGCCATCAACAAGGCGACGGGCGCCGACAGCGAGAACTACGAGGAAGTGCGCTACGAGGGCTATGGCCCGGGCGGCGTCGCCGTCATCGTCGAGGCGCTGACCGACAACCGCAACCGCACCGCCTCGAATGTGCGCGCGGCCTTCACCAAGTCCGGCGGAGCGCTCGGTGAAACCGGTTCTGTCGGGTTCATGTTTTCGCGTGTCGGCGAAATCGTCTACCCAGTGGATGCCGGCGACGTCGATGCGATCATGGAAGCCGCCATCATGGCCGGCGCCGAGGATGTGACCAGCAGCGACGAGGAACACGCCATTATCTGCGCCTTTGAAGATATCGGCGAAGTCTCAGGCGCGCTCGAAGAAGTGCTGGGCGAGGCGCAATCGATCAAGGCCGTGTGGAAGCCGCAGACCACCGCGCCGGTCGATGAGGACAAGGCGCAGTCGGTGCTCAAGCTGATCGCCACGCTTGACGATGACGACGACGTGCAGAACGTCTACGCCAATTTCGAAGTTTCCGACGAGGTCATGGCGAAACTGTCCGCCTGACCCTGGCAAGTCCTGATGTTTTCAGACCGCCGGTCCACCGGGCTGGCGGTCTTTTCACGTCAGAGCGCCTTGCGCATCTCGCCGAAGAGTTCGACCGATCGGAGCCGTGCTTTCGAGGAGTGGATCGGCATCGAAATCATGATCTCATCGGCGTTTGTGGCGTCGATGAAGCTACGCATCTGGCGGATCGCCGTGTCCGGGCCGCCCACCACCGAATAGCGCAACATGTGATCGACGGCGATCTTCTCCACGTCGGTCCAGAATCCATCCATCGTGTCAATCGGCCTCGGCATCTTGCCGCGGGCGTTGCGGCGCATGTTGACGAAGGTCTGCTGCAGGGTTGTGAACAGATAGGCGGCTTCCTCGTCGGTATCGGCCATCACGCCCATGGCGGCGGCCATCACGTAAGGCGCTGCGAGTTGCGCGGACGGGGTAAACTTGTCCCGGTAGATGTCGAGCGCCTCAAACAGCATGTCGGGAGCGAAATGCGAGGCAAAGGCATAGGGCAGCCCGAGTGCTGCCGCCAGATGGGCGCTGTAGAGGCTCGATCCGAGGATCCAAAGCGGCACATGGGATCCGGCGCCCGGGATCGCGATCAGCTTGCCGTCATCGGGGTCGCCCAGCCAGTGCTGCAGTTCGAGAATGTCATCGGGAAAGCTGTTGGCGCCCGATTCTAGATTTCGCCGGAGCGCGCGGGCAGTGTTCATGTCGGTCCCCGGCGCGCGGCCGAGGCCAAGATCGACGCGTCCAGGAAACAACGCTTCTAGCGTTCCGAACTGCTCGGCGATGACCAGAGGTGAATGATTGGGCAGCATGATGCCGCCGGAGCCGATGCGGATGGTGCTGGTCGCATGCCCCGCCTCGGCAATGACCAATGAAGTGGCTGCGCTCGCGATGCCTTTCATGCCGTGATGTTCGGCCAGCCAGAAGCGGGTGAACCCCGATTCCTCCGCCTGCTTGGCCATCAGGCGCGTGTTGGCGAGGGCTTCGCCCACGGTGCCGCCCTCGACGACGGGGCAGAGATCGAGAATTGAAAAAGCGGTCATGGGAAAACTTTCATGGGGGCTGGCATGGGAGCAGCTTTGATTGCTTTCATGTAGGTACCGATCATGGGAATGCAAAACGCAAGTCTGCGCGATCGTATATGTTTTTGGTTTGTTCACCTTTGTGATGGAAAGCTCAGTCCGTCACGGATAGGATTTGAGCATGGCAGAAGCGATTCGGATTATCGGGATTGATCCCGGGCTCAGGAACAGCGGCTGGGGCGTTGTCGAAACGCTTGGCAATTCGCTGCGCTTCGTCGCGTCGGGGACGGTCAAGTCCGATGCAAAGCTCGATCTCGCCTCCCGACTGAAGCAGCTTTATGACGGGCTGGAAAGCGTGTTGCACTTCTACCAGCCGTTCGAGGCAGCGGTTGAAAACACCTTCGTCAACAAGGACGCCACCGCGACCCTGAAGCTCGGCCAGGCCCGCGGCATCGCCATGGTGGTGCCGGCGCGGGCCGGCTTGCGCGTCGCGGAATATGCACCCAACGCCGTCAAGAAGGCGGTCATCGGCGTCGGCCACGGCGACAAGAAGCAGATCCACATGATGGTCAGGGTGCTGATGCCCAAGGCGACGTTCGACAGCGATCACGCCGCCGACGCGCTGGCCATCGCCATCTGCCACGCGCATCACCGCACATCGCTTGCCTGGCGCATGGCGGCGGAGTGACGTGCCTCTTTGTTCTTGACGTGTTCTGCGGGTCGGAATAAGTTGGAATTATTCAGACTTGGAGTGACAAGGTGCGCGTTTCGGAAAAAGGTCAGGTGACGATCCCGAAGAACCTTCGCGATCTGGCAGGAATCGAGGCCAACAGCGAGGTTGTCTTCTCTGTGGAAGGCGGGCGGATTTTCCTCGAAGCCAAGGATGGCGGCGAACGGAAGGCCGACAGGCAGCGTCTTGCGCGGTTTCTTGCCGCGCTCGACCGGCTCGAGGGCACCGGCGACCCGACGCTCAGCGCGGACGACGTGATGCGCGAAACGCGGGATCGCTAGGACATGGCGACTCTGGTCGATACAAATGTCCTGATCGATGTCGCCTTTCGCGATCCGGATTGGCGGGACTGGTCACGTGGCCGGATGGCGGAGGCGCTCAAGATGGGCGCTCTGGTCATCAATCCGGTGATCTTCAGTGAGTTTTCCTACCGCTACGAGTCCTTGGAAGAAGTTGATGCGCTGCTCGACCCTTCCGAGTTCCAGCGTGAGCACCTTCCATGGGGTTCGGCTTTCGCGGCGGGGAGGGCCTTCCGGATCTACCGCAACAATGGAGGCAGCCGCGAGCGCACTTTGCCCGATTTCCTGATCGGCGCACATGCGGTGGTCCGGGGTCACCGGCTGCTGACGCGCGATCCCGCCGGCTACCGCAGCTATTTCCCGACGCTCGACATCATTGCCCCGGATACGCACCCATGATCGGCAAACTCAAGGGCAGCATCGAGGAAATCGCCGAAGATCACGTGCTGATCGACGTGCACGGCGTCTGCTACGTGGCCTATTGCTCGACCCGCACGCTGTCGCGGCTCGGATCGGTGGGCGAGGCGGCGGTGCTCCACATCGAGACCTATGTGCGCGAGGACCAGTTCCGCCTGTTCGGCTTCGCCACGGCGCTGGAACGCGAATGGTTCCGGCTCCTGCAGAGCGTCCAGGGGGTGGGCGCCAAGGTGGCGCTGGCGGTGCTGTCGACGCTGACGGCCTCCGATCTCGCCAACGCCATCGCGCTGCAGGACAAGGCGATGATCGCCCGTGCCCCGGGCATCGGGCCCAAGGTGGCGCAGCGCATCGTAACCGAGCTCAAGACCAAGGCGCCAGCCTATTCGGGCGAGACGACCGGCGGCGCCATGGGCCTCAGGCAGGAACTGGGCGAGGGCGTCGCGCCCGCGCCGGTGGCGGATGCGGTCTCGGCGCTCAGCAATCTCGGCTATTCCCGCGACCAGGCAGCCACCGCGGTGGCCGCCGCGCTGAAAAATGCCGGCGAGAACCCCGATTCGGCGAAGCTGATCCGGCTGGGGTTGAAGGAACTGGCACGGTAAGTTGCTCCTTGTGAAAGGGACAATTCCTTACTAGATTGCTAAGTAAGGAAATTTGCTTGAGGCAAGGAAATGGGCATCGAATCAAAGATCACCACAAAAGGTCAGACAACCATTCCGATCGAGGTTCGGGAGTATCTCAAGCTCGGCGCTGGCGACCGCATCGGCTACGAATTCGTTGACGGCAAAGTGGTGCTGGTGCCGAAGAACCGGAGTGCTCTTGAGTTCGCCGGCGTGCTGTTCGACCCGGACCGGGCACCGGTTTCCATCGAGGCCATGAATGAGTCGATCGGCGAAGCCATTTCCGACCGGTACGAGCGGTCCCGTGATCGGAATTGACACCAACATCGTGGTTCGGCTTCTGACCCGTGACGACCCGGAGCAGTTTGATGCGGCCGTTTCCCTTGTCAGTGCCAGCAGCGCTAGCGCTCCATTGTTTGTCAATCCGGTGGTGATCTTGGAAACGATTTGGGTATTGGAGCGGGTTTACAAGGTGGACCGGGTGACAGCTCGCAAACAGCTCGCGGGTCTGCTCGATACGGTCGAAATCAGGGTGCCGGAGATGCTGCGCATGGAGAACTGGACTTCGTGGCTGAACTCGGCGCATCCGGGTTTCTCGGATGTTGTCATTGCGGATCTCAACCGTGCGAATGGATGCGAGAAAACCGTAACCTTCGATCGCAGGGCCGCGGCGTCGGTTCCTGGCATGGAACTGCTGTCTTGAGTTCCGATCCGGTGCGGTGGGCGGGTGTTTTCTTGTTTTCTGTTCAACGTCCGACTAGTCTAGAAAAGTAGGAAAGGACAGAAGAATGCGGAAAGAAATCGTTCTGTCGGAAAAAGGGCAGATCACCTTGCCAAAGGACATCAGGGATGCGGTGGGGCTGAAGCCCAACGATAAGGTGATGTTCACGGTTGATGACGGCCGGCTTATTCTTACGCCCAAGACTTTGAGCTTTTCCGACCTTGCTGGCTTTCTCGGGTCGCCGCCAAACGGGCCCGCCACTCTGGATGAAATCGAAGAGACGATCGCTTCCGCTGCCAGCGAGACAGCATTAAAGCCCCGGAAGACATCCAAGGGGCAGGCCGCGTGAACAAAGTCGGCATCGATACAAACGTCTTGCTCAGATTGCTGGTGGACGATGACCCCGAACAGCGCAAAGCGGTGCTGGCCTTCGGCCAGGGTTTGGGGCACAGCTACGCTGGCTTCGTCACCCTGATCAGCCTGGTTGAGATCGACTGGGCGCTTCGCAAGCAATATGGCTTCAGCAAGCCGGAAAGTGCCTCCGCTTTGAGGAAAATCACGCAGCTGCGCGGTGTCGAAGTCCAGTCGGCAGATGCCGTTGTCAAAGCCATCGGTGGCGTCGAGACTGGCGTGGGGGATTTCGCCGACATGCTGATCGCCCATCTCTGCCTGGATGCAGACTGCACCCATGTGGTGACGCTCGACCAGAGGGCAGCTGCCAGGATATCCGGCATGGAGTTCCTCGCATGAGCGATGCCGATCGCCTGATCACCCCCGACAAGCGCGGCGAGGATTTCGACACCACGCTTCGCCCGCAAACGCTCGACGAGTTCACCGGCCAGGCCGAGGCGCGGGCCAATCTGAAAGTGTTCATCGAAGCCGCCAAGGGGCGCGGCGAGGCGCTCGACCACGTGCTGTTCGTCGGCCCGCCGGGCCTCGGCAAGACCACGCTGGCGCAGATCATGGCCAAGGAGCTCGGCGTCAATTTCCGCTCCACCTCCGGCCCGGTGATCGCCAAGGCCGGCGATCTCGCGGCGCTTTTGACCAATCTCGAAGACCGTGACGTGCTGTTCATCGACGAGATCCACCGGCTGAGCCCGGCGGTCGAGGAAATCCTCTATCCGGCGATGGAGGATTTCCAGCTCGACCTGATCATCGGCGAGGGCCCCGCTGCGCGTTCGGTCAAAATCGACCTGTCGCGGTTCACGCTGGTTGCCGCCACCACGCGGCTCGGGCTGCTGACCACGCCGCTCCGGGACCGGTTCGGCATCCCGGTGCGGCTGCAATTCTACACCGTCGCCGAGCTCGAGCTGATCGTGCGCCGCGGCGCGCGCATCATGGGGCTCGCCATGACCGATGACGGCGCGCTCGAGATCGCCCGCCGCGCACGCGGCACGCCGCGCATCGCCGGACGGCTCCTGAGGCGGGTGCGCGATTTCGCCGAAGTGGCCAAGGTCGAGGCCGTCACCAAGACCATAGCCGACGAGGCGCTGACCCGGCTCCTGGTCGACAGTATCGGGCTCGACCAGCTCGACCGGCGCTATCTCGACATGATCGTGCGCAATTTCGGCGGCGGGCCGGTGGGGATCGAAACCATCGCCGCCGGCCTGTCGGAGCCGCGCGACGCCATCGAGGACATCATCGAGCCCTACCTGATCCAGCAGGGGTTCCTGCAGCGCACGCCGCGCGGCCGGGTGCTGACGGCGCGGGCCTGGGGGCACATGGGGCTCAATCCGCCAAAGGATCTCGCCGCCACCCAGGCGAGCCTGTTTGAAGACGAATGAGCCACAAGAGCCGCAAGACCATCCGCTTCAACGATCAGGGCCGCCGCTTCAATGCCCGGGTCGCCGGACTGGCGCTGCGCGACGGCCATCTTCTGATCCACCGGGCGGTGCATGAGCCGTTCTGGACCATTCCCGGCGGCACCGCGGAACTGGGCGAGGACAGCCGCACGACCCTTGTGCGCGAGATGGAGGAGGAACTCGGCGTCACGGTGACCGTCGGACAGCTGGTGTTCCTGGTCGAGAATTTCTTCCATTTCGAAGGCCGGGACTGGCACGAGATCGGCTGGTACTACCGCATGGACATCCCGCCGGACTTTCCCTTCGCGCGCGACGGCCGGATCGTGCACGAGATCGCGGACGGCAAGAACCATCTGGAGTTCAAATGGGTTCCGGCCACCCGCGCCTGCCTTGAGGCGCTGCCGCTGCCGCCGGTGTTTCTTGCCGATCGCATCGAGAACCTGCCCGGCACGACCGAACATGTCATCTGGGACGACGGCAAACTCTGACCCCTCAGGGCCCGGGTTTCGCCAGGTCCGCCAGGGTCGCGTCAAACAGGTCCCGGCCGCCCGGCTCCCAGCCGAGCCCGCGGATCTTGCCGCACTCCATTTCAGCCACCGCCGCCGTATCGCCGCGACCGGGCAGGGGATGGGGAGACCCGCTCGCCTCCCTGACCCCGGACAGGATGTCGCGGGTGTCGACGACCAGGTCGGAGACATTGAACGCCGCGCCGCCCACCCGCGCGGCGTCCGCCTCCAGCATCAGCCGCACCGCCCGCCCCACATCGCGGCCATGGACCTCGGACCCGGCGCGGACGGGGACCGGCTTGCCTGCGAGATAGTCCGCGATCATCTGGTCCCATTTGTTGGGGCGCAAATCCCCGTAGACGCCGGTCAGCCGCAGGCTGGCAGTGCAGAAATTCGGGCCGTTCAGCGCCGCGAGCGCCTGTTCGCAGCCAAGCTTGACCGCGCCATAGAGGCTCGCCGGCGCCAGAGCCGCCGCTTCGGTGAGGGGGATGCCCGACGCAAGGCCGTCATAAACCGCGCGGCTCGACAGAAACACGGCGCGGCGGATGCCAGCTTGCTTTGCGGCCTCGAACAGCCGGACTGATCCCTCAAGATTGCGCCTGCGAAACGCGTCCGGGTCGTCGCCCTCGCCGCCGCGATAACGTCCGGGAAGGTGATCGAAGGCGGCGTGGACAAGGCTGCTCGCGCCCTCAAAAAGAGTATCGGGATGGTCGCCCGCATCCAGCGTGAAGGCGCGGAAGCCGACGGGGGCGGAAAACAGGTCGCGCTGCGGAGGCGTCCGGCCGGCGACCGCAACGTCGTAACCCGCCCCAAGCAAGGCTTCGACGATGTAGCGCCCGACAAGCCCGCTGCCGCCGGTGACGAGCGTCGTCATGCCACTTCGGACCCGGCAGGTTTTTCCCCGGGAGGACCGGCCAGCGTTGCAATGTCGGGGATTGCCGCGCCGTCATGATAGGCATGCCACAGCGCGATCAGCGGCTCGAGCCGGTCGGCCTTCGGATGGTTTGCTTCCCAGGGCTTCTCGTACTGGTAATGCAGCACGCCGATCTGCTTCCAGTCCCACAGCTCCGGCAGGTTGAACCAGACATATTGCAGCATGTTCATGGTGACCGGCAGGCCGTGCCAGTCGGGAAAGAACGTCTCGAGAAAGGTCTGGTCGGTGCGCCGCCAGAAGATGTCGGGCTGGTCCAGCTTCTCGAGCATGGCGGCGAAGGTCTCGGCCGAGGGCCGGGCGACGAAGACGCCGGAATTCAGCCGTTTGAAATCCTCAAGGCTTTCATAGACATTGGGAGCGGCGGAAAACTCGGGATAGGCAAACAGCCGATCGATGTTGCGTAGCACCAGCGCGTCGGCATCGATGAAGACGCAAGCCTCGTACTCCACGAGCTGCCACAGCCGCAGCTTGCAGAAATTGTCGAGCGGCGAGTGGAAGGCCGGTTTCCGTCCCTTGGCGAAGGGGGCGGCCGCATGCAGATTGCCGCGGGCATGGCGCTCATTGAAACCGTCCGACAGATTGAGGTGGTCGACCTCGACCAGCCGGCAGCCGAGGTTTTCTAGCGGCGCCAGATCGGCGGCATCGACGCCGCCGGTGTGGAGCACGACAATATCGGCGGCGCTGCCCGTCAGTCCGATCGACCGCGCCAGCGCCAAAGCCCCCATGGCGTAATCAAGGTTGGTGACAAGCGTGACGAAGGCATGCGCGGACCGGGCGATAGTCTTTGGCCGAATGCCGTCCGGAGTGCCGGTCTCTGTCAAGACACCTCCCGCAGCTTCTTGCCTTCCGGGTCGCGGTTGATCTTGGTGGCGATGTCCTTGGTCCAGGCCGAGACCGCAGGCACGCGCGATCGGTCAACCCGGTAGGAGAATTTCTTCGCCACATCGACAACCTCGGCAAGCAGGCCGTCCTTCAGCGTCGTCGGCTCGAGCCCGAGACCGAGGAACTTCTCGTTGCGGACAACGAGGTCGTTTTCAGCTGCTTCCTTGCGCGGGTTGGGCAGCCAGGCGATCTCGGCGCCGGTCAGGCCGGCGATCATCTGGGCCAGGTCGCGCACCCGGTGGGTCTCGGTCATCTGGTTGAAGATCTCGACCTTGGCGCCGCGCGAGGGCGGATTGTTGAGCGCGATCTCGATGCAGCGCACCGAATCCTGGATGTGGATGAAGGCCCGGGTCTGGCCGCCGGTGCCGTGCACCGTCAGCGGATAGCCGATCGCTGCCTGGATGAGAAAGCGGTTGAGCACGGTTCCATAGTCGCCGTCATAGTCGAAGCGGTTGACCAGCTGATCGTGACGCCGGGTCTGGTCGGTGTGCGTGCCCCAGACAATCCCCTGGTGCAGGTCGGTGATCCGCAAAGAGTCGTTCTTGGCGTAGAACTGGAAGATCAGCTGATCGAGACACTTGGTCATGTGGTAGATCGAGCCGGGATTGGACGGGTAGAGAATGTCCTGGCTGACCGTCTTGCCGTCCATGGTCTCGATGCCAACCGGAAGGTAGCCCTCGGGGATCGCAGCCCCCACCGTGGAATAGCCGTAGACGCCCATCGTGCCCAAATGCACCAGATGCGCATCGAGATCGATTTCCACCATGGCGTTGAGCAGGTTGTGGGTGGCGCTGACATTGTTGTTGACGGTGTAGTTCTTGTGCCGGTCGCTCTTCATCGAATAGGGCGCGGCGCGCTGTTCGGCGAAATGAATGATGGCGTCCGGACGCTCCTCGGCCAGCCAGTTCTTTAAAAGCTGATAGTCCTTTGCCAGGTCGATCAGATGAAAATGGATCTTGCGGCCGGTCTCGGCATGCCAGATCCGGGTGCGTTCCTGGATCGAATCCATCGGCGTGAGCGATTGCACGCCAAGTTCGGTGTCGATCCAGCGGCGCGACAGATTGTCGATGATGTGGACTTCATGTCCGGCATTGGACAGGTGCAGCGAGGTCGGCCATCCGACGAACCCGTCGCCGCCCATGATTGCAATCTTCATCGATGATTCTCCTGTGCAGGCGCTGTTTGCATTCTGATAGATCGGTTTTATGACAGAAAGACGATTGTCTCAATTCCTTCGACGCACTGTGGACAAACGAGACGAACAGCTGAACGAGGCCAAGGCTCATGGATGCATCGCTGTCGGGACATTTGAGTGAAGGCGGGCATCTCCTCAGACAGCGCGTCTACTATGAGGACACGGATTTCTCAGGTTTCGTCTACCATGCGCGTTATCTGCATTTTTTCGAACGCGGCCGCACCGATTACATCCGCCTGCTCGGGGTCTCGCAAGGTGTGCTGCATGCGCAAGGCGACCCCGCCGAGGCGGTCGCCTTCGTGGTCCGGCGTATGGAGATCGATTTCAAGTCTCCGGCGCGCATGGACGATGTGCTGACGATTTCCACCCGGCCGGTCGAGGTGCGCGGCGCCCGGATGCAGCTTGACCAGACCATCAGCCGCGACGGTAACCTGCTGGCGACCGCATCGGTGACGGTCGCTGTTGTCAACGGATTGGGCCGGGCGCGGCGGCTGCCCGAGGCGCTTGCGGCAAAATTCGCGCCCACGTCCGGCGATTGATCCTTACGCGTCGAGCCAGTCAGTCAATGGCTTTGAGCTTGATCCTAACCAAGCCTTAACCATAATTATTTATGAATGAAGTCGTTAGGATTGCGCGGATCATGTGCGCCATCCTTTGACCAAATTTGGCCGCGAGAAGACTGGCAAGTGAACAGGCGGCGATCGCTCACTTCTGGACTCCCGGCAAAAGTGACGTCTTGGGCCGCCCGGCAATGAAACCGGGCGTTTGGATTTGAGGGTATTGGAATGGAACAAGTTGGACTTGCAGCAACCAGTGAGGTGACGCTCTGGGCGCTTTTCTTGGAAGCCGGGTTTGTTGTCAAACTCGTCATGCTTGGCCTCGTCGGCGCTTCGATCTGGACATGGGCCATCGTCGCGGACAAATGGATCGCCTTCGGCAAATTCCGGCGCCAGCTCGACCAGTTCGAACAGGTATTCTGGTCAGGTCAGTCGCTTGAGGAATTGTACCGGACATTGTCGGATCGCAAATCCTCGGGCATGAGCGCCATTTTCGTCTCGGCGATGCGCGAATGGAAAAAGTCCTTCGAGCGCGGCGCCAAATCGCCGATCGGGCTGCAAATGCGAATCGACAAGGCCATGGATGTCACGCTGGCGCGCGAGGCCGATGCGCTCGAATCCAAGCTCACCTCGCTTGCGACCATCGGATCGGCCGCTCCTTTCATCGGGCTGTTCGGCACGGTGATCGGCATCATGACCTCATTCCAGGCGATTGCCGGATCGAAATCGACCAACCTTGCCGTGGTGGCGCCTGGCATCGCCGAGGCGCTGCTGGCAACCGCCATCGGGCTTCTTGCCGCCATTCCGGCCGTGATCGCCTACAACAAGTTCTCGTCCGATGCCGGCAAGCTGACCGCCCGCATGGAAGGCTTCACCGACGAGTTCTCCGGTATCTTGTCACGCCAGATCGACGAGCGTCAGAACGCTCGTCAGGCCGCGGAATAGGAGGCGTCGATGGGCATGTCCGTACCAGGTGGCCGAGGCGGCGGATCGCGCCGTGGACGCCGCGGTGGCCGCAAGCAGCTCGTGAGCGAAATCAACGTCACGCCATTTGTCGACGTGATGCTGGTGCTTCTGATCATCTTCATGGTGGCGGCGCCGCTGCTGACGGTCGGCGTTCCGATCGATCTGCCTGAAACCCAGGCAAGATCGATGAATGCGGAAACCCAGCCGATCACCGTTTCGGTCAATTCCAACGGGCAGGTCTTCCTGCAGGAAACCGAGATCGCGATCGACGAAGTCGTGGCCAAGCTCGAGGCGATCGCCACCACCGGCTATAGTGAGCGCATCTTTGTGCGCGGCGACACCAATGCGGATTACGGGACTGTCATGAAGGTCATGGCGCGCATCTCCGCGGCCGGATTCACCAATCTCGGTCTGGTCACGCTTCAGGAACAGGATGGTTGACGGCGCATCGATGAAGGCAAGTCTGGCGACATCGACGATTATGCATGCTCTGGTGCTGGGATTCGCACTGGCGTCTTTTGGCGCGCCGAAGACGCTTGAGGTGATGGATGTGGAATCCTTTCCGGTCAGCATCGTGCCGATTGACGAGATCACCCAGATCCAGCAGGGCGACAGGACCGCGGCGATCGCCGAGATCTCCGCGCCCATTCCCACCGCGCGGCCCGATCCGGTGCCCGACGCCCAGAATGTCGGCGACAACGACGTCGACCTGAAGCCGGCCGAAGCCGCCAAGCCAAGCCCCAGGGAAGTGGTGTCGGAAGCGCCGCCGAAACCGGCCGAGAAGCCGGCGCCGCAGCCCGAACCCAAGCCGGCTGAGCCGACACCGGCGGAAGTGGCGGAACCGAAGCCGGTGGAGCCGGCGCCCGCGCCTGTGCCGGAAGCGCCTGCACCCACGCCGGAACCTGCGGAAGTGGCGGCCTTGCCCGCAGAAACCCAGCCTGACCCGGTCGCCGAGGCGATCACCGAGGCGGCGCCCGCGGAGCCCGAATTCGCGGCCCTGCCTGCGAGCGGTCCCGTGCCCCAGGCGCGGCCCGAGCCGCCAAAGGCCGAGGCGAAACCCGCCGCCAAGCCCGCCGCGGCCGAAACCGCCTCTTCCAAGGAAAGCGATTTCAACGCCGATCAGGTGGCGGCGCTGCTCAACAAGCAGGACGCCCAGGGCGGCGGCGCCAAGCGGTCGACGGAAACAGCGTCTCTGGGTGGACAAACCACCACCCGCGGAAACACGCTGACCCAGAGCGAGATGGATGCGTTGCGCGGCCAGATCCAGAGATACTGGAACATCATTCCCGGTATGGCCGATGGCGGCGATGTCCGGGTGATCGTCAAGATGAGGCTGGATCTGGCAGGGAACATTGTCGGGCAGCCCGACGTTACGGCCACTGGCGGCTCGGCAGCCACCCGTGGCACATTGTCGGCCAGCGCAAAGCGCGCAGTCCTGAGGGCCCAGCCCTACCAGTTGCCTAAAGAGAAGTATGATTCATGGGCTGATGTGATCGTGAATTTCGATCCCAGCCAGATGTTCTAAGCGCTGAAAGGCTGCATTATGAAACTGTTCAACCGCATTCTTGCCCTGCCATTGATGATGGTCGCGTTTGCCTTGCTGGCGGCGGGTCCGGCCCGCGCCGTGGTCGAGATCGATATCAACCGCGCCAATGTCGAGCCCCTGCCGATTGCCATCACCGATTTCCTCTCCACCGATGGCATTGGCGCGCAGATTGCCGAGGTGGTGGCGGCGGATCTCAAGCGGTCTGGCCTGTTCGCGCCGATCGGCAAGGCTGCCTTCATCGAGAACATCACCAATCCGGACGCCTCTCCACGGTTCCAGGACTGGACAGTGATCAATGCGCAAGCCCTGGTGACCGGGCGCGTGGTGCGCGAAGCCGATGGCCGGCTCAGGGCCGAGTTCCGGCTGTGGGACACTTTCGCCAGCCAGCAGCTGTCCGGCGAGCAATTCTTCACCCGTCCCGAGAACTGGCGCCGGGTGGCCCACATCATCGCCGATGCGATCTATGAGCGACTCACCGGCGAGAAGGGCTACTTCGACAGCCGCGTCGTCTTCGTCTCCGAAAGCGGACCCAAGACCGACCGCAAGAAGCAGCTCGCCATCATGGACCAGGACGGCGCCAATCTGCGCATGCTGACCAATGCCAACGACATCGTGCTGACGCCGCGTTTCTCGCCCTCGCGCCAGGAAATCACCTACATGTCGTTTGAAGGCGGCCAGCCGCGGGTCTATCTGCTGCAGCTCGAGACCGGCCAGCGCGAACTGGTCGGCAATTTCCCGGGCATGACCTTCTCGCCGCGGTTCTCGCCGGATGGCCAGAAGGTGATCATGAGCCTTCAGCAGGAAGGCAACGCCAATATCTACACCATGGACCTGCGCTCGCGCGCGACCACCCGGCTGACCAGCACGACCGCGATCGACACGTCTCCTTCCTATTCGCCGGATGGGGGCCAGATCGTGTTTGAAAGCGACCGTGGCGGGCGTCAGCAGCTCTACATCATGGGCGCGGACGGCTCCAACCAGCGCCGCGTCTCCTTCGGTGACGGCTCCTATTCCACGCCGGTCTGGTCGCCGCGCGGCGATCTGATCGCCTTCACCAAACAATCGGGCGGCAAGTTCTCCATCGGCGTGATGCGCACCGACGGCTCGGGCGAGCGAATCCTGACGACGGGTTATCACAATGAGGGTCCGACCTGGGCGCCGAATGGCCGGGTGCTGATGTTCTTCCGCCAGCCGGCCGGCGCTGGAGGCCCGCAGATCCATTCGATCGACCTGACCGGCTACAATGAACAGCTGGTGCCGACGCCGACCTTTGCCTCGGACCCGGCATGGTCGCCGCTGCTGGAGTAGCGCAATGCCCCTGAAACGACTGAATTATGCCGTCTTTGCGCCGCATTTTGCGTCCAAACGCGGCTAACGCAACGTAAACTGAGGATTTGTTAACCGTCTTTCTTCAATGCGGATTAACCGCGACGGGTTACAAACGGTCAACCAGAACTACTAAGGAGACCGGCCATGGGCCGCATGCAAGAACTTGCCCGCAACCCGGCGATGATCGCGCTTTTCATGGCGTTGATACTGACCGGCTGTGCATCCAAGAAAAACAATCTGCCCAACAATGCCGCCGATCTCGGTCTTGCCGGCAATGCGACGCCGGGGTCCCAGCAGGATTTCACCGTCAATGTCGGCGACCGGATCTTCTTTGACACCGATTCCTCGGTGGTCCGCGCCGATGCCGCCTCGACGCTCGATCGTCAGGCGCAATGGCTCAACCAGTACCCGAGCTATCAGATCACGATTGAAGGTCATGCCGACGAACGCGGCACTCGCGAATACAACCTCGCGCTTGGCGCTCGGCGGGCCTCGGCGACCAGGGATTACCTGGCTTCCCGCGGTATCCCGGCATCCCGGATCCGGACCATTTCGTTCGGCAAGGAACGTCCTGTTGCGGTTTGCGACGATATTTCCTGCTGGTCGCAGAACCGCCGCGCCGTCACCGCACTTGCCGGCGCAGGCAGCTAAAGACTGGATCTTCGTTCCTGAACCAGGAGGGCGGCATCCAGGCCGCCCTCTTTTTTTGATCTGAAGTCATGATCATAGTTTGGCCCGTTTGTACGTTGATTTGATGTCGTGCCATGCGATATTCCAGATATCCGGGTCTCGGATGTCCGGGTTGCGGTTATCCGGGTTATTGCCCGCATAGTGAGGTCAGCTGATGAAACCTATTTACAGATTGATTGCAGTTGCGGCGTTTGCCACAGCTTCGTATCCGGTGAGTGCGGCGCCTTTGTTTTCGGGCTTCTCGCACGGTGCGCCGCCCCCAGCCATGGTCGGTTCGACGGCCTCTGAAAAGGCTCCGGTCATTTTGGTTCAGTCGGGTGATCCGGTTTTCCGTATCGGGCAGCTTGAGGAGCAGGTCCGCGCCTTGACTGGCCGGGTGGAGGAACTCGGGTTCCAACTGCTGCAAATGCAGGAACAGATGCGCCAGATGCAGGAGGACAACGAATTCCGCTTCCAGGAACTCGAAAAGACCGGCGGCCAGCGCGGCGATGCGGGGCCCGCTGTCATCCAGCCGGGCGTTGAAGAGACCAACACCGCATCGACGGGTCAGGATAGCCAGGGCACAGGCGCACCGGAAGTGAACCTTGGAACGATCCGGTTCAATGACAATGGGGACCTTATCGGCGGAATTATCGAGCCGACGGAACCCGGCAACCAGACGGCTTCCCTGACCGCGCCGGAGGACATTTACCAGGCCGGCTACAATCACATGCTTGCGGGAGATTATGCTCTGGCCGAGCAGGTTTTCCAGCAATATGTCGGCAGCTTCCCCGAGGGGGAGCGGGCTGCCGATGCGATGTTCTGGCTGGGCGAGGCGCAGTTTTCGCAGGGCAATTATCAGGCGTCGGCCCAGACTTTCCTCGACGCCCACAAGCAATACCCGCAGGCAGACAAGGGCGCTGATTCGCTTTTGAAACTCGGCATGTCGCTGGCCCAGCTCGACAATCGCGACACGGCCTGCGCAACGCTGCGTGAAGTGCTGATCCGGTATCCTGGCGCTTCGGCGGCGGTTCGCGCCAAGGTCAGTGAAGAGCAGCTCAAGGCAAGCTGCTGAGCCCAAGGGCGCCGTTCATGCTCGAACCACCGGGATCGCTCGACCAGACGCCACTCGGTATCAGCAAATGTCTTTCAGAGTTTCTATCCGGTTTGACGGACCATCGCCCGCTCGGCGTCGCAGTGTCGGGTGGATCTGATTCGCTCGGATTGCTTTACGGGCTCGCCGGCCACGTCGCTCCCGGCAAGCTTTTTGTCCTGACGGTCGACCATGGCCTGAGAGCGGGTTCGGCCGATGAGGCGCGCCAGGTCAAGGCCCATTGCCGCAGGCTTGGGGTGTGCCATGAAACACTCAAGTGGGACCACAAGCAGCCCGCCTCGGGGCTGCAGGCCGCAGCTCGCGCGGCGCGCTACCGGTTGCTCGGAGCGGCGGCGTATCGGCTTGGTCTAGCCGCAGTGCTGACGGGCCACACGCGCGACGACCAGCAGGAGACGCTGGAAATGCGCCGCGCCCGCAGCCCTTCCGAAAGCGCTGCAGGGCTCGCCGGCATTCCACGCGCGACGCTGTTTGATGGCCGCATGTGGGTCTTGCGGCCGATGCTGGGGCTCACGCGCGCCGAGATCCGTGACTTCCTCCGGGAGGCGCGGGTTGACTGGATCGAGGATCCCTCCAACAGCGATGCTCGCTTCGAGCGGGTGCGCGTTCGCAGGCTTCTCAAGCAAACCATTCCGGATTCTTCCGCACCCGATGGTTCAGCTATTGCTGCCGTCCGGTCTCGCCTTGCCGGGAAGGCTGCCGCCTGTCTTGAAGCCAGCTGCTCTTACGATGCGGACGACATGGTTCGGATGCGGCTCCGACCGAACGAAGATCCGGATGTGATCTCAGCGGCGATCGAGGCCCTGATCGATCTGTGTGGCGGCGCCGAACGACCGCTCGACAGGCGCGGCAAAGCGACGCTGGGGGAGGTGTTGCGCGGCTGGGCAGGCACGGTCTCCCATAACGGCAATATCCCCGCAATCACGCTCGGACGCACGCTGATCCAGTGCCGGGGAGGGGACCTGTTGATCAGACGAGAGCGGCGCGGAATCGACAAGCTCGAACTTGGGCCTTCAGCCTCCGGCGTCTGGGATGGCCGCTACCGCATCCGCAATCTCGATACAAAATCGGTTCTGCAGGTGAGCGCCGGAGAGCCACATGGCATTTCGCCATCGTTTAGCCGGCATTTGGAGGGAAGAATGCTGCATTGGACTGCTGGCGACGGAGTCGTAGGAGGTTTTTTGTGCCAACGGTTAACCGGACGGAGCTCACGCATCCTGCCGGTGCATGAACTGCCGCTGGCGCAGGCTCTGTCGGCTTTGGCGGGCGATTTCCGGTTTCCGGAGTGTCCGTGGGACGTTTCTGCCGGCAATGCGAGCTTCTCCGCCGTCAGGGTTCGATGACAAAGACCGCCTTCAGCCTTGGCAACGCCGCGCAGGGCTCCTATGTTACACAGTGACTATAGAAATACGGTTTTGCGCCGATGGCCGCAGGCCTTGATCTCCGAGGACGAGCATGAACCCCAACTTCCGCAATTTCGCCCTTTGGGCAATCATCGCACTCCTGTTGATCGCATTGTTCAACATGTTTCAGAGTCCGGCTGAACGGACCACCGGGCGCGACATCGCCTATTCCCAGTTCCTCCAGGATATCGAATCCGGTCGCGTGCGCGACGTCACCATCGTCGGCGAGCGCATTACCGGCAATTACACCGATACCGCCACAGGCTTTCAGACCTATTCGCCAGGCGATCCAGGGCTCATCGAGCGGTTGAACGCACGCAATGTGTCGATCACCGCCCGGCCCGAGGTCGACAGTTCCAACACGCTGGTCGGATATTTGATTTCGTGGTTGCCGATCCTGCTTATTCTCGGTGTGTGGCTTTTCTTCATGCGGCAGATGCAGGGCGGCTCGCGCGGTGCGATGGGCTTTGGCAAGTCGAAGGCCAAGCTGCTGACCGAGGCCCATGGCCGCGTCACCTTCGCCGATGTGGCGGGCGTCGACGAAGCCAAGCAGGATCTCGAGGAAATCGTCGAATTCCTGCGCGATCCGCAGAAGTTCCAGCGGCTGGGCGGCAAGATCCCGCGCGGCGTGCTGCTCGTGGGCCCTCCCGGTACCGGCAAGACGCTGACCGCCCGCGCGGTCGCCGGTGAGGCCAATGTGCCGTTCTTCACCATCTCGGGCTCCGACTTCGTTGAAATGTTCGTGGGCGTCGGTGCAAGCCGCGTGCGCGACATGTTCGAGCAGGCCAAGAAGAACGCCCCCTGCATCATCTTCATCGATGAAATCGATGCGGTTGGCCGTCATCGCGGCGCCGGTCTTGGCGGCGGCAATGACGAGCGCGAGCAGACGCTCAACCAGCTGCTGGTCGAGATGGACGGGTTTGAAGCCAATGAGGGCATCATCCTGATCGCGGCGACCAACCGTCCCGACGTGCTCGACCCCGCGCTGATGCGTCCGGGCCGGTTCGACCGCCAGGTCGTGGTGCCATTGCCAGACGTCAATGGTCGCGAGAAGATCCTCAAGGTGCATGTGCGCAACGTGCCGATGGCGCCCAATGTCGATCTCAAGGTTCTGGCCCGCGGCACGCCCGGCTTCTCCGGCGCCGATCTGATGAACCTCGTCAATGAAGGTGCGCTGCTCGCCGCCCGCCGCAACAAGCGGCTGGTCACCATGGCCGAGTTCGAGGACGCCAAGGACAAGGTCATGATGGGCGCCGAGCGCCGCTCGACAGCCATGACCCAGGAAGAAAAGAAGCTCACCGCCTATCACGAAGCAGGACACGCCGTCGTGGCGCTCAATGTCGCCGCCGCCGACCCGGTGCACAAGGCGACGATCATCCCGCGCGGCCGTGCGCTCGGCATGGTGATGCAGTTGCCCGAAGGCGACCGCTATTCGATGAGCTACAAGTGGATGGTTTCGCGCCTTGCCATCATGATGGGCGGCCGTGTTGCGGAAGAACTGACCTTCGGCAAGGAGAACATCACCTCGGGTGCGTCCTCCGACATTGTCCAGGCCACCAAGCTGGCGCGTGCGATGGTGACCGAATGGGGCTTCTCCGACGAGCTCGGCCAGGTTGCCTATGGTGAAAACCAGCAGGAAGTCTTCCTCGGCCATTCCGTGGCCCAGCAGAAAAATGTGTCTGAATCGACCGCCCAGAAGATCGACAGCGAAATCCGCCGTCTAATCGACCAGGCCTATGACGAGGCGCGGACCATTCTGACCAAGAAGAAGAAGGATTTCGTCGCCATTGCCGAAGGCCTGCTCGAGTATGAGACGCTGACCGGCGAGGAGATCAATGCGCTGATCCGCGGTGAGAAGCCGGTGCGTGAAAACAGCGACGACACCCCGCCGAGCCGTGGAACGGCGGTTCCGACCGCTGGCGCCAAGAAGGGCGGAGCAGGCAAGAAGGGTGATGAGCCGGATCCCGGCATGGAGCCGCAGCCGCAATAGGCTTGTGTCAACCATACCGGCGGGAAACCCCATACAACAGCCGCCGTTTGGCGGCTGTTTTTCGTTTCATGCAACGGTTTGTAACAAATTCTGATTTTATTATGGAATAGAATCAGGGGATCAGATTGGGTGAACAGACTCAATAAAGCGTAATGTTTCGGGGGCTTCCATGAGCAGGCGATATTTTGGCACGGACGGGATCCGCGGCCAGGCAAACAAGGCGCCGATGACGCCGGACCTGGCGATGCGCGTGGGGATCGCGGTCGGCAATCTGTTCCGCCACGGCGATCACCGGCACAGGGTGGTCATCGGCAAGGACACGCGGCTGTCGGGTTACATGATCGAAAACGCCCTCGTGGCCGGGTTCACTGCCGCTGGAGTCGACGTGTTTCTGCTCGGACCGATCCCCACGCCGGCCGTTGCAATGCTCACCCGGTCTCTGCGCGCCGATATCGGCGTCATGATCTCCGCCTCCCACAATCCCTATCAGGACAATGGCATCAAGCTGTTCGGGCCGGATGGCTACAAGTTGTCGGACGAACTCGAGCTCCGCATCGAGGAGCTGATGGACGAGGACATCCACCTTCAGCTGGCGCGTCCGGATGCGATCGGCCGGGCCAAGCGGGTTGACGGCGTTCATGACCGCTACATCGAATTTGCCAAGCGGACATTGCCGAAGGACATCACACTGTCGGGCATGCGTGTGGTCATCGATTGCGCCAATGGCGCGGGCTACAAGGTCGCCCCCGCAGCTCTTTGGGAGCTGGGCGCCGACGTGGTGGCGATCGGCGAGGAGCCGAACGGCACCAACATCAACCTCAATTGCGGCTCGACTCATCCCGTGGCCCTGTCGCGCAAGGTCCACGAGGTGCGGGCCGACATCGGCATCGCGCTCGATGGCGATGCCGATCGCGTCCTGATCGTGGACGAGACCGGCGCGGTGATCGACGGCGACCAGCTGATGGCGCTCATCGCCGAATCCTGGGCCGCCGAGAACCTGTTGCGCGGCGGCGGAATTGTCGCGACCGTGATGTCCAATTTGGGCCTCGAACGTTTCCTCAATGGCATCGACCTGTCGCTGGAGCGGACCCAGGTGGGCGACCGCTATGTGGTCGAGCACATGCGCAAGCACGATTTCAATGTCGGCGGCGAGCAGTCGGGCCATATCGTGCTGACCGATTTCGCCACCACCGGCGACGGCCTGGTTGCGGCGCTGCAGGTGATGGCCTGCGTGCAGCGCATGGGGCGTCCGGTCTCCGAGGTCTGCCGCCGGTTCGAGCCGGTGCCGCAGGTGCTCAAGAATGTGCGGCATTCCGGCGGACATCCATTGAACGACCGGCTGGTCAAGGCGGCCATCGCCGATGCCGAGGCGAGCCTCGGCGATTCCGCCCGCCTGGTCATTCGTCCCTCGGGCACCGAGCCGCTGATCCGGGTCATGGCCGAAGGGGACGACCGTCATCAGATCGAAACCGTTGTCGACGAATTGATCCATGTGATTTCCGGCGCCCGCGACGCGGCCTGAACCCTCAGGGGGACAAAGGACACGGTTGCGGCGGAGGGGCCTTGATCCGCTTCACCTTTGCAGCGATCGTTTCGGAATCCGTTCCGGCCATCCCGATGGGATGGGGTAACTCCATCCTGCTCCCGCCTTGTTGTCAGCCTTCCCGAACCTACAGTATAGCACGGCCAAACCAGGGACCGCAGCCCTCGTCGTTCGCACGTTGCTGTCGAATCTTGGTAAATAGACGTGGTTAAGCGTGCTTTAACTTTTATCGTCCATTCTCCATGTCGAACCACAAAGCGTGTTGTCTCCCGAACCCGGCGACAGCGCCTGTCCCGACGATGGAGTCTACCATGAGAAAGATCTTCCTGGCTGCCACAGCCATGGTGTTTGCCGGTGCAGGATCGGCCTTGGCCGCAGACGCTCTGCCTCCGGTCTATGCGGAGCCAATCTATGAGGCGCCTGTTTCGCACCCGGTCCCGGCCGCCTCCGGCTGGTACATCCGCGGCGACGTCGGCTATTCCTGGAACCGCAGCAAGGGCACAGACTTCTTCCAGGGGGGGCTCGGTACATACTCTGCCTTCACCAGTTCCAAGCTGCGCGGCTCCTATTCAGTCGGCGGTGGCGCCGGTTATCAGATCTCGAATTATCTCCGCACCGATGTTACCCTCGATTACTTCGGCAAGGCTAAATTTCGCGGCTCGACCAGAGGCGGCGGTGCGGCATTCGGCGCCTGTGTCGGCCCCTGCACCTCCACGGATCTGGCCTCAATGACCGCTTACAGCCTGCTCGCAAATGCCTATGTCGATTTCTACAAGCATGGCCGTTTCACGCTTTATGGCGGCGCCGGTCTCGGCGGGACGCGGGTGAAATGGGATGGTCTTGTCAATACGTCTTGTCCGGACGCTGGCGGTCCCTGCGACCCAACAGACTATCATGGCGGTGGCGCCAGCTGGCGCTTCACCTATGCCCTGATGGCTGGCGCATCGGTTGACCTGACATGCAATCTCAAGGCCGATGTCGGCTATCGCTACAGGCATGTGAGCGGCGGCGGCATGTTCAAATCGCTCACAAGCTCTGGTTATCAGGGCTATGATCGGGGCTTTGACGCCCACGACGTTCGCGGCGGTCTTCGCTACAGCTTCGGCGGTTGCGCCCAGGAAGCGGTCTATATCGAGCCTGCGCCAATCATGCCGGCTGTCTACAAGTAGGCGACCGCCTCCAAACACATCACAGTCTCTCTTGAGCCGCCCGGACACTCCTCCGGGCGGCTTTGCCTTTGCCGGGCCGTTGCCCCGATGCATCCGAGATCTTGCCGAATTTTCGCAAACAGCATGGTTAATGGACATGCTTAACCGGGGCTTAACCAGTCGCGATCATAGTTGCCTTCACACACATTCGGGACGCCTTGGATCGGACCCGAGCCTATGGAAGGAATATCGGCTATGTTTACGCGAATTGCTGTGACGTCCTGCATTGCAGCCCTGGCAGGGCTCGCAGCGTCCGCCCAGGCTGCGGATCTTGACGAGGTGATCTATGCACCGGAATTGCCGATGACCCAGCCGGTCGAAATCGGCTCGGGCTGGTATCTGCGCGGCGATCTGGGATACTCGCTTGAGACCCGTGGCGCCGCCACCAACTATTCGATCTTCACGCCCGGACCGACCTACACCGGCGCGGCGTACAACTCATCCTCGCTCGACAGCGACTGGTCGGGCTCGCTGGGCGTCGGCTACAATTTCACCGACTATCTCCGGGGCGATCTCACGTTTGATTACACCGACGGCACGTTCTCGGGCGCAAGAAGCTCAGCTGGCCTGTGTCCTGCCGGAGGACCAGTCGGAACCGGCTGCGCCAGCACCGACAGCCAAGGCTTCAAGCAATACGGAATCATGGCCAATGCCTATGTCGATCTCGGCACATTTTCCGGGTTCACCCCCTATCTCGGCGCGGGCGCCGGCATGACCAAGGTGGTCTGGGGCACCTTGAACACCGCCAACAATTGCACCGGCGTTGCCTGTGTCGCGCCGGCAGCTGCAACCGCAAATCCGGGCCAGGAAGACTGGCGCTTCACCTACGCGCTGATGGCCGGCATGTCCTACGATCTGACCAAGAACATGAAGGTGGATCTCGGCTACAAGTATTCCAAGATCAACGACGGCGCCCAACACGGCCACAACGCATTCGACACTGCAGCCGGCGCAACCGGCACAAAGGTGTCCGACAACGGGTTCGAGAAGCACGAGGTCCGCGTCGGCCTGCGCTACTCGCTCTGGTAGGCCGATCACGAAACGAAATCTGATCAGGGGGCGGCAATTCACCGCCCCTTTTTCATGCTGCAGCGCATGACGCCGCTTGACTTCCGATTGGCCCGGGACTAACCCCGTCAGTGGGCCACCCCTCCCCAACGAGGGGCCACTATCTGGAAGGATAGCATCATGACGACTGACACCAGGCCGGAGATCCGTCCGGCAAACCCCCGTTTTTCTTCTGGTCCCTGCGCCAAGCGTCCCGGCTGGACGCCTGAAGCGCTCTCCGATGCGGCCCTCGGCCGCTCGCACCGGGCCAAGATCGGCAAATCCAAGCTCAAGCAGGCCATTGATCTCACGCGCGAGGTTCTCGGCGTGCCGGACGATTACCGCATCGGCATTGTTCCGGCGTCGGACACCGGCGCCGTCGAGATGGCGATGTGGTCGATGCTCGGCGCCCGCGGCGTCGACATGGTCGCCTGGGAAAGTTTTGGCGAAGGCTGGGTCACCGATGTGGTCAAGCAATTGAAGCTTGCCGACGCGCGCAAGATCCTTGCCGCTTACGGCGAACTGCCGGACCTGGCCCAGATCGATTTCGACCGCGACGTGGTCTTCACCTGGAACGGCACCACCTCGGGCGTGCGCGTCCCCAATGCCGATTTCATCCCCGCCGACCGCGAAGGGCTCACCATCTGCGACGCCACCTCCGCGGCATTCGCGCAGGATCTCGACTTTTCCAAGCTCGATGTCGTCACCTTCTCCTGGCAGAAGGTGCTGGGCGGCGAGGGGGCCCACGGCATGCTGATCCTCTCCCCACGCGCGGTCGAGCGGCTCGAAAGCTACGTTCCGGCCTGGCCGCTGCCCAAGATCTTCCGCATGACCAAGGGTGGCAAGCTGATCGAAGGGATCTTCACCGGCGAGACCATCAACACGCCGTCGATGCTCTGCGTCGAGGACTATCTCGATGCGCTCGCCTGGGCACAGTCGGTCGGCGGCCTCGAGGGCCTCATCGCCCGCGCCGACGCCAATGCGGACGTGCTGCACCGCTTCGTGGCCGAGAATTCCTGGATCGCCAATCTGGCGAAGGTCGACGAGACGCGGTCGAACACCTCGGTCTGCCTGGTCATCGCCGACCCGGAGATCGCAGCACTCGCGCCCGATCAGCAGGCAGCGTTTGCCAAGGCGCTTGTCTCCCGGCTCGACAAGGAAGGCGTGGCGCTCGACATCGGCGCCTATCGCGATGCGCCGGCGGGGCTCCGCATCTGGTGCGGCGCCACCGTCGAGACATCCGATCTCGAGGCGCTGACGCCGTGGCTGTCATGGGCTTTCGCCCAGGAAAAGGCCGCTCTCAGGCAGGCCGCCTGACACTTGCCCCAGCGACCGCGCGCGGAAATCCCGCGCGGTCCAGCAATCCATCCTTTTCAGAATTCCCACCAATGGAGGCCTCCCATGGCACCTCGCGTACTCGTATCCGATGAACTCTCGGAAACCGCCGTCCAGATTTTTCGCGATCGCGGCGTCGAAGTCGATTTCCAGCCCAAGCTCGGCAAGGACAAGGAAAAGCTGCTCGAAATCATCGGCAGTTACGATGGCCTCGCCATCCGCTCGGCCACAAAGGCGACCGAAAAGCTAATCGCGGCGGCGACCAATCTCAAGGTCATCGGCCGCGCCGGCATCGGCGTCGACAATGTCGACATCCCGGCCGCCTCGCGCCGCGGCATCATCGTCATGAACACGCCCTTCGGCAATTCGATCACCACCGCCGAACACGCCATCGCGCTGATGTTCGCCGTCGCCCGCCAGCTGCCCGCAGCCGATGCCTCCACCCAGGCCGGCAAGTGGGAAAAGTCGAAATTCATGGGCGTCGAGATCACCGGCAAGACGCTCGGCGTCATCGGCGCCGGCAATATCGGCGGCATCGTCTGCAAGAAGGCGATCGGGCTCGGCATGCATGTGCTGGCCTATGATCCGTTCCTGTCGAAGGAACGCGCCGAGGAAATGGGCGTCACCAAGGTCGAGCTCGACGAGCTGCTGGCCAAGGCCGATTTCATCACCCTGCACGTGCCGATGACCGACAAGACCCGCGGCATTTTGGGCGCCGAGGCGATCGCCAAGACCAAGAAGGGCGTCCGCATCGTCAACTGCGCCCGCGGTGGCCTGGTCGATGAGGCAGCCCTCGCCGAGGCGATCAAGTCCGGCCATGTCGCCGGCGCCGGCTTCGACGTGTTCGAGGTCGAGCCCGCCACCGAAAGCCCGCTGTTCGGCCTGCCCAATGTCGTCTGCACCCCGCACTTAGGCGCCTCGACCACCGAAGCGCAGGAAAATGTCGCGCTGCAGGTGGCCGAGCAGATGTCGGATTACCTGATCAAGGGCGCGGTCTCCAACGCCATCAACATGCCCTCGATCACCGCGGAAGAAGCGCCGATCCTCAAGCCCTTCATCCGGCTCGCCGACGTGCTCGGCTCATTCGCCGGCCAGGTCACCGAAAGCCCGATCAAGGAGATCGAGATCCTCTATGACGGCGTCACCGCCGGCATGAACACCAAGGCGCTGACGTCGGCGCTGCTCGCGGGCCTCATCCGCAACCAGGTGTCCGACGTCAACATGGTCTCGGCGCCGATCATGGTGAAGGAAAAGGGCATCATCCTCAGCGAGGTCAAGCGCGACAAGACCGGCGTCTATGACGGCTACATCAAGCTCTCCGTCACCACCGAGCGCCAGACCCGCTCGATCGCCGGCACCGTGTTCTCCGACGGCAAGCCGCGCTTCATCCAGATCAAGGGCATCAACATGGACGCCGAAGTCGGCCAGCACATGATCTACATCGCCAACACCGACGTCCCCGGCATGATCGGCTTCATGGGCACGACGCTCGGCGACGCCGGCGTCAACATCGCCAACTTCCAGTTGGGCCGCGAAAAGGAAAGCGGCAACGCCATCGCGCTGCTCTATGTCGACGAAATCGTCAGCCAGGACGTGCTCGGCAAGCTGACCGCGCATCATGCGATCAAGCAGGCCAAGCCGCTGGTGTTTAATGTGGACTGAGCGTTGAGGGTTTTGCCCGGAAGAAATTGGCTGCCTCCCGGAGCCTGAGGGCTTCGGGGGGGTGCGGGTGCGGGCGCTGTGGTTCGTGGCGGGATAGGTGCTTCACAGCGGTAAGGTGAAAGACCGAAGTGACGCCAAGCGCTGAGCATACGGTTTGGGAGTGTTGATGTGGTAAAGCGTCGGCACCAGTCTCGTTGCAGTTTTCAGCCGTGCGTGGGCCAAGCGCGATGCTCGTCGTCGATGACAAAGTGGTGGTGATGGCGTTTGCCGTCCGTCTGGAACTCACGCAGGTGTGGATGATCGGCCGGAAGATCGGGGTGCTCATGCGCCAGTTCCTGCATATCCCCTGACGGCCAGACGAAAAGGGCGGTGACTGACCCGATCAAAGCAATGACCCCCAGGATGAGCATAGCTGCTGCCAGTCCTACGGCCTGGCCCGTCCAGCCTGCTACCGGATAGGTCAAGAGCCAACAGGCATGGGAAAGCGCAAACTGCGCCGAAAAGATCGATGGCCTGTCTTCAGCGTGCGTCGATTTTCTGAGCAACCGGCCCGAGGGGGTCAGGATTGCCGAATACAGCGTCCCGCTTGCCGTCCAGGCAACCAGGAACAGCCCCCAGGGAAGCAGTCCGCTGGCGAGCATGGCGAGGCCATGGCCTAGAGTGAGCGCGGTCAGGAGAAATGCAGCCACTAGCATCAGCGTTCTATCATCAATCAAGTCGAGAAGCCGTGGAAGCAATAGGGCGGTCAGCATCGAGCCGCCGCCAAATGCCATGAGAGCGTAGGCAACATCGCTTTGGCCGGCACCGTAGCCCGCCTGGACAATCACCACCGTGTTGACGATGACAAAGGCACCTGCCGCTGCCGCTGCCAGGTTCAAGGCGAGCAGCCCGCGCAGGCGTGGCGTCGCCAGATAGATCCGCGAGCCTCTGGTCAGCCGCACAAGGAACGGCCTGGTCTTTTCCTGGCCGGCCTTGGGTGGAATGGTGACAATCGATACCAGCGCTGCGGAAGCAACAAAGCCGACAACCGTACCGCCAAACAGCCAGTGATAACTCATGAAGGCCAGCAGCAGCCCTGCGAGCGCAGGACTGATCAGGTTTTCCATGTCATAGGCCAGCCGCGACAGCGACAGGGCCTTGGTGTAGTCCTTCTCATCAGCCAGAATATCGGGAATGATCGCCTGGAACGAAGGCGTGAATGTCGCGGATGCGGCCTGGAGCACAAAAATCAGAACGTAGATTTGCCAGACGGCATCGATGAACGGCAGGCACAGGGCAACCGCCGCCCGAACCAGATCAGCTCCGATCAACACTGCCTTGCGCGGCAGCCTTTCGGACAGGGCATTGGCCACCGGCGAAAGGCCCACATAGGCAATCATTTTGATTGCGAAAGCGGTTCCCAGAACCGCGCCCGCCTTGTCGCCCGCGAGATCATAGGCCAGCAGGCCGAGCGCCACGGTCAGAAGACCGGTTCCCAGCAAGGCGATGACCTGTGCCGAGAACAAGCGCGCATAGACCGGATGCTTGAGAACGTCGATCATGTCTGTGTTTCACCAATCTCAAACGAGCAGAGACAATCGGATTGGAGCGTCTCCAGGATATCCTGGAGGCGCTCCGTCTTGGTCACTTCGGCAGGACAACTTCGCTGTAGGCCCCGCGAACGGACAAGGTCACCGTGACGTCCTGCTTGTCGCGATTGCGCCAGAACCAGCCGTGATTGCCGGTGAAGGCGGCCTTGAGAACACCGTCATGGCCTGGCACTGCGCGTCCCTTCTCATAGCTGAGCTCGTTGCCTGAACCGTCGCCATGAAGATCGTAGTTCAGATTGCCACCCTCGGCGGCCCACAGGAACTCGGCTTCTGCGCCTTCCTGCATCACCAGCTTCACTTCAATGCCCTCTCCGGGAGTGAGCGTGTAGCTGACGGTATCCGTCCAGGTCGCGCTTGCCGATTGCGCATGAGCGGAGCCGACGAACAGTCCAAGCAGACCGTCCAGCAGACTGCTTGACGTGTCATCGGTCGCCCCCTTCTGCAGTTCCAACTGACGATCGGCTTCCGCTTCTGCATGCAATTGCTGCTTGATCTCGCCCATTTCGGTGAGATTGAGCACCTTGCCCACGCCCGTCGGGTCAATTGCATATTCTGACGGCAGCACGATCGTCACCAGGATGACGATCGCCGAGATGATCGCAATGATCGTGGACTTGATGAGCTGGCGGGTAGTCGGCAGCTCGGCACGGGACGGGATGTCGGAATTGTACATGGGGTTTCCTTCAGGAATTGAGAGTTGTGAAATAGCCGGTCAGGTGCATGCCGGTCAGGACAAATCCCGCGGTCATCATCACCACATTGGCCGTGTAGGCGTGACGCCAGAAGCTGTCCGTGCGCCGCCAGTAGCTCATGGCGATCAGGATTGCGGCGAGGGCTAAGAGTTGGCCGACTTCAACGCCGATGTTGAAGGCGATCAGATTGGTGAGCAGTCCATCGGGCGCAATCTCGTACTCCTGCACCTTGGTGGCCAGCCCAAAACCGTGAAACAGACCGAAGATCAGTGTCGCGGCCTTGGTGTTGGGCTGAAAGCCGAACCAGCGCTGATAAGCCCCCATATTGTCGAGCGCCTTGTAGACGACCGACAGGCCGATGATGGCATCAATGATGTAGGAGCTCATCGTGATGTTGTAATAGACGCCGAGTATCATGGTGGTCGAGTGCCCGATGGCAAACAGGGTCACGTAAATGCCGATGTGTTTCATCCGGTACAGGAAGAAGATCACGCCTGCCAGAAACAGCAGGTGATCGTATCCGGTGATCATGTGCTTAGCTCCCAGATACATGAACGGGATGAAGTGGACGCCGGAGATTTCCTGGATATAGCCCTTGTCACCTTCGGTGACGGCGTGCGCCCATGCCGCTTGCTCCATGAACGGGAGACAAGCAAGGGTGAGCAATGTGATGAGAGGAAGCCGCCTCAACGCCAGACGCTGTTGCGGCAACCCCTCACTGAGTGAGTTCTGCATATGGAATCCTATTTCCTTGATGGATTTTACTGGCTGCAATGGCAGCCGAAATCAAATCTAAGAAACGGGCTTTGGTGGGCGGTCCAGCCGAAAGGAGGCACCGAGTTCAACGGCTTCCGGAATGGAGACGAATTGGAGGCGGTTCGTATCGCGGTGCACCAGATAAAGGTGACTGATCAGATGCGGTGTCTCATGCGAGTGATCCGCGGGATTGTGACCGTGGGCGTGGCCGGTACGCTGCTCTTCGAGCTCTCCGTCGTCGTGGCTGTGACCGTGATCGGTTGCGGATGCCAGTTCGGCATGCCTCGACTGCTCGGCGGCCTCGGCCTTCACTGCCGAGTGCGACATGGAAATGCCCACGGCAGAAACGAACATTCCAAGCGTCAACGTGATCGCAAGGAAAAGTCTGAGTGCTCTGCTGAGGGCGAGATGCGTCATCATAGGCTGCTTCATTACAATATCCCGCGAGAGCAATGAAGCTTTTTTCGGCTGTTTTGTGACCGAGGGTTCAAAAAGAAATATGATGGGCTTGAATGGATAGGACAAAGCCGAGGGTCGAATTGCTATCGGAGCTGGAGCAAGGAAGGTCCGATTGATCCAGCTTGCTACCTCTTCCCCCGCTCCGCCAGCGTAATCCCCCCCAGCACCAGCGCCAGCGCCACCACGTGATAGAGCTGCAGCATCTCGCCCAGGATCAGCACGCTCAGGATCGTGCCGAAGATCGGCACCAGGTTGATGAACAGGCCTGCGCGGTTGGAGCCGATGAGTTCGTTGCCCTTGATGAACAGCACCTGGGAGATGAGCGAGGGGAACACGGCGGTGAACGCCGCCACCAGCCACCCGCGCGTGTCGGGCCAGATCACGGTGTCGCGGAGGATCTCGGAAGCGGTGAAGGGCAGGGAAGTCACGAAGGCCGAGGCCGCCATCACCGTGATCATGCTCTGCCAGTGCAGCACCGGCTTGTAGCGAAGCGCCACGGTGTAGCCGCCGTAGCAGAGGACGGCCAGCAGCATCAGCGCGTCGCCGCGGTTGAGCTCGAGCGCGATCAGCCGGGCGAGGCTGCCGCCCGACACGGTGATCGCCACGCCCGCGAGCGTCAGCACGAAGCCCGCGACCTGGGCGATGGTCACCTTGATGCGGAACAGCAGGAAATTGGCCAGGAATATCAGCATCGGCATGCCGGCCTGCTCGATGGCGACATTGATGGCGGTGGTGTATTCGAGCGCCGAGTAGAGCAGGATGTTGAAGAAGGCGAAGCCGACCATGCCGTAGCCGATGAGCAGCGGCAGGTTCGCGCGGATGGTTTTCATGTCCCGGCGGACCTGGGGCAGGGTGAAGCTCACGAGAATCATCAGCGCCAGCCCCCAGCGCACCGAGGTGAGCATCATCGGCGAGATGTGGCCCACCGCCAGCTTGCCGGCCACCGCATTGGCGCCCCAGGAGAGCGCGGTGATGGTCAGGAACAGATAGGCGCGGATGGGAAGGGCGGGGGCGCGAAGGGGCAAGGCGGGATGTCCGGATTCTGGCGTGCAATGTGGCCGGTCGAGGCTCTCTGGTGCGTCAAGACGCGGCGGCGCGCGGCCCCCGCGCCCCCTGTTTGGTCAGAACATTGGGAATTGTCACGTAAAAAAGCCTGATCGGCGTGTCAGAGGGTCGATTTCGCCGGCCCGACTCTGTATGCATGCGCGGGTTTTGTTTTGCGGGCCGCTCCGGGAGCGGCCCTAGCCAAGGGGAAGTCATGGCCAACGTAGTCGTCATCGGGTCGCAATGGGGCGACGAGGGGAAGGGCAAGATCGTCGACTGGCTGTCGGAGCGCGCCGATGTCGTCGTGCGCTTCCAGGGCGGCCACAATGCCGGCCACACGCTGGTCATCGACGGGGTGTCCTACAAGCTCTCGTTGCTGCCTTCGGGCGTCGTGCGTCCCGGCAAGCTCGCCGTCATCGGCAATGGCGTGGTCATCGACCCGCATGCGCTGGTGAGCGAGATCGATAGGCTCGCCAAGCAGGGCGTCGTCGTCAATGCCAAAAATTTGCGCATCGCCGACAACGCCACGCTGATCCTGTCGCTGCACCGCGAGCTCGACGGCCTGCGCGAGGATGCGGCGTCCAATTCCGGCACCAAGATCGGCACCACGCGCCGCGGCATCGGGCCTGCCTACGAGGACAAGGTCGGCCGCCGCGCCATCCGCGTCATGGATCTGGCCAATCTCGAGAGCCTGCCCGCCAAGGTCGACCGGCTTCTGACCCACCACAATGCGCTCCGCCGTGGCCTCAACCAGCCGGAAATCTCGGTCGAGACCATTCTCGAGGAACTGACCTCGGTCGCCGACCGCATCCTGCCGTTCCGCGAAACCGTGTGGCTGCTTCTCGACCAGAAGCGCCGCGCCGGCGCGCGGATTCTGTTCGAGGGCGCGCAGGGCACGCTGCTCGACGTCGACCACGGCACCTATCCCTTCGTCACCTCGTCCAACACCGTCTCGGGCCAGGCCGCGGCCGGTTCGGGCCTCGGGCCCGGATCCTTGAGCTACGTGCTCGGCATCACCAAGGCCTACACCACCCGCGTCGGCGAAGGCCCGTTCCCGACCGAACTTTTTGACGAGACCGGCCAGTTCCTGGGCGAGCGCGGCCATGAATTCGGCACCGTGACCGGCCGCAAGCGCCGCTGCGGCTGGTTCGACGCGGCCCTGGTGCGCCAGTCGGTCGCCGTCAACGGCATCACCGGCATTGCGCTGACCAAGCTCGACGTGCTCGACGGGCTGGAAGAGTTGAAGATCTGCGTCGGCTACGAGCTCGACGGCGCGCGCATCGACCACCTGCCGGCGAGCCAGGGCCAGCAGGCCCGCGTCACGCCGGTCTACGAGAGCATCGAGGGCTGGAAGGGCACCACCGTCGGCGCCCGCAGCTGGGCGGATCTCCCGGCCCAGGCGATCAAGTATGTGCGCCGCATCGAGGAACTGATCGGCGCGCCGGTGGCGCTTCTGTCCACAAGTCCCGAGCGCGACGACACGATACTTGTGACTGACCCGTTTGAAGACTAGGTTAGCTCGAATGCGCGATTACAGCGCTTGACGAATCAAACCAGGGTAAATCATGGCGGATTTTGTAGCAGTCATCCGGAAGGCAGTGGACAATCTGCCCGAGAACACGCCGGAGAACCGGAGCAAGGTCTACAGCAAGGCGCGCGCCGCCATCCGCCGCCAGCTCGAGGCGATCAATCCGCCGCCGTCCGACGAGGTGATCGCGCGGCAGCTCGACAAGCTCGATCTTGCCATCGACGAGGTCGAGAGCGAGCATGCCGAGGCGCTTCCGGCGGACGCGGACGAGACCGACGCGCTGATGGCCGAGCTCGAATCCCTGGTCGAGAAGAGCCCGGTGCTCGATGAGCCCGCGCCGCAGCCGCCGTCCCCCGCGCCGCAGCCCCCGACCCCCGCGCAGCAGCCAGTGTCCCCGCCCGCGCCGCCCCGCACGCCGCAGGCCCCGCCCGAACCGGTCTATATCGAGCGTGAGCGGATCGACGCTCCAGCCGCAGCCCCGGTCGCAGCCCCGCCTCGGGTCTCGGCGCCGGCGGAGCCCGCGTCCCGCCCGTCCGATCTTGTCGGCGAGGCCCATGACGAGGCCTTCGGCCTGGGCCAGGCGCCCGGCCGGTCGGAGTGGGCGTCGCGTTCAAGCGAACCGGCGCGCGGCAAGGCCACGGAAAAGGGCAGGGGTTCCAATGGCAATCGCGCAAGCCGCGGCAAGGGTCTCGTCGTGCTCGTGCTGCTTCTGCTGCTGGGCGCCGTGGCCTATGGCGGCTGGGTCTACAAGGACACGCTGACCGCCATGATCGGCCCCAGCGCCATCGACACGCCGGTGGTCGACGAGGAGACCGCGCCTGCGCAGGACACCGCGGCGGTCACCCCGGACCCCGCGGCCGAAGAGCCCGCTGCCGAGGAACCGTCCCCGACAGAGCTGGCTGTTGCCGAAACCGCCGCCGAGGACGACGCCAAGTTCACCCAGCGGCTCAATCCCGACGGCACCGAAGTCGATCCCGGCCCGGCGCCCGGTCCCGCGCCTGACGACACCGTCGAAGGCCGCTCGGTCGCCGAACTCACCGATGACGGCGCGGCCCCTGAAACCGCGGCCCAAGCCCCCACGGAGACCCCGGCCGCGTCCGAAGACGCCACACCGGCCGCCCAGCCGCTCGGCGTGGCCCAGAAGATGATCCTCTACGAGGAACGCCTCGGCCAGCAGTCGCTCGAGGTCAAGGAAGGCACGGTGGTCTGGACGCTGGCCAGCGAACCGTCGGGCGACGGCCCCGACGAGCAGGTCATTCGCGGCGAGATCAACAATCCCGAAAAGGGCCTCTCGGCGCTGATCACCGTCAAGCGCAACACCGATCCGTCGCTGCCCGCCAGCCACATCGTCGAGGTGGTGTTCGCCCTGCCTGCCGATTTCGAGGGCGGCTCGATCGACCAGCTGCAGCGCATCGCCATGAAGCAGACCGAGGCCGACCAGGGCAATCCGCTGATCGCGGTGCCGGCCAAGATCACCCAGGATTTCTACATGGTGGCGCTCAACGACCTCCAGGAGGCCCGCGACGCGAACACCGACCTGCTGCGCCAGCGCAACTGGATCGACATCCCGGTGGTCTACGCCAATGGCAGGCAAGCCCTGATCACGCTGGAAAAGGGCGCCAGCGGCACCGAGGTGTTCAACCAGGCGCTGGATGCCTGGGCAAGGGCCGAGCCGGCGCAGTGAGGGGCTGAGGGCGATGCAGCCACGCTCTGATCTCCCCCCTTGCGGGGGAGATGTCGGCGTAGCCGACAGAGGGGGGTAATGCGGCAATCACGGAATGCGGGGCTTCACCCCCCTCTGTCACTTCGTGACATCTCCCCCGCAAGGGGGGAGATCAAAGGCCGCCATCCTCAAGATGATAATGCCGACATTTCAACAGGTTGAAATTTCGATATGTCGAGAGCGGCAGATGCCGGCTCAAGCCCCTCCCACCTGTGGGAAGGGGCTGGTGAGAGGTCTCTCGCGGCCGGATCAGGCCCTTTCGCTTGTTGCTCCAAAACACGGGCGCGACGCGCCCGATTAACGAGCATTCGGGCAACCGACAGCTCGCTGAACTCATACTGAACGGCAGCTTTGCGCCCCGATGTGTGTTACGATTCTGACCTCAATTCCCGCATGCAGCCATTCACCCGCTCGGTGCGAAGGTCCTGACAGGGCGGAAAGCGGCCCTTCGCGAACATCAACACAAATGGCAGCCAATGATTGCTAGTGCAGGAAAACATGGCACCATAAAAAGCCGCGACCGGAATGCGATCGCTGTCTATCTCACGGCGCTGTCCGAACGGGCTAACGGCTAGGAATGACACTTGGAGTAGCGGTTTTCGCCACAGCCGCCTTTCACTCTACTGAGTGATCCGCGAAACGACTTCTGAAGTCTGTTCACCGATGTTTTTGAAGGCGTCTATTAGCTCTTGGCTGTTCTTTGCGTCGAAGTAGTGCTCAGGCTGGTCGGCGCAATAGGACAGAAGTTTCTTGCCACGATCAGGTGCGGCGAACGCAACCGTGTAAACAGTGAGCCCGTCTGCCTTTGCCTTATCACAAAGCAATTTTGTCGATGTATCGGCGGAATAATGATTGTTGTCACCATCGGTCATGAAAACAATTATCCGCTCTGGTTCCTGACCTGTTCTTGTGTTGTGTTCGGTTGTTTCGGTCGGGGAATTGATTTTATGGTACCCCCATTTGAAAGCATCCGTTGAATCCGTTCCACCAGTTGCACCTAAATTACCGACGAAACTGCGTACCGAGTCAATATTCCAGGTTATGTTCTGTTTTCCGGTCACGGCAGAGTTGTAACTGACCGAGCCGAGTCGAATATAGTCACCTTTGGGGTCAACTTTTTTGAACTGCTGGACCAAGCCGAAAACTGCGGTCTTGAGCACGTTAATCTTCTTTTGTCCGTCAAGCGTCCAATCCATTGATCCTGACTGGTCAAGCACCAATGCCATGGAGATGGAGCCTTGCGACGACGCAGACCCGCTTTCAGATTTACCCGCCACGCTGACGCTCAGTTTGTCCCGACCCATCAGGCGAGCCATCTGCGTTGCTTCGTGCGTTCCGGTCACGGCAATTGCCACCTGCCAGATGGTGCGGCCATTGTCGACGACCTTGGTGATGGTGATCGCTGGCGAAATCGAAAAGTCGGAAAATGCAGACTTGTCTTCTTCTACCTGACCCTGCAGGAAGTCCGCGGCAAAGGCCTTAGCATCCGCGATGCTGAGATTGTCTTCCTTGTAGAGCCGTGTCGCAGTCGCCAACGCGGCGCTGTCGACAGCGTTCTGCAAACGCGTCTTCATTGACAGCGTATTGGTGGTGTCAAGAGCGAAGCTTCCGGCCATGAAAAGCACGGGCACCAAAATTCCGGCCATCATGGCGAAGTTTCCGTCCTTGCTACGGGTCAGTTCGGAAATTTTCTTCAACAATGGTAACTTGGTCATTGTGGGACCTCGTTTGTGTTGGATTAACTCAAACAAACAAGTACAACATGAAATGTCACTATCGGCTTAAGGAACTTAGAAAAAATCTAATTAGCGATCATCTGATTTGTCGCCCATCCCGCGAATGCGCATGTCTTCGATCATCCGCTCGCGCTGCGGCGTGGTTCTCTCCTCCGTCATGGCAACCTCCTGTCTGATGATTGAGAAGACCCCAATCGCCAGGCAGAACACCCCATTCTCAAATGCACGGAGTTCAGATCAGTGCAGGACACTCACCACGGGCTCCACTGCCGCGCGAGCGGCTTCATCCTTGGGCCGAGAACTCCTGCGCGACTGAATCCAGCAGTGTTCTCAAGCGGGCGGAAAACGGACTTTCGCGACAGATGCGCAGAAGTCCTTCCAATTTGCTAAGGGGTACATCCTGTCGACAAGCATATGCAACCGCTGGCTTCGGGTCCGAAGTTTCTGACGACTGGGCATCTTGAACTCGAAATGTGAATAAGTTTTGGAGTTGTTCCGAGGACTGCTTGGGCCGAGAGTTTCGCCGCACGCGATGTAGGTCAACGTCCAGTTTGCCGACGAGCATTCGTAAACCTGCTTGTCCCCTCCCTGCCGGGAAGCAGAAATCATTTTCGCTTTGCGCCCCCAATCCGGTCGTTTGCACTCAACTACCGTATGGTATTTCGCTCCGCGATATCATCGTGGCTTGATGTCGCCGGTGAATGGATGACCACTCGATTTCGTCCGGATTGTTTGGCTCGGTAGAGTGCAGCGTCCGCGTTGCGCTGCAGTTGTTCCGATGTGTGGTTTTCGCCATCTGGCCCTTGAACTGCGATCCCAATGCTCAAGGTGACGTATCGGGATACGCGAGACGTCGGATTGGGCAAAGCTGCCGCTTCGACATTTTCACGGACCCGCTCGGCCACGCATAGGGCTTCCTTCTCGCTCATTCCTGGAAGGATCACTAGAAACTCTTCGCCGCCGTAGCGCGCAACATGATCAAGACTGCGCCTTACATGTTTTTGGATAATGCCGGCGACCTGGACCAGACATCGATCACCTTCAGCATGCCCTAAATGATCGTTTAGCTTTTTGAACTCGTCGATGTCGCACATCAGCATTGCGACACGTTCGGGGGTCTTTTTGCCCTTGTCCCAGAGGTGGTCGATGGTTTCTGTCATCCATCGCCGGTTGGCGAGACCAGTCAGCGGATCGGTCCTTGCCAGGTACTCCAGCCGATCGTTGACTTCAGCCAGTTCGGAAACTCTGCGCCTATCCCGCAGCTCAAAGAGGAATGTTTTCTGAGCCAGAATCGTCATGTTGCGCCGAGCCGCAACGGTGGCGAAGACACCCGTGGTGAAAAACAGCGCCGAAGCCAATGCACTCCCCAATTCGAGCGACGGGTTTGTCAGCTGAAAGACAAAATAGAGGCAGAGTGCCAGGGCGGCGATGATCACCGTCCATGCCAATGGAATCCCAAAGATGATGATGGCGGTTATCGCCACGAACAGCATAATGTTCAAATGCCGTTCGTAGAATTCTCCACCGGCACTGACGCCAACCATTGCGACCGATAGAAGAATGGCAAAAACGCCCGCGATCAGCAGGCTTCCTTGCACCCAGGGCGCGCGCGGCCTTCGCCACACCACAGCCACGGCAAGGGCGATGGGAGAAAGCATCGCACTTGGCAGTACCATGGATTTCGAAACTTCTGGTGGAAGCAACAGCATATTGAGTGCCAAGGTCAGCACTCCCAGAATGGCCACCCAGATCATCCACGCGCGAATGATCTTGGCCGTCTGGGGCCAAATGCGCTCCCTGAACAGCCGGTTGATCTCGTCATTGAGGCGGATGTCGCGCGTACGACGGGACAGAAGCCGCTCCACTTCCGCTATGATGGCAGGATCGTCTTGAACGCCGAGATAGGCCCGATCTGCCGCAATGGACGGACTATCAGCCACTGTTGTCCGTTTAACCATTCAAGCTATCCAGTTCCCGATAATGGTCCAGCATTGCACGTAGTTCTGAAGATTTGCTTTCGGGGAGGGGCCGTTTTTACTCGTAATGTCCCAATCGTTTGATATCGAATGACACGCGTTATAGGCAGGAGGGATATAGGCCGGGCTTTTGTCGCTATGGTCCGAGCGCCTCCTTCAGGTAGGTCAAATGCGGTTTCCAAGCCACATGTTCAGGATGAATGCTTGACCTAAGTATCCGCCGTCACGACTTCGGCAGCCGAACTCCAGAACTCGACAGCCGCACTGAACTCCGCCGCGTAAAACGCTGTGGCGTCGGGTCCCAGAGGGTCGCCGTCAAAGCGCCCAACGCGCCGCGCGCAGTCAAAAAAGCCTAGTGCGGGCAATCCTCCACGTGCCCTGCTTACTACAAGAGCGGCGATTAACGGGTGGGAGGCGACGGCATCCTCCTCCATCAGGTATTCCAGTGCCACTGTGAGCTGGTGAATCGTATTCGGCGGCGATAGGTCCAAGGCTGTGGCAAGAGCTTGATAGGTGATCGGAGTCGCCTGCCCGACAATTTGGCAGAGATGAGTTCGGACGCGTAGCGCTAACAAGTTGACGGTGTCCGCCGTGGTGCCTACAGAAAATCCAACATATCGCAATAATTCATTCCCATTCCCAGTTTTGCACCAACTTGCGCCGCCTCTTCGGAACAGTCAAATTTCGGAACAAGCTTGTATCGAGCCCCTCCGAAGGGCCGCAAGAGCGGGAATGGATGTCGGCGAGTAGTATGGGCCGACGATAGCGTCGGCCCTTTGGTCGTCTAAATCTCAACAGCTTCTGAGATCGTCAGCGCATCCTCTAGGTCGACTCCGAGATACCGAACGGTGCTATCCATCTTCGTATGTCCCAGCAGGAGCTGAACGGCACGAAGGTTGCCAGTCTTCTTGTGTATCTGAGCGACCTTCGTCCGCCGCATTGAATGTGTGCCGTAGGCGCTTGGTTCGAGACCGATGGAACACACCCAGTTCTTGAGCAGACGCGCATATTGACGAGTCGATATGTGCAGCCGATCATGCACTCGCCCAGGCCAAAGATGATCATGCCCACGCATTTGCGGATCATTAATCCAGTCTGCGAGGGCCTTTCTGGACCCTTCGGTAATCTCAAACCGGACCGGAGTTCTGGTCTTGCTTTGCAGGATTGACGTTCGTTCCTTGATGGTCCCGGATGCACAAACATCCGTCACTTTCAATTTGACAAGATCGCAACCTCTGAGTTTGCTGTCGATGGCCAGATTGAAGAGCGCCAGGTCGCGGACAGAATTTGCCAGTTCGAGGCGCACGCGGATCGCCCAGACATGCTTAGGCAGCAGTGGGCGTTTCTGGCCAATGATGCGCCCGTTGTTCCAAGCCCTCCTTGAGGGTATGACCATAGGTAGGTTCGAAGCAGACATGGCAATTCCTCCAAGCCTACCCTACCGTCCGCAGCTCCAGCCGAATGCTGGCCGCAAATTCTACGGTTTCCTGTGTGGCTTTGGCAATTGCCGCTTCGGGTATGCTTGAACCCACAACTTTCGCGGCCGCCGCCTCGAAAATGGGCGGCTAGCTGCCGTTCGATAGCCAGCCTCGTTGGTGTGGTTCAAGTTTGTTTCACCGCCGCGCGTAAGCGGAAGTAACCTTCGCAGTAGGTTGCGCCAGCGGTAGAGGGGACCGCGTTTCTGCCATCGGAAACCCGTCGAAATCAGTCCCGTATTCCATACATCTGCCTATGCGTATGCGAGCTTAGATTAGCAACGTAAAATATTAGGACTTTTTGGGTTAAGAAGCGATAGATTTAGCTGCTTAAGAGGACCAACCTTGGCCTTATCGAGCCATACCGTGTCCGGAAAATGACGAAAGAATTATGTTGATTGATTCCCAACGGTTGGAACCGCACTCCGAGGAAGCCGCCACCCTTTTGGCCACGATGGGAAATCAGAAGCGGATGTTGATTCTTTGCAATCTAGCCAGGGGCGAGATGCAGGTCAGCGTTCTTGCTGAGAAAGTTGATCTGAGCCAGTCGGCTCTTTCTCAGCACCTTGCCAAAATGAGGGCCCGCGACCTTGTCAAGACCCGCCGCGATGCCCAGGCGATCTACTATTCAATCAAATCCGAAGCCGTGCTGAAAATGCTGCGGACGCTCAGTGAAATTTACTGCCGTTTAGACCCTAGATGAAAACTGCCAAAGTAGTCACTTATAACTGCATCCGGTCCAACAGCGGGATGAAAGCACCAGCGCAGCGACGGCTTCTGGTATCTCGCTCGGTTCAGGGTTGACCTCCAAACCTTGGTCAAGAAATCAGCAACCGACCCGGGATTACTTGCCCCTCTTGCGCTTCTGGCCAAGGCCCATTTCCTTTGCAAGCCGCGAGCGCGCCTCGGCATAGGCTGGCGCAACCATCGGGTAGTCGGCGGCCAGTTCCCATTTTTCACGATATTGCTCAGGAGTCAGTCCGTGATGAGTCATCAGGTGGCGCTTGAGTGACTTGAATTGCTGTCCGTCCTCCAGACAGATCAGGTGGTCGTTCTGGATCGAACGCCGTACCGTAACGGCAGGTTTCTGCTTCTCCAAAACTTCTTCGACGGGCATTGCTGTGCCGCCAAGCGCGGCATGTACCTGGGTGATCACATTTGGCAGATCATTTGCCGCAACAGAATTGTTGCTTACATAAGCCGCAACAATTTCAGCCGTCAACTCGATGAGAAGATCAGCGCCGTTGTCTTTGGTTGTTTCAGTCATTGTCTGGTCCTAACATTCTCAATCAAACAGGCGGTCTATCTCATTGCGCCCCGCATTCAACAAGAGGTGGTGTACCTGAATTTTAAGCTTAAACAAACACTAAATCTCAATGGGCGGGCCTTTGTGAGGATGTTGATGGGAGTTCGGCATGTGGCCTACGGCCTGATGGGGCGCTACCTTGGAAATCCCATCTTTTCGATTTTTCTCCGCATCGGTGCCAAGCCCCAGACCTTTACCTGCATGGGTTTCACCAGTTGACCCGCCCAGATCGAAACCAGGCCGGTCAACCTCCTCGGAAGAATCGGTCAGCTCTGGTTTGTCGGTCTTGGGTAACGGCTCGGGCTTGGTGTCACCCTTGGCCGCGTCGATCGCCGCCTCGCGGCTCGCATAGACAGGGGAATGCAGCCATCGATCACATAGGCCCAGCCACCGTCGCGCTGTTCGATCTCGTATTCCTGATTTTCCATGGGTTACTCCCTTTGTTACCCAACGCAGTCGGGCCCGCCAAGGTCGGCTTTGGGCCGAAAGTGCGATAGAGGATTTTGCAACTTCGGGCGGAAAGCGGTCTTTCGCGTCCTTTTTGCAGTCAAATTGACCTATCCGAAAACGGGCCAAGAGCAGCCGTGAAAGCCTGTGAAATAATTACTTTCTTTGGAACCCGCCGGCGGCTGAGGAGTTGGATAATAATGAAACCGCTCGTCACGCTCATACTTTCACTGTCGGGAATAGTCGCTTTCGCGGTAGCTGCGGAGGACGTCAAGGCGGAAACACTCATCGCCACGGCGGTTGATCGGGGTCCAGTGGTGACGCCAGGCGTCCCGCACATCGCAATACGCCGCATTCTGATGCCGGATAGGCAGAGTACTAGCTGCAATGATGCGAACTGGCCCTATATTCCCGCTCGTTGCCTGGAGCGAATTCCGACGTCCAACTTTTGATTCCGATTGTGCCTTCGGCAGTGCATGTCATTTATTGGTTGATTCAGCATGAGAGGGTGTCGCTTCCGCCGGCTCTGATCATCTCGATGCAATTGCTAATGGGAACGCTGTTCGGCGTTTGCGGCCTCGCGCTGGCCATGGTGATATCGGCACTGGGGCTGACGCTGGTTCGGGAGGCCTATGTCGATCGTTCCTCCGAATCGAAGCGCGGGAAGACTATGCCTCAGTGCTCTTAGCCTGATGGCCTGGGTGAAAGTAAGATGCACATTCTACAGCGACTCCTGATCGGACTTGGCGGACTGGCCATCTTCTTGACAGTGCTGCCGATCATTCCGAGCGATGAGGCCTTCATTCGTATATGGGATTTTCCGCGCACTCAAGTTGCCACAGTTCTCGTCGTCGCGCTTGGCGCTTCGATGTATCTTTTGCCTCTGCGCAGGATACCGAGCGTGGTCTACGTTTCCGCATTGACTGGAGCGCTTGTTTGGCAGGCCTATGCGATCTGGCCCTATACACCGCTGCACGAGCCGCAAGCGAAGGCGCTGGCTGCCTGCGAGCCGGAGTCGCGGCTATCATTGATGGTCGCGAACGTCCTCGTCGAAAACAGAAACGCCGCACCGTTGCTGGCCCTGGTGGATCGGTTGGGTCCGGACCTTGTGCTGCTCGTCGAAACCAACAATTGGTGGGATGCAAAACTGGAGCCGCTGAAAAACAGCTTTCCCCACATTATAAGCCATCCGCAGGAGGACTCATACGGCCTCCACCTGTTTTCCCGGTTCGAACTGATTAGTCCGCAGGTGCGTTTCCTCATCGACGACTATGTGCCCTCGATCAAGACTGGCATTCGTTTGCCGTCGGGTGCGCTGACTACCTTCTATGGATTACATCCGAAGCCGCCGCCCTTGCACGACACGGACCAGCGGGACGCCGAACTGCTTATTGTCGGTAAGGAAATACGGAGCGAGGCTATCCCCTCAGTTGTTGCCGGCGATCTCAATGACGTTGCCTGGTCTCAAACTAATGGCCTGTTTCAAGAAGTGAGCGGCCTGCTCGATCCCCGGATCGGGCGCGGGCTTTACACGACATTTAACGCTGATTGGCCGCTACTGAAGTGGCCGCTCGATCACGTATTTTTCGAGCAATCCTTCCGACTTCTCGAAATTGACGTCTTGGAAGATGTCGGATCGGACCATTTTCCATTGTTCGTCTCCCTTTGTCATGATCCAGCCTCCGCCGAAGTTCAGCAGCAACCGGTTCCTGAACCATCCGACCTCAACAAGGCTGAAGAGATGATAGAGGATGGTCGTGATGAGGCATCGGAATAGGGCCTGCATCATTCACCTGAGTGTCGTTGCCCCTGTTGCCGACACCGTGTTGTCGGGCGTGATGCTTGTTCCAGTGCAAAAAAGACATCTATTGATTGGCAGTCAAGCGGCAGCCATGGGCCGAGAGCGCCGATGAGGACCTGGCGACTTCCGGGGGGAAAGCGGAAATTGGCTGCAGGAGCCGCGAACCAACCTGGCGTAGTGGTCGAATTCGCCATTCGATAGGCGCAATTTCGGGGCTTTCCTCTGCACCGCCGCAAGTCGGCTTGCAGCCCGGAATCGGACACCCACTTCCCGAGGGCCAAACCGAACTTCCGGAACCTAGCGAGCCGGATATTGCATCAGTATTGGCCATCGCGGAGGAAGTGGGCATGACATTTGTGGCTCCGCGCAAACGTGCCTAACGCGGCCCACTTGGGCGGAAAGCGGGCATTGGGGGCAGTTGCCGACAACGGCTGAAGTGCGGATAAAGCGGCCCTTCAATGCGTGTGTTTGAATTGTCGTTGCCGACTAAACCCGTTCTAAGTTCAGAGGTTCGCATAATCAGCCGTTTTGCGAGGCCCGGTCACATTCGTGAAGTGTTCATGGCATCATTTGCGCCGGCCATTATTCTGGACAAATGTGATTTGCGGTTCAACAGGAATGTCTGCAGCAGTTCCGGGTAACTTTGCGAAACGGCATCCCTGACAGATGGCCGCTTTGCCAAAGCCAAACGCCAGGATTGGACCTTTCCATTGACGGGCAGAATTCCGAAATCGCCGATCTGGTCGAATGTGTCAAAGTAGCGAAAAACTGGCCCGAAAACGGCATCGACGAGGGAAAACCGATCTCCAGCAAAATATGGGCCGTCCTCCAGTTGTTCTTCCAGCCGGGAAAATTTTGCGCTCAAGGAGCTTATTTTCTCGGCAAACACGGTCGCGTCCTTGGCTGCGTAGAAACCAGCTATGTCGTTCAATATCGCAGATCCAAATTCGATCCAGCCGCGATGCTGTGCGCGGGTCATTGGGTCGGCGGGATGCAGTGGCGTAGGTTGGGTTTCTTCAAGGTATTCCAGGATTACGGCTGACTCGAAAATCGATTGATCTTTGACAGATAGCACGGGCGTCTTTCCCAACGGGGAGATTGCAAGAAACCATTCAGGCTTATTGGCAAGATCAATCGTGGTTCGTTCAAAGGCCACTCCCTTTTCAGTTAGGGAAATCGCGGCACGCTGAACATATGGGCAGAGCGCGTGGCTCATAAGATGGAGAGTCATTTTGATACCTTTTGTAGATGCAGTTGCATCTATATCGACTTGTTATGGCGACATGTCAACATTGATGCATGTGCATCTTTCTGTATACTGAGGGGCATGACACAGCCCAAACCTCATACAATAGCCGCGTGGACGTCTCTCGTGAGCGCCCATCAGGTGCTGCTCGATAATATCGAAGCCACGTTGAAAGATGCGGGAGTTCCGAGGCTTAGCTGGTATGATGCGTTGCTGGAAATTGACAAGGCAGACGCAGAAGGCATCCGTCCCTTTGAATTGAAAGAGCGTCTGCTGTTGCCGCAATATGGAATGTCCAGGCTTCTGGACAGGATGGAAAAAGCAGGATTTATCGATCGCCAAGACGTCGAGGACGATGGCCGGGGGCAAGTCGTCCGGCTCACACATAAGGGCCGGAGCATCAGGCAAACGATGTGGCCCGTCTACGCGGAGGCGTTGACACGGTTGGTTGAGCAACGTGTTACAAAGGACGAGGCTACGGAATTGGCGCGTCTTCTCAGAAAGATCACGGGCCTGAAAAGCTGAGGTTTCCGCGTTGCAGAAGATCAGCAATCTGGGGCTCGATCGCCCATCCGCCGCACTCTGGGCGGAGACGGGCTTTCGACCATAAAGTGCCGATGGGGGTGGCTTCGTTGAATGTCGGCTTTCCGAGCCGCCTATTCGGCGATCAACACGCTCCCGTACCTTTGACAAATTAATGAAGAAACGATCGATACCTGTTCTTTCGCCGCAACGGCCTGAAAATCATACTCGTGCGCTTCCAGAAATCCCCATTAACCTGAGTTGAGGGCGGTGAGCCCTCTCAACCTTCCTTGCGGCCAGCGGTTTTTCTGTATTTGCTAGGGGTCATTCCAAACGCCGTCACGAACTGGGTGCTGAAATAGCTCCTGCTCAGAAATCCGCTCTGTTCGGCGATCCGCGCAAGGCCCGCGTCGCTCTCGATCAACTGCCTCGCCGCATACTGCAGGCGAAGTCGCCGTAGCAATTCAATCGGAGTGGCTCCAAAATTTTCGGAAAACCGATGTGCGAAGCGAGAGCGACTCATCCCTGCTAGTTCCGCCAAGCTTTCCACAGTGTGTGCTGCCCCTGGCTTCGCCAGCATGACCTTGAGAACGGGCCAAAGCTTTTGATCTGCGAGAGCGGAAAGCCAAAAGGTGGTTGGATCGTTGGCATCTACTCTGTAGCGCAAGAGGTTCAGTACGATTTCAAGGAGCAGGGTCCTTATCATCACTCTGCTTCCCAATCGCGGCTCCTGCAATTCAACCATGATGAGGTCCAATCCACGCATGGAGAGCACGTCCTCAGACAGGGGCTCGACGATCGGGACCTGCAGGAGGTCAATGATTGCCCCCGCTCCCCGGAAGCCCACCGTCAGATGCGCGCATAGCACCACCAGGCCCACCTTTTGGGAACCATCAGGGTCCGAAGAACTCTGCCGGACAGAACCGAGACCAAGACCAGCTGGCTTGCAGACCGCATGGTTTAGGTAGGTACCCTGGGACGAGGTAAGCCAGTGATACTGCGCCGCCGGAATAAGGGCCAGATCGCCTTTGCTCAATTGAAGAGGTTGATGCCCCGACATCTCCAACGTGCCCGCGCCCTCAAGAATGTAGTGCAGGCTCACCCACTGTGATCTCGGCATGTCGAGCCTGCTGCGGGGAGCGAGCTCGCAAAGTGAGAAGGGATTCGTGTCAACCACGATCGAGCTGAGGATTTCTTCGATTTCCATGATTCAAACCAAAATGAGACGATACAGAGCATTTCGAAGATTACAGCAGTAGCGTCACTAACCACTGGAGTATACAGAAATGTGCGGACACGATAATCATAGCCACTGCCACCACGAAGAGATCGAACCGGAGGGTTTGACCAGGCGTAGGGCCATTCTCTCGGCGGGCATTGCGGCAACTGCAGCCTTGTCGGTTACCTTGACCGCCCCCCCGGCGGAGGCTGCGGCCAAGATCAACGACAAGTATGCCGACCCCAAAGAGCCAGCACTGCCCGCGTCGACTATGCAGCTTCGCAAGGGAGAGACGGCGCTGGTTGTCGTCGATCCGCAGATCGACTTCCTCAGCCCTGAGGGGGTAACGTGGGGCGTTGTCGGCGCGAGTGTGACGGAGCACAACGTTGTCAGCAACATCAGCAAACTGTTCGCTGCCGCCAAGTCCACTGGCCTCACGGTCGCGGTGTCGCCGCACTACTATTACCCTACCGATCATGGCTGGAAATTCGAAGGCGCTCTGGAGAAGCTCATGCATGCGATCGGCATGTTCGACCGAAAGGGTGCTCTCGATCTGACTGATTTCCGCGGCTCTGGAGCGGACTTCATGCCCGAGTACAAAGAATATATCGAAGACAACAAGACCGTCATTGTCTCGCCGCACAAGGTATTCGGACCCGAGACGAACGACCTCGTTCTTCAACTGCGGAAACGCAGTGTCAGCCAGGTGATCTTGGCGGGCATGTCGGCCAATCTCTGCATCGAATCTCATATGCGCGAACTTCTCGAACAGGGTTTCGAGGTAGCGGTCGTGAAGGACGCCACAGCGGCAGCGAACCTCCCAGAGGGCGATGGATACCTCGCCGCGATTACCAACTTCCGCTACATGGCAAATGCCGTGTGGTCCACCGAGGACGCGCTGGGCCGCATCGCCGCCGCCCTGTGAAGGGCACGGGGGAGGTCAGGTCCCCCATTGAGCCTCCCCCGCGACCCCAAGCGCCGACATCAAGGAATTTCTGCTGACACGCTGAGTAGCCCGAAGTCAGAAAAGCCGGCAATCATGCTAGAAATCAAACCATATCGGAAAACATCATGATATACCCAGCCAACACCATTGAAACTGCGCCGCTGGCGGCTAGGCCCATACTGACTAACACGAAGGCCGCCATGGGCTTTGTGCCCAATCTTTTCGCCGTGATGTCAAATGCCCCCGCCGTTCTGGAGGGATACACGACACTCGCCAAGATACTGGAGAGCAGCACGCTGAATGCCACGGAGCGCCAAATCGTGCTCCTAGCCTCAAGCTACGAAAACGGCTGCGAATACTGTATGGCCGTACACACGACTCTCGCGGGAATGCAAAAGGTTCCTTCCGACATTGTCAATGCTATTCGCGACGGTCAGAAGATCGCTAACCGAAAATACGAGGCAATCCGCAGCCTCGCGGCATCGATCACGTCGACCCGCGGCTGGCCAAACAATGCGACCCTTGTGGAGTTTTACGAAGTGGGTTACGGGCCGCAGCAGGTTCTCGAAGTGATTTTGGGTATCGGTCTAAAGACAATATCGAATTACACCGCGCATCTAGCTGACACCAAGCTCGACGACGCGTTCCAGGCCGTCGCCTGGAAAAGGTAACAGATAGACGGTACTAACGACCAATCCTCACGGATCATCTCCAACAGATCAGTCGGTCGCAGCTACGGGGCATTGCTGCTACTCCTCAACAACCCGGTCATGCTGTGGTTCGTTCCTCGGGGTCAGGCACCAAGCTGTTCATCGAGGATTAGAAGTTTGTTCCCCCCAGGTTGTTCATGGCTTCGTCTCGAAAGCCAAAAGGAGCTGCACACAAGGGCACGGTGTTTTGGCGTAGCGGCGCTTTCAGAAATTTGGGCACCTCGATTTGGCATCCGGCACCTTCTGCGACAGCGAAAGAGCCAGGAACCTAGTGGCCAAGAATGTCTGGTCTGGGATTGCTATCCCGCGATAGTGTTTTCGATGAAGGGCAGCAAAGGGCCGTAATATCACCGCACGTCCAATTTGCCGACGAGCATTCGCAAACCTGCTCGCCCTCTCCCGGCCCGGAAGCAGAAATCATTTCCGTTTTGCGCCCCCAAGCCGATCGCTTTACGGCCACACTCAACTACCGATTCCGCTCCGCGATATCATCGTGGCTTGATGTGGCAAGTTGATGGATGATCGCCCGATTTCGGCCGAGTTGTTTGGCTCGGTAGAGTGCAGCGTCCGAATTGCACATCCGACAAAACTACGATCTCGCGAAAGTCTCTCGGGCGTACTGACCTCAATCAGCGTTGTCAAACGGCATTGAATATTGACCCCTTGTCGGCGTCCAATTTTGACCCCCCACATTTTGCGGATCAGCACTTGGCCTGCCCGGCGCTGGCCGGGGTTGCAGAGGGTAGGCCAAGTGCGGGT
>Ga0180016_100059_pt1 | contig 52424 bp, 52 predicted proteins | sample KR46_M_MetaG_FD_129673 | JGI IMG/M metagenome (GOLD analysis project Ga0180016, IMG submission 129673) | Groundwater microbial communities from the Olkiluoto Island deep subsurface site, Finland - KR46_M_MetaG | ecosystem: Environmental > Aquatic > Deep subsurface > Groundwater | place: Finland... | reverse complement strand
TCACATTAAGTGCCAAGATCAAGTGGCATTTATCATGATTAACTGCTAAATATCAAATTAGCTGCCCGCGCAACGCCTTGATATCATTGGATTCCAATTCTTTCGGTTTAATGGAAAGTCACACCCGCTTTGGAAAAAGAGGCAGCTTTCGCGTAGCCAACAAAACGTTACACTTCAATTGAGACTCAGGCCGTAAAAGTCTCAATTGAAGTGTAACGTTTTTCCAAAAATTGTCCGAGTCCCAGTTTGAAGTGTAAATCGACACCTCTACCCAAATGTCTGCAGATCGAAGCCGGTCTCGCAAAACAGCGAGCGTGGCGATCTCGTAGAGACGGCGATCAGGCTTCTGCTGTCCGAGAATGAGCCTTCGATCGGCCTGGCTGAGGTGAATGATCGGAATACGCTCCGGAAGCGACCGGCGCTTTTCCAGATGAAGCCGTTTCAACAACGCAATCGCTGCAAGAAGCGGATCGTGGTGGCGCGCTGAGCGGAACGTGAACGCCTGCAAGAACGCACCGGCATACTTGTTGACGGTCGCATATTGCTCGGCCGCTAAGGTCAATGGCGAGGCCTCGTTGTCCTCGACCATCGACTCAAGCTCAGGCTTCATCCTTAGCAGCCGGGCCATCCAACTTCCTGATCGAGAACGTCCAATGCATTCCGACCATAATCGTTCGCGGACTGCAGGGCTGTGATCGTATCGAGGAACATCCGCAGTGCCTTGGTTGTGTCCGGCCTGCAGTCCATCTGTCGCTGCTTCTTGCGGTTATTGGCTTTTGAGAACAGCCGACCCAGCAGCTTGATGAACATCGACACTGCGTCGTCGGTGAGCTTCTGGCCGAGCTTAATAATCTGTGCCACGATCAAAGCATGCCGACGACTCGCATGGAAGCCATTGGCCAGCCATGCCGGCGTAGCGTTGCCTTCACGGATCATCTGGTCCCACCGGCCTGATGATATGCGCGTCTGCAAATTTGGATCGATCTCCAGCGTCCGCAGGAATGCAATCCTTTCAGTCAGTCCAATCAGGTTGGATGCAGCTGGCGCTTCTGGCGCTGAGCGCAGCCAATGAACGCGCGTCTGGCCGATCAACGGATCAACTTCCAACAGCATATCCAATGATCGAAGCCGATCGGGCGGAATACCTTCGACAAGTTTTTTCTCAGCTTGTCGGCGAGCTATCGCGCGACCGCCGAGGCCGATCTTCTCGATGGAATGGAGCGAGGGAAGGAGCGCGTGTCGTTTCCGGAACTCGGCAATAACTGCTGTCGCAATTGGCAACCCATGATCGCCATTGGCCGCCGCGTCGATTGCAGCCACAAGGGCCGCGCGGCGATCGTCTCTGGAGGCAGCCCGGAAACCGAGGTAAGCCATCAAAGACCGGCTATGTTCGAAACGCGTCTGTAATCGATTTGCATAGTTGGCGTAGTGGCGCGCATCGATACCGAGTTGATCCGCAAGATAATTGATCACAGCCGCGGGCGGCTGCTCGTTATCCCACAGGAGCCGCCCCGTCTGGCGCATTATGCCATGTTGAACCGCGAAGCCCAGCTTGTTGTGCGGTCGGCGACGGAGCTGGCATTCCAAGCGATCTGTCGGATCCAGTGTAAAATGACGGATCAGACTATCCTCGTCGGCCGCTATGCCAAGGAGTATCGTCGCTTCCTTCGAACTGATAAGCCTTCTTCTACCCACTCGCGTTCTCCCTTGGCACACACTGGTTTCAAGGGGAATTTGTCGCCATCAGCCGATCTCTTTCAACAGTCCGAGCAGCTTAATCTACAGATCTATCACGCGCGTTCGTGCTTCATTCAATCTTAGCGTGTCTGCGGGAACTGTTCTTGTTCCGTCCCCTCCTTGGCCAATCTCCGGCATCTGCCGTGCCATGCGAAGGTGCGCTCGACTACCCATCGGCGTGGCAGGAGCTCGAAGCCTTTCGCCTTATCGCCGGGCTTGATGATTCCGACTGTCCAGCGCCCTTTTTGACCCAATGACGGTTCGGGCAATCCGCTGCAGCCGAGCCGCAATGGCCAGCGGGACTTTCATGGCGAGAAGCGCACCCAGCAATATGCCGACGTTCACTGGTAGACTTGGTCACCGCCCTGCCCAGCCTGGTGGTGCGCATGCATGGCGGCCGGCTCTTGTCGATCAGGCGTAAAGGCGGCTGCTTGTTCCCGATTTCAGGACGTAGCCTGGAACCTGGTGGCCGATCGACTCCGACAGCGTACCCGAAAGGTCGATCAGGGCTTCCAGATCGACGCCGGTCTCAATGCCGCAGCCGTGCAGCATGTGGACAAGGTCTTCCGTGCAAACATTCCCCGTGGCGCCTGGGGCATAGGGGCAGCCTCCGATGCCGCCGAGCGCGGAATCGAAGCTGCGGACCCCTTCGTCGACTGCTGCCAATGCATTGGCCAGGCCCATATCGCGGGTATTGTGCAGGTGGAGCGTCAGCGGCAGATCTTCGTGATGTTTTCTGATCAACGCCATTAGACCACCGACTTGTCGCGGATTCGCGACGCCTATCGTGTCGGCGACGGTGATGCCGGTTATGCCAAGCTCAAGATAGGCGTCGATTGCCCACAACACGCGCTCCACCGGCTGCTGGCCCTCGAAAGGACATCCGAAAGCGGTGGCTATCGTGCCGTTGACTGAAATTTCGGTACCGGCCAGGGCGCCCATGATGCCCTTGAACTGCTCCAGCGATTGCGCACATGTCATTCTCAGGTTCGTGAGGTTGTGCTTTTCACCAATCGACATCACCAGGTTCACTTCATCGACCTTGGATTCGATTGCCCGCTGCACACCGCGTTCGTTCGGCACGAGTGCGGTATAGATGACGCCGGGGACGCGATCGATGCCGCGAAAGACGTCTTCCGCGTCGCGAAGATTGGGGATCGCCATGGGCGACGTGAAGGAAGAAACCTCGATACGGCGTACGCCCGTCAGGGAGAGACCGTTGGCAAGGCGAATTTTCTCCTCCGTTGCCACGAAGGTCGGCTCGTTCTGAAAGCCGTCGCGAAGGACGACTTCATTGATCGCGACAACGTCTTTGCTCTGCGGCATTCTGCATTCTCCTCCTTATTGGGTACCTGCGTTCCAGGTGCCCGGCGCCTGAATGGCAATAGCTATCGCGCAACCAGCGGAAAACATCAATAAAAATGTTAGGTGATGTATCAGAAGGCGAAAAAATGCGTTGTCGAAAAATTCTGACTTGCATATTTTATCTGACATGCTTACTGATGTATCAGATGCATTACAGGAGGAGCCCCGGAAGGGCGACTGGAGGAAAAATGTCCGACTCTGCAGATTACGATCATATTGCCAACCTCGTGGAGAAGGCCCGTCAGGCCCAAGCGGTTCTGAACACCTATACCCAGGAGCAGGTCGATCTACTTGCGGGCGCAATTGTCTACACCCTGTCCCGTCCCGAGCTGGCTTCCCGCATCGCCATGATGGCCTACGACGAAACGAAGATGGGCCTCGTCGACAGCAAGCGCGCGAAGCTGACGCACAAGATGCCGGCCATCTTTCATGATATCCGCAAGGAAAAGACCGTCGGCGTAATCGACCACGATGCTGAAAGCGGCATCACGACGATTGCCAAGCCCTATGGCGTGATTGCGGCCCTCGTGCCTAGCACGAATTGCGAAGCGACCCCAATCTTCAAGTCGGTCCTCGGGATCCGGGCGCGCAATGCGGTCATCTGCGCGCCGCACCCGGCGAGCAAGAAGACAACGCTTTTTGTGGTCGACGTCATTCGTCAGGTCTTGCGTTCGCTGGATGCACCCGAAGATCTGGTTCAATGCATTGCGACGCCGTCCAAAACCCTTGCGGCCGAGTTGATGGCGCAGTGCGACGTCACCATGGCGACCGGATCCGGAGACATGGTGAAGGCGGCCTACTCTTCGGGCAAGCCGGCCTATGGCGTCGGCGCCGGAAATGCCGTCGTGGTCGTGGATGAGACCGTCGATCTGGCTGCGACTGCCGACAAGATCAGGATCGGGAAGACCGGCGACAACGCCTCCGGTTGCTCGGCGGAAAACTCGGTCGTCGTGCAGGCGTCGATCTACGATGGTTTCCTTCGCGCGCTTGAAGCGGCTGGTGCACACATCGCCAGTGCTGATGAGAAGGCCAAGCTGCAGGCAGTCATCTGGGAAGACGGTCACATCTCGCGCAAGGTCGTCGCTCGTCCCGTTTCCGAAATTGCCGCGCTCGCGGGAATAGACGTGGCAGCGGACCGGAAGTTCATCGTCGTGGAAGAAACTGGCGCTGGGGCGGAATATCCCTTCTCAGGCGAGAAGCTCAGCTTGGTCCTTACGGCTTACAAATACGAAACGTTCGACGATGCCGTCGCGATGGTGACGGCGATCACGGACTATTCCGGCTCCGGCCACTCCTGTGGCATTCACACGACCGACGAGGCGCGCATCCTGAAGCTTGCACTGGAGACAAAGACATCGCGCGTCATCGTGCGTCAGCCGCACGGAGTTGCCAATTCTGGAAACTGGTCGAACGGGCTTGCGAAAACCTTTTCGCTCGGTTGCGGAAGCTGGGGCGGGAATGCGGTCTCTGAGAATGTCACGCAGAAGCACTACTATAATACAACTCGCATTGCGCGGCCACTCGATCGTTTCGAGCCCGACGAGGCGACGATCTACGGCCCGCTCTTTGACAGGATTGCGGCTGTGCGTATCGAGGCGGGAGCCTGAGTACGATGAAATTCGCCATTCATCCGCAGATCCATGGGTACGAAACTTTCGCCCAGTTTTCGCAGGCACATAATATCTCGCAGAGAGACCTGATTTTTACCCAGCGTTTCCTGCATGAAACCCTGATGCCCGACACTTCGGCGCAGACGCTGTATTACGACAACTTCTGCTCAGGCGAGCCGACGGATATCGCTGTCGATAAGATGCTTGTTGCGGTGCGCAAGCTCGGCTTCGATCGACTGATCGCGGTAGGTGGTGGCTCCATCCTCGACTGCGCCAAGATGCTGGTGCTGGATTCGACAGAGAAAGTCGCCGGGCTGTTTGCTGCCGGTGTCCAGCCCAGGCGCAATGTGGGTCTGGTTCTGGTGCCGACCACCTGCGGTACGGGCTGCGAGGTGACTTGCGTCTCGGTTCTGGATTTTCCGAATATCGGCAGCAAGATCGGGAAAGGATTTGAGGCGGGTTTTGCCGATCACGCCGTCCTCATCGACGAAGTGCTGGCGAATATCCCGTATCATGTCTTCGCAACGTCGTCGGCGGACGCTCTGGTCCATGCGCTGGAAATCTATTTGGCACCCGGTGCCAACGACTATACGGACATGTTCTGCCTCCATGCGGCCCGCTCCATTCTGCAGGGATACAAGCGGATTGTCGAGCACGGTCGTGAGGTCATCCAGCAGGATGCCAAATCCTACATGGCCGCCAGCAACATGGCCGGTATCGCGCTTGCAAACGTGCTCTGCGGCGGGGTTCACGCCATCGCGATGCATTTCGGCAGCGCCCATCACGTCCCCCATGGCGAGGCCACGCGACTGTTTCTGCCTCCGGTCTTCATGGTCTATTTCGAGAAGCGGCCGGAAGGCAAAATTGCAGCCATCGCCAGCCTGATCGAGGATGTCTTCGGGCGTCCTGCGGATGGCGAAGGCCCGTTTGATACGCTGGACCGGGTTCTTGCAGAGGTCGTTCCAACGAAAAGTCTCGCCGGATACGGCATGTCGACTGGCGATATCAATCTGTATGCGGACAAGGTTATCGAAACGCAGCAACGGTTGCTGGTGAACAACTACGTTCCGCTTTCAAACCATGATATAGCGAGGATCTACAGCGGGCTTATGTAACGGAACCTGCATTTTTGTGAGTAATCTGATGGCAAAGAATTTTTCCGACAAGGCATTTGAGGCGCTCCAGGCCCGCATCATCAATGGCGGGCTGAGACCCTCGACGCCCCTGGACATCCATCGAATTGCAAGCGAACTCGAAATGAGCGTTACGCCTGTGCGCGACGCGCTGAAGAGGCTGGAGGCGGCGGGTCTCGTTGAAGTGATACCGCGGTCCGGCACCTTTGTTCGGCACTATACGATCCAGGATCTGATCCGGGGTTATGAACTGGTGGAGGCGCTTGACGGAATGGCCGGATATCTGCTCGCGGAGCGCGTCAGCGCGGGCGTCGTGGACGCGGCTGAGTTGGAGGGAGCGCTTACGCCGCTCGTGGACGAGATGGAGGAGAACCTCGCGCAGGACCAGGCAAGGAAATGGGGCGAGCTGGATGCTCGCTTTCATCAGATCATTTTCGATATGTCCGAAAACACGTTCATTGCGAGCAGCTACTATTCCGTTCGCAACCAGATGAAGTCCGTTCTGTCGTTCGTCAGTCCGATCCACGTGGACCGCATGAATTCTGTTCGGGAACACCGCGCCATCATAGCTGCAATCGTGGCTGGCGACAGTGAACGGGCTCGCAAGATTTGTCAGGATCACCGCGGTCTCATCCGCCAAATCCTGAAGGATCTACTGTTACAAGCCTGAGCGTCAATGGGAGGAGGCCATCTTGACCACGGCATATTGGAGGCAGCGACGAGAAGGGCTTTAAGCCTGAACCGCAGCGCCTGCCTGCAACCCCCCGACCGGAGGTGTCGGCATACCCGCATGACGGGCATGTCATCATCGGGGGGCGCTACCAGCTTCGCTGGCAAATATCGCATAGCAGCCTGTTCTGTTCCACGTCTGACGGTGGTGGCTTTTTGCGATGGCGAGAGGCCGCAAGGGAAGTTGTTACCTTTGTTCACCGGAACGGGATCCAACAACGGCATGCGGTGTCCACCCAGAGGAGTATCAGTCAACACAGTTCTTTATTCACAAGGGAGGAAGTCGTCATGAATTTTCGTAATATCGTAGCCGCCGTCATGGTTTCATTGTGTGCAAGTCCACTTGCCGCTCAGACCTTTCAACTGTCGCACAGCGCCGCTTCGGGCAACCCGAAGGATACCGCATCGCTTAAATTTGCCGAACTGGTGAAGGAGAGGACCGAAGGTCGCATCACGGTGGAAGTGGGCACGAGTTCGCAGTTCGGCGATGATGCCGAGAGCATCACCAACATCCGTCTGGGGACCATTGCCTTCTCGGCCAATGCGCAGGGCTCCACGTCCGGCGCAGTCCCGGAGATCGGCTTGCTCGGGCTGCCATTCCTGTTTCAGGATCTGAAGCAGGCCGAGACAGTCATGGACGGTCCGGTGGGCGACAAGATCGCTGCTGCGGCAGAGGCGCAGGGTATCCTCATTCTCGCCTGGTGGAACAACGGCATTCGCCAGACGTCGAACTCGAAGAAGCCGATCTTGGTGCCGGGCGATCTTGCTGGGCTGAAGATCCGCACGCCGCCGGATCCGATTACGATCGATATCTTCACGGCACTTGGCGCATCGCCGACGCCCATGGCGTTTTCCGAACTCTACATCGCCTTGCAGCAGGGTGTCGTCGATGGTCAGGAGAATCCGCTCATCAACATCCATTCGTCGAAGCTGTATGAAGTGCAGCCCTTCATTTCCAACACCAACCACAAATACGAGGCCACGCCCTTCCTCGCATCCAAGATCGTGTTCGATTCGTTGTCTGCCGAAGACCAGAAGATCATCCGCGACGCGGCCGTCGAGGCGGGCACATTGAACCGCAAAATGGTACATGACCAGACGGAATCGCTGCGCGGCGAACTCGAAGCGGCCGGCGTCAAGTTCAACGATGTCGATCCCGCCCCCTTCGTCGCCGCAACGCAGTCAGTCTACGACAAGTGGCGCGCGCAATATCCCGAACTGGTCAATGAACTCATCGCGGCCGCCAAAGCAGCTGGCGCAAAATGACATCACCGTCAAACACGCTGATCGATGGCAAGGCGGGATCCCCCGCCTTGCGTGTCGCCGATGGCATCGGGCTCGTCATCGACGGTCTTGCCGCTGCCATCGCCGTCGCCTCCATCATCGTCATCTTCCTGGCGCTTATGGTGGAGGTGATCATCCGCTACTTCACCTCGTCCGGTCTCGGCTGGCCCAACGAAGTCCCGAACCTGCTCTTTCCGTGGCTGGTCATGGCCGGCATCGTCGTCGGCGCCCAGCGTGGCTCCCACATCGCGGCCGAGGCGCTGCGCTCCAAGCTCAACGACACGCAACTGCGATACCTGCTGGTCTTCATCAACCTGCTCGTTGCTGTCTCCTTCGCCTATCTTGCCTATCTGTCCCTCCAGGTCATCGCCATCACCAGGGCGCAGGTCTTCCCGATGACCGGTCTTGGCCAGGCATGGGCCTATAGTGCACTGCTCTTCGGCTTCGGCGGCATCACGCTGTCGTCCCTGGTCAATATCGTGCGCGTCATTTGCTGCGAAGACCCGCGCAACGTTCATAACAGCGCTCCGGAGCACATCACATGACCGCAATCATGACCGGACTGTTCGCCATCCTGCTAACCCTGTCCGTGCCCGTGGGCTATGGCCTGATCATCTCTTCCGGTGCGGCCATCCTGTGGTATGGCGGAACGCCGACCGTGCTTGCGGTCGTCAAGCTGTTCCAGCCGACGCAGAGCTTCCCGCTGCTGGCCATCCCCTTCTTCATCCTCTCGGGCTCACTGATGATGTCCGGCACGCTCGGCAGCAAGCTGGTGCAGTTCGCCGCAGCTCTTGTCGGTCGCTATCACGGCGGCATGGGCCAGGTGACCGTCGTTGGCTCCACCATCTTCGGCGGCGTCTCCGGCTCGGCCGTAGCCGAAGCCTCCGCGCTTGGTTCCATGCTCATCCCCTGGCAGAAGCGCGAAGGCTATCCGGCAGGCTTTGCCGCCGCCGTCACCGCCTCCTCCTCGACGATCGCCGGCCTCATCCCGCCCTCGATACCGCTCATTCTCTATTCCACCGTATCCAATGCCTCGATTGCTTCGCTGTTTTCGGCAGGCATCCTGCCGGGCCTGCTGCTCACATTCGGCATGATGCTCGTCTGCTACTTCTCCGGCCGCCTGCGCAACTTTCCGCGCTTGGAGAAGAAGAACCTGCTCGGCACCCTCGGGCAGAATTTTGTCGGTGCCCTGCCGGCGCTCCTGATGCCCTTCTTCATCGTCGTGCTGTTGCGTGCCGGCATTGCCACGCCGACGGAAGTCAGCGTCATTGCAGTCTTCTACGCTCTGGTCGTCAGCACATTGTTCTACCGCGACCTGACTGTCGCGCGCGTCGTCCACGCCCTCGTCAATACCGTCATCACGACCGGCGTCGTCATGCTGGTCATCACTGCCTCCAGTCTCGTCGGCCATGTGCTGATCTCCGAGCGCATTCCCACACTCGTTGCGCAGTGGGCCCAGGAGGTTCTGGTCAACCCAATCCTGATCATCATCATGATGAACATCATCATGCTGGTCATTGGCATGTTCCTCGACCTGCCGGCCGCCATCCTGCTGCTCGGGCCGACCTTCGTCGCCATCGGCCAGTCGATCGGCATGGATCCAATCCAGCTTGGCGTAATGATCTGCATCAACCTGTCGATCGGCCTGTTCACGCCGCCCATCGGCACAACCCTGTTCATCGGCGCGGCAATCGCCCGCGTCCCCATCGGAGCCGTCGTCAAGGAACTCTGGCCCTTCTACCTCGTCGCATTCACAGTCCTGATGCTGATCTCCTATGTCCCCGCAATGACGATATATTGAGATGATGATAAACCGACGTGTTCATGTGTCGCTTGGCACTTAATTGTAAGAATGCGCCGAATTGATCCAAGATTGGCATTTAATTGTGAGAATCTTGGGCGTCCGATTCTCAAATTAAGTGCATCTGCGATGAAGCTTTCCATATTCGATTTCGAGGCATCATGCTCTCGGCGGCCTCAGTGAACCGGACGCGATTGTCGCCCATCATGTGACCACTCAGCATCTGGAGCATCTCCGGTCCAGCACGCTCGACGATGGCTACCCCTGCCAGCAAAGCCGGTCGCATGTGAAGAGGTAGGGTCGGCTTTGCAGGCGTGGGCAGATTCTCCCCCTGCTCGGCCATGACATGGTCAAGATCAGGGATGATTGCGCCAAGCACACGGAAGCGCCAAAGGTCATGCTCGCGCGGGAAAGGTCTTGGAATGCGTCGCATCAGGAGAAGCCGGGCAATCTCGGCTGGCGATGTCCAGGTCCCGATGCCACGTTCGGCTTCATCGTCGAGCAGCTTTTCGCCACGAAGAGCGGCACTCCGATATTGCCGGAAAGGGGAGGGGATTTCCCGCTTACCAGGACCCTGGAGTTGGTCTCCGCACAAAGGGCACGTAATGCGCCACGCCAGATGCTGGCTTCGCAGGATTGGCGCCGGTTCAGCGCCACCAGGGCAGCAGTTCGTGCAGACCTGCGTTGGCCGTGTGGCAATGAGCCGACGCGATGCTTGTGCGACATTTGCGAAGGTCATTCGACGCATCATGGCCGGCTCAGTGGCAAACATGTTGGCCAGGCGGATTTCCTGATCACCGGTCAGCTGCAGATCTGCCGCTCGCAATGAGGAAGCCTCCGGCAGGCAATGCCGAAGCATGACCAGCGGCGGGACCGCGTAAAAGGCGGCATGCCGACCGATCCAGGATGACAAGAGTTCGTCTGAATGGTGCGACAACACCACCGGCAACGGCCGAGGCGGCGTGTTCTCAATCATGCGAACGCCGCCTCGGCCTCGAACTCTGGCTCCCAGTTCTCGATTGCTTCGTCGTTGATGTGCTCGTGGCCGTTTTCGATGGCTTCGACGGCCAGGCTGTTGATCATGTGGAAGATGTTTGCCGTGATACCCTCGGTGATTTGCAGGATCCGTCGCAGCGATTTCGGTGTAAGCACCGAGGGCCGACGCAGCGGCGTATTGCGCAGGATCGAGGCCACCAACGTCTCGAACTGTTCGTTTGCAGCCCACCGGCTCAAGGTGAACTGCTCAAACCTGCGCGCAAGTTGAACGTCGCCGCTGATCGCCTCCCGCGCCTCGTTGACGCCGAAGCAGACAAGCGAGATCTGCAGACGATTGCTGAGAAAGCGGAGCGTATTCAGGACGATGCGTTGCTCGCGATAGGATCCGGCGAGGATGTTGTGCACCTCGTCGATGACCAACACCTGCACGCCGATGGCCTCCATGATGCGCAATGCAGCCTGTTCCATCTGGGCAATGTCTGCACGAGGCCGCTGAGGCGCGCCGAGAAGGGTTAGCAGCTCGGCGTAGAAGCGTCGCTCGCCTGGGCGGCTCGTCATCTCCATGGCCAGGACCGGCGTCTTCAACGTGCCCGTCAGAGGATTGAAGCTTGGCGGGTGCTCGTCCCGGAAGCGCTTCATGATCATGGTCTTGCCCATACCGCTGTCGCCATATATCGCGACGGAAGGCATTCGCGTGCCTCGCGGATGGTCGAGGAGTGCGCTCAGCCGGTCGAGCGCCTGCTTGGCACGAGGGTAGAGAACCCAGCGGCGTGATCGTATCGTGCGAATGCGCCGTTCGTCCATTTCAGAAAGCAGCGCTGCGGCCCCGGTGGTCAGGTGGGAGACATCATCGCTCATGTTCACTCCAGCTCAATCTGTATCCTCGACAAAGGGTACAGGTTTGCTGGAGTCGACGCCTCGGAGCGAGCCCCATCCCCGATCATCCCCTTTTGATTTCGACGAAGTGATTCCGCGTCGTGCCGCTGCCGTCTTCTTCGTTGCTGCTTCGACTAACTCTCTTTGTGCAATGGCGGTGCGGACGATAGTGCGGGTGTCGACTTCACGGCGTCCTTTCGCCAAAAGGGTGCGCCGGGCGGTTGCCGCCTCGTGCAAGGTGACGGAAGGCAGTGTCAGATCTGTATAGCGAGCTTCCACGAAGTTGCCCGATGGCCGTTGAACGAAGATGCGCGCCATATCCCGCGGATCGTATTTGACAAGCAGGCGCCGATCGCAACGCCCGACGTCGGCGCTGAGTGCTGCGGACCAATAGCGCAGGCCGAACAGGTGAATGCCGGTCGGCCGCAACGTTCGCTCCTGCTCAGGCAGGAAAGTTAGCCAGAAGCGCATGCGATCCTGAGGTAGCCGAAGTGGGATCTCCCCCTCGTGCTCTCGCCAGACCGCAATGGGCGGGCGACCCAGGGTGCCGTGGATCGACTGATGATAGGAGCCGACGATGTCGAGTGCGATATACCGCTCGAGTTCACGTAGTGTCAGTGCCGCGTGCCGCTTTGGGTCGTACTCTCCCAGCTCCTGTTCATTGCTGAATGTTGTCCCGGGTAGCAGGTGCAACCTTCCCATTTGTGTTCCAATAAGCCGCTCGATGTGGCCGCCAAAGCGCGGTTCACCCGGCGGCCGCCACTCGATCGCGATGCCGGCATCCTGGCATCCTCTCTTGAATGCCCGGCTGCGGAAGTCGGCGCCGTTGTCGACGTGAACATTCTCCGGTAGGCCAGCAACGGGCCACGGCTCCGCGATCTCGCGTTCTCTCAACCAAGCCGATTTGTCGAAGACTGAGTGCAACAGACACAGGCTGGTGGACAGCCGGGACGGGGCCTCCATCGTGAGATAAAACCCTGTCACCATGCGGCTGCAGACGTCCATCGCCAGCGTCAGCCACGGTCGACCGAGCGGCTGCCGGGTCTCCTCGTCGACGACGAAGACGTCAGCCTTCGTATGGTCCATCTGGATGACTTCCAGGGGGCGGGATGCACCGAAGCTTCCGGGAACAGGCGTCGTCGCCTTCACAATCTTCTGTTCGCCGCGGCGCTTGGCACGCTTCTGGAGGTCGATGTCCTTAAGGCGGGCCACTACCGTCCTGCGATGGGGAGGCTTGAGCCCCGCCGACATGCAGTTTGTTTGCACGTCACGGACCAGCTGCGAAACCGTCGGCCGGGTCTGCTTCAGGTAATGTGCGCTGATCGTTGCGCGGACGATCTCTTCTCGCTTCTCGCCCAGGGCACGATGTCCCTCGGGGCGTCCCCGTTTGCGATCCACCAGAGACAGCACGGTTCCGCCGGCGCGGAACAGTCTGATCAGCCGGTATGCAGTGGCTCGGCTCAGGCCGAGCTCGGCCCCGAGTTCGGCAACATCTCCGGCCGTTGCGCCCTCAGGATTACGTTTCAGGAAGCCGCGAATCGCATCAGCTCGTCTGCATGCTTCGTCCCAAATCACCTCGTCTATCTCGGCGGGGAAAAGGTCAGTCATGGCAGGCTCTCGATGAAAACATCCAAGAGCGTCAATCTCACATAAAGTGATAAAATCCAAGTCTGATTATCAAATTACCTGCCCGTTCTCAAATTAGGTTCCGCTCTAAGCATATGAGATTGTGAGGGTGGCAGTCTCATTTTTAAATGCCAAGCCACAGCTCAATATTTTGGGTTTTCAAATTCGGCGCGAAGAGATGCCGTTATACAAGCATCTGCAGTCCGTGCTTTTGCACGAGCGACAACAGCTTGAGCGCCGGCCCGCTCGGCCGTTTAGCCCCCGTTTCCCACTTCTGGACCGTCGACTGGCTGGTGTTCAGATAACGGGCAAAGACCGGCTGGCTGACATGGTTGTTCTCGCGTAGCGCCTTGATTTCATCAGGGGTCAGGTCGCGAGGGATAACAAGGCAATCCTCATCGAAGGTCCGCATCGTTTCCTTGTCGATGGTCCCGGCCGCATACATGCCTTCGACAGCACTATGGATCGCCTCGAAGGCATCGCTTTTGAACTTGCGTTTAGTCGCCAAGGTCAATCTCCAGCAGAGTGCCAACCTCGATTTCCGCTTCGAGGTTGGCTTTTGTCTTGCGACGGTAGAGATCGGCGAGCTTGCGGAAGGCGAGAAGCTCGTCATCATCGATGTTCGCCCGATCCTTCTTGGCGAAGAGATAGGCGAACACCCAGAACTCTCCGGCCTTTGCCAGAACGATTGAACGATGCATGTTATCGTTGAGCCGCTTCTTGAACACGCCACCGCCAAGATCGTCGGCCTGACCGAGGGCAACCTGATGCATTGCCTTCGACAACGCCTTGTCGGAGATTCGCGCCTTCTTCGCCGCCTTGGCGAACCAAGCTGTCTTGAACACTCGTTCTGTCATTGCTTATATAGCACTAGGTGCTACATCCATCAAGGTTTTAAGAGAGGGCTATGCTGCCTCCCATACCTGATTCAGAATTCGGGCCGCAAGGGCGGCCTTATCCTGAGGCAGGAACCGACCATAGTGCTGCCGCACGACGTCCGGCGTATCCTGGATAGCGTAACTTGCCTGCTCGTAGGATCCAGTTTGCTTGAGGATGTGGGTCGCCAGTAAGTCTCGCAGGTTATGAGGGCCGTGTGGCAGCAAGCCCTTGATGGCGCCGCGACCGGTATAGGGATTGTAGATCCCGTACCGTTGGATGACAGTCCGCCAGGCTTCGTAGAACTTGGTCGAGTCGTACGCCGCGTCCAGGCTGGTCGTCTTCACCGTCTTGACGAAGAGCGTGCCGGGATCCTTGGCCCGCCCGAGGAGCACACCGCGATGGCGATCGATATAGGCCTCAAGGTACTTATAGAGATCAAGCAGGTCCGGCAGGATGAGCCGAAACGGCTTCTGCCCGAAAAAGGACGAGCCTGAGTTCTTGAAGGCGACCGACGGGATGATGACCTCCCATCCTCCTTCTCGGTCGCTCCAGCGCAGCTCGCCGCATTTCATGTCTTCCAACCGTCGTTCCGGGGTCGGGAAGTGGCCTCGGGGGCATACGCGAAGCTGGCGAAGGTTCTTTTGCCGAAGTCCAAGATGCAGGCCCAAGCGAAGCAAGAGGAAAGATCTAACGGCTTCTGCCGCTGCTCGTGGATAGCGATCCTCGTCCGGCATGCGTTTCAGAATCTCGTCGGTGATCTTGCGATACTCCGCCAGTGGGCTGTCTGCTTCCAGGACGCACATGATGGGCTCGAAAGGGTCACGATGGACGCGCATAACCCGCTGGATCTCCTTTGACCGGTTGGCTGCGTGTCGATGAAACGCATCGCACGCGCCATGCCAGTCGCGGGAAGCGAATTCGATTTCTTCCGGCGCGATCAGGCCTTCGATGTGGCGTACATGTTTCAGTAGTTCGGGATGCTGACGGATCCAGCCGACTTCGGATCGCGTGAGGGCTTGTGCGATCATCAGCATATCCTCTTCCCACCTGGTGTAGAATCCGCGGCGCTGCTCTCGCCATTGCAGATACCAGTCCCAGACGCCCGGGAAGATCAGCTGTCCAAATGTCAGCTGGCTCAGCGGCACGCCGCGGCCTTTGACGATGCCGTTGGGTGAGGCGGCCAGCGCTCCAAACATCAGGCCGAGATGCTCAATCTTCTGCGATGCGGTTTCCTCGCCCCAAACCCCGTTGCGCTGAAAACCGATCGCCGTCAGCGTCGAGGTCTTGAAGCGGATCAGGTCCGCCATCTCCATCGCCAGCCGCGGTGGCGCATCAACGACGCCGGACAGAAGATCAGGGTCGTCCAAGGTCTCTGCAGCATTGTGGTCGGCGCTTGTTGGCGGCGTGGGCGCGCGAGGAGACAACGATCCTCCGCCATAGGTGACGCCCGGAAACCGGATCGCGTAACGCTGCTTGCTCGCTGCGGCCTGATAGCGCCGGTAATCGGTTGAACCCGACACGATGATCCGGCGGACCCAGTCGAGGATTTCCTCTCGTTTGCTGAATGGCAGGCTGCTGAAATCGTCGGGAAGGTGCCATGCCAGTCTTCGCCGTTCGGCCGGGCTGATGTCGCCAAGATCGTGACCGTGGAGGGATCGCGCTTGATGGGGCAGCTTCGCCTTGAAATATCCTTCCGGCAGCTGGTACCGCCGCTCAATGCGGGAGAGGATTTCGAAGCTCGCGACGGATCGCGGCACGCGCTCGCCCTGGACCCAGGACAGCAGGGTCGCATGGTGAAAGGTCTCGCCCAAGCGAACGATGGCGCGGTAAAGCTGCCAGTAGCTCTCGCCGAACCGCCGCATATGATAGGCAAGCGCTTCCTGAAAACCGGCGGGATCTTCTCTCACTTCAAACAAAGGTTCCGGAAACGGATGGATTGTTTTCGGGTGTGGCCCTCTCGGGGCCGATGCGGACCGAGCGTGGTGATCGTCATCGTCAATCCGTCGTGGTTTTCGGGTGGAGGGCGCTGTGGCTATCGACTCGCTCGGATCTGGTTCGTTTGATTGAGACGTTCGCTTCGTTGTTCGGAGATCTTCCGCCACAGGGCGCGCGCCCAGCCACCGGAGGATCGCATCCAGGGCAATGCGGACCTGCTTCTTCAGGTCACCCGTCAGTTCGCCGCCAATCTGGCAAGCGTGGGCGATTTCCAACCAATCAATGCGACCGTTTAGCAATGGGGGTGACTGACGATGGACGATGAGATTGTTGAGATAGAACTGGATGTTCTCCAGCGTCCGCTTCGACGCGATCGGCGCCATGCGCAACTCGCAGAACTGTGAGATTTTTCGCTGAAAATGACGTGATGAAAGATCGTGTTTTGACATGCTGATATTCCGTTGCGATCGGCACCACTGCCGACGGCGAGCCGGAATAGGATTTGTCCTTTAATAAAGGATGTATCCGAACGGCATTGTCAGAAGAAACCGCTCTTGAGCTGGGTGCTTTGAATTTGTAGCGTTCCGGCATGAGCAAGATCAATCCATTTCGCTATTTCAAGACATCACCGGAGGTCATCCGGATGGCGGTGATGCTGTATGTGCGGTTTCCGCTTTCACTGCGCAATGTCGAAGACCTACTGAACGAGCGAGGCGTGGATATCTCCCATGAGACTGTGCGGTTCTGGTGGAATCGCTTTGGCCCGATATTTGCCGGCGAGATCAAGAGGCGCCGGATCCAGGCATTGCGCCACAGCCACTGGAAGTGGCATGTGGACGAGATGTTCGTGAAGGTGAACGGTAAGGTCTGTTACCTGTGGCGTGCCGTTGACCACGAAGGCGAGGTGCTCGATGCGGTCGTTACCAGGCGTCGAGATAGCAAGGCAGCATTGAAATTACTGCGAAAAGTGATGCGCGGATATGGCAAGCCCGAGGTGATAGTCACCGATAAACTGAAGTCCTATGGTGCCGCGCTGCGTGAACTCGGTATCGACGCCAACCGTCATGAAACATCTGGCCGGTGGATCAACAACCGCGCCGAGAACAGCCATCTGCCGTTACGACGAAGAGAGCGGGCGATGCAGCGTTTCAGGCGAATGCGAAGTCTGCAGAAATTCGCCGCCGTCCATGGCTCGGTCTACAATCACTTCCATCAGGAACGACATCTCTACAGCCGACAGAATTTCAAAGACAACCGGACCGCCGCTCTCAACGAGTGGCGTGAGCTTTTTGCGGCGTAGGGTAGGGCGCTTCCGGAAATCAGAGACCGGTTAGAGTTTGTCTGACAGCACCGTCACATGGGTCAATTCTCAATGGAAATTAGGACGCTAACCGGGTCAGTTCTCGGTGGAAATCAACAGACTGTCGGGATATCGTGCTGATCTGTTCGATCGCAGCAGCAGTCTCTTCCAGAGCCGCAGCCTGTTGCTCGGTACGTCGTGCCATGTCGTCGGTCGCACCAGAAAGCTCACGCGTCTGTGAAGTCGATTGCTGCATTGATGTGACAATCTCGACAAATGCTTCGTTCAGTTTGGCGACAGCGGAATTGAAATTGTCTTTCAGACCATCATAGTCGGATGCGAGAGCTTCCTCTATCGATGACCCAAGATCGCCCTCTGCCAAAGCCGCAAGCGCACGTTCGAGCGCATCGAGAGCCTTGTCTTGTTCAGCCTTCAGTTCTTCGCGCTCTCGCTCTGCCTTGGCGCGCTCTTCGCTCAATTCGTCCAAGTAAACAGATATCGCATAATCCATGTCGATCAGTGCCGCTTTCACAACCGCGGCGATACTTTTCCCAGCTTTCTCACCTTTTTTGGCAGTGCCAAATCCTTTGAGCTCGGACTTGATGATGCTGTAGACCAGTTCCTCAAGAATGAGGGAGTAACCACCAATGTACCATTTGGGTTCAAGTCCAAGCTTCGCGTGGACTTTGCCGATCCGCGTAACGCCCTCAATGTACTCCAGGTCGAATTTTCCAGTTGCGATCAGGCCCCAATGGTCGACCTGTTTCTGCTTCGCATGCTGAATGTGAGAAGCGCTTTGGAAGTGCCGGGCAGTTTCGGGATTCACCGTTGCATGGGTGTAAAAGCGATCTAGGGCTGGACCGACAGCCTGTGCAATTAGTGGTTTGAGCGTAGCCAAAACTGTGGTTTGGGACTTATCCATTCCTACAAATATAAGCTTGTCGTTGATTTCCTTCAGCTTCTGTACGTCACTCATAGCGATCGTCCTACATTGTTGGCTTTCAGTAGCTTTTCATCAGCTGCAGAAAGGAATTGCCGAGGGGACTCATTCCCTATTTGTATCAATACTTTAGGCGGGCTAATTTTCGCTTAATTAGCATAGTCTAAGTAAGAAATTATCTTCTATATTTGGATTCTTTTCTTAGGAAAATTTTTCTGGATGCTAGGATTAGGCTTTGGCCTTGATATCTTGTTTGATGGGACCGCCGATAACGGTCGTCGGTCCCATCACTGTCGATCAAAACTCTTGCCAGTCGTCCGCTTTCAAAGCAGCATTGCCACGAAACGCGGGAGCAGCCTTCGGTTTGGCATGCGCCGAAGGATTGGTACTCAAAGTCTGAGCAATCTGCCTTAGCTGGGTCGATGACTGAGTGCCGCCAGCGAGTTTGAACCGAGCAATGAGGCCCTTCAGGACATTGGTCTCATCAGCGAGCTTGGACGAACTGGCGGCAGCTTCCTCGACCATGGCAGCGTTTTGCTGTGTGACCTGGTCCATCTGATTGACGGCAATGCTGACTTCCTGCAGCCCTGTCGACTGCTCGCTTGCTGCCTGCACGATCGACGCCATTTGAGTTGCAATGCTGTTCACCCGTTGCTGTATTTCAGACAGGGCTTCCCCGGTGGACGACACGAGACCAACGCCGGTGTTAACCTCGGAAGATGATTTCGTGATCAGCTCCTTGATGTCCTTCGCCGCGGCGGCTGATCGTTGGGCGAGTTCACGTACCTCCTGGGCGACAACTGCAAATCCCTTTCCAGCCTCGCCGGCCCGCGCTGCCTCGACGCCGGCGTTGAGTGCGAGCAGATTGGTCTGGAAAGCAATCTCGTCAATAACATTGATGATCTTGCTGATTTCGCCTGATGCCCGTTTGATGCGGTCCATGGCGGCGGTGGCCTTGCCAACCACCTCTGTGGACTTCTGGGTGTAATCGCGCGCTTCGTTGACCATCTTGCTGGATTCCTCCGCACGGTCCGAGGAAGTTCTGACAGCGACTGTGATCTCCTCGAGTGCGGAAGAGGTTTCTTCAAGAGAGGCTGCCTGTATCTCGGTGCGTTTGGACAGATCATTGGATGCGGAACTGATTTCGTCTGCTCCACCATTGATCACATCAGTGGACTGACGAACCTCTTCGAGGACTCCGCGCAAATTTTCCATCGTGGAATTGACGCTGGCCTGAAGGTCGGCGAATACGCCTTTGTAGTCTCCCTTCATCTCCTGTGTCAGATCGCCGGCTGCCAGCGATGACATCACCCGTTGGGTTTCGGCGATGCTGCCATCCACGGAATTGACCAACGTGTTGACGTTATCGGCAAATGCGTCGAGATCGCGATTGTTATACTTGACTGTTATCCGCTTGGTGAAATCTCCATCAACGGCGGCCGCGACAACGGTTGCGATGTTCGATTGCAAGTCAGTGTTCTTCGCTTGAAGTGCTGCTTCCTGAGCATTCAGATCGCGAATTCGAATTGCGTTCTCCTTGAACACATTGACCGCCTTGGCCATCTCGCCGACCTCGCTCTTGTGATCAAGACCAGGAATGTCGGTATCAAGCTTGTTGTCGGCCAGCGAACCCATTGCATTCGTGATAGCGACGATCGGTTTGGTAATCCCGCGAGCGATGACAAAGGCGATCGTGGACGCAAGAAGCAAGCCAACAACTGCGGCAATGCCAGCAAACAAAGCTGCATTCTCCATGGTCGACTCTATTCGCGGCCCCAGCGTATCCTGTTCGCCCTTCAGCGATAGATTCAACTCCTCAAGATCATGCGTTAGCTTTGGCCCCACTACGTCGAGCGTGCCGCTTATGACGGCATTACGTTCTGTGATAATGCCACCTACATCGGTCAGAGCAGCAACGTAGGAATCCAGTGCTTGGGATACGTCGGCCAGCTGGGCCTTGATGGAACCATCGGATATGGTTCTGTCAAGAATCGCAATTTCCTTCTTGGCTTCTTCGATCTCCGACAGAGCGGCATTCAAGTCGTCCATGCTGTTGTTCAATAGGAATTTGTTTGCATCCAGCCGCATTGTCGAGATGTTGTTTTTAAGGTTGCTCGCTTCATAAGTGGCTTCGATATCGCCCCTGTCATGCAGGGACTTGGTGATAGCTGTAATCGATGTCTGCAGTTGAGGTCCGATGAAGTCCAGTTTCTCGGTTACCAACTGATTGCGCTCAGCCTGGGTTCTGACGACCTCTTCAAATCCGGCTCCGTAAGCCTTGATCTGACCAACATACCCGCCAACAGTGGCCTTCTCGGCTTCGGTTCTTGCAAGGGTTTGCATCTTTTCGACGGCTGACATGGCCACTTCCAAGCGCTGGCGGACGTCCGACATGTTCTGTTCCGATTGATCGGACCGAAACTTTAGAAAGGCCAATCGTGCTTCAAGCATGTTTGCCTGTATCCGGCCCTCTTCGGACGTAATTCGCGCCACTGCGCGGTAGTCATGGAATGAACCCTTGTTGGACAGGTTAGAAACAACCGCAAAACCGGAAATCGCGGCGAGGATCAACAGAACTATGCTAAACCCGGCATATATCTTGGTGCCGATGCGAAAATTCTTGAGCATGATCGTGATCTTCCCCTAAGTTGATCGATGGGGCGATTGTTGGTTAAAATACTAAATATATAGCTAATTTTTTATGCTAGGATTTAGCCCGATCTATTCATGACGCTCCAATTTTATCGTGTTTTGAATGGCGGCGCTTGGCACCGTAAAGTTAACCTACCGGCGATCGACCTGTGCGATCTTTCAGCATGACCCAAGTCACTCGTGATCGTCTTTATCGCCGCCATCGGTTTCCAGCTCAAGTAATTGCGCACGCCGTGTGGTGTCTGCTTCAAGCTCGCCCGGAAGAACGAGCAGTTCCGCCGCGCTGCCTGATTGCAGCGTGCTACGAAAAAGGATCCCCCGGCTGTTCAGGGCCGGGGGATTTTGCATCTCCGCTCAGGTGTTGACAGCGCCGCCGCGGATGTTGCCATCCGCCGGGTCGGGTTCGACTGGCTCGGCGACAGGCGAGGCCTGATCGAGGCCGGATATGGGAATGGTGCTGACGGAGGAATAGCTGATTGCATTGATTGTCGGTGCCGGAATGCATAGATCGACACAAGTTAACCTGTCGGCAATCGAGCTGTGCGATCTTTCAGCATGACCCAAGTCGTTCGTAATGTAAGCGCGAATTTCCCCGCACCTTTTGCCGTTGAGTCCTGTGGTGCATGAGGTGTCCACCAAAATAGGTGGACACCAAAACATGGAAGAAGATGATCATAAACTGCGGGTAAGGCTTGTTGGACGAGACGGGCGACGTCGATTTGACCCGGCATCGAAGAGCCGACTGGTGGCGGCCTGCTTTGAGCCTGGCGTGTCGGTATCGCGGCTTGCGCTCGAACACGGGGTCAATGCGAACCTTCTGCGAAAGTGGATAAAGGAGCGCAAGGAGTCCCACCCTCTTCCGCCGTCATCACCGCCGGCGTTCATTCCCGTTCATATTGACTGTGCTGCCGATCGTGTCCTGTCGCGAAGCAGCGTAACTGCGGTGAACTTGCCTGCGACCTGTGATGAAGTGCGGGGGTCGGAGCCGAAAAGGGCTTCACCTTTTTCCTTGTTCGCCAAGGTGAGCGCGTCCCTGCCGAACGGCGTGAAGCTTTCGCTGGAATGCGGTGATGTGGATGCATTGACGGCAATCATCGGAGCGCTTGGCCATGTTCAGACTGGGCGCTGATCTCCAAGTCTACCTGCACCGCGAGCCGATCGACTTCCGGGCGGGCATCAACAGTCTTGCGGTCCTGGTCCAGGAAACGATGGAGCTTGATCCGTTTGCTCCAGCGGTCTTTGCGTTCTGCAATCGCCGCTGCGACCGGATGAAGCTCCTGTTCTTCGATCGGTCAGGCTTTGTGCTGGTATTGAAGCGGTTGACCGAGGACAAGTTCCGCTGGCCGCGCCGGGAGGCAGCGGTGCTCACGCTGACAACCGAGCAATTGCATTGGATACTCGACGGGATCGATATCGATGCGATGGTCCGCCATCCAGTGCGGCAATATCAGGTCGCTGGCTGACGGCTCCCTAATTCTGCAGTTGACGCGGCGTGGCCGTTTCGATTCAAGAATCTGATGAATCGCCTCGATGAACCCACCGTTGAAGAGTTGATGGCGCGCATTGCCGCGCTGCAGACGCAGAACCGTCAACTCACGGAACGCGTCGTCAAGCTTGAGGAAGAGCTGGCGCTGGCGCGGCTCCATCGTTTTGCGCCCAGGAGCGAAAAGCATGCTGACCGCCTCTTCGATGAAGCCGAGCAGGTTGCCGATGAAGCCGACGCCGGCGGTGAAGATGGCGAGGTCGTCGACCTGCCGGATACGGGCTTGCCATCCGTCGAAAGCACGACGGCAAAGAAGCGCGGCCGCAGACCGTTGCCGGAAAACCTGCCGCGCGAGCGCGTCGAGTATGATCTTGCCGACGACCAGAAGGCCTGTCCTTGCTGTCGTCACCAGATGCATCGCATGGGTGAGACCGTCACCGAGCAACTTCATATCGAGGTGAAGGCGAAGGTCTTGCAGAATGTGCGATACAAGTATGCCTGCCGCAATTGCGACCGCACCGGGATCAACACCCCGATCGTCACCGCGCCGATGCTTGCACAGCCGTTGCCGGGCAGCATCGCCACGGCCTCGACGCTGGCCTTCGCGCTTGTCCACAAATATGTCGACGGCACACCGCTCTACCGCCTGGCGCAGACATTCGAGCGTGCCGGAGTTCCTGTCAGTCGAGGCGCTCTGGGTCACTGGGTGATTGGGTCGAGCGAAAGACATCTTCATCGTATCTATGACGCGCTGAAACTGCGGCTCAGATCACAGCCTCTCATCCACGGCGACGAGACGACGGTTCAGGTCCTGAAGGAAAGGGACAGGGAGGCGACCAGCACGTCATTCATGTGGGCGTATCGCAGCGGCGAAGACAGTAGCGAGCCGATCGTGCTGCTCGACTATCAGCCAGGCCGCGGCCAGGTTTATCCGCAGGCCTTCCTCGGCGACTACCGCGGCATATTGATGAGCGATGGCTATTCCGCCTGGCGCACGCTGGCGGGGGCAACCCATGTCGGTTGGGTAGCGTCGCCTTAACATATAGGGCGGTATTTTCCGGCATGAGCCCGAACCCGCCGACCGATATTGCGACGCCTCGATATAAGCGTCATCGTTTTCCTGCCGAGATTATAGCGCATGCAGTTTGGCTCTATTTCCGCTTTCCCCTGAGCCTGCGTCATGTAGAAGATCTGCTGGCTGAGCGTGGCATCGCAGTTTCGTTCCAGACAATCTCCGAATGGGCCACCAAGTTCGGCCAAGAATATGCCCGCTGCGTCCGGCGGCGATCCAGGGAAAACTTTGCCAGCAAGTGGCATTTCGACGAAATGGTCATTTCCATCAAGGGCAAGAAACACTGGCTATGGCGGGCCGTCGACGCCGATGGTTATGTTCTCGATGCTCTGATCCAGAGCCGTCGGAACAAGAAGGCGGCTCTCAAACTGATGCGAAAACTGCTCAAAGACCAAGGCATCAGGCCCCGCGTGATAATCACCGACAAGCTCAAATCCTATGATGCAGCCAAAAGGGAAATTATGCCAGGTGTCGAGCATCGTTCGCATAAGGGTCTGAACAACCGTGCGGAGAATTCGCATCTGGCTGTTCGACGACGAGAACGAGGAATGATGCGGTTCAAGTCAGCACGACAATGCCAGCGCTTCGTTTCCATCCACGGCCCGATCGCCAACCTTTTCCATCTTCACCGCAAACATCTGAAAGCCGCCGATCACCGTGATATCCGCGCTGCCGCGATGGCGGTTTGGAGCGAAGTCGCTCTGTCGGCGGCCTCATGAAACAGGCCCATAAAGGGCAACCTGTGCCAAACCCAGGTTAAGGCGACGCTACCCTTCTGTGGATGGCAGTCCTCGGTGGTATCGGCCATATCGTGCTGCGACGCTCGGGCTTTGGCCGACGTGTGCTGGCAACCGGCGGTGGTGAGACGGCTGCGCGCTATTCCGGCATCGACACTAAGGCGATCAAGTTCAAGGTGCTGGTCATCTCCTCGCTCGCAGCAGCGCTCGCGGGCATGCTCTATGCGGGGCGCCTGCAATCCGGCCGCTTCCAGCTAGGGGAGGGGGATGAACTCTCGGTCATCGCTGCTGCGGTCCTCGGCGGCACGAGCCTCTTCGGGGGCAGGGGAACCGTGATCGGCACCATCGTCGGCGCCCTGATGATCGGCCTCATCAACAACGGCCTCATCCTGATGGGTCTCGAATTCAGCCAGCAACTGATCGCCCGCGGTGGTATCATCATCCTGGCCGTCGCCCTTAGCCAGAAGCGGAGCTGAGGCCATGGTCGTTTCCCTCACCGCAACGCTGACGGCCCGCCCGGAAATGCGAGAGGAGCTTTTACGCCTTCTCACCGATCAGGTCGGGCCCACGCGCGCCGAACATGGCTGCATGGACTACAACCTGCATGTCGATGCCAGCGATCCCTGCATCTTCGTTTTCTACGAGAACTGGATAGATGAGGATGCTTTTCAAGCACATCTGCAAATGCCGCATTTGCAGCCGTTGTTAAGTCAATCGGACGCGTTGTTATCTAGGCCCATCGAGATACAGCGACTGCTCAGGTTGAGCGATCGACGCTGAACCTCGCGCATCTCGAAGTGCGAGATAGACTTGAACACATGGTATGGAGACCAGTGAGATGAAGACGATCAAGGGCCCAGCCCTGTTTCTCGCGCAGTTCGCCGGCGACGCGGTGCCGTTTAATTCCTGGAAGTCCATCACCAAATGGGCAGCCGACATCGGCTACCAGGGCGTGCAGGTTCCCTCCTGGGATGCTCGGCTGATCGACCTCAAGAAGGCCGCGACCTCGAAGGACTACTGCGACGAATTCGCCGGCATCGCCCGGGAAAGCGGCGTCGAGATCACCGAACTCTCCACGCATCTCCAGGGTCAGTTAGTGGCGGTCCATCCCGCTTATGACGAACCCTTCGACGGCTTCGCCGCACCGGAGGTGCGGGGCAATCCCAAGGCGCGCCAGGAATGGGCCGTCGAGCAGGTCAAGCTCTGCCTAACCGCTTCGAGAAATCTCGGCCTCGACGCGATGGCGACCTTCTCGGGCGCTCTCGCGTGGCCCTTCCTCTATCCCTGGCCGCAGCGCCCGGCCGGCTTGGTTGAAACCGCCTTCGACGAGCTGGCCCGCCGCTGGACGCCGATCCTGGATTTTGCCGATGAGCAGGGCGTCGATGTCTGCTACGAGATCCATCCCGGCGAAGACCTGCATGACGGGATCACTTTCGAGATGTTCCTGGAGCGTGTGAAGAACCATGCGCGCGCCAACATGCTCTACGATCCCTCGCATTACGTGCTGCAATGCCTGGACTATCTGGATAACATCGACATTTACAAAGAGCGCATTCGGATGTTCCACGTCAAGGACGCGGAGTTCAATCCGACCGGTCGCCAGGGTGTATATGGCGGCTATCAGGGCTGGGTGAACCGCGCAGGCCGCTTCCGGTCGCTGGGCGATGGCCAAGTCGATTTCGGCGCTGTCTTCTCCAAGATGGCCGCCAATGATTTCGCTGGCTGGGCGGTGGTCGAATGGGAATGCGCGCTGAAGCATCCCGAAGACGGCGCCCGCGAAGGCGCGAAATTCGTCAAAGCCCATATCATCCGCGTCACCGAGAAGGCGTTCGACGATTTCGCCGGCGCCGGCACGGATGACGCCGCTAACCGCCGCATGCTGGGCATCTGAGGGGATCAGACATGGCTATCGAAGGAAGCACGGAAAAGCGCGAAGCCCGCATTCGCTTGGGCATGGTCGGCGGCGGGTCGGGCGCCTTTATCGGCGCGGTGCATCGCATCGCCGCCCGCATCGACGATCATTACGAACTGGTGGCCGGGGCCCTGTCCTCTACGCCGGAAAAATCCCGCCAGTCGGGCGCCGAACTCGGCCTCGCATCGGACCGCATCTATGACGACTTCCGGTCGATGGCGATCCGCGAGGCCAAGATCAAGAACGGCATCGAGGCCGTCTCGATCGTCACGCCCAATCACATGCACTACCCGGCGGCCAAGGAATTCCTGCGCCGCGGCATTCATGTGATATGCGACAAGCCGCTCACCTCCAACCTCGCCGACGCCAAGAAGCTCCTGAAGGTCGCCCAGGAATCGGACGCGCTGTTCATCCTCACCCACAATTATACCGGCTACCCAATGATCCGGCATGCGCGGGAAATGGTGAAGTCGGGCGAACTGGGCGAGATCCGGCTGGTGCAGATGGAATATCCGCAGGACTGGCTGGCCGAGCCGATCGAAGAGTCCGGCCAGAAGCAGGCGGCCTGGCGCACGGATCCCAAGCAGTCCGGCGCGGGCGGCTCCACCGGCGATATCGGCACCCACGCCTATAATCTCGGCTGCTTCGTCTCGGGCCTCGAACTCGAAGAACTCGCCGCCGACGTCCACACTTTCGTGCCCGGCCGCGCACTCGACGACAACGCCCATGTGATGATGCGCTTCAAGGGCGGCGCCAAGGGTATACTCTGGTGCAGCCAGGTGGCGACTGGCAATGAAAATGCGCTAAAGGTCCGCGTCTACGGCACCAAGGCCGGCATCGAATGGTCGCAGCAGGACCCCAACTATCTCTGGGTCGCCGAACTCGGCAAGGCGAAGCAACTGATCACCCGCAACGGCGCCGGCGCCAATGCCGCCGCAGGCCGCGTCAGCCGCATTCCGGGCGGCCACCCGGAAGGCTATCTCGAAGGCTTCGCCTCCATCTACACCGAAGCCGCCCGCGCCATTATCGCCAAGCGAAAGGGCGAAAAAGTGGAACCCGACGTGCTCTATCCAAGCGTCCAGGACGGCGTGAAGGGGGTGGCTTTCGTCGAGGCCTGCATCGCCTCGTCCAAGCGCAATGGCGCTTGGGTCAAGGCTTGATTCGAGTAGACCCCAAAGTAGGAGACGTTTAGGGAGCTCGGCCTAGACTCATATCGTCTTGATCCATATGCGAGAGCGATGTCATGCAAGTCGACGACGAGGGATTCCTACGCTTGTGTCGCATCAAAACCGCGGCTACGGAATGGGCGCATTCTCATTCAGGGCTCAAATTGAGTCTTTGCTACTGAGAGTTTAAAGTTCCATAATTTAATATTATGTCGCTTGGCTCGATATTCACTCCATGAATCAAACACCTGCAGATAGATCGACTGCAAGACGACTGCTCCCCGCTGACCTGCAAGTCGACACTAAAAGCAGCTATTCCGTTCGTGTATCGCTTCATTTGGCCTTCAGATCGACCTGATTTGATCATTCGCCGAAAAGGAATAGGCCATAGTCCGTTGCGCCGTGCAGGATGTGGATAATGACCACTTTGGTGGGCTCGACGCGATAGAAGATCAGGTAGTTGCCGTGAACGCGTCGACGGATTCCATGATGTTCATAGCGAGGAACGAGGGCGAAGCTGTTGGGGTGACTGATAAGATCTTCACACCGGCTCCGCAGCTCTCGAATGAATGAAAGAGCGCGCCGTGGATTGTGCTCGGCAATGTAATCGGCGATCTGCTCAAGATCGCCTTCGGCCTCGCTAGTAAACTCAAGGATCATGCGGAATTTTCGGCTTTGTCAGCCATTGCACGGTATTTAGCGTCGAGACGGTCGAACACATCGCTGGCCGAGTTAGTCCGGCCGCTGTCCGCATCAGAGATGCCGCGCATGATTGAAGCATCCAAAGCGGCGAGTCGCGTTTCACGGTCTTGAACCAGTCGCACGCCTTCGCGCAGGACTTCACTTTTCGAGCCGTAGCGGCCTGTATCCACGAGCTGCTGAATATAGCTTTCGAGCTGCTTTCCCAGATCAGCGCTGATCATACGTATCTCCTTCAGACCTAACGGGAATAAGATAATCGGTTTATCAACTATTATCAAGCGAGTGAGTTCGCGCCCGCCGTTCAGCGCTGGCCAATTTCCCCTTTCCTAATGGGCGACCCAAAGAGACTTCGGCGAACTCAGCAGTGGGGGACTGTCGGGAAAGCCTCCTGGATGTGAACCCTGTCTTACCCCGGGAAAGATTTGCAATACCGAATCCTGAGAGTGCAAATGGCAGGTCACTGGTTCGATCCTGTTCAAGGCGTTCTAGTGCCAGTGACGGCACTTCGAGGTTTTGCCAATGCCGGGGTTGAAGGTGTTTGTGGGGTCAAGGCTGCGGTAGAAATCATGTAGTGCAGGCTTTGCTTCATAAAGATGGCCAACATTGTGTTCGGCCGGATATTCCGCACCGCGTGCGTCCAAAAGCGCGCAGATCTGATGCTCCAGTGCGGCGCAGTCCACACCCTTTTTCACCAGATACTCCTGGTGCATGACCTGGCACAGGAAATGGCCCACATATATCTTCAGCGCCATCTTGTGCGAAATCTCGTCTGGCAGCGTCTCGAACCACTCGATGGTGTCACGCGGTAGAGCGACATCAAGGGCAACGATATCTTCCACCGTGCGCCCGTGCACCGCCCGATAACGCACCACCGCGCTGCCTACGGTGAAACGGTTAAGGAAGGCAGCCTTGCCTTCGGCCTCCGTGCATTCGATGAAATCACCGGCAGCACTGGGGAATATCGACGTCAGATAGTCCCGCATTTCTTCGATGCAGGCATCCCCTGCGCGGATCATCAGATGGTGCGGATAGGTGTCGCGGTATGTGATCAGCCGCTCAGGAATTTGCTCGGGCAGAAAGCGGCTCGCCCATTGCAGCAGGTGGTCGGAAATAGTCTTGCCGAAGCCAAACCGCTCCGTCAGGCCGTCAAACCAACTCTTGGCCGCAAAGGCGCGGGGCACGTTGACCGTGCCGAACTTTCGTATGAAAAAATAAAGATCCTTTCCCCAGACCTGGGCTGCGCGGAAAGCGTCCGCATGCATGTATTCCCCTGCGATCGGGAGTGTCTTGAAGTTGGCCAGAATATGCCGGCGGATGTTTTGCAATTCTGCGGGGTCACGCGTGCCGATGTAGAAGACCCTTTCCTGCTCGGCCACGGCGAACGTGTCCAGTCGGATGGCAAACACGCCGATCTTGCCCGCGGAGCCTGACGCCTCGTAATGGCGGCGCGGATCGGCGTTGAAACGGGCAGGGGTGCTGGCTGCAATGTCGCGCACGTGCTCCTTGTATTCAATATCGGAGGCCTGCACTTCTTGAGGGAAGTCCACATCCGTATCCGTGTAATCACCCGCATCCAGTCGGGTCAGGATGTCCAGCGGCTCGCCGCCAAGTCGGATGCCGAGGTGATTGACGAGATGCAGGCAGCCCTGCGCATCCACCTGCGCAAACAGGGACAGCTGGGTATAGGCCGGGCCGCGTTGCACGAGTGAGCCGCCGGAATTGTTACAGATGCCCCCCGTCACCGATGCACCGATGCACCGATGCAGCTGGAACCAATCACGGAATGCGGTGTCAATCGGCGTCGTAACGGGACCCCTTATCGGCTCCCAAAAGGGACCCCTGCCTCTGGTTGCATCGGGTCAGCGCGCGTAGGCCCGGAGCTCTCCATTAGCGCAGGGGCCTGCGGGCGCGGGTTGTTTGTTCTTTTCGGCTTTAGCTTTGAGAGCGGTTCTTGAAGCGCCATGATTCATTTCCTGTCTCGACGATTTCGCAATGATGAGTGAGCCTGTCGAGCAGGGCGGCGGTCATCTTGGCGTCGCCGAATACGGCCGGCCACTCGCCGAAGGCCAGGTTCGTCGTAACGATGATCGATGTCCGCTCGTAGAGCCTACTGATGAGATGGAAGAGGAGTTGGCCGCCGGCCTGGGCAAATGGGAGATAACCGAGTTCGTCCATGATGACGAAGTCGAGCCTGGTGATGAAGTCGGCCAGCCGCCCCTGTTTGCCGCTACGTGCTTCCGTCTCAAGCTGATTGACGAGGTCGACGACGTTGAAGAAGCGCCCGCGTGCTCCGTTGCGGATCAGGGCGCGTGCAAGCGCGATGGACAGGTGGGACTTTCCTGTGCCGGTTCCGCCGACCAGAACGATATTGTGCTGCTCGGCGAGGAAGGCTCCTGTCGCAAGCTGGCGCACGAGCCCTTCGTTGACCGGCGTGTCGGTGAAGTCGAAGTCGTCGATGTCCTTGGCCAGCGGCAGCTTGGCGACAGTAATCTGGTATTTGATGGACCGTGCCTGCTTCTCGGCGATCTCCGACTGTAGCAGCTCACCGACGATGCGCGGCGGCTCGTGCTGGCGCTTGATGCCGGAAGCCATGATCTCGTCATAGGCGCTGCGCATGCCGAACAGCTTCAGCGTGCCCATCATGTCAAGGATTTGGGATCGTTCCATATCAGCTTGCCCTCCTGAGGCTGTCGTAACGGGCGCAATCGGCCAGAGGCTCATGAGTCAGGCGAAGCGCGTCGGGAATGGAAAGGATGGCGGCCGGCTGCGGATCACGCTTGCGGGCCAGGATGTTGATGATGACGGCAGCCGAGAATACGCCCTGATCGAGCGCCTCCTGGCAGGCCGCTTCGACGGCAGGGAGACCGTCCAGGCCCACACATTCGAGGATCGACACCATCTGCCGGTCGCCATCATGCATGGCCTTCAGCCGGCGGCGCACCTTCTCCATGACGGCGGGCAAAACCCAGTCGTGGAATGGCGCACCGTTGCGCAGTGCTCCCGGCTTGCGGGTCAGGACCGGCACGTAATGCCAGGGATTATAGATCGTCTCGCCACGGCCGAAGCAGCGATCGTGTCGGCCGATCTTCACGCCATCCTGCCGGATGACGATGCGATCGGCATAGGCATGTATCTCGGCCGGGCGGCCCACTGCCGTGGACAGCACCGAGTATTTGTTGTTGTCGAAACGCACGAGGCAGGTCTTGCCGATCGAGGCCTGCACCGCATGGAAGCCGTCGAATTTGCCGGGATAGCCGACCAGGTGCGGCCGCTCGGCATCGAACACCTCCCAGATCGTGCGCTCCGTCTGATCGACATGCTTATGAGCGCGGGCATAACTGATGCACTTGTCCAGCAACCAGCCATTCAGCTCATCGTAGGACTTGAAGCGCAGCCGCGGCGTGAAGAAGCGTTCCCGCACCAGATTGACCTGGTTCTCGACCTGGCCCTTCTCCCACCCCGACGCCGGCGTACAGGCCACCGGTTCGATCAGGTAGTGGCTGCACATCTGTAGGAAGCGGCGATTGTATTGCCGTTCCTTGCCGATGAAGACCGTCTCCACCGCAGTCTTCATGTTATCGTAGATGCCGCGCGTGCAGGCCCCGCCGAAGAACGCGAATGCCCGGTCATGGGCATCGAAGACCATCTCCTGCGTCTCGCGCGGATAGGCTCTCACATACATCATCCGGCTGTGGCAGAGCCGGACATGCGCCACCTTTACCGTCGTCGTCACGCCGTTCAGCACGACGATCTCGTGGCTCCAGTCAAACTGGTAAGCCTCGCCCGGCGCATAATAGAGCGGCACGTAGGCTTCCGCCGTTACGGAGCCGCGTTCCTTCGCCCAGGTTCGGGCGTAGCGCCGGACTGTGTCGTAACCGCCCGCGTAGCCGAGGTCGCGCAAGTCCTCGAATATCCGGATCAGTGTCAGCCGTTCGCGAGAGGATTTGGCCTCATTGGCGAGCAGCATTCCATCGAGCTGATCGCGCCAGGGGCCGAGCTTCGGCTGAGGTTGACGGGTCCGCTCGTATTTGAACTCCGTCTCATCGCTGCGCAGAATCTTCCGCACCACTTTCCGCGATATGCCAAGCTCCCGGCAGATCGCCTTGATCGACTTGCCCTGCACACGGGAAAGCCGACGTATCTTCAGAATTGTCTCCACAACAAGCATCCAAATAAAAAGCCTCCGATGAAACCGGAGGCTGTTGTAACCCCATCGCAGATGGGGGTCCCATTTGGACGCCGATCACCCCATTTGCGGGGTCCTTATTCCATGCCTAATCACAGGCTGTTGTTGGTGCTCAAGTTTCTGAGGGGCCACGTACTCCTTCGGATGAGAGGGTGAGCCTCGACGAGGAGATCAAGCTGCTCAGGGGGCAACTGGCGAGCAGACTTAAGATCCAGAACGCGCAACTGAAGAAGATGCTCGAGAGGTTCGAACGCTGAGCATCCTCTTCTTGTGCCCTTGAACCGTTCCCGCCTCAGCACCTTATCTACGGAGCTACGAGGAGGCCGCTGCGAGGACGAGCGCCATCCCTGACGCTGTTGCTGGTCGGTAGCCCTTTCTGCGTTTGCATCGTGCGATCTCGAGGAAGCGCAGGGCTGCCTGCTGCTCTGTCTCAAACAATTCGCTCTTCTCTCCGCCGGACTTGCCGATGCGGCCCCAGGATCGCATGACAGCGCTTTCGCCGAACAGGGTCGGCTGGATCGACAGCATGTAGTATCGGGCCATGTTCCTGGTGTGGTCGATGCGTTCACAATACAGCTTGTAGGGATAGAGGCTCATCATAGAATGGTCGCGCATGAAGCGCAGCTCGTCCAACGACAGTTTTGAATCCTTCACCCCGCGACGATTCATAACGGTGATGAGTGGCGCGGCGATCTTTAGCCACTTGGCACTCCGCATGGCCAGTTGTATGGGCGAGCCCTCATCTATGGAGGCGTAAGATGGAAGACACGGTCCAGATCGGAAATCGCGGCGACTTCGGCCTGTGGGCAATCGAAGCTGCCAAACAGATCGTCAGTGAGCAGGGCTTCGAACTTGCCAAGGCAGCGCGCGATGGTACCGAGGATGATGTGCGGATTGCCGGCAATGCCTTGGGGCAGGCGATCACGAACGCGCTCATGGAAGTCTTCGAAGGACTTCTGCAAGAACCGGCCGAGGTCGACACCTAAGATCAGTTTTCCAGCCGAAGGAGGTTTCCGCCAGAGCGTCAGCTCTCCCAACAACGAGGTCTGTGGTTCGTACTGGTTCAAGAGCTTAAGAGCCGTGAGCAGACACTGACAGCGCAAAGTTCGTCTGGATTTTGTCATGCAACTGCATTACTATATGGGCTGGGTATGGAGATAGTCATGGCTGCCAACGCACTTGTCCAAACACGTATTGATGCCGAAGTTCGGGATCGTGCCTCCGCCGTGCTTGAAAGCATGGGCCTCACGGTGTCTGATGCGGTTCGTATCATGCTCACCCGAACTGCAAACGAGGGGGCGCTGCCTCTTGAACTTCTTTCTGGCAGCGAAGCGCATGACGCTTGGTTTCGGACCAAGGTGCTCGAAGCGTTGAACGATACTCGACCGGATTTATCGGATGACGAAGTCGAGGCGCATTTCGCCAAACGTCGAACAGCCGCCCGCCTCAAAGCTGGTGCGCCAGACACGTGAAGCTTACTTGGTCTGCGTATGCGCTGTCGGACCGCGACGCCATCTTCACATACATCGAGGCAGATAATCCTGCAGCCGCTGCTCTGATTGATGAGCGGATAGTAGCCGCTGTCCGTCGCTTGCTCGACTTTCCTGTCAGTGGGCGCGCGGGTCGAATTGCCGGGACACGCGAACTCGTCATCAATGGTACGCCTTACGTCGCCGCCTACGCGATTACCGAGACGACGGTGCGAATTCTTCGCGTACTGCATGGCGCGCAGGAATGGCCAGAATATCTGCCGGTAAGCTGATCGCCATGGGGCTATGGTTCGATTCCCATCACATCAACTGATCTGATTTCGCAGGGTGTGGTCTGCAGTTCAAAGAAACATCTAAGCGAAGTGCGGGTACCGGCCTCTTTGCGCCTCCATTTCGGTCGTTTGCACAAAGGGAGTTAGTACCTGAAAGCGGCCGTCACAAAGTTCGGAACAGGTGAAGCGAAACCGGGATCTGCACGGAAAGTGAAGGCTTCGAACGCCTATCCAAAATAATCTGATCCCTTCAAACTGGAGCGATTTTGCTTAGAGTTTCTGGTGATTTTCCGTTGGGAAAGGACGGAAAGACGATGAAGGCATCGCAGTTTTCGGACGCGCAGAAGGTGTTCATTCTGAAGCAGGGTGATGAAGGCGTGACGGTCGCGGAGATCAGCCGCATGGCGGCGATCAGCTAGGCAACCTACTTCGACTGGAAAAGAAAGATGCCGGTGCGTTGCCGCCGGAGATGAGGAAGCTCAAGCAGCTCCGGGAAGCGTAACCAGCCCGCCTCCCTGACTGAAGCCGGAAAACTCCAGCTTCCGCTGGTCCAACGTTTGGGGGCGGTTCAAAACCGCCCAGGCTCTAATCACAACTGGATGAAAGTTCAGTGGCAGGTCATCTCCACCAAACAATTGGAAATAGCAGGCTGTGCCGGGTCAGCTTTTAGCGGAAATCAACAGACATCACCTCCGCGCCGAGTTCGCGCCTGCGTGGCCATGAACTCCTCGCCGACTTTGAACGCGATGGCGCGGAAGGCGCGGAGCGACGGCGTTTCGCGGCTCGTCCGCCAGGCCAACACGACGCTGACCGGCGGCGGGTCCTCCTGGATGCGCAGGAAAGCGACGCCGGAGACCTGCATGTTCTTGGCGGTCACCGGCACGATCGCGACCCCCATGCCGGCGCTGACAAGGCCCACGACGGTGTGCACTTGCGTCGCGGTCTGAATCGCCTGCGGGGTGAAGCCGGCCGTCTCGCACATCCTAAGGATCGAGGCGTTGAACAGCGGGCTGCTGGCGCGGGGAAAGAGAATGAACGGCTCGTTCGAAAGCCGCGCCAGCGGCGTGGACGCCGACGAGGCCAGCGGGTAATAGGCCGGCACCGCGACTACGAAATCCTCCTCCATGATCGACAGCGTCTCGATGCCCGGCGCATAGCGGGCCGGCCGCGTCAGTCCGACGTCGATATGGTCGCGGGCGAGCGCCGTGGCCTGGTCGGCGATGCTCATCTCCCTGAGTTCCAGCTCCACGTCCGGGTAGAGATCGCGGAAACGCTGCAGCGTTCGCGGCAGGAGCCCGTAGGTCGAGGAATGGATGAAGCCGATGGTGAGCCGTCCGAGTTCGCCCTTGCCGGCGCGGCGCACATCCTGCTCCAACTGCTCGAGTTCGCGCAGGATGGAGCGGCTGCGCTCCAGCATCAGCGCGCCGGCGGCCGTCAGTTCCACCTTCCGCTGGGTGCGCACGAAGAGTGCGGCACCCGTCTGCTGCTCGATCTGCTGGATCTGCCGCGACAGCGCCGGCTGGGCGATGTGCAGGCGTGCCGCCGCCCGGCCGAAATGCAGTTCCTCGGCCACGGCCTGCACATAGCGCAACTGACGGATTTCGAGCATCGGTAATACCTCCAGGGCATCAATAGAAGGCTCATAATGTATTGGACGTCAATAGAAGGGCTGCCTATGATCCCCCACACGAACAAAAAACGCGACTGCGTTTCGGGAGGTTACATTGCTAGGATTTCGCGTAATGGAGGGCTTCGGTCGTCCGTCCAAGGAACTCGTCGAAAAATTTCGGACGATCCCCACCGCCATCGTCAGCGACAACATGCACCGCATCTTCGCCGGCGGCACGGGCCTGCGGCCCTTCCACGGTGATGCCGTGCTATGCGGCTCGGCGCTGACCGTGCGCACCCGCCCAGGCGACAATCTCATGGTCCACAAGGCGCTCGACATCGCCAGGCCGGGCGACGTGATCGTGGTCGACGCCAGCGGCGATCTCACCAACGCCATCATCGGCGAGATCATGATCAACTACGCAATCACCCGCGGTGTCGCCGGCTTCGTCATCGACGGCGCGGTGCGCGATTCCGGCGCGATCGCAAAGAGCGGCCTGCCGGTCTATGCCCGTGGCGTCACCCATCGCGGCCCCTACAAGGACGGCCCCGGGGAGGTCGGCGTGCCGGTCACGGTCGGCGGCATGGTGGTCTCCTCCGGCGATATCGTGCTCGGCGACGAGGATGGCGTGCTCGCCGTTCCGCAGAGCCACGCGGAGGAGATCCTGGCGCTCGCGGTCGCCCAGCAGGCCCGCGAGACCGGCATCCTCGCCAGCATCGCCGATGGCACCGTCGACCGCACCTGGGTCGACCAGACGCTGCGCGCCAAGGGACTGTGAGCGCCATGGCCCACAGCGCCTCGAAACTCGTCGATTTTTCCACCAAGCTACTGACGGCGGCCGGTGCGCCGGACGCCGTGGCCCGTGCGGTCTCCGAAAGCCTTGTCGCGGCCGATTTGCGTGGCGTCAGTTCCCACGGCGTGGTGCGCCTCGGCGTCTACCTGAAGCGCATGGCCGAGGGCATGATCGATCCGAAGGCCGAACCTCAATTGGAGCGCGACGACGGGCCGGTCGGCCTGCTCGACGGCCGCAACAATTTTGGCGCCTATGTCGGCGCCCGCGGTCTCGACATCGCCATGGCCCGCGCCAAGACCCACGGCGCCTACATTCTCGGCGTCCGTCATTCCAACCACTTCGGCACCGGCGCGCACTACCTGCAGCAGGCGGTCTCGCAGGGGCTGGCGATGATCGTCATGTCCAACGCGTCCCAGACGATGCCGCCGACAGGGGGTGTGCGGCCCTTCATGGGAACGAACCCGATCGCCTTCGGTTTTCCGACCGGCACCGACGTCCCCTTCATCCTCGACATGGCGACGAGCCTCGTCGCCCGCGGCAAGATCATCGTCGCGGCCAGCAAGGGCGAGGCGATCCCGCTCGGCTGGGCTGTCGATAAGGACGGCAATCCGACGACCGACGCCCATGCCGCTCTCGACGGCGCTGTGTTGCCGCTCGGGGGCGCGAAGGGTTCGGGCCTCGCCATGGCGATCGACATCCTGTGCGGCGTGCTGACCGGCGCGGGCTTCGGCCCCTCGGTGAACAACATGTACGACAACTGGGAAGAGCCCCAGAACGTCGGTCACATGTTCATCGTGCTCGACATTGCGCGCTGGATGCCGCTCGAAACCTTCATGGCCCGCCTCGATGATTACATCCGCCTTCTGAAGCTGGAGCCCCGGGCGGGCGGCGTCGAAGAAATCTTCTACGCGGGCGAGATCGAAGGCCGGCTAGAGGCCAGCCGCCTCCGCGACGGCATCACGCTGCCGGCCAAGGTCGAGGACGAACTCAACGCCCTCGGCGCGGCCTACGGCCTTTCGCTCAACGAACTTCAATTGTCCTGAAAGAACGAGCCATGCGTGCATTCTCCTACCACATCCCGACGCAGATCGAATTCGGCAATGGCGCGATCGCCCGGCTGCCGGAGTTCGTCAAGGCCCTCGGCGGCTCGCGCGTGCTGGTCGTCGGCGACCCCGGCGTGCAGCGCGCCGGCCTTATCGATCGCGTCCAGGCGATCCTCACCGGCGCTTCGATCTTCAACGCGGTCTTTGCCGATGTCGAAAGCGATCCGGCGACCCGCTCCGTTGATGAGGGCACCGTCCACGGCAAAGCGAACGGCTGCGACCTCGTGGTCGGCATCGGCGGCGGTAGCGCGCTGGACACCGCAAAGGCCATCGGCCTGATGCTGGTCAACGACGGCAACATCAAGGATTATGTCGGCATCGGCAAGGTGCCGAGGGCCGGCGCGCCGGTGATCGCCGTACCCACCACGGCCGGTACGGGCAGCGAACTCACCATCTGGTCCGTGCTGTCCGATAAGGTCGCGAAGGCCAAGATCAGCGTCGGCAGCGTGCTGAACTGCCCGGCGATCGCGCTTCTCGATCCGGAACTGACGCTTTCGTTGCCGCCGCAGATCACCGCCGCCACCGGCATGGACGCGCTGACCCACGCGCTGGAGTCTTACGTCAACACCGCGACGCAGCCGATCTCGGAGGCGATGTCCGACCAGGCGATGACGCTAATCGCAAGGAGCCTGCGCAAGGCGGTCGCCGACGGTTCCGACGTAGAGGCGCGTGGCGACATGCTGCTCGCCAGCACCATCGCGGCCATGGCCTTCAACAGCACGCGCCTGGGCTTGGTACACGCCTTCGCCATGCCGCTCGGCGCGAAGTTCGGCATTCCCCACGGCCTGGTCAACGCGATCATGCTGCCGGGGGTGATGCGCTTCAACCATCTCGCCAACCCCCGCAAGTTCGCCCGCATCGCGGAGATCTTCGGCGAGAAGACCGCCAGTCTTCCGGTCGAGGAGGTTGCCGCGCTCTCCGTCTCGGCCATCGAGAAGCTGAAGCTCGATGTCGGCATCACCGCAAAGCTCAGCAATTTCGGCGTCACGGAAGGCCGCTTCGACGAGATCGTCGATGAGGCGATGCTGTCCGGCAACGTGCCGGTCAATCCGCGCCAGCCGACCAAAGACGACATGAAGGCCCTGCTTAGGGCCGAGCTGGTCTGAGCGGCCGGGGAGGAGAATGACGATGTCCGACATGTTGAACTGGCTCGCCGGAGCCGTTGGCGGAACCTACGGAAACTTCATCGGCGGCGAATGGAAGCCTGCCGGCGACAAGACGTCCCAGATCTTCAACCCCGCAGATCGCGACCAGTCCCTCGGCCGTTTCGCCGACAGCGGCGCGGCCGAAGTGGACGAGGCGGTCGTCGCGGCCCACAAGGCATGGCTCTCATGGCGGCAGGTGCCGGGCCCGGATCGCGGCGCGATCCTGTTCCGCGCCGCCGACCTTCTGGAGCAGCGAATCGACGAGCTCGCCTTCATCCTCGCCGCCGAGCAGGGCAAGGTGCTGACGGAGGCGCGCGGCGAAGTCGGCCGCGCCGCCAAGGAGCTGCGCTTTTCCGCCGGCGAGGCGAGCCGTATCGACGGTGACGTGCTGCCCAGCGAAAAGCGCAACGGCTTCGCCATGACGCTGCGAGAGCCGATCGGCGTCGTCGCCGCCATCGGCCCGTGGAACTTCCCGGTCGTCACCCCGGTGCGCAAGATCGGCCCGGCGCTTGCCTTCGGCTGCACCGTCGTCCTGAAATCGTCGAACCTCACCCCGTGGTCCGCCGTCAAGCTCATGGACGTGTTCCGTGATGCCGGCGTTCCGGCAGGCGTCGTCAGCCTCGTGCTAGGCTCCGGCCGTGCGGTCGGCGAGGCGCTGATCCGCCACCCGCTGGTGCGCGGCGTATCCTTCACCGGTTCGACCGGAACTGGCGTCGCGATCAACGCAGAGGCCGGCCGCCGGCTGGTTCGCACCCAGCTGGAACTCGGCGGGAAGAACCCCGCCGTCGTCCTCGATTACGACAATGCTGCGACCATCGCCAGGCAGATCGCCGGCGCCGCCTTCGCCTGTTCGGGCCAGCGCTGCACAGCGCTGAGCCGCATTGTTGTGCTGGAGAAGAACGCTCGTGAAATCACCGAAGCTCTTGAAGCAGAAATGGCGGCGATCCGGGTCGGCCCTGCCTGGCAGCCAGGCGCCACGATGGGTCCGCTGATCACCGCCCAGCACAAGTCCTCCGTCATGGGGCATATCGCCAATGCGCGGGAGGATGGCGCAACGCTCGCGCTCGGCGGCACGTCCATGGACGACAGTGACTTCGCCAGGGGTCATTTCGTCGCGCCGACGCTGTTCACCGGCGTCGCCAAGACCTCGCGGCTCGCGCTGGAGGAGGTCTTCGGCCCGGTGCTGGCCGTCATTCCGGTCGGCTCGATCGATGAGGCGATCGAGGTAGCCAACAGCGTCGAATACGGGCTGGCGGCCTCCGTTTACACCAACGACGTCAACCTCTCGCTGCGGTTCGCCCGCGAGAGCCAGTCCGGCATGGTCCACGTCAATCACGGAACGGCCAGCGAGGCGCACATGCCCTTCGGCGGCGTCAAAGCGTCCGGCTTCGGCGCCTATTCCATCGGCCATTCCAACCAGGAGTTCTTCACGACCGTCAAGGCCGTCTATTTCCAAAGCTAGTGTTCAATCGGGAGGAGACCAACATGAACATGAAACTGAAAACGGTAGCCCTGCTGGCTGCCGTGGCTCTATTTGCCACCAGTGCATCTGCAGAAACAGTCCTTCGACTCGGCCATGTCTGGCCAGATTCGGAAATCCACGCGGCGGCGGCGAAGAAGTTCGCCGACGACGTCGCGGCCGCCACGAACGGCGAGGTCAAGATCGAGATCCACGGCAACAGCACGCTCGGCAGCGACCGCGAACTGCTCGAAGGCATCAAGTTCTCGTCCAACGACATCTGGGTCGGCGGCGCCGGCGTGCTGTCGACGGCGTCCGAGACCGCCCGTATCTTCACGCTGCCCTTCATGATCCGTGACGTGAACCATTACAACGCCGTCTATGACGGCCCGGTGGGCGGCGAAATCACCAAGCGCATCCGTGACGAATCCGGTTACGAGGTCGTCGCCTACTGGCTGCGCGGCCCGCGCTGGCTGACCACGAAGGTCCCTGTGGAAAAGCCGGAAGATCTTTCCGGCCTGAAGATCCGCGTTCCCGACAGCCCAGTCACCGTGCAGTCCTGGAACCAGCTCGGCGCCTCCGCGACACCAATGAACTTCGGCGAGGTGTTCAACGCCCTCCAGCAGGGCGTCATCGACGGGCAGGAAAACCCGCTGTCGCTAATCCTGTCTTCGAAGTTCTCGGAAGTCGTGAAGCATCTCGTGCGCACCGAGCACGCCTACGAGCCGGTGGTGGTCGTCATGGATGCCGGCCGCCTCGTCGCTTTGCCGGAAGACCAGCGCGAGGCAATCGTCGATGCCGCCAACGGCGCCGCCAAGGCCTATGCCTCGGACGAGGTGCAGAAGGGCGAGCAGAGCTTCGTCAAGCAGCTTCAGGACGCTGGCATGACGCTGATCGAGCCGGACAAGAAGCCTTTCCAGGAGCGGGTCGGCACGGATTTTGTCCACAAGACGTTCGCCCCCGTCGCCGATCTCTACGACAGTGTCGCCGCTGTCGAGGCCCCGAACGGGCAGTAAGCCCGCGTAACCGAAAGATGCTTCGATGAAACCCTCGTCCAACGAGGCCGTTGTCGGCCTTTCGACGAGCCAGCAAGATCATCGCCCGAAATGGGCGATGATCCGATGGCTCGACATGCTCAACGCCCTGGTCCTTAATTTCCTGGCGGGCGTCATGGGCCTTCTCGCCTGTCTCGGGATCGCCCAGGTCGTGGCGCGCTACGTGTTGAAATCGCCTTTTGGCTGGTCGGAGGAGTTCATCCGTTTCGCGCTCATCTGGTGCGTTTTCCTCGGCGCAGGCGTCGTGGTGCGACGCGGCATGTTGGTCGCCGTCGAAGCGATCTTCATCGCCGTGCCCGCCTCCGTGGCACGTATCATAAGCGTCTTCAGCGTTGTCGTAAGCGTCGTCTTCTGGGCAATTCTCGTCTACTACGGCTGGACCGTCAGCGGCATGGTCGGAACTCTGATGTCCGGCTCGCTCGAACTGCCGATGCGCTACGTCTACCTCGCCATTCCGATCGGCGCGTTCCTCGCCCTCTTAAACACCATCGCTGTCGCCGTCGATCCGCCGCCGAGCGTGATCGTCCAGGCCGCAAGCTGAGAGGATTGCCATGTTTCCCGTAGCGCTCACCGCTTCCATGCTCGTCTTCTTCACCTGCGCGGTGCCGATCGCCATAACGCTCGGCATGGTCTCCGCCATGACCATGTATGGCTCCGGCATCCCGCTGCAGGCCATGATCCAGCGCATGTTCGCTGCGCTGGATTCCTTCCCGCTGACAGCCATTCCCTTCTTCATCCTCGCCGGCGCGCTGATGGAAGTGAGCGGCATCTCCACCCGTCTGGTCAACTTCGCCCAGTCGCTCGTCGGTCGCGCCACCGGCGGCCTCGGCCTTGTCGCCGTGCTGTCGGCGATGTTCTTCGCCGCGATTTCCGGATCGAGCGCCGCTACGACGGCTGCGATCGGCGGCATCCTCATCCCGGCCATGGCGGCGCGTGGCTATTCGCGTCCCTTCGCCACTTCCGTGCAGGCGTCCTCCGGCGAGCTTGGCGTCATTATCCCGCCCTCGATCCCGATGATCATATTCGCGCTGACCGCTGGCGTGCCGGTCTCGATCGGCGATCTCTTCCTCGCTGGTATCCTTCCCGGCCTGCTGGTAGCCGGCGGCCTGATGCTGACCGTCTACCTCGTTAGCAAGCGCAAGGGCTATGGCAGGGCGAAACCCGGCGCGGCCGGCGACGGGCTCAGCCCGCAGCCCGGCGTGTGGGAAAGCTTCAAGGCGGCCATCCTGCCGCTCATGCTGCCGGTACTCATCCTCGGCGGCATCTATGGCGGCATCTTCACGCCGACTGAAGCCGCGGCGGCCGCCGTCTGCTTTGCGCTCATCATCGGCGTCGTCGTGTTCCGCACCATCACCGTTGAGAAGCTGTTGACGGCACTGCGCTCATCTCTGCTCAATACCGTCGTCATCTTGCTGATCATTTCGGCGGCAAGCGTCTTCGGCTGGGTGCTGACGGCAAACCGCATCCCGGAGCTGATCTCGCAGGTCTTCGTGTCGATCTCCGACAATCCGCTGGTCTTCCTTCTGTTGATCAATCTGCTACTGCTTCTCGTCGGCATGTTCCTGGAGACAGGTGCCGCGATCACCGTGCTGGCTCCCATCCTGACGCCGGTGGCGCTGAAGATGGGCATCGACCCGATCCATTTCGGGATCGTCATGATCGTCAATCTCGCGGTCGGCATGACCACGCCGCCGGTCGGCGTCAATCTCTTCGTCGCCTGTCAGGTGGCGGGGCTGAGGATCGAGCACATCATCCGCAGCATGCTGCCCTTCTACCTGTCGCTGCTCATCTGTTTGGCGATCATCACCTATCTGCCGGGCGTCAGTCTCTGGCTTCCGCAACTGCTCAAGTAGTCGTCACGCCGACCAGCGAAGGAGGATTTCCATGCCGACCGCACATCAGAAGAAATCGATCTACGAACCCGATCAGGAAGGCCTGCACTTCCCCCGCGAACCGGTCTTCCAGACGCTGGCGGAGGAACGCCAGCACCGCCGCGAGCGGCTGGCCGCCGTCTGCCGGATCTTCGGCCGCTACAAGTTCGAGTACGGCTTCGCGGGCCACGTCACGGTGCGCGATCCCGAGCACCTCGACCTGTTCTGGACCAACCCCTTCGGCATGAGTTTCTCGCGGGTGCGCGCCTCGGACCTCATCCTCGTCGATCACGCCGGCAAGGTTGTGGAGGGCACCTGGGCCGTCAATCGCGCCGGCTTCGTGCTGCATTCGGCGATCCACGAAGCGCATCCCGACATCGTGGCCTCCTGCCATGCCCACACCGTCAACGGCATGGCGTGGGCGGCTCTCGGGCGTCCGCTCGATCCGATCACCCAGACCGCCTGTGGCTTCTACGGTCATCAGGCGGTGATCACCGAGGAGGCCGGCGCCGTGGTGGTGGAGAAGGGGGCCGGCAACAGCGTCGCGAATGCCTTCGGCAACGCTAAGGTCGCCATCCACCAGAACCACGGGCTATTCAGCGTCGGGCGTCACAGCATCGACGAGGCCGCCTGGTGGTTCATTGCGCTGGAACGCGCCTGCGAAATCCAGCTGAAGGCGGAGGCGACCGGCTCGCCGCTGAAACTGGTCGCGCCGGAAAAGGCCGCCCATTCCGCCAAGCACCTTGCGACGCCCTTCATGGGGTGGCTACACTTCCAGCCCATTTACGACTGGATCATCCGGACCAATCCGGATCTGGTGAACTGAGCCTGACGCACCGCAGCGACCGGCCGAGAGGAAGACGAAACCATGTATGACACTGACGCCCGCCGGACCTACCGGATCCTCATCTGCGACCTGGTGGGCCTGCGGCCGGGGCCTGACGGCCGGCCGGACTGCTCCGAGGTGCGCCGACACGTCGAGCAGGCCTGCTGCACGTTCCACGATGGCGACGGCATCGTCGCTGCTGACATCGGCGGTGGCGGTATCCACTTCGTTTACCGGCCGGACCTGAACACCGCCGAAGACCTCGTCGCCGAAGCGGGTGATGGCCTGTACGACGCGGTGATCGCTGCGGCGACCGTCGTGCCGGCAGACACCGTTTTCCCCGAGGGCGGCGTTCGGATCGGGGCGGGCACGGGCAACATGCACTCCCGCTCCTGGGGCGGCGGATCGGGTGCCGGCGGCGCGGCGCCGCTGATGAACACGCCCGGCATCAACAGCCGCGCCACCGCGCAGATGGTGATGAAGGCGATCCTGCGCTTCCTGCCGGATCTGCCGTTCGACCTGCTGCACGAATGCTCCGTGTCCGGCCGTTTCGATACGGGCCGCGACCTCAAGGATTTCCCGACCGGGAAGCTGGAAGGCAGACGCATCGCCGTGCTCGGCTACGGCAATATCGGCCGCGAGGTCGCGCGCCTTGCTGATGCCTTCCGCATGCGGCCTGTGATCTATGCCCGCGAGCGGCATCGCCGCTGGATCGAAGCCGAAGGCTTCCGTTACGCGGCAACGCCCGTCGAGGCGTCCGCCGGCGCCGACATCGTTTCCGTCCATCTCGGCCTCGGCGCGGCCGATGCCACGACCGGGCGCTTCGCCAATGCCGGCCTTGTCGGCGATGCGATCTTCGATGCGGTCAGCCCCGGCGCGACGCTCGTCAATTTCGATCGCGGCGAACTGGTCGACGCCGCAGCCCTCGACACCGCGATGGGCGACGGCCGCATCCGTTTCGCCGCGATCGACGCCGACATCTTCAGAGACGCCGCGACCGGCGCGGTCTCCGGCCCACTCGCCCCCTATCTGCCGCTGGTGGAACGCCATGCCGGCCGCCTGCTGGTTCTGCCGCATGCGGTAGCCGACACCGACCATCCGTCGCGGGTGGCGGGCGCGAAACAGGCCGTAGACCAGATCCTCGAGGCGATCCGCTTCGGTCGCGTGGGCAATCTCAAGGGTGATCTCCCCGATGGCTATACCGCCGTGCCCGGCCGCGCGATCCACGGCATCGGCGGCGTTTCCGCCGGCACGTTGGCGGGCGTTGCCGAGGATGCGGACGTCGTGAAGCAATTCGCCGATATGGCCGGTCGACTCCATGATTTCTGGACGCGCCTTGCCGCCGCGGCAGATGCAGAAGAGCGGCAGGCACTCTGCGCGGCGATGGGCGACGGCGTGATGCTGGACGTCAATCGGCAGGCCGCCCTGATAGGCGCACTCGGCCTTCATGGCCCCTTCACCGGCAAACCGCGGGACTGAGCGATGGACAAGCCTTTCCTCGCCGCCCTCTTCGACGTAGCCGTCCAGGCGGCCGATCCCCTGACCGGCATCCGCGCCCACCTGCCGGAGCCGCCGCCGAGCGGCCGCACGGTCGTTATCGGGGCGGGCAAGGGCGCGGCACAGATGGCGGCGGCGCTGGAAACGCTCTGGCCCGGCCCACTTACCGGCATCGTCGTGACGCGCTACGGCTATGGCTGCGAGACGCGTGGCATCGAGGTGCTGGAGGCGGCGCACCCGGTTCCCGACGAGGCCGGGCTTGCAGCCGGCGCGCGGCTCCTCGATCTGGTTTCCGGCCTGACGGAAAACGATCTCCTCATCGCGCTGGTCTGCGGCGGCGGATCGGCGTTGCTGCCGGCGCCGCCCGAAGGGCTCACTCTCGCCGACGAGATCGCCGTCAACGAGGCGCTGCTCGCCTCCGGCGCGCCGATCTCGGCGATGAACATGGTGCGCAAGCACGTCTCGCGCATCAAGGGCGGGCGGCTCGCTGCCGCGACCCACGCCCGCGTCGTCAGCCTGCTGGTCTCCGACATTCCGGGCGACAATCCTGCCGCCATCGCATCCGGCCCGACGATCCCCGACGCCTCGACGCGTGCGGATGCGCTGGCGATCGTCGCGCAGTACCGCCTCGATCTGCCGGCCGCCGTCATGACGCATCTGAACGGGCCGGCGGCCGACGCACCGATGCCCGACGATCCGGTCTTCGCCCGACACGAGCATCACATCGTCGCCTCGGCGCGTGTTTCGCTGGAGGCTGCTGCGGACGAGGCACGGGGCCGCGGCGTCATGCCGGTGATCCTATCGGATGCGATGGAAGGCGAGGCGCGCGACGTGGCGCTCGTCCATGCCGCGATCGCCCGCGAGGTGCTGGCGCGCGGCCGCCCGTTTTCGCGACCGGCCGTGCTGCTTTCCGGCGGCGAGACGACGGTGACATTGCGGGGAAGGGGCGGGCGGGGCGGCCGAAACGGTGAATTCGCGCTCGCCATGGCGCTTGCCATCGACGGCCACGCCATCGAGGTTCTGGCGGCCGATACGGACGGCATCGACGGCTCCGAGGACAATGCCGGCGCTTTCGCCGACGGAACGACAGTGCGACGTCTGCGCGCCGCTGGAATCGATCCGCGCGAAATGTTGGATCGCAACGACAGCTATACCGCATTCTCCACCATCGGCGACTTCCATGTGACCGGACCAACCGGCACGAACGTCAATGATTTCCGCGCAATCCTTATTCGCTGACCTCGGGTAGGTCTATCTTTCGCGTAGAACGGCGTGGTCGAGCTGCTGCTGAGCAACTTCACGGGTTCTAGCGCGCGCGGCAAATAGCGGCGAGCGTCGGCCAAGCGGAGAGGTCGTGCCAGGTCAGTCGAAACGGGCGTTGTCGTTTCGCAGAACTCTCCAGCCGTTCTCATCATTTCCGACGAAATGACCAGCCTGACCTGCCTCTTCCTACCCCCTCACCATCATCCAGCATACCTTCCCCCTGTTGGTTGGCAGTTAAGGGGCTCCGTGGGAATCTCTGCAATATTACCCGCTAAGAGATTTTTGGCGTGACGGAAAACGGATGATTTCCGCGTAGCGGTTCGGCGGGTCGAAATCGACGGGGTGACTGGGCAATTATTTGCGCGACAAACCCTGTCGGAATGTGAGACTGTGCGGCAACACGGAATTTGAGGTTTGTCGTGCATGTTGATCGGTTACATGCGGGTATCGAGCGGTGATGAGCGGCAGTCGGTTGCCTTGCAGCGCGACGCCCTGCTCGCGGCCGGGGTCGATCAGCGTCACCTGCATCAGGATCGCGCTTCGGGCGCGCGCGACGATCGGCCGGGGCTGAAGGCTTGCCTTGCGGAATTGTGCGAGGGTGACGTGCTGGTCGTTTGGAAGCTCGACCGTCTGGGCCGATCACTCTCCCACCTGATCAGAATCGTTGAGGATCTGAAGATGCGCGGGGTCGCCTTCCGCTCTTTGACGGAAGCTATCGACACGACGAATTCGCACGGTGCGTTCCTGTTCAACCTGTTTGGCACGCTCGCCGAATACGAGAGAGTGCTGATCACGGAGCGGGTCAACGCTGGACTGGCGGCGGCACGCCGGCGCGGTCGCAAGGGCGGTAGGCCACCGACGATCGACACCGAAAAGGTTGAGCAGATTCTGGCGGCGCTGGAAGCCGGCGCCAGCAAGGCGTCGGTGTGTCGGACATTCAAGGTGCCGCGCTCGACTCTCATCGATACATTGCGGCGAACCGGATGGACCGGACCGGGCAAAGAAGATGAGCCTGCTCCCCCAGTTTGAGAGCGGGTGTGACCGATGGCCTTCCTCGACGCGCAGTCGCGCACCGTTCTGTTCGACCCACCCGATGTTTATGAAGAGGCCCTCGCGCGCTATGCGCTGTCCGCTGAGGACATCGCTTTCGCCAGGGCGCATCGCCGATCGCATAATCGTCTGGGTTTTGCCATCCAACTCGCCCTGGTGCGTGATCTCGGTCGTCCGCTCCGCGCTGGGGAAGTTCCGCCTCAGGCAGTCGTCTCCGTTGTCGCCGACCAGTTGGGCATCGACGCTGCGGTGTTCGCACTCTATGCCCAGCGGGAGGAAACCCGTCGAGAACATACGCGGGAGATTGTCGTCGCACTGGATCTCCGGCCCGTCCGGGCGAGCGATTATCGATCCCTGATCACCGCGGCGGCACGCGAGGCAGCCGCTACCGAACAAGGCGAGCCGATCACCAAGGCCGTGATCGAAGCCCTGAAGGAGAGGAAGCTGCTCGTTCCTGTGCCGGAACTGCTGATACGTCTGGCGATGGCGGGCCGGGCGGCAGCGCGACGACAGGCTTATCGCGGCTTGATCCGGGGCATGGAGCAACCGTCCATCGAGGCGCTTGATCAGCTTCTCATCGATCGGTCCGGTGATCGGAGCCATCTCGGCTGGATTGCGGAAGCGCCGGAGGGGACGAAACTGAAAAACCTCAAGGGCCTGATTGCCCGGCTTGAGGTTCTGCGTTCGGCGGCGATTTCCGATGAGCGACGTAAAACGATCCATGCCAACCGCTATGGCATCATCGCCCGGGACGCCCGCATTCTGCATGCCCGTGAGATACGACGCCTTACATCCGAGCGCCGCTACGCCACGCTGACGGCGTTCGTCATCGAGAGGCAGGCGGCAATCACCGACCTTGCGATCGACATGTTCTGCAAACTGATCGGCAGCACCCGGCGCAAGGCTGAACTGAGCCGCACAGAACGCCGGCTGAAAGAAGCCGAGATTCTTGATGGGGTGGCGCTCGATCATCTCAAGCTTGGCGAGGCGCTTCTGGCCGCCCGTGAGAACAACACCGATCTCGCATCCGCAATTGCAGTCTCACTCGGCTGGGACGGATTGACCGCCAGCGTGGCCGTAGCCAGGTCCGTCGTGCGCCCCGATCGCAGCGACGAATTCGATGAGCTCATAGAGCGGCACAAATCGCTGCGAAAGCTGGGCAGGCTCATGTTCGGCGCGTTCTCTTTCCGGTCGTTTCGTCCCGATGATCCGGTTTTGAAGGCAGTGGATCATCTGCGTGCGCTCTACAGTGGCAGGAAACTACCCGCGCAGGTGCCGTTCGCGTTCATGACCCGCAAGTGGCGGCGACGTGTGCGCTCGGACGGTGTCACCATCGACCTTCGGGCTTGGGAAGTGGCGGTACTCGTTCACCTTCGGGAGCGCCTGCGGGCCGGTGACATATGGGTTGATGGCAGCCGAGCATGGCGCAGTTTCGAGGATTATCTTCTGCCTCGACCGATCTTTGCCCTGATGCGCGCCGAAGGCCGGCTCGGGCTTGCCATCCCTGACAGCTTTGCCGAATGGCGAGCCGAACGCACCGCCACGCTCGACGCGAAACTCAAAGAGCTGGCAAGGGCGGCGGCCGCCAACGCCATTCCGGATGCGGCTATTTCCGACAAGGGTTTGTCGGTCTCCCCGATCCGCGAGGAGGAGCGTGACGGGATCGTCGCGCTCAGCCGGCGTCTTTACATCCTCGTTCCCCGGATCAGGATCACCAGCCTGCTTGCCGAGGTCCACAGCTGGACCAGGTTCCTTGACAGCTTCACACACTATCGCACCGGCGAGACGGCGAACGACGAGCCGGCGCTGATGGCCGCTATCCTTGCCGACGCCACCAACGCCGGTGCTGAACGCATGGCGGAAAGCTCACGCGGCGTCACGATCCACCAGATGATGCTGATGGTAGATAGGCATCTGCGCTCGGAAACCTATGCTACGGCGACCGCCGTGCTGGTCGATGCGCAGCAGGCTCATCCCTTCGCCGCGGTCTGGGGCGACGGTCATATCTCCTCCTCGGACGGGCAGTTCTTTCCGGCAGGCGGGCGCGGTGAAGCCAGCCTCGAATACAATGCAAAATACGGCAAAAGACCAGGTGCTTCGGTCTATGGCTTCCTGTCCAATCGTTTCGCCTCCTTCTTCTCCCGGATGATCCAGGCGTCCGAGAGCGAAGCGCCCTACGTGCTCGACGGCCTCCTTCACAACGAAAGCTCCGTCGAAATCCATGAGCATGCAACCGATACCGCCGGCGCGACCGAAACGACATTCGCTATGTTCCATGGCTTCGGCTATAGGCTCATTCCTCGTATCCGCAATCTCGGCAATCGCAGGCTCTTCGTCATCGATCCCGACGCGGCGTACGAGCCGCTCGGGGCGCTGATCTCGGGAGCCGTCAACATGGATGTCATCGAGCAGCACTGGGATGAGGTCTTGCGGCTGAAGTCATCGATTGGCGCGGGCCTCGTGCCGCCGTCCGTCATCCTCAAGAAGCTTGCCGCATCGCCTCGGCAAAATCGGCTCAATCAGGCGCTACGCGAAATGGGCCGGATTGAACGCTCGATCTTCATCTGCGACTGGTTGCTCGACACCAAGCTCCGGCGCAGATCGCATGCCATCCTCAACAAGGGTGAAAGCCGTCACGCCCTTGCCCGGGCGGTCTTCCTCCACCAGCTTGGCGAGCTGCGCAACCGCGTGGCGGAAACCATGGCCTATCGGGCGTCAGGTCTCAACCTCGTCGTCAACGCCATTATCCTGTGGAACACCGTCTATCTCAGCCGCGCTGTCGATTATGTCCGCACCCAGGGCATCGATATTCCCGCCGAGCTGCTCTCCCAAGTCGCACCACTTCCCTGGGCTCATATCGCACTCACCGGCGACTATCTCTGGAACGAAATTGACCGACCCCTCGAACGCTTCAGGCCGATCCGCGCTAACCGTTTCAATCCAAACAACTTCGCTTTCCCTTAGCGGGTATTATTGCAGAAATGCCCACGGAGCCCCAACTCGGCCGCAACCCCGCCCAGGAAGACCTCGACGCGCTCGGCAAGATGCATTTCCCGCACCATCACCGCAATGGCGTGGTGGAAGGCGCTCACGACAAGATTTCCGGGGAACTCGAGGGCATGCTGCGCCTGCTCAAGCAGGAGCAGTCCTCGCTCGAGAGCTATTCGAAGCTGCTGGGCGAAACCTACAACCGCATTTCCAGCAAGAGCGCGTCGAGCGCCGACATCCTGTCGAGCGTCATCGGCGTGTTGAGCAACGCCACCGGCGACACCATGGAAAAGGGCAAGATCGTCGTCGAGCACATGGTCGAGCGCGCCCGCGAGATGGAGCAGGTCAAGCTCGAACTCGACGAATACAAGCGGATCGCCAACACCGACCCGCTCACGCGCCTGTCCAACCGCCGCGCCTTCGACGAGGTGCTCTCGGGCATCTACAACAATCCGCGAGAGGCGATGTATTATGCGCTGATCGTCGCCGACATTGATTTCTTCAAGAAGTTCAACGACACCTATGGCCACCCGGTCGGCGACCGCGTCCTGGGCGTCGTCGCGGCGGTGATGAAGAGCACGCTGCGCAAGGACGTGTTCGTCTCGCGCACGGGCGGCGAGGAATTCGCCGTGGTGCTCAAGGGCACAAGCCTTGAAACCACCCTCGAAATCGCCGAGCGCATCCGCCGGGCGGTCGAAATGACCCCGCTGAAGAACCAGAAGACCGGCGTCGATTACGGTCCCATCACGCTTTCGCTGGGGATCTGCATGGCCAGCGACGCGCAAAGCGCCGAAGAACTCTACAACAAGGCCGACGTGGCGCTCTACACCGCCAAGAATTTCGGACGAAACCGCGTCCAGGTCTACAATCCCGATCTGAATCAGGATTTCGAGAAGAACTGGGCGATTTATAAAGCTTGATGGGTGATGTCAGCTTAACGGAGACGAGTGCGGATTCGACTGGCTCGAAGTGATCATGCGGCGATCCCGGCCATGCCCTTCCAATGTGCGAGCGCTCTGAGACGATGCAGGTGGACGTCGATGGCTGTCTTTTTCAGATGGGTCGGGACGAAGAGATTTCGGACTGCGGAGAAGACGCTGATGAAACGTTGCAACGCGCCTGGCGAACGGAACGCTGCATCACCCGTTCCCGTTTTCGCAGCGGCAGGTGCGAGCTTTCGGCTCGATTGTTCAACCCCTTGTGCGATCGATGCTCGACCACCGGCATGATCTGGCGCCGTGCGGCTCCATAGGAGCCAAGCTTGTCTGTGACGATGCGCTTGGGTACGCCTCCCTGCTTCTTCATCAGCCGGATCAAAAGACGCTTGGCAGCCTTGGTGTTCCGGCGTACCTGGACGATCTCGTCGAGAACATAGCCGTCCTGGTCGACGGCACGCCAGAGCCAGTGTTTGCGGCCGCCGATTGTCACCACGACCGCGTCCAGATGCCATACATCCGTTGGATTCGGCGCTTTGCGACGCAAGCGGCGAGCATAGACTGGCCCGAACTTCTTTGCCCAGCAGCGGATCGTCTCATAGGAAACGATGACGCCGCGCTCCAACAGCATCTCCTATACCAGACGCAGGCTCAGTGGAAACCGGAAATACAGCCAGACCGCATGGGCGATCACAGATGATGGGAAACGATGGCGCTTGTAGCTGACAGGACTGTGGCTCATGACCGCTAGAGCAGATTCGACTTACTCCGGGTCATATCCGGCCGCCTCGAAATAGTGTCTGCACTCTGCGGGCGTGAACGCTGCAAGGGAGTTGGCTACGACGGTCCAGAGGTCGTCGACGGTTCTGGCCGCTGCTTTTCTCAGAAGGGCCTTGAGCTTTGAGAAGGCCATCTCGATGGGGTTGAAGTCCGGCGAATATGGCGGC
>Ga0180016_100057_pt1 | contig 52641 bp, 56 predicted proteins | sample KR46_M_MetaG_FD_129673 | JGI IMG/M metagenome (GOLD analysis project Ga0180016, IMG submission 129673) | Groundwater microbial communities from the Olkiluoto Island deep subsurface site, Finland - KR46_M_MetaG | ecosystem: Environmental > Aquatic > Deep subsurface > Groundwater | place: Finland... | reverse complement strand
GGGCAGGACGACCAGACAAAACCGTCCCAGAGCAATATCTGGGACTGGAAAGCTGGATTAATCTTTCAATTAGCGCGGAGATAAGGCTAAAAACCAACGCCGGTAATTACGCAGCGCTCTCAACTAATAGCATATTGACTATATCATTTTTAAAAGCTTTTTTTTCATAAACAATAAGGTCGTCTTTTTCGGAAGGTAAGTTTGAACAGTCGAAAACTTTCACCGGAGACTCATCATTAATATCGAACTTGATTTTAACTAAAAAACCAGGCCCTGCATCACGATAATCAAACTTTATACAAGGTCCTTCGTTGGTCACCCCACAAGATCTAATTGGATACAAAATTTGTTCTAACAATTTTTCTTTTTGTGCCAGGCTGCTAGTACTATGGACAATTAATTCAACCTCTTTATATTTTCTAGTTTGATTATATGAAAAAGCAACCCTACCTACAGTAGCGGGCAATTTTATTTTACAAGCATTAAAGAACCTATACATCGTAGGCAGTTCAGCAAGCAACTCTTTACAAGAAAAGGTCTTGCCCACAATCGCATCAAGGCCTGGCATCTCGGTAGAAAGGCTAGGTTTTCTTTGCGTCTTAACAACGCTTTTATCAATGAACTTACTTTCGACAAAAACAGGAAAGGAGGACAACCTTTTATATATGGACCCAAAAACACCGTTTTTATTGATAGTAACCTTAAGATTTTTTAAAATATTTAGAGGATCGTTACTCGTTTTAGTTAATATATTTTGAGGCATATTAAAGGACAACCCGTGCCTCGTATATTTGTCTCGCTTGAGCGCAGCGACGTCAAAATTCAAGCCCTCTTTACATAATACCATCGCAGACGCCAAATTTATCATGCCATAATAAAGTAGGTTAGGCTTGCTCACTATAGACACAACGGAGCAAGCCTTATGGTACTCCATAGACAACCTAATAAAATGCTTTATTTCGCGTTTTTTGTTGGCGAGGGCTTCCGATACTAACGGGTCAGACAGTTTGTCTACTACACCGTACTGCTGCGCCAAAAAACTTGTATCTGTAAACCGTTGCAGGAGATGCCATGCGTCCCAAAATCCATCTCCGGTATTTACCCTGAATATATCTTCTATCATTTCGCCCCCCTCGTCCCCTTACTCCCCCGCCCCCCCCATCTCGGCGGCCATCTTCACCGCCGCGATCATGGAGGCCGGGTTGGCCTGGCCGGTGCCGGCCAGATCGTAGGCCGTGCCGTGATCCACGCTGGTGCGGATGATGGGCAGGCCCAGGCTCACGTTGACCCCGTCCTCGAAGTGCAAGAGCTTGAGCGGGATGAGCCCCTGGTCGTGGTACATGCACACCACCGAGTCGAAGTGGCCGCGAGTGGCCCGCCAGAACACGGTGTCCGGAGGCAGCGGCCCTTGGGCCGCTATGCCCTGGGCCTTTAGCTCTTTCACCGCCGGAGCGATGATGCGCCCCTCCTCGTCGCCGAACAGGCCGCCCTCCCCGGCGTGGGGGTTCAGGCCGCACACCGCCAGGCGCGGCGCGGCGATGCCCCAGTAGCGCTTGAGCGAGTCGTGGGTGACCTGGGCGGTGTGCACGATGCCTTCCACGGTCAAGAGGTCGGGCACATCGCGCAGGGCCTTGTGGATGGTGACCAGCACCACCTTGAGGCGCTCGCCGGCCAGCATCATCACCGGGCGCTCGGTGCCGGTGCGCCGGGCCAAAAGGGTGGTGTGCCCGGTGTCGGGATAGCCCGCCGCCTTGAGGGCCTCCTTGCTGATGGGCGCGGTGGCCATGGCCGCCGCCTGCCCCGCCTGCACCAGCTCAAGGGCCTTTTCCACGAAGGCCCCGGCCAGCTTGCCGCTTTCCGGGCTGGGGCGGCCGGGAGTGATTTCAGCCGCCTCGCCCACCTCCACCACCTCCACGTGGGGGGCGGGCAGGCCGCAGGACTTTGCCCCGGCGTTGAGCAGCTCGCGCCGGCCAACCACCACCAACTCGGCCATGTCCAGGGTGGGGGGATGCACGCACAGGCGGGCAACTATCTCCGGCCCCACTCCGGCGGGGTCGCCCAGGGTAACGGCTATGCGCGGCTTCATGAGGCACCTCCCAGACGCTTGTTCCAATACTCGGGACGCCAGCCCACCTCCACCTCGTCGTCAAAGGCGATGACCGGCACCACCCGCGCCCCTGGGGCCAGGCGGGCCATGCGGCGCTTGGCGCTCATGGAGGAAGTCACGTCCTCCTCCTCGATCTTGAACCCCCGCGCCGCGAAGTATTCCTTGGCCGCCCGACAGCGTCCGCAGCCGGGGGTCTTGAAGATGGTCACCGCCTTGTCTCCGGCCATGAGCCCACTCCCTTTTGGCAAATAAAAAACAATCTTAGCGCCGCCGCGCCCCCCGCGCAAACCACCGGGGCGCCACGGGGAAATACTTTTGTGCGCGGCCGCAGTGGGCCCCCGCCGGGGACTGGCCTAGGCTCGGGGACAGGATGCAACCGGCCACGGCCCCGATGCGCGGAGGACCCCATGAGCACTTGCCGCTTCATGTTCAGCAACCTGATCCCAGGCCCCCAGGCCCTGGGGGTCTCCTCGGCCCGGCCGGGCATGGTGGGCTCTCCGGCCGCCGAGGCCCTGGGCTCGGCCACCTGCCTGGCCGCCGGGGAGCACACCGGCTCCCTGGACCAGGTGCTGGTGGTGGAGATCGACTCGCTGGGGGCGGGCGACGAGGTGGGCCTGGCCACCTTCCGCTGGAAGCGCGAGAGCGCCGGGGCCTGGGAGGCAAGCGGGGTGCCCACCTCGCTGGGCCTGACCCCCCTGGCCGACGGGGTGAGCGTGAAGTGGGTGCCCGGCCCTGGCCAGGAGTTTTACAAGGGCGACCGCTGGAGCATATTGGCTACCGGTTGCCAGGGGCCCCAGGCGCTCATGGACCGCGACCGGGACACCGCCTGGCGCAGCCTGGAAACGGCCGCGCAGTTTATCGAGGCGGACCTAGGACAGGCCCAAACGGTGCGGGCCCTGGTGTTGGCCGACCACAATCTGAGCGACAGCGCTACGGCCACCCTCAAGGCGAGGGACGCCCTGCACCAACCGGTGTGGAGCTACGATCCCGGCGAGGGCGGCTTGACCGACAGCCTGGGCCAGGCCCTGAGCAACGGCCGGGCCACCCCGCGCACCTATATCGACGGCGGGACGCTCAAGTACGCCGCCGCCGGGGAGTCCTGCTTCGAGGGCGGAATGCTCTCCCTGGAGCCCGCCGTGACCAACCTGCTGAGCTACAGCGAGGGCTTTGACGAAGCGGCGTGGGTGGCGGTGCGCTCGGCGGTGAGCGCCGGGGCGACGGCCGCGCCCGACGGACAGGGCCCGGCCCAAAAGCTGGTGGCTGACGACAGCGACGAGGCCAGCCACAACCTGTACCAGCTCCGCGCCCTGGCCGATGGCGCCGACTACGTCTGCTCCGTCTTCGCCAAGGCCGGGGAGCTGTCCTGGCTGCGCCTGGTGTTTCTGGACAAGGGCAACGTGGAGCAGGGCGGCTATTTCAACCTGGCCGACGGCAGCCTGGGCAGCGCGGTGGGCTCCGCGACAATTGGGATACAGTCCGTAGGCAACGGTTGGTATCGCCTATGGGCAAAATTCAATTCCGGCACCGGGAGCAGCGGCCAGTACATGTTTCTGTCCCTGGCCCAGGCCGACGGCGAGGACAGCTTCGCCGCCGCGCCCAGCGGCCAGGGCCTGTATTTGTGGGGAGCCCAACTGGAGGCGGCCTCCGCGCCCAGCGCCTATTGCCCCCACCGGGGGCGTAACCGCCTGCGCTGGAGCGGCAAGCTCGACGCCTCGGCCTGGAGCCTTGGCGGCAACGCGCTTTTGGACGATATGGGGGACGGCTCCTACCGCCTGCAACTTCCCGCCGCCGGGAGCACCTTCCTGGTCCAGAGCGGGGCCCTGCGGGCCGGGGCTCAGCACACCATGTCCCTGGAGGCCAGGGCCTATGGCGGCGAAACGCAGTTCCAACTGGACCTGCGCGACGACTCCGGGGAACACCTCTCCCCGGTGTTCACCGCCACCAACCAGTGGCAGCGCTTCAGCTTCACCTACACCGTGGGCGCGGCGGGCGGCAACAACTACGTCTACATCAACAACGGGGGCGACTCCTACGCCACGGACCTGGTGATCCGCCGGGCCCAACTGGAGCTGGGGAGCGCGGCAACCGCCTACGCCCCCACCGGCGAGCCGGGAGTGCGCGACGCCGACGCGGTGAGCTTCCCCTTGCCCGACACGGTGGCCGAGGCCATGTCCCAGGGGGGCCAAGGCTGCCTGGCCCTGGAGTGGTCGCCGGGCCTGGATTACACCGCCTTTCCCCCGGACATTGTTCAGGCCCTTTTTTCCACCTCCGCCGAGTCCGGCTACACCTTTCTGCCCCTGTACCTCTACCGCAACTCCACGGGCTCGCGCTTTTCGGCCTACGACCTAACCCGCCTGCGCCGCACCGACATATTCGTGGACTTCCTGAACGGCCAGACCTACCTGGCGGCCCTGCGCTGGCACAGCGGCGGCAACTTCCAGGTGGGCTGCGACGCCGCCTGGGGCGAGGAAAAAGCCTACGAGGGGGCCTTCAACGTCAGCGCCGGGCGCATCAGCCTGGGCCAGTCCCCCCGCTTTCCCATGCGCCTGGGGCGGGTGAAGCTCTGGGAGCATTGGCTGGAGCGGGAGCCGGGCTCGCTTCTGGAGCCCTGGGAGCATCCCGACTACAGCCAGGCCCTCACCATCACCACGCCCCACCTGACCTGCTTTCTGGAGCAGAGCCACCGCCACTGGCGCCTGGAGCTGGACGATCCGGCCAACCCCGAGGGCCTGCTCAGGGCCAGCCAGTTTTACCTGGGCGAGAGCTTCGAGCCCAAGCGCACCTTCCGCGCCGGTTACGGCCAGGGCAGCGTGGCCACCCGCAGGCTGGTGAGCGGCGGCGGGGGCAAGGTGACGGGCAGCAGCGGGGCCCTGGCCGCCTACTACCAGCTGGAGTTCGCCCGCCTGGACGACGCCGACGCCCAGGGCCTGGAGGAGATGCTGGCCGCGGTGCACGCGGGCGGCGAGGGCGGCCTGCGGCCCCTGTTCTTCACGCCCTTCACGGAAGATCCTAGCCGCACCCTCTACTGTCTGCCCGGCGCGAAGCTGGCCCGCCAGGAGGCCCCAGGCGGGCGCTGGAACCTTAGCCTGCGCCTGGAGGAGGTGGTCAAAAGCGATGTTTGAGATCAGCCAATCCTTCAACCAGGCCCGCCGCGACCGGGGGAAAAAGCCGGTGCTGTTGTTCAGCCTGGTCAACGCCTTCGGCCAGCGGGTCTACGCCGCCCGCCGCCCCCACCCAGGCGGACGGCCAGTTTTTGGCCGACGGCGCGTGCCTGGCCGGCCTTGGCAGCCTGAGACTGTTGGAGCGGGGGGCCCGGGTGCTCTCCCTGGGCCGCCTGCGCGAGACCCTCACCGCCAGCGGCGAGGTGCTGGCCAGTTTGCGCCAGGAGGAGGCGGACAGCCTGTCCGTGACCCTGGCCAACGACGGCGGGGCCTTGCCCTTCAGCCGCCTGGAGGCGCGGGAAAACATCCTGGGCGCGGTTGGTGAGCTGATGGTGGGCTGGCCGGGCATCCCCGGCCGGGACTATCTGCGCCGCTTCCGGGGGCGGGTGAGCGCCTATCGCCTGGAGGAGACCCAGCTCACTCTAACCTTGCAGGCCCTGTGATGCTCGACCTGAGCGCCACCCTGGAGCTTAGGCGGGCCGGGGACTACGCCTCGCCGCGCAAGCAGACCGCTCTGCTGCCGGTGGTCTACGGCGACATGAGCCTGGGGGGCGGCGGCGGCTTGTGGGAGGCGGTGTGCCTGGATAAGGACGCCTTTGTCTACGCCCTGGCCGGGCACGCCCTGCGCCCGGTGGCGGCGGGCAACGCGGTGGCCCTGTTTGACGGCGACGGCCAGATGATCGACCCCAGCGCCTACAGCCTGGACCTGGCCCACGACTTCGAGGGCCGGGGGGTGATCGCCACCGCCACCTTCGGCGAGGACGCCCAGGCCTTGGAGCCCATCACTGTGCGGGCCCAGGGCCGGACCGACGAGGAGGGCGGGCTCATCGCCAACCCGGTGGAGGTGGTGCGCGACCTGCTGCTGGGCCTGTCCGGAGCCGAGGGCGAGGACCTGGACCAGGCCGCCTTCAGCCGGGCGCGGGCCCGGGCCGAGTCCCTGGGCTTTGCCGCCGCCGGGGTGATCGCCAAACAGGCCAGCCTGGGCAACCTGGTCACCGCCGTGCTGGCCGACTTCCTGGGCTCCTGGTGGCTGGGCGGCAACGGCAGTCTCAGGATGTTTCTGGATTTGGGGGCGGGCTCGCTGAGCGAGAGCGACATCGCCGCCTGCCTGCGCCAGGGCGACCTTAGCGGGGTGAGCGTGCAGGCCACCCTGGCCGACATGGTCAACCGGGCCCCGGTGAGCTACGCCTACAACTTCGCCGCCAAGGAGTACCAAGGCTACTTCGACGGCCTGGAGACCCAGGACCTCAGGGCCCAGGGACTGCATGGGGTGGCCGCAACCACCCTGGAGCTGCCCTGGGTGCGCGCGGCCTCGGTGGCCCGCGCCGTTTCCCAGCGCCTGGTGGGGCTTTTGGGCCGCCCCCGCCGGGTGATCGCCTGCCAGGAGAACTCGCTCATAAACCTGCCGCTCGAAAAAGGCGACGCGGTGCTGTTTGGCCTGTCCTGGCTCCTGGACCCCCAGGGGCGGCCCCTCAAGAACCAGATCGTGCGGGTCTTGGGCCTGGAGCCGGACCTTGACGCCGGGACCGTGGGCTACACCCTATTGGACACGGGGCTATACAAAACCCTGGCCGCCTTGGCCGACGGGCGGGGCCGTGCCGACGGTTCCCTGGAGGCCGGGGGCGGCCGGGACCGCAACGACTACTAGGAGAGGATCATGTCTGACCTGAGAATCCAATACGACGAGGAGATGGTCGGCGCGGGCCACCCCACCAAGGAGGACACCCTCAACCGCCTGATGCTGGCCGAGCACGACAGCGCGGGCCTGCACCAGCGGGCCACCCTGCCGGCCCAGGAGGAAGACCCCGACACCGCGGCGGCCCAAGGGGCCCTGTACGTGAAGAACAGCGGCGGCCAGGCCGAGCTGTTCTTCCGGGGCGCGCAGAGCGGGGCGGTGACCCAGCTCACCAAGGAGGGGGCGGTGAGCGGCAGCCAGTCCGCGGCCCTTACCGGATGCCTGCCCGCCTGGTCCTCGGCCGAGGCCTTCACCCTGGCCAGCGGCGAGGTGGACATCCTGGGTAGCCTCTACCAGGTGTCGGCCGCCCTGACCAAGAGCGGCCAGAGCGGCTTCACCACCAGCGCCTGGCTCTACCTGAAGGCCACGGCCCCGGCCTCGGGCAGCGAGCTGGACGCGTCCTGCCTGAGCCTGGACCCCGCCACCCCCGGCTGGAGCGACGCCTACAAGGCCTGGTACATAGGCACCGCGCGGGTAATCGGGGTGCTGCGCTCCGACGCCTCGGGCGAACTGGCCCCCTTCTCCTGCGACGGCAGAACCTTCCAACTATCCTCCGGCTCCATCTTCCCGCTCTCCACCAGCTCGCCGGCCACCTCGGCCACCGCCCTGGGGGTGGGCCTGCCCGCCCTGGGCCGCTTGTGGTGGTACGGCCAGGCCTACCTTAGCCAGGCCAACGCCCAGACCTACTGGGTGTACATGGGCTCCGACGGCACCGAGGGCTCCACCGCCGGGGCCATCGCCAAACAGAACGCGCCGGGAGACTACGTCACCCCCTTTTCCATGATGACCGACGCCTCGGGCAACGTTTATTACCACGTCTACTGGTCCGGCACCGGCTCGTTGCAGATTCACTGCCGCGGTTTCGCCCTGCCCGCCGGCCTGGCCAGGTAAGGAGGTTCCCATGCAGTCCAAGATGATCGCCTACGACCCGCTCACCGGCGAGATCCGGGGCGTCTGCCTCACCCCGCCCCAGGTCCTGGCCTGGCAGGCCCAGGGCCTGACCGCCATCGACGGCCCCGAGGAGGCGGGCCTGGACACCCACCGGGTGGCTGAGGGCCAAGTGGTGGCCAAGGTGCAGGTGGAGCTCAGCCCCGACCAGAGCCAGATCGTGGCCGACGGCCAGGACCAGGCGGTGGTGGCGGTCACCGTCTCCGGCCAGGAGCCGCCCGGCTCCCTGGAGCTCACCCCGTGGGCAGCCAGAGCGAGAGCGTGGCCCTGGTGGGCGGGGTGGGCGCCCTCAGCCCCATCAGCGCCGTCACCCCCTGCACGGTGCTGGTGGCCGTGGCCGATTCCATCACCTACCGGTGCGAGCCGGTCAGCATAACGGCGGTGGAAGATGTCCAGCTCTAGCCCGAGCCTTACCGCCCAGGCCCTCCAGACCGCCAAGGCCCAGGCCGGGCTTTCGCTGAGCAAGGAAAAGGACCGCTGGGTGGTCAGCGACCCGGCCAGCCCCCAGGCGGTGTGCGCCGCCCTGGAGGAGGCCGACAACTGGCAGCAGGGCAAAAAGCTCCTGCAAGAAATTTTCACCCGTTTGCTTTCCTCCTGACCCACCGAACCGCCTTCCCTCTCCTTTCCCCCGCCGCCGGTCCGGCTAGCCACCGGGCCGGCGGCCCTTCCCCACTTGACCAAGGCGATTTGGGCGCACTACCATGGTTACCAACCCGCACGTGGAGGGGAACCCAATGAAAAGGCGTTTCAAACCGGGGATGCTGGCCGGGCTGCTGATTCTGGTCATCCTGATGGGGCAGAACTACATCTCCTCGTGGCTGTCTCCCACCCTGGCCGAGCAATACAACAACACCGCCCTGTACCGGCCCTGGAGCGTGCCGGTCATGTGGCTCATTTTCCTTTTTCCCTTTTTCCTGGGCCTGGCCCTGGCCTGGATCTGGGAAAAGGCGCAGCCCGCCTTGAAGGGCAACGGCTTCACCAAGGTCATCAAGTTCGCATTCGCCTATTGGGTCGTAGGCGTGATACCCACCATGATCATGATCTACAGCTGCTTCCCGGTGACCAAATGGGTGGTGATCATCTGGACCGTCAGCGGGTTTTTCTATGGCCTGGTGTCCGCCCTGGTGTTTGCCAGGATTCTCCCCCAGGACTGATACGCCGCCGTTGGCCCGTGGCCATCGGCCCTTCCGCCCGCGCCCTAGGCGTGATAGTTTTATAGATTGAAACCATGCAGGGGGTGGGGCGATGTCCTGGCGGGAAATTTACAAGCAGCGGCTAAAGGACCCGGCCCGCGCGGTCAAGGCGGTCAGGCGGGGGCAGCGGGTGTTCGTGGGGTCTTCCTGCGCCGAGCCCAGGGGCCTGGTGGCCGCGCTCATGGAACGGGCCGACGAGCTGCACGACGTGCAGATACTCCACTTCGTGACCCTGGACAAGGCCGAGTACACCGACCGCCGCTTCGACCGCCGCTTCAGGCACAACGCCTTTTTCATCGGCCACTCCACCCGCCAGGCGGTGGCCTCGGCGAGGGCCGACTACACCCCGGTGTTCATGCACCAGATCCCCAAGCTGTTCCGCTCGCGCCAGCTGGAGCTGGACGTGGCCCTGATCCAGGTGAGCCCGCCGGACGAGCACGGCTACGTCTCCCTGGGCATCGGGGTGGACGTGTCCCGGGCGGCGGCGGAGAGCGCCGACCTGGTCATCGCCCAGGTAAACCGCAAGATGCCCCGCACCATGGGCAACACCTTCCTCAGGGTAAGCGACATCGACGTATTCGTGGAGCTGGACGAGGAGCTCATGGAGTTCCCCTACCCGCCCCTGGAAGAGGTGGGCGAAAAGATCGCGGCCAACGTGGCCAAGCTCATCAAGGACGGCGACACCCTGCACGTCGGCTATGGCCACATCCCCTACGGGGTGCTGGGCCACCTGAAGAATAAGCGCAACCTGGGCCTGCACACCGAGGTGGTCTCCGACGCCATGATGGAGCTGATCGACAGCGGGGTGATAAACAACCAGGCCAAGAACCACCTGCCCGGCCGCTCGGTGTGCACCTTTTGCATCGGCACCAGGGCCATGTACGACTACGTGGACCTGAACCCCAACTTTTTGTTCCTGCCCAGCGACCAGGTCTACAACCCCCTGGAGATCGCCAAGAACGACAACATGGTCTCCGTCGGCAGCGCCCTGCAGGTGGACCTGTCGGGCCAGGTGTCCTCGGAATCGGCGGGCTATCACTTCTACTCGGGCATCGGCGGCAGGCTGGACTTCATTAGGGGCGCGGCCATGAGCCGGGGGGGCCGCTCGATCATCGTCTTGCCCAGCACCACCAAGGACGGAAAAACCAGCCGCATCGTGCACCACCTGGCCGAGGGGGCCGGCGTCATCGCCACCCGGGGCGACGTGGACTACGTGGTCACCGAGTACGGGGTGGCCTACCTGCACGGCCGCTCCATCCGCGAGCGGGCCCTGGCGCTGATCAACATCGCCCACCCCCGCCACCGGGCCCAGCTGCTACTCCAGGCCAAGGCCGACGCCTACATCTACCCGGACCAGGTGCTGCACATCTCCGAGGTGGAGCTGTACCCAGAGTGGGCCGAGGCCGAGGTGGCCCTCAAGGGCGGGGTGTCGGTGCACATCCGGCCGGTGAAGCCCACCGACGAGATATTGATGCAGGAGCTGTTCTACTCCCACAGCGACGAGACGATCTTCAACCGCTACTTCCGCCCGGTGCGGGCCCTGCCCCACACCATGGCCCAGGACCTGGTGAACCTGGACTACACCCAGCAGATGGCCCTGGTGGCCACCACCGGGCCCAGCGGCCAGGAAAAGATAGTGGGGGTGGGCCGCTACAGCCTGGGCGACCCCACCGGCCTGGCCGAGGTGGCCTACACCGTGCACGACCACTTCCAAGGCACCGGCCTGGGCACGGTGCTCCAGGAGCACCTGACCGCCTACGCCAAGAAGAAGGGGGTGCCCGGCTTCTGGGCGGTTTCCTTCGGCTCCAACAAGGCCATGCTCCAGGTCTTCGGCAAGCTGGGCCCCTACAGCCGCACAATCATCGAGCCCGGCGTGTGGCGGGTGGAGCACTGGTTCGATGGGGGCGAGGGGCAGGGGCGGGACTAAAGACAAATCACTATTGGTTGGAAAACCTCGCAGGACGGGTGGGCGGCGCCCAGGACGATGCGGTTTTCACGCCGCCGGCAGGTGGGCCTCGTCCAGCACCCGGCGCACCAGGACCGCCAGGTCCCTCATGCTCAACGGCTTTAATACGAAGTCCTTGGCCCCGAGTTCCCTGGCCTTGTCGGTGTCCACCCGCTCGCTGTGGCCGGTGCAGATGATCACCGGCAGGCGCGGGTTTATCTTCAACAGCTCCTTGGTCAGCTTGTCGCCGGTCATCTCGGGCATGGTGTAGTCGGTGAGCACCAGATCGTAGCCGCCGGGGTCGGCGCGGTAGGTCTCCAGGGCCTGAATGCTGGAGGTGACCGCGGTGACCCGATAACCCAAACGGCTCAAAAGCTGCCGCCCCAATTCAGCGATGGCCTCCTCGTCGTCCACGAACAATACGCTCTCATGGCCCCGGGGCAACACCGAATCCGGGGAGTGCTCCGGCGGAACCTCGGCGTCCAGCATCGGCAGGTACACCGCGAACAGCGAGCCCTGGCCGGAGCTGCTCTCGACGGTTATGAAGCCGCCGTGGGCTTGCACCAGGCCGTGCACCACCGACAGGCCCATGCCCGTGCCCTTGCCCACCTCCTTGGTGGTGAAGAAGGGGTCGAAGATGCGCGGCATATTTTCCAGGCTGATTCCCTGGCCCGAGTCCCGCACGCTAAGGCGCAGGTAGGACCCAGGCTCCATGTCCGGTGAGATGGCCTGGGCCTGGGTCCGGCTAAGATCCACTCTCACCAGAACCACCTGCATGACCCCTTCGTCGCCCATGGCCTGGGCCGCGTTGCCGCACAGGTTCATGAGAATCTGCTGCACCTGGGTAACGTCCCCCAGGATCACCTCTTCTTGGGCGAGGAGGTTCTCCTTGATTTCCACGCTGCGGGGGATGGAGGAGCGCAGCAGCTTCAGGCCGTCCTCAATCGCTTGGGCCATGCGTATGGGCTTGGGCTCGTACTCCTGGGCCCGGCTGAAGCTCATGATCTGGCGCACCAAGTCGGTGGCCCGCTGGCCCGCTTCCATGATCTGGCCCAGGTATTTCTGCACCGGATGCTCCGGCGGCAGGTCCTCGCGGCTGAGTTCGGCATTGCCTATCATCGAGGCCAGTATGTTGTTGAAGTCGTGGGCGATGCCCCCGGCCAGGGTGCCCATGGCCTCCATTTTCTGGGACTGGCGCAACTCCTGCTCCAGCACCTGTCTTTCCAACTCTTCCTGTTTCTTTTGGGTGATTTCCTCCCGGATCAACACCCCTCCACTCACCTTGCCGTCCTCGAAAAAGGGCATGCCGTGAATCTTCTGATAGCCCGCGTGGCCCGCCGCGAAGCGGGGAAAATACACCTCCTCCAAGTCGATGGTTTCCCCGTCCAGCACCCTTTTCACCTGCGGCCCTATGCCCGCCGCGACCGTGCCCGGAAATTCATAGATCAGCTTGTTCAGGAAGTAGTCCCGGCCCAGCTTACCCTTGGCGAAGACATCCAGGTGCCACTTGTTGACATAGGTCACCCTCCCCTCCTTATCGAACTGCATGATCGAGAAGGGGGCATCCTCGGCCAGGATCTTGAAGCGCTCCTGGGCCCGCTTACGCTCGGTTATGTCGGTGACGAAGGCGTATGTAGTATAGAGGCTCGCCCTGTTCGTCCGTGGCGCAGTCCACCAACAGCTCTATCGGCACCAGGGAGCCGTCCTTTTTTATGTACTGCTTTTCATAGCGCACCGGCTTCCCGGTTTGGCGCAGTTGTTCGAGTTGGGCCAATTCCTTATCCAGCCACCGGGGCGGAGTAAGGTCCTGGGCCCAGTCGATGTTTTCGATCTCCTTCCGGGTGTAGCCCACCAGATCGCAGAAGGCCTGGTTATAGCGCTCCAGGCTGCCGTCGCCGCCTCCCACCGCCCAGGGCTGGGACGAGCGCTCCATGAGGTCGGCCAGGAACTTGGCCTCCTGTTGGCTCTGGCGTAGCTGGTTTTCGGTGTGCTCTATGTTCTCGCCGATCTTCCTGGACACCCTGAGAGCCACCAAAACCGTAATCATCGAAAGGACGATGGCCGCCAAGGCCGAAAACAGGGCGGGGTTCAGGTCGGTGACGTAATGCCGCTGGGCCTCTATAACGCCGTGCAAAAGGATGAGAACCAGGGTCAGAGGCAAAAAGGTCCGCAAAATCTGGGCCCGTGGCGAGGAGCCCTCCATGGGGTACAGCAGGAAAAAGTCCCGGCCGTTCAGGGCCACCAGCCCGCAGCCCATAAAGACAAAAGCCGCCGAGGTGGTTGCCGCCATGGGAATGATGTCGCCGCCGTAGAGCAGGGGGGAGCCGAACAGGTAGCCGGCGGTGGCCGCCGCCCCTCCGCCAAGTACCAGGGCGGCCAAGGCGCCCACCGCTTGGGTGGCCGCCTTTCCCCGGTTGCCGTGCATGAACAGCAACTGGGTGGCTCCGGCCAGGGCGAACAGGATGGCGGCCATGGGGGACATGCGGTTAAGCTCGAACTTGCCCAAGCGGCCCGCGGAAGGGAAAAGGGTGTCCTCGGGGTGGAACTCCCAGCCGGTGAGCTGGGAGATCATCGCCAGCAGGTTTACCGCGATGCAAACCGCCAACAGCACCGACATTGCCCCGCGGGCCGCGCCCCGCCAGGGACGCAGGGCCAGGACCAGAAGGCTGAGCCCCATGATAATGAATTGTAAAGCGGTAAGCGAGGCCATGGGGATGTAGCCCTTACCCAGGCTTCCCCATAACGGGTCTTCCAAAATCCAGGCGCCATATCCGGCCAAGCCCAAGGCTGCGGCCAGCCCGCCGCCCCAGGCAGCCGTCCTCGCCCAGTCAGTTGGAAGAAATATTTGAGGGGGCGCGATCATCATTATTGTTCTTTAATACGTTATTTTAATCGCCATTTTACCTATAATTAACCAGGGATAACTACCGCGGATCAAACTATTCGTCCCTTGGGCGCCTTTGTGGCGTTTTCGCAATATTTTTGGGCGAGTAGCCGAATTGAGCGGCGCGGGGGCCTGCCATCTGATATTAAACAGCCCATTCGCAAGTAACTTAGGCACATAGGAGGACGGCCGGATTTTATGGATAAAATCCGCCGACATGAACATATGAGCAGCAACAAAAAGACGCGGGACGACCTGCGCAACCTGGCCATCGTGGCCCACGTGGATCACGGCAAGACCACCCTGGTGGACGCCATGCTCTGGCAGAGCGGGGTTTTCCGCGACAACGAGCAGGTGGCCGAGCGGGTCATGGACTCCATGGACCTGGAGCGGGAAAAGGGCATCACCATCATGGCCAAGAACACGGTGGTGACCTACCAGGGGGTGAAGCTCAACATCGTGGACACCCCCGGCCACGCCGACTTCGGCGGCGAGGTGGAGCGCACCCTGAACATGGTGGATGGGGTGATGCTCCTGGTGGACGCCTCGGAGGGGCCCCTGCCCCAGACCCGCTTCGTGCTCTCCAAGTCCCTGGAAAAGGGCCTGCCGCTCATCGCGGTGATCAACAAGATCGACCGCCCGGACCGGCGCATCGCCGAGGTGGAGAACGAGCTGTACGATCTGCTCATCGACCTGGGGGCCGACGACGAGCAGCTGGAGTTCCCCATCCTCTACACCAACGCCAAGGCGGGCATCGCCCTGAGCAGCCCCGACGGCGAGGGCGAAAACCTCAAGCTGCTCTTCGAGGCCATCCTGGAGCACATCCCCGCCCCCACCTACAAAGAAGACGCCCCGCTCCAGTTCCTGGTGACCAACCTGGACTACTCGGACTACGTGGGGCGCATCGCGGTGGGCAAGGTGGTCAGCGGCACCCTCACCGCCGGGGAGCAGATCACCCTGCTCAAAAAGGGCGAAAACGCCGGGAACTTCAGCCTGACCCAAGTCTACACCTACCAGGGCCTGCAACGCCTGCCGGTGGATGAGGTGAAGGCCGGAGACATCGCGGCGGTGGCCGGAGTGGAGGACGCCTTCATCGGCGACACCCTGGCCGACCCCGAAGACCCCCGGCCCCTGCCCGCCATCAGCGTGGAGGAGCCCACCATGTCCATGGACTTCTCGCTGAACACCTCGCCCCTGGCCGGGCGCGAGGGCAAGCAGGTGACCACCCGCCAGATCAAGGCCCGCCTGGAAAAGGAGACCCTTTACAACGTCTCCATCCGGGTGGAGTCCAAGACCACCACCGACGCCTTCAAGGTGAGCGCCCGCGGCGAGCTGCAACTGGCGGTCTTGGTGGAGACCATGCGCCGGGAAGGCTTCGAGATGTCCTTGTCCAAGCCCCAGATCATCACCAAGGAGATCGACGGGGTGCTGACCGAGCCCCTGGAGCTGGCTGTGGTGGACGTGCCCGACGAGTACGTGGGCGTGGTCACCGAGAAGCTCTCGGCCCGGCGCGGCAAGATGAGCAAGATGCTCAACAACGGCAAGGGCCGGGTGCGCCTGGAGTTCGAGATACCCACCCGGGGTCTCATCGGCTACCGCTCCCAGTTCCTCACCGACACCCGGGGCACCGGCATCCTCACCACCCTGGTGATCGGCCACGTGCGCTTCGCCGGGGAGATTCCCGGCCGCACCAACGGCTCGCTGGTCAGTGACCGCATGGGCAAGGCGGTGGCCTACGCCATCTTCCACCTTCAGCCCCGAGGCTCCATCTTCGTGGAGCCGGGAGACCCCTCCTACCCCGGACTGATCGTGGGCCAGAACTCGCGGCCGGTGGACATCGCGGTGAACATCACCAAGGAAAAGAAGCTCACCAACATCCGGGCCTCGGCCAGCGACGAGGCCCTGCGCCTCATCCCACCCCGGCGCTTCACCCTGGAGCAGGCCATGGACTACATCAACGACGACGAGTTGGTGGAGGTGACCCCCAAGTCCATCCGCCTGCGCAAAAAGGGCGAGCTGAAGCTGAGCGGCGCGCGCAAAAATTTGTAAGCCGGCTTCGCCGACAAGTTAAAGAAAACTCGGGCTCCCGGTGGTTAAGGCCACGGGAGCCCGAGTTTTTCATGCAGGACCACACGCCTTGACAGCGCCGAGGGGTTATCGACTAATTTATAATATATTTAAGCAGTAAGCCACATCCATATCACGGGAAGGGATGGCATGGACAAAAAACGGAAAATCGGGTCCGCTGGCTTGGCCGGGTTTTTATGCCTGTTACTGATCCTTTTCGCCGCCAGCGCCCCTTTTGCCCAAAAAAAGCCGCCAATTAAAGTTGTCAATGTAAAGCCCAGGACACCGGGCGTCTATCGGGTTGCCGGCAATTTGAAGGTGCCGCCCGGCAGCTTCAAACAGTTCGCCTTTAAATTCGTTGGAAGCGGCAACCAGGATTTAATCATTCGCTATATCTTCTCCGACCTAGTTCCCCAAAAGCATAAAAAATGGAGTAGCACAGTCGCCTTATACTTCCCGAGCCTACCCAAGATTTACGCATACTCCCTTTACCCCACCAAAAAATTAATCTACGGGGCGGATTTCAGAAGTTCCAGTAAAACCAAATACAATGCCGGTAAGTATGTGACTTTGACGGTGAAGCTGATCCGCAACCAAAAACTGGTCAAGTTAAGCCTGAACGGCAAACTGATACGGCAATTCAACTATCGCGGAACCCTGAGGGGCCAGGATTGCGTGGTGCGCGTCATCGGCGCGAACTGCCGACTGGCCTGCCAGGCGATGACCACGGCCGCCGGTTCGGTTTTCACCAAGCTTTGGCGTCAGTATTAGCCTTCATGCAAGACTCGGGCTCCCGGTGGTTAAGGCCACGGGAGCCCGAGCCTTTTACAAGACATCACCCTTGCCAACGAGGCGGTTGGGACATAGGTTGTAAGCAAACACATCCTTTGGAGAGGGGGCTCTCATGAAAAAAATCGTCATGCTCCTGCTGCTGGGCGGCGCCCTGCTCGCTGCCGGGAGCGCCCAGGCCTACACCGTGTACAACGAATCGGATAACACCGCCTGCATCGCCCCGGGGTTCAACTTAGGCGACTGCCATGTGAAGGTGCCCAAGCACAGCACCCACACTAGCAAGCAAGATGTCGGTTTGGACGGAGTTGCCGTGGGTTGGAAAGACAGATACGGCAATTGCCACTGGAGCCATAAGTTCAACATTCCCAAGGGGGGATACATAAAAATCTACAACTATGAGGTCAAAGTCTACAACCACAATGACATGCGCCAAAGGAGCTTGCTCATAGACACATATAATTGCTATTGAGCCCGACTGTTTTGAGCGCCCAGCCGCGCATCCAGCACAAGAAGGAAAAAAGCATGAAAAAAATGCTGCTTGCCTTGCTTGCCATTTCCCTGCTGCTGACCGCCGCACCGGCCCAGGCCTACACCGTCTATAACCACGTTGACTCACAGATATGCATCATCGACGCGGGGTACCCGCAGTTCTGCGCCATACCCGTGGCCGCCGGGGGCACCTATTACAGCCAGAAGGGCGACGTCTGGCAAGACGTCTGGGTGGGCTGGGACGGCAAGCCGGGCACCTGCTACCTTAGCGAGAGGATTTTCGCCATACCCCAACTGGGCTCGGCCAAGGTCTACCAGGACAAGGTGGAAACCTTCGCCCAGGACGGCACGCTCACCGAGACCGTGGGCATCAAGCCCCGCGTCTGCGCCAGCCGCATGGGCAAATAGCGCCCGCCGCCGCTCGCCTGCGCAAAAAACCGGGCTCCCGAGGAATCTCCTCGGGAGCCCGCGCCGTTTTAAGAATCTGTCGGTTTTTGCCGCGCTCCACCCAATCTACGCTATCCACACTAGATGGCATGAAAGTGGTCCCCGTGCACTATCCCCGGCGGCACAGCCAGGCAGCGGCAGGCAAGGCGCCGACAAGTGACAAACGGAGCTGTAGCTTGGCCTACAGCGAGTTTGGAGCGACGTCGGCAACGCCGCATCCAGCTGTCTGGCGCAGCCGCCCTGAAGAAGCCGCCCTAGTCGAAGGCCTCGCCAACCTTCCACTCCTTCCAAACATTGCCCACCAGACCTTCGCCGGGGGTCAGCACCTTTTTGCCGGGCCGCCAGCCGCTGGGGGTGGCCTGGGTGCCCTTGCTCTCGCGCACCAGCTGGAAGGCGGCGATCTGGCGCAGGCTCTCGGCCACGTTGCGCCCCACTGGCGGGGTCAGCACCTCGTAGCCCTGGATGACCCCGTCGGGGTCGATGATGAAGCGTCCCCGCACGTCCACCCCGCCGTCGGCGTCGTAGACCCCGAAGACCTGGCCCACCGTGCCGCCGCCGTCGGAGAGCATGGGGAAGGGGACGGTGCCGCTGGTGACCATCTTGGACAGCTCGTGGTCCACCCACATCTTGTGCACGAACATGGAGTCGACGCTCATGGAGAGCACCTCCACGCCCAGCTTGGCAAACTCGGGGTATTTCTCGGCGACCGCCGAGATCTCGGTGGCTCAGACGAAGGTGAAGTCACCGGGGTAGAAGCACAGCACCACCCACTTGCCCAGGTACTCGGACAGCTGCACCGAGGCGAACTTGCCCTGGTAATAGCAAGGGGCCGTGAAATCGGGAGCCTTTTTGCCGACCTGGACCATGGGTTTCACCTCCTGTTTGGCTGGGGCCGTCTTTTCCCCGCTGTCGGCGGGGGGCGCTTCGCCCACCACCCCGCCGGTGGGCCGGGCGCACCCGACCTTTTGTTCTTTGGGCATTTGGACCTCCTTTGGGAAGACCCTGAGTCATTGTTGATTTCAATCGAGGCATAATTAGTCTATCGTCAATAACGATTCACGGTCAAACACCCTGGCACCGGTAGGCCTTTCTCCCCCCTGGCCCCCGGGGGCCGCCTCTGATACCCTGGTGCGGAAACCCTACCAAGGAGCCCCCCCATGGCCCGCGCCCTGTTGGTCATAGACGTGCAGATGGAGTATTTCAGCGGCGCCCTGCCGGTGACCCACCCCGCCGGGAGCCTGGAAAATATCCTGGCGGCCATGGACGCGGCGGTGGAGCGCGGGGTGCCGGTGGCAGTGATCCAGCACCAGGCCGCCGCCCCGGACTCGCCGGTCTTCACCCCCGGCGGCCCCGGCGTGGAGCTGCATCCCCAGGTAGCGGTGCTCCCCAGAAACGTATTGATAACCAAGCACTTGCCCGGATCATTCACCGGAACCGCCCTGGGCGGCTGGCTGCTGGAGCAGGAGGCGGACACTGTGGTCATCTGCGGCTACATGACCCAGATGTGCTGCGACACCACCAGCCGCCAGGCCTTTCACCGGGGCCTCAAGGTAGAGTTTCTGTCCGACGCCACCGGCACCCTGAGCCTGGCCAACAGCGCGGGCCGGGTCACCGCCGAGGAGCTGCACCGGGCCATCCTGGTGACCCAGGCGGCCCGCTTCGCCACGGTGCTCACCACCAAAGAATGGATAGAATCCCTGACCGCCTGAGGCGCTCCGGGGTCGGGAGAACAGACAACTTGCTTTACATCCTGGTTACAATCGCCGTCCTGGCCGGACTGGCCGCCGGGCTGGGCTGGTGGGGCGCCATGCGCTTCGCCCGCCAGGGCCGCGAGGCCCAGGCCACCCTGGAGCGGGTGGCCGAGGCCCACAGTTGGCAAGCCGGCGACCTGGAGCCCCTGCCCCCGCCGGTGGCCCGCTATCTGGGCCAGGCCCTGCCCGTGGCCGGCGGCCCCCTGCGCATGACCCGGGCCAAGATGAGCGGGCAGATCCGCCTGCAACCCGAAGGCCCCTGGCAGAACTGGTCGGGACGCCAGATATGGTGCCTGCATCCCCCGGCCTTCGTGTGGTCGGCCCGCATGGCCGCCAAGCCCCTCATGCCGGTGTACGTGCGCGACGGGCTCATCAAGGGCCAGGGCGGCATGCTGGTTCGGCTGTGGGGCTGGATTACCTTGGTGCGGGCCACCGCCTCGCCCGAGCTGGACCTGGGCTCGGTGCAGCGCTGGCTGGCCGAGGCCCCCATGTTCCCCCCGGCCCTGTTGCCCGGCCCGGAGCTGGCCTGGCGCGGCGAGGGGGAAAGCGCGGCCACGGCGACCCTCAGCGTGGGCGGGCGCGAGGTGGAGGCGCTCTTCAGCTTCGACGGTGAGGGCCTGCCCGCCACCTGCCAAATCGAGCAGCGCCCCCGCCAGCAGCCGGACGGCTCCTTCGTCCCCACCCCCTGGCTGGCCCGCTACGGCCAGTGGAGGACCCAGGGAGGGATGCTGCTGCCCACCACCTGCGAGGCGGCCTGGCTTTTGGATCAGGGCGAGTTCTGCTACGTGCGCCTGCACATCGACCAGGCCGATTTCTTCTAGGGAGCCGCCGTCACCTTCCCCGGCGCGGCCCCGGCCGCCGGAAAACCTGGCGCACCGCGGCCTGGTTGTAGTAAATTTGTGCCGCGGTTTTTAAGTCAAAGGAGGTCCCGTGTCGCGTCGTTGGCTGTACATACCCCTCATCATGCTCGCCCTGCTGCTGGCCGCTTGCCCGGCCATGGCCCAATCCGACTCCGGGATAATCTCCGGCAAGGTGCTGGACCGCTACGGCGCGCCCTTGAAAAAGGCCTCGGTGCGGGCCTCCAATCTGGACGACGGGCTGGTGGTGGAGTCGCTCACCGACGAAAAGGGATTCTTCCGCATGGACAAGATGAGCGCGGGCACCTACGAGGTGCAGGTCAGCCTGGGGCCGCACGGCATTAACAAGAAAAAGGTGAAGCTGCCGGGGGGCCAGTCGGTCAAGGTGGACTTCGTTTTCGACGTGCGCGAACCCCGCGCCGTGGACCCCAACTATCGGGCCTCACCGCCTTCCCTGATCTAAAATCAGCCATCCAAAACGAGACCGCCGGAGGGGACTCCCCTCCGGCGGTCTTTTGTACCTAAGCCAACGAGGCCGGCTACCGGCACAGCCAGGGAGTGCCAGGCAAGGCGTTCGGCAAGCGAAATCCGGAGGTGTGGCAAAAGCCACATCGAGGCTTGAGCGCCGCCGACAACGCAGCATGGCGCTTCCTGGCGCAGCCGCCTACCATACGCCGAGGTCTAAGCACCGCCCGCAACGCCGCATAGCGCCGTCTGGCACAACCACCCGGCACAGCCAGGGGGACGTGGGCAAGGCGTCCGGCTAGCGAGGGCCGGAGGCGTAGTATCAGCTACGTCGAGGCCCGAGCGAAGCCGGCAACACAGCCCACGGCCGTCTGGCGCAGCCGGACAAGTTATTTGCTCGTGTCTACCAGCGGCCGTATCTTCGTCACCTCGAACACCACCCCGGCCTTGATGCCGGCGGCGGCCTTCTCGCCCGCCCCGGCGGCCATGGCCTTTTTCACCTTGGCCAGCACCTTGCCCTCGCGGTCGATCTGCTTGCACTCCAGGTACAGCCGCCAGCCGGGGGTGGTGAAGCCCACCGGAGCCTCCTTCACGATGAAGAACACCGCGTAGGGGTTGACCTCCAGGTTGGCCAGGGAGCGGTTGTTCATCATGCCCATGATGAGCTGGCCTTCCACGTTCAAGCGGGGGCTGCCGAAATAAGCCGCGTTGGGTTTGCCGTCGGCGTCGGCCGTGGCCAGCACGCCCACTCGGCCGGGCTGGTTTATGGTGTTTACGAATTCCTCGTCAAAGTTAGCCATGGCTGTTCTCCGTAAGGGGTTCTTGCCGCGGCAATGCAACGCCGCGTCAGTCTATATTGTGCCACGAAGGGCACTTAGTCTGTAGCCACGGCTACACGATCGGCTTTCTCTCTGCTATGCTGGTTGAATGCCGCCTCGAACCAACATAGATTTGTCGCCCCTGCTGGTGGTGCTGGTGCGTCCCCGCTTCCCGGAAAACATCGGGGCCGCCGCCCGGGTGGTGGCCAACATGGGCCTGGGCGGGCTAAGGGTGGTGGAGCCGGAGCGGGCCTGGGAAGAGCCCATGAACCGCCTGGCCAGCACCTGCGGCCGCCAGATTCTCAAGACCATGGAGCAGTACGACAACCTGGAAGAGGCCCTGGCCGACACCGTGGGCGCGGCGGCCACCACCGCCCGCACCGGGTACAAGCGCGGCGAGCTGCTTTCCCCCCGCCGGGCCGCGCCGGAGCTGTTGACCTGGGCGCGGGGGGGCCGGGTGGCCATGGTGTTCGGCCCCGAGGACCGGGGGCTCACCACCGCCCAACTGGACCGCTGCCAGCTCAGCGTGTGCATACCCACCGACCAGGCCTCCAGCCTCAACCTGGCCCAGGCGGTGATGGTGATGGCCTACGAGATGCGCGTGGCCGCCCTGGAGCGGGAGACCACCCCGGCGGCCGGGCCCACTCCGGCCAGCCACGGCGAGATGATGGGCCTGCACCGCCACTTCCTGGACGGCCTGGTGGCCATCGGCACCATCAAGCCCGAAAACCCCGAGCACTTCTACCGGCCCATCAAGAACGTGATCGAGCGGGGCCGACCCAGCTCCCGGGAGGTCCGGGCCATGCGGGGCATCGCCCGCCAAATGCTCTGGCTGGCCGGGCAGGTCCCGGAAAAACCCGAGAAAAAAAAGTAGGCCGTCCGCCTAGGGGCGCTGGTGCACCTCCACCGTGAGGTGGGAGATCTGGTCAAAGGCGGCCAGCTTGTCGCGGTAGGCCGCGTTGGGCTGGGGATCGTGGCTGACGATGGAGACGATGGCCCCCAGATGGCCGGGGCCCAGGCGCCACAGGTGCAGGTCGCTCACCTTGTCGCCGCCTTGCTCCAGGGTCCGGCGTATGCTCTGCTCCAGCTCGGGCGAGAGGTTCATGTCCAACAGCATCCGGCCCGTATCGCGCAAGAGACCCCAGGACCAGCGGGCGATGACCACCGCGCCCACGATGCCCATCACCGGGTCCAGCCACACCCATCCCCAGAACTTGCCCGCGCTCAGGGCCACGATGGCCAGCACCGAGGTGAGGGCGTCGGCCACCACGTGCATGTAGGCGCTCTTCAGGTTGTGGTCGGTGTCGTGGGAATGGCCGTGCTCTTGCTCGTCGTGGTCGTGGCTGTGCCCATGGCCGTGATCGTGGTGCTCCTCCTTTAGCATCAGGGCGCTGACCAGGTTCACCACCAGGCCGATCACCGCCACCCAGATGGCCTGGTTGAAGGCGATGGTCACCGGGCTGACCAGGCGCAGCACCGACTCGTAGGCCATGAACACCGCGATGAAGCCCAGCAGCAGGGCGCTGGCGAAACCGGCCAGCTCGCCCACCTTGCCGGTGCCGAAGCAGAAGCGGGGGTCGGCGGCGTGACGCCGGGCCAGCCAGTAACCCAGGGCGGTGATGGACAGGGCGGCGGCGTGGCTGGCCATGTGCCAGCCGTCGGCCAAAAGGGCCATGGAGCCGAATATGACCCCGGCGGTCACCTCGATGACCATCATCACCGCGGTGAGGGCGATCACCAGATGGGTGCGGCGCTCGTGGCGAGCTTGGGACGCGCCCAGGAAATCGTGCCCATGGGTATAGGGCTTGAGTTCTTCCTGATTCACTTCTAAGCCGTCCTCTATTTGCTGAACTTGTTGAAGATGTCCACCACCTGGCCGATGACGTCGCCCTCGTGGTCGTGGGTCTTGATGGCCGTGGCCACGCAGCCCTTGAGGTGGTCTTCCAGGATCACCGCGCCCAACGAGCGCAGGGCCCCGGAGGCGGCGGCCACCTGCTTGAGCACCTGCATGCAGTCGCGGTCCTGCTCCACCATCTTCTTCAGCCCGCGCACCTGGCCCTCGATCCGGTTGATCCGGGCGACCAGCTTGGCGTGGTCATCGCCGCAAAGCGCCATTTCCGCCTCCCCTGAATATACTTATAGTATGTATGTGTATATCTGCGGTGGCGGGGCTTGTCAAGCGGCGGCGGCGGCCTGCCCCACCTGCTGGAAGAGGGACGAGTTGGCCTGCGACTTTTGCTGGGGTAAAAAGGAATTGTTGGGTTTCGCTTCGCTCTACCCAACCTACACCAATCCTTGAAAGCCCCCCTTGCCCAGCCCCTCTCCCCTGGCCCACAATCTAATCAGGGACCAGGGGCGCGGGAAAATCCCCCTTGCCCCCGAAAAACCGTTTCGTAAGCCTGGCCGGGGGGTTGACATACCCCCGACGATGCTTACCTTATGGTAGGTTTTCGAATAATCCCTTTAAATAAGAGGTTGTATATAAATGCGATTCGATAAATTCACTTTGAAGAGCCAGGAGATCCTCCAGGGGGCCATGTCCCTGGCCGACAAGCGGGGCAACCCCCAGATAGAGCCGGTTCACCTGTTGGCCGTGCTCCTGGAGGTGAGCGAGGAGATCGCCCGGCCGGTGCTGGGCAAGGTGGGGGCCAACGTAAACGCCCTGTTGGCCGAGACCAACCAGGCGCTGGAAAAGCTGCCCCAGGCCAGCGGGGCCACCGCCCAGGCGCACCTGTCTTCCGAGGCCACCCAGGTGCTCAACCAGGCCCAGGACACCGCCGAGAAGATGCACGACGAGTACGTCTCGGTGGAGCACATCCTGGTGGCGCTGACCGACTCGGACACCCCGGCGGGCAGGATACTCAAGGGCCAGGGCGTGACCACCGAGGGCATCCTGAGCGTGCTCAAGGATATCCGCGGCTCCCAGACCGTGACCGACCAGAACCCCGAGGACAAGTACGAGGCGCTCAAGCGCTTCGCCCGGGACCTCACCGAGCTGGCCGCCAAGGGCAAGCTGGACCCGGTGATCGGGCGCGACGAGGAGATCCGCCGGGTCATCCAGATTCTTTCCCGCCGCACCAAGAACAACCCGGTGTTGATCGGCGAGCCCGGCGTGGGCAAGACCGCCATCGTGGAGGGCCTGGCCTCGCGCATCGTGGCCGGGGACGTGCCCGAGGGGCTCAAGGACAAGAAGATCGTCAGCCTGGACATGGGATCGCTCATCGCCGGGGCCAAGTATCGCGGCGAGTTCGAGGACCGGCTCAAGGCGGTGCTCAAAGCCGTGGAAGAGGCCGCCGGGACCATCATCCTGTTCATCGACGAGATGCACACCCTGGTGGGCGCGGGCAAGGCCGAGGGGGCCATGGACGCGGGCAACATGCTAAAGCCCGCCCTGGCGCGCGGCGAGCTACGCTGCGTGGGCGCCACCACCATCAAGGAATACCGCCAGAACATCGAGAAGGACGCCGCCCTGGAGCGGCGCTTCGCCCCGGTGCAGGTGGGCGAGCCCAGCGTGGAGGACACCATCGCCATCCTGCGCGGGCTCAAGGAAAAGTACGAGGTGCACCACGGGGTGCGCATCAAGGACAGCGCCCTGGTGGCCGCCGCCACCCTGAGCGACCGCTACATCACCGACCGCTTCCTGCCCGACAAGGCCATCGACCTCATCGACGAGGCAGGCAGCAAGCTCAGGATCGACATCGACTCCCTGCCCGAGGAGCTGGACGTGCTGGAACGGCGCATCACCCAGCTCACCGTGGAGGTGGAGGCGCTCAAGAAGGAGACCGACGACGGCTCCAAGCGCCGCCTGGAAAACGTGCGCAAGGAATTGGCCGACCTCAAGGAGCAGCGCGACACCCTGCGCGCCCAGTGGCAGGAGGACAAGGACATCATCGAGGGGGTGCGCCAGGCCAAGGAAAAGATAGAGCAGCTGAACGCCGAGATGGCCCGGGCCGAGCGGGGCGGCGACTACAACCGGGTGGCCGAGATTCGCTACGGCCTGCTTCCCCAGCAGGAAAAAGAGATGGCCGAGGCCCAGCAGCGCCTGGAGGACAAGGGCGCCATGGTCAAGGAGGAGGTGGACAGCGAGGACGTGGCCGAGGTGGTCAGCCGCTGGACCAACATCCCGGTGGCCAAGCTGGTGGAGGGTGAGCGCGAGAAGCTTCTGCAAATGGAGGAGCGCATCGCCCAGCGCATCATCGGCCAGACCGAGGCGGGGATCGCCGTGGCCAACGCGGTGCGCCGCTCCCGCTCGGGCCTGCAAGACCCCAACCGGCCCATCGGCAGCTTCATCTTCATGGGCCCCACCGGAGTGGGCAAGACCGAGCTGGCCCGGGCCCTGGCCGAGTTCCTGTTTGACGACGAGCAGGCCATGGTGCGCCTGGACATGAGCGAGTTCATGGAAAAGCACGCGGTGAGCCGCCTCATCGGCGCGCCTCCGGGCTACGTGGGATATGAGGAGGGCGGCTACCTCACCGAGGCGGTGCGCCGCAAGCCCTACAGCGTGGTGCTGTTCGACGAGATCGAGAAGGCCCACCCCGACGTGTTCAACGCCCTGTTGCAGATATTGGACGACGGGCGGCTGACCGACGGCCAGGGCCGCACCGTGGACTTCACCAACGCCCTGATCATCATGACCAGCAACATCGGCTCCAACTACATCCAGGACCTGAGCGGCGAGGGCCAGCGCGACCAAATGGAAGAGGCGGTGATGACCGCCCTGCGCTCCCACTTCAAGCCCGAGTTCCTCAACCGGGTGGACAACGTGGTGATCTTCCACGCGCTCACCCTGGAGCAGATCAAGAGCATCGTGGGCATCCAGATGAAGCGCATCAACAAGCTGTTGACCCAGCGGGGCATCGCCCTGGAGATCAGCGACGCGGCCCAGGGCCACCTAGCCCAGGTGGGCTTCGACCCGGTCTACGGCGCGCGGCCGCTGAAGCGGGCCTTGCAGACCCAGGTCATGGACCCGCTGGCCGTCAAGCTCCTGGACGGCTCCTTCGGCGACGGCGACACCATCGTGGCCGACGTGGAAAACGACAAGGTGGTGTTCAGCAAGAAGTAGGCGTTAGGAAGAAAGCACTAAGCTAGATGAAAAGCCGCCCGGTCTCATGTGAGGCCGGGCGGCTTAGTTTAGATAGTTGACCAGACGAAGGCCCGTATCGTAATTTAGATTTATCACTCGGTGAAATTAATGGGGGGAAGAATGAGCCTACCAATAATGTTCCTTGGACTGGCTGATTACGTTAAAGAGGCCGAGCATCCTTTTCCCGTTGGCCCTCTTGATATTTTTCGTTTATCACGTCACAAAGTACACCTAATGTATCCAGCAATTATAGGCAGCAATGAGTGGATATTTTTGTTAGGAAGGGAAATTATTAACTCAGAAAATTTCAAGTCAATAGAATTGCACATAACCAGCCCACAAGGAAAATTAGTTGGTAAAGTTACAGAATTTTACCCCTATGAAATTAGTCTTGACAAAAAAGGGATACGCACCCACAACACGCCACAAATCACTATTGTTGATAATGAGTTCTCATATATGATTCACTTCAAATTCGAGTCAGCCATAGCGGAGGAACCTGGAGAATATTCTATTTTACTAAAACTTAACAACAAGTTTATTAATATTGGCAAAGCAACTTTCCACTACCAACCATCTCCACCATTCACTCCCGACCAAATAGTAGCAATTCAATCTGACCCTAATTCAGCAAAAGCAGTGGGGATTGCTCTTGGGTGTAAGTATTGTACATCTAAACTAAAGGTATATTCGGCACTGCAGCGGCAGCCATACATGGAGAAGGACGGCCACATATGGCAATATGATCTCGGAGATCGGTTTGAATGTGAGTGCGGCAAGACGTCCTATTCCCTTAAATATATCAAAGGAGGACTTCACGGCTTATTGCTGAAAGATTTTTCGCAATATGCCGATGGATTTGATTACGTTCGCAGATACGCTCATGAAGAAATGATGTCCACAATCAATAAATTTAATTCTTTATTAGAAAGCGAACCTGATGAAAAACCATTTCAAGAATTTATTGAAAATAATCCAATAATGTTGGCACAGTTTGGGGCAAAGCGTATTTTTAAAAAGCCTAATATTCTTGGCAAATTTGAATGTGACTTTGCAATACTAAACAGTCAAAACCAACTATTACTTATTGAGATTGAACGGCCATCAATGAGACTTTTTAAAAAGGATCTCCATCCAACTGCAAATTTATTGCACGCTTATGGACAAGTTAACGACTGGCTGCAAGAAGTTGCTAAACATTTTTATGCCGTTTTAGACGGGTTAAAGCTTAAGCAGGACGAAGTCTTCGCGATCAAAGGCGTCGTTATAGCAGGAAAAAAGTCCTCAGACATGAATCGGGCCTTGCAGAGGCACTTGTCTAATCCTCCTTACCCGAGCATCGCCTTTTTTACCCTAGACGATCTGTCTAACAGTTTGTTTACGATATCTCGAGGTCTTGCTTGAGTAGGATTAGGAAGTTATCGATTTGCTCAATCCGCTCTAAACCCAGCCTACACGATCCAGAAAGTCCCCCCCATCCAGCAATAGCCGTCATCGCGAGGAGCATCTCGGATAGAGATGCGACGTGGTGATCTTCGCCTTCCCCCAGGCGGGGCGGCCCGGCTTACTACCACCTACCTCCCTCTTGCGCCCGCCTCATCACCGGGCTTATGATTCCTCAGATGGTCCGCGATGCTTCAACCCATAGCCGGAGCCGCACTCCGGAGGTGGTGGTTTATGAAATATTTGCCGGCCGTTTTGCTGTTGAGCGCCATGCTGCTGCTGACCGCAGCCTCGGCCCACGCCTTTGCCGTGTACAATAGCGTGGACGCCACGGTGGATGTAACCAAAGATTGGCGCATGGGCATCCCCTTGTTCAAGGTGGGCCCCAACGGGACCTACAACGGGGAGCACGGCGCGGGCCTGGACAGCGTGTACGTATGGTGGGTCGCCGCCAAATTGACCTGCTACAGTAGCGAAAACTTCAGCATCCCCAAGGGGGGCTTCGCCCGCATCTACAAGAGCGAGGTGAAGATATACGACCACCAAAACAAGCACCTGCGCTCGGCGGGGGTGGGCAACGCGCCCTGCGACTGATCGCCCCCAAGGCTTGCCTTGGGCGGCGCTTTGTGCTTCATTAGGAACTGTGCCCTATGTACCCGTGGCTTCGGCGCCCGCGGTCCAGCGCAACCAGAGCCTGCCATCACAATCGGGAGATAACCAAATGAAGCGTTTGTTGATTGCCGCCATGATCTTGTGCCTGTCCAGCGTGTTCATCGCCGGATGCTACACCACCGGTAAAGTCGCCGGCGACACGGTGCAAGGCGTCCAGGACGGAGCCAAGGATCTGAAAAAGGGCTACGAGGACGGCAAGAAAGACTAAGGCCGCTCTGCTGCGGCCCGGGACCAGCCTCCCGGGCCGCCCGCCCAAGCCGTAAAGACTCCGCCCGTGGTTGCCGGGGCCGCCGTTCCTGTCTTGTGAATCACCAATATTCGCCTAGCAAGTTGCCGCGCATCCGTGGCCGTGGCCCGCATCGATGTGGGCCGGACGCCATAAAAGTTTGACCGCACAATCTAATAACCTTTACTATATTATGCATATAAGGTATACAGGTTCGGTTTTTTGCCAACATCAAAATTAGAGAGGCGCCGATGAAACACTTTGGGATTATTTTCCTGGCCTTGGCGTTTTGCCTGGCTCTGGCGCCCCTGGGGGCTCTGGCGGCCAACCAGCTTCCCAGTTGCGCGGACCTGGAGGAAATGGCCAACACCCTGGACCAAGCTGCCGACGCCCTGGCCAAGGTGGGCAACATCGAACGGGGCAGCGAATTGGACAAAAGCCTGGGCCAACTGATCAACGCCCTGGCCGACGTGGCCAACACCGAGCGGAACCAGGAGATGGCCAACGCGGTGAATCTCATGGGCGACTCCTGGAAAAAGGACGACTGGGAGCCCATGAAAGAAGGCCTGGACAATGTGATCGCCGTCTTGGACAAGCTGATAAAGCGCGACTGCCCTTAATCCCCAGCGAGGCGGCGGGGCGCGCCCCGCCGCCGATCAAAGATCAAAACGCCCTGCGTCCTTCTCTGGCCTTGGCCAAGGCCCAATGCTATGCTGAGACATCAACCAATATCCACAGGCCACCCTCAGCAGGAGCCGAGCATGGGCATCGTCGTTGACCGTGAAAAATGCAACAAAGACAAGCTTTGCGCCCTTGATTGCCCCATAGGCATCATCACCATGGACGGCCCGGACGGCTTTCCCGCCCCGGCGGAAGGCTTTGATCAGCTGTGCATAAACTGCGGCCATTGCGTGGCCGTGTGTCCTCACGAGGCCCTGAGCCAGGGCGGCATCACCCCTCGCCAGTGCCTGCCCCTGGAGGCCCCGGGCCTTGGCCCCGAGCAGCTGGCCCAGCTTCTCAAGGGCCGCCGCTCCATCCGCCGCTACAAGGAACAGCCCCTGGAGCAGAGCACCATCGCCCGCCTTTTGGACATGGCCCGCTACGCCCCCAGCGGCCACAACGTGCAGCCGGTGAAGTGGCTGGTGATCTCGGGCCGGGACAAGCTGATGCACCTGGCGGGCATCGTGGCCGACTGGATGCGCCAGGTCATCAAGGAGGATCCCGAGCTGGCCGAAAGCATGCACCTGGACCACGCGGTGGCCATCTGGGAGTCGGGAGAGGACCGCATCCTGCGCGGCGCGCCCCACGTGGTGCTGGCCTATGCCGAGGCCGAGGACCTCCGGGCGGTGGCGCCTTGCATCCTGGCCCTGGGCTATATCGAACTGGCCGCCTACAACCTGGGCCTGGGGGCCTGCTGGGCGGGCTACCTCAATCGGGCGGCCAACAACTTCCCGCCCATGATCAAGGCCCTGGGCCTGCCCGAGGGCATGGCCTCCTACGGAGCGCTGATGCTGGGCGTGCCCAAGTACAAGTTCCAGCGCATACCTCCGCGCAAGCCCCTGGAGGTTACCTGGCGCTGACCCGGCGTTCTGAGGCAATTCCAGCCACGGGGTGACGCATGAGCCGAGGGTCCGGAACCATGGAGCACACCGCCGACCTGGGGCTGTGGGTGGCGGCCGACAGCCTGGAAGAGCTTTTCGCCGGAGCCCCGGCCTCCCTGGCCGAGCTTATGGTCAGCGGGCCGCGCGACGGCGAGCTGGCCTGGGTGCCGGTGAGCTTTCAGGGGGTGGACTACGCCGAGCTGCTGGTGCAGCTGCTATCCGAGGTGGTCTACCTGTGGGACGCCGAGGGGCTACTCACCGTGGCGGCCAAGGTGAGCGAGCTGACCCCCGGCACCCTGGAGGCCCGGCTGGGAGTGATCCCGGCGGACCATAAAAAGCACCGGGCCAACGAGCCGGTCAAGGCGGTCACCTACCATCAGGCCTTGGTGGAGCCCATCGGCTCCCGCTGGCGGGCTGAAGTCATCTTGGATGTGTAGGCGCGGCCGCGCCGGACCGAGCCATTAGCCATGAGCAAGCTCAATAAAATAGACGACTACCGCTGGCAGCTTCCCCAGGAAGGGGAGATGCGCTGCCCGGCGGTGGTCTACGCCGACGCCGAGCTGATCCGCGCCCTGGAGGGCGACGGCACCCTGAAGCAGCTTCGGGGCGTGGCCTCGTTGCCGGGCATAGAGGGCCCGGCCCTGGCCATGCCCGACGCCCACCAGGGCTACGGCTTCCCCATCGGCGGGGTGGGGGCCTTCGACCCAATCGAGGGCATCGTCTCCCCCGGCGGGGTGGGCTACGACATCAACTGCGGGGTGCGCCTGCTGCGCTCCAAGCTGGTGGCCGATGACATCGGCGAGGCGCGCCTCACCGCCCTGGCCGACGCCCTGGCCGCCTCGGTGCCCGCCGGGGTGGGCATGGGCGGGGCCCACCAGTTGAGCGACAAGGAGCTGAACCAGATCCTGGCGCAGGGAGCCGCCTGGGCGGTGGGCCGGGGCCAGGGCTCGGCCTCGGACTTGGAGTTTTGCGAGGCCGAGGGCGCCCTGCCCGGAGCCGACCCCGCGGCGGTGAGCGCCCGCGCCCTGCAACGGGGCCGGGGCCAGGCGGGCAGCCTGGGGGCGGGCAACCACTTCATCGAGCTGGCGGTGGTGGAGGAAATCTACGACCCACGCGCCGCCGAGGCCTTTGGCCTGAGCCAAGGCATGCTGGTGCTGTGGCTGCACTCGGGCTCACGGGGCCTGGGCCACCAGGTGTGCGACGACTACCTCAAGCGCCTGGCCAAGGACCAGGGCGCCCTGCGCCCCCCGGACCGCCAGCTAATCGCCGCCCCGCCCGCCAGCCCGGTGGGCCGCGACTATATGGCGGCCATGGCCGCCGCCGCCAACTTCGCCTTCAACAACCGCCAGCTTCTCTCCCAGGCCTGCCGCGAGGTGCTGGGCCGGGTGCTGGGCCTGGGGCCCGCCGCCCTGGGCCTGGGCTTGGTCTACGACGTGGCCCACAACGTGGCCAAGCGCGAGAAGCACCAGGTGGGCGGCAAGCAAAAAGAACTGATCGTGCACCGCAAGGGAGCCACCCGCGCCCTGGGGCCGGGGCACCCCGAGCTGCCCGCCCGTTACCAGGGGGTGGGCCAGCCGGTGCTCATCCCCGGCGACATGGGCACGGCCAGCTACGTGTGCCTGGGCACGGCCAAGGCCATGGCCGAGACCTTTGCCAGCGCGGCCCACGGCGCGGGCCGGGCCATGAGCCGCACCCAAGCCAAGAAGGCCGCCCGTGGCCGGGACCTTCGGGCCGAGTTGGCCGCCCGCCGGGTGGTGGTGCGCGCGGCCAGCGGCAAGACCCTGGCCGAGGAGATGCCCGAGGCTTACAAGGACGTGGACCAGGTGGTGCGGGTGATGCACGGGGCGGGCATCGCTACCTTGGTGGCCAAGACCAGGCCCCTGGCGGTGGTCAAGGGATAGGCCACCGCAGGTAGGGAGCAAAGAGGGCGGGGATAAACCCCGCCCTTCTTACTCCAGCGACACGGCCAAGCGGCACAGCCAGGGAGTGCCAGGCAAGGCGCTCGGCAAGCGAAAGCCGGAGGCGTAGCAAAAGCTACGTCGAGGCTTGAGCGCCGCCGACAACGCAGCATGGCGCTTTCTGGCGAAGCCGCACAAAAAAAGGAGAGCGCCCTATTGGGTCGCTCCCCTTTACCCTCTCGCGGGTTGGCCCCACCCCCCAAGCCCCGCAGCCCAGGGGATGTCGTCGCTCAACCCGTCTCTCCCCCCTCCCGCAGTGGCAAAGCCTTATGCGGCAGAGGAGCTTTCCCTCCTAAAGAAGGCCTCCGATAACCATCTTCTGCACCTGGCTGGTGCCTTCGTAAATCTGGGTGATCTTGGCGTCGCGCATCATGCGCTCCACCGGGTATTCCCGCACGTAGCCGTAGCCGCCCAACACCTGCACCGCGTCGGTGGTCACCTTCATGGCCGTCTCCCCGGCGAACAGCTTGCAAATGGCCGACAGGCGCATGGCCTCCACCGGCACCCGGCTCAGGTCCTTGGGCACCTGCTCGAACACCGCGCAGGTCTTGTAGACCAACTGGCGGGCCGCCTCCACCTGGGTGTCCATGTCCGCCAGCATCCACTGCAGGCCCTGGTTCTTGATGATGGCCCGGCCGAACTGCACCCGCTCCTTGGCATAGTTCACTGCGTAGTCCAGGGCTCCCTGGGCGATGCCCAAGGCCTGGGCCGCCACGCAGGGCCGGGTGAAGTCCAGGGTCTTCATCAGTATGTGGAAGCCGTCGCCCTCGTTGCCCAGCAGGTTGGCGGCCGGAACCTCGCAGTCCTCGAAAATCACCTCGCAGGTGGTGGAGCCGTGGATGCCCATCTTGTGCTCTTTTTTGCCGATGCTCAGGCCGGGCGTGCCCTTTTCCACCACGATGATGCTCTGGGCGCCCTTGTGGGGAGCCTTCTCCGGGTCGGTCACCGCGGCCACGCAGATGTACTGGGCCACGTCGGCGTGGCTGATGAACTGCTTGGTGCCGTTGATGACGTACTTGTCGCCCTTCTTGACCGCCCGGGTGCGCAGGCCCGCCACGTCGCTGCCCGCCCCCGGCTCGGTAAGTCCGAAGGCCACCAGGTGCTCACCGCTGGCCAGGCCCGGGAACCACTTGGCCTTCTGCTCGGCGCTGCCCGCCAGCATCATGGGCATGGCCCCCAGCTCGTGCACCAAGAGGATCACCGAAGAGCTGGCGCAAACCTTGGCTACCTCCTCCACCGCCAGACAAAAGGCCAACATGCCCATCTGGGCCCCGCCATACTCCTCCTTGAAGTCGCAGGCGAACAGGCCGTTCTCCCGGAACACCTCCACCGCGTCCCAGGCGAACTCCTCCTTCTCGTCACGGGCCGCCGCGCCCGGCAAAATCTGCTCCACCGCCAAACGCCGCACCGTGTCGCGCAGCATCAGTTGCTCTTCGGTCAGTCCGTACTGCATGTTCCCCTCCTGAAGTGTGCCGGGGGACCCCTTTTTTGAAAAAAAGGGGTCCCCCGGACCCCCTACCAAAAAACTTAGCGCATTATTCCCTGATTGGATCAGCCCGGCTGATCCAATCAGGGAATAATGCGGCCGCGTGGTTAAGTTGCATGGATTTCAAACCCCGGCTTGCTTTTGCTGCGCAAAAGCAAGCCTGAGAATTTTTTGAAGGGGGGTTGGGGGGAAACTTTTTTGCAAAAAAGTTTCCCCCCACTCTCCCGCTTATTCGTTTTCCACCAGCATGGACATGCCCATGCCGCCGCCCACGCACAGGGTGGCCAGACCCAGGTTCAGGCCCCGGCGCTTCATCTCGCCCAAGAGGGAGATGACTATGCGCGCCCCGGTGCAGCCCACCGGATGGCCCAGGCCCACGCCCGATCCGTTGACGTTGGTTATCTCGCGGTTCAGGTCCAGGCCCCGCTCGCAGGCCAGGTACTGGGCGGCGAAGGCCTCGTTCAGCTCGATCAGCTCGATGTCGCTGAGCTTGACCCCGGTCTTGGCCAGGAGCTTCTGGGTGGAGGGCACCGGGCCCCAGCCCATGATCTCCGGGGGGCAGCCCGCCGCGGCGAAGGAGTGAATCTTGGCCAGGGGGGTCAGCCCCAGCTCCTCGGCCTTGGCCCGGCTGGCCACGATGCACACCGCCGTGCCGTCGTTGAGGCCGCTGGCGTTGCCCGCGGTGACCGTGCCGTCCTTGGCGAAGGCGGGCTTCAGGCGGCTGAGGTCGCCCATGGCCAGGCCCAGGCGCACGTGCTCGTCGGTGTCGAAGATCTTGGGGGCACCCTTGCGCTGGGGCACCGCGATGGGCACTATCTCGTCTTTGAACTTGCCGCCGGTGATGGCCGCCTCGGCGTTGTTGTGGCTGCGGAGCGCCACCACGTCCTGGTCCTCGCGGGAGATGGCGTATTTGCGGGCCAGGTTCTCGGCGGTCTGGCCCATGATGTAGCCCGGAGGGTCCAGCAGCGGCGAGCCCGAGTGCAGCATCTCCCACATGGAGTCCTGCAAACCCTTGTGGGTCAGGCGAGCGCCCCAGCGGGTGTCGTAGCTCACGTAGGGCGCGTTGGACATGGATTCCACGCCGCCGGCCAGGGCCAGGTCGTACTCGCCGGCCTTGATGTAGGTGGCGGCCATGCCCAGGGCCTGCATGGCGCTGGAACACTGGCGCTGGATGGTCACCGCAGGGACCTCCACCGGGATGCCCGCCTTGAGCATGGCGGTGCGGGCGGTGTTGGCCTCGTCCGGGCACTGCATGCAGTCGCCCAGGATCACGTCGTCCAACAGGGCCGGGTCCACCCCGGATTGCTCCAGCACCGCCGTCATCAACTGGGCGGCCAGATCGTGGGCCCGCACCTTGGCCAGGGAACCGCCAAAATCACCGATGGCGCTACGCCCCATGGCTACGATTACCGCGTCGCGCTTATCCTTCACCTTGTCCCTCCCAGGTACTGGCTATAGGTTTATTTCAGATAGATGGGCAGGATAATACAAGGCGACATGTCGAGTCAAGCTATTGTTTTTATTAGGTCTATAGCCACAAATCCGCCCGCAACCCCTTGAAATGAATGAGGGTTCAGCCAGTTGGCGCGTTAAAACCGCCCCGAGGCGATCGCTCAACCCCCCGGCAGGCCCTTTGACGGCAGGGGTGCGGGTTAAATATAATTTAAACCGCCTGCTTAGCCGCCCAGCCCTCCTGCCTCCCGGTTTTTGGGCTTACGCGGCGGTTTTGCCGAGGTTTCCCCTCCGCCACCCTCCCCGTGGCCTTAACTTATCAACTACACGGGTTGTCTCGTTGTTTAGAATCTATTTAAAATGACTGGAACAATCAATATTTGCACTAGCGAGCGAACCCGCCCCGGCGTAATCTTTAATAAGAGGGCCGCTTGCGCGCGGCCCTCAAATGTTTTGCCAGCCCGCATATTTCATGGGGGCTGGGTGGCAAAATGAACGGATGAAATAAATTGCAGCGTCCCTCTTACACCACCACCGGTTATCTCCTGTCCCTGGGCGCCTTCACGTGGTGGGGGCTGTTCCCCCTGTACATCAAGGCGGTGAGCGTGGCCTCGCCTCTGGAGGTGCTGGCCCACCGCGTGGTCTGGTGCCTGCCGGTGTGCGTTTTCCTCATCGCCCTGTGGCGTGGGTGGGGAGAGCTGCGGCGCTCCCTGGCCCAGCCCAAGGTGCTGCTCACCCTTTTGGTCACCGCGACGCTCATCACCATCAACTGGCTCATCTTCATCTACTCGGTGGAGAGCAACCAGATGCTGGCCTCCAGCCTGGGCTACTTCATCTCCCCACTGGCCACCCTGGCCATGGGCATGATCTTTTTGAAGGAGCGCCCCGGCCGCTTGAAGCTGGCGGCCATGAGCCTGGCCGCCCTGGGCACCCTCAACGCCCTGTTGCACCAGGGCGGCGGACTCTGGATCGCCCTGGGACTGGCGCTCAGCTTCAGCACCTACGGCCTGATCCGCAAGACGGTGAAGATAGAGGCGGTGGCCGGGCTGTTGGTGGAGACCGCCCTTATCACCCCGGTGGCCCTGGCCTGGCTGCTGTGGATGGGCTTTCACGGCGAGTTGGTCTTCGGCCAGGGCGGCTGGGGCATCACCCTGCTGTTGGCCTGCGCCGGGATCATCACCGCCGTGCCCCTGATCTGGTTCACCGCCGGGGCCCGGCGGGTCCCCCTGCACGTAGTGGGCGTCATGCAGTACATCGGGCCCAGCATCCAGTTCGTGCTGGCGGTGCTCTTCTACGACGAGACGGTCTCCCCGGCCCGCCTGTTCACCTTCGCCCTGGTGTGGGCCGGGGTGATCCTCTACCTGGTGGCCTCCGGGCCTTGGCTGCGTAAAAAGAAATCAGACCCCGAGTTGGAGACTCCGCCGGCCTAGGCTGCGCCCGCACCAAATAAAAAGGGCCGCCCCCTGGGGGACGGCCCTTTGCAATTTTTTGTTGCCGCGATTAGGCGGGCGAACCCTTGCCGCCCTTGCGGCCGCGCTTCCTTCTCACCAGCCAACCGGCCAGCAGGCCCGAGCCCATCAGGGCCATGGTGCCCGGCTCGGGCGCGGCTTCCGCGCCGCCGCCGCTCACGTAGGAGTCGCTGGTGCCGCCGTCAATGGACTGCACGTGCGCGCCGATGCGCAGGGCGCCGCTTTGCAGGCTCTCCACCAAGGTGGCCACGCCCACGCCCTGGCTTAGCTGGACGGTGAATGCCAGAGTCTCGTTGGGGTTGATGCCGTACTTGGGCGAGGGATTCTCGGCCCCCATGGCATAGGAGGTGCTGAAGGAGATGCTCTGGCCGCCGGGCAGGCTGCCGGGGCTGGCCCCTTCCTGGAACACCACGTTACCTGTGTTTTGGTCGTTGAGAATCTGATAGCGGGTGAGCAGCCCGTTCAGGTCCTGGAAGTAGATCTCCGAGACCACCGACTCGATGCCGCTCAAGTTGCTGAAAGTAAACTGCAGGGTGTTGGCGTCCAGCTGGCTTATGTTTACGTTCAGATTTACCTGATCACCCAGGCTGGAGTTGCCGGTGATGCGGCTGAAGCCGATATCCAGGGGGGTCATGCTGTCCGCCCAAGCGGGAAGGGCCAGCGCCAACAGACACAAGGCCATGATAAACGGGGCAAGCTTTCTCATGGTCATCCTCTCACCAAACAGGTTAATCCGCTCTAGCGGATCATGGGTTTGTATTTTCATATTTATAATATAAGAATAATTTTATAGGTTTTCTAGTCTTCCACCAGGAAAAAGTCTAGGGTGGAGACCACCCGCACGATTTTTATATCCGGGGTGTTGGCGTCTCGGTTGCGTATGGTGAACAACCCCTGGCTGGCCCTGCGGATTCCGCCCACCGCGCTGCCCGAGTCGCGGGCGAACTGCTCTGCCGCGGCCCGGCCGTTCTTGGTGGCCAGGGCGATCATGGCCGGCTTGATCTGGTTGAGCCCGGTGAACAGGAACTCGGCCCCGCGCCCGTAGTCGTAGCTCAGCACGATGCCGTCCTTGACCAGCTCCCCGCTACGCTCCATGGCCGCCTTCACCTGGGCCACCTGCTTGGTGGACAGGGTCAGCGAGGCCTCGATCTTGTAGCGGTTGGGCGGCAGGCGGTTGCCGGTATAGCCCTGGGCGTAGTAGTCGGTCACCCGGGGCGGCGCGTCGGAGATCTCCTGGTCCTTGAAGCCCTGGCCGTTGAGGAACTTGCGGATGCTCTGGCGGTCCTTTTCCAGGGCGTCGTAGAGCTGGGGCAGGTTGTTGCCCGTCTGGTTGAAGGTGAGCGGCCATATGGCCATATCGGCGGGCACCAGCCGCTCGGCCAGGCCCTTGACGCTAATGAACCGCTCGGCGGCCTTGACCTTGTACAGGGCCTGGCCCACCGCCAAACCGGCCACGGCCACTCCCAACCCTATAAGAAGCCCCAACACCAGGGCGGCGGAAAAGGATCTGTCCTTCACGTTGCACTCCTTGGGTTAAGTTCTGTTCTCATTATACCCAAGCCTTGAGCCCAGTGGGGGCCTGGGTATAGACTGGGGCTCCCCAGCAAGGAGAACGTAATGGACCACCTCGATATTTTGGCCCAGGTGCCCCTGTTCGCGCAGATGAACAAGCGCGAGCTAAAAAACATCAGCGAAACCGCCGAGGAGCTCTTGTACGAGCCCGGCGAGATGATCATCAACGAGGGCGAGCGCGACGGCCGCCTGTTCGTTCTCCTGGAGGGCGAGGTGGAGATCATCAAGGGCCTGGGTCAGCCCGGTGAGCGCCTGCTGCGCCGCCTGGGGCCGGGGGCCTACTTCGGGGAGATGGCCGTGTTGGGCGACGCCCTGCGCACCGCCAGCGTGCGGGCCGTGGGCCAGGCCCGCATGCTCAGCCTCAGGGACTTCAACCTGCGCCAGGCCATGGAGCGCCACCCCTACATCGCCATCGAACTGTTGCAGGTGATGAGCCACCGCATGCAGCAGATGGAGCAGCGCCTGCTCAAGGTGCTGGGGGGCCTGGTGCCCATCTGCGCCTCTTGCAAGAGCATCCGCCAGCCCGACGGCTCCTGGGTGGCGGTGGAGCAGTACGTGCAAGAGCACTCCGACGCCGACTTCACCCACGGCATCTGCCCGAAGTGCAAGAAACGCCTATATCCCGAGCTCTCGGAGTAGGACCGCCACCCACCAAGCCGCGCCAAGGAGCACCACAACATGAAGAGCACCACCCGGTTCAAACAGCTGGTCCTGGCCCCGGAAATACTCGTTTTGCCCGTGGCGCCCGACGCCCTGTGCGCGCGCATCGCCCGCCAGGTGGGCTTCAAGGCGCTGGTTTCGAGCGGCTACTCCCACAGCGCCCATCTCTTGGGCAAGCCGGACGTGAACCTACTTACCGTCACGGAAATGGCCGAGGCCTCTGGGCGCATCGCCGAGGCCTCGGGCCTGCCGGTGATGGCCGACGGCGACACCGGCCACGGCAACGTGGTCAACGTGATGCGCACGGTGCGCTTGCACGAAAAGGCCGGGGCGGCGGCGCTGTTTCTGGAGGACCAGGTTTCGCCCAAGCGCTGCGGCCACATGTCCGGCAAGCGCATCATCCCCACCGAGGACATGGTGGCCAAGCTGAAGGCCGCCCTGGACGCCCGCCAGGACCCGGACTTCATGATCATGGCCCGCACCGACGCCATCGCGGTGGAGGGCTTCGAGGCGGCCCTGGAGCGGACCCATCGCTTCATAGAGGCGGGGGCGGACATGATCTTCGTGGAGGCGCCCGAAAACCTGGAGCAGATGCGCCGCATCGCCGCGGAAGTACCGGCCCCCACCCTGGCCAACATGATCCCCGGCGGCAAGACCCCCATGCTCACCGCCGCCGAGCTACAGGACATGGGCTTCGCCATGGTGGCCCACGCCACGGCCTGCACCTACGCCATCGCCAAGACGGTGCGCCAGCTGCTGGGTCACCTGCTCAAAGAAGGCACCGTGGCCGGCATGGAGGACAGCCTCATGGAGTTCGAGGAGTTCAACCGGCTGGTGGGCCTGGAGGAGATCCGCGACCTGGAGCGGCACTACTACCAGGGCATCGAGGAGAAGGACTGAGAGGGGCTTGATCTGGGGGGCCTGCGTAGGGGCGGGGCTTATCCCCGCCCTCATTTATTCAGTAATAGCCGTCATCAGGAGGAGCATCTCTGGGGAGATGCGACGTGGTGATCTTCGCCTTCCCCCAGGCGGGACGGCCCGCGCCCCGGCGGGCGGTTTGGCCTTGTCTCCCCAACCCACGCATGACAGCGGCACAGTCAGGCATCGCAGGGCAAGGCGTTCGGTAAGCGAAAAGCCGGAGGCGTAGTCTTCACTACGTCGAGGCTTGAGCGCCGCCCGCAACGAAGCATAGCGCCGCCTGGCGCAGCCGCCGCTAAACCTCGATCGCCCCCTGCCGCAGCACCACCGGTGGATCTACTCTCGCGTCAACTACCGTGCTCGCCGGTCCTCCGGTGGTGGGCCCCGCATCCAGGAGCACCGCGCAGCCGTCCACCAGGGCCGGGTCCAGGTCTGCCGCCTTGTCCGGGGCGGTCTGTCCGCTGAGGTTGGCGCTGGTGGCGGTGATGGCCCGGCCCAGGGCCAGGGCCAGGCCCGCGGCCACCGGGTGGGGCGAGCAGCGCATGGCCACCCCGCCCCGGTGCACCAGGCTGGGGTGCAGCCCGGCCTTGGCCTCCAGCACCAGGGTGAGGGGGCCGGGCCAGTGGCGGGCCATGAGCTCCCGGGCCGCCGGGCTTATCTCCCGGGCCAGGTCGTCGGCCTCCTGAAAGCGGCTGAGGATGAGGCCGAAGGGCTTGTCGGGCTCCCGGCCCTTGAGCGCGGCCAGGCGCTCCAAGGCGGCGGGGTTGGTTGCGTCCGCCGCGATGCCGTAGAGCGTCTCGGTGGGATAGATCACCAGGCCGCCGTCAAGAAGCTCCTGGGCGGCCCAGGTAAGAAACACCGGGCTGGGTTGTTCAGGGTCCAGGGCCAGGACCAGGGCCGACATGGGCTGCCTCCTAAAGGTCTACAGTCGCGGCCCAGCCTAACACGGCCGGGCCGCGCCTTCCTCTCAGTCCTTCAAGTCCGAGGTGCAAAAGGCGCACTTGACCGCCTTGATGGGCACCTGGGACAGGCAGTAGGGGCACTCCTTGGTGGTGGGCTCGGCCGGGGCCTCCTCCTTATTGGCCTGCATGCGGTTCATGCCCTTTACCAGCAGGAACACGCACCAGGCCACGATCAAGAAACTGATGACCGTGTTGATGAAGGCCCCATAGGCGATGACCACCGCCCCGGCCTTGGTGGCCGCCTCCAGGGAAAGGTAGGGCCCGGCGGTGGCGCCCTCCTTGAGCACCACGAACAGGCTGGAGAAATCCACGTTGCCCAGGATCAGCCCGATGGGGGGCATGATCACGTCGGCCACCAGGGACTTGACGATGGTGCCGAAGGCCGCGCCGATGATGATGCCCACGGCCATGTCCACCACGTTGCCGCGCATGGCGAACTTCTTGAACTCACTCCACATCAGCTTGCTCCCCTTAGAGTAACCCGCATCTCCCATGTTACGCCCCGCGGCCTCCCAAACGCAAAAGCCCTCCGCCGAAGCGGAGGGCCCTGGTTAAAGGCGAGACGAGCGGTTACCTGGGCGGGCGTTCCTTGGCCTCGTCCACCCGCAAGGCGCGGCCGCCCATATCCTTGCCGTTGAGGGCGCCGATGGCCGCCTCGGCTCCGGCGGATTCCATCTCCACGAAACCGAAGCCCCGCGACCTGCCGGTGGCCCGGTCGGTAACCACGTTGGCGGAGATCACCTCGCCGTAGGCGGCGAAAATCTCCTCCAACTCCTCGGAGGTGGTGGAGAAGGGAAGGTTACCGACAAAGATCTTCTTGGCCATGTCTATGCAACTCCTTAGCATGGGGCATTGTGCGCCGCCGGGCTCGAATCCGGACGGCATCGCAGTTCCGGGCTGGGACCCGAACCTGATTTAATTAAATTTTCCTTGAGATCATGGGGCGTTGTCAACCAGCACTATGGTCGACCTCATTATTTATCCCTACCCCAAACAGGGCTTCAACCCTACCCCGGAGGTTTGCTATAATTCTCCTCACGGTGACCAGGTTTCAAATCTGACCGGCGCGCCGCCGCCGGTCCGGGAGGGAATCATGACTAATTCGGTTGCCTACATTGCCGGGACTTCATACTTGGTGGTTTCTTGCGTTTTGGGGGGCATGCTGGCCAGGAGCAAGGGCGACTATTTCAGCCGGGGCATCTGCATCAGCCTGATGGCAGGCATCTTCGCGCCCATCTTCTTTGCTTTGTCACCACGCAGCCATGCCCGCGAGGGTAACAAGAGCGACCAGCACCTGTGGCACGTTTGGGGGGTGTTCCCCACCATCACCCATGTGCTGGCCATCATCGTGATCTGGATTATCTGGAAGAGCATGGGCAGCTAGCCCGCCCACCGCGCAAAACGACACGGCCAGCCCCCGCACAAGGGGGACTGGCCGTTATTGGCTCATCTATGGATTTGCTGGGCTTCGCTTCGCTTTACCCAACCTACGCTATTGCTTGGATCGTTACCGGAACGCTCCCCTCAGCGGCACAGCCAGACGGCGGTAGGCAAGGCGTCCGCCGAGCGACAGCCGGAGGCGTAGCTTAAGCTACGTCGAGGCTGGAGCGAAGGCGGCAACGCAGCATCCCGCCGTTTGGCGCAGCCGCCTACCCTTGCAGTTCCGCGTCGGCCTTTCTAACCTTCTCCGCCATCTCGATTCGCCTGAGCGCCAAGCGCCCGGCCAGGTCCTCGTCGCCCAGGGCGATGATCTGGGCGGCCAGGATGCCCGCGTTGTAGGCGCCGGGCTTGCCGATGGCCACCGTGGCCACGGGCACGCCGGGAGGCATCTGCACTGAGGCCAGCAGGGCGTCCAGGCCGTTCAGGGGGCTGGCGTTGAGGGGCACCGCGATCACCGGCAGGTTGCTCTGGGCGGCCAGGGCCCCGGCCAGGTGGGCGGCCATGCCCGCCCCGGCGATGAGCACCTTGATGCCCCGCGCCGCCGCGCCGGAGGCGTAGGCCGCGGCCTCGGCCGGGGTGCGGTGGGCGCTCATCACCCGCATCTCATAGGGCACCCCCAGGCCGCTCAGGGCCTTGCCGGTCTCGGCCATGATGTCCTTGTCGTTGGCCGAGCCCATGAGCACCCCCACCAACGCGCCGCCCGAGACGGCCCGGGCCAGGGCCCGGTGGCCGATGTCCCGGCGCAGGTACTTGCCTTCCCACTGGATGAGGTCGCAGGCCTCGTAGGCCCGCTCGATGGCCTCGGCCACGCTGCTCCCCAGGGCGGTGACCCCCAGCACCCGGCCCCCGGAGGTGACCAGTTTGCCGTCCACCAGCTTGGTGCCGGCGTGGAAAACGGTGACCTCGCGGCAGGTGGCCGCGTTCTCCAGGCCGGTGATCTGCTTGCCGGTCTGGTACTTGCCGGGGTAGCCGCCCGAGGCCAGCACCACGCACACGCTGGGCCGCTCCGACCACTTCACCTCGGCCTGGTCCAGCTTGCCCTGGGCCAGCTTGAGCAAAATGTCGGCCAGATCGGAGTCCAGGCGCACCAGCAGAGGCTGGGCCTCGGGGTCGCCGAAGCGCACGTTGAACTCCAGCACCCCCAGCTCGCCGTCCGGGGCGATCATCAGCCCGGCGTAGAGGATGCCCTTGAAGGGATGGCCCTCCTTGGCCATGCCCTGGACCATGGGCCGGATCACCTGCTCCATGACCTTCTCGGCCATGGGCGGGGTGACCACCGGGGCCGGGGAGTAGGCCCCCATGCCGCCGGTGTTGGGGCCGGTGTCGCCCTCGCCGACCGCCTTGTGGTCCTGGGAGGAAGGCATGGTCACGATGGTCTTGCCGTCGGTGAACACCAGGAAGCTGGCCTCCTCGCCGAGGAGCCATTCCTCGGCCACCAGGGTGTCCCCGGCGTCGCCGAAGGCCTTGTCTTCCATGACCAGCTTCACCGCATCCTCGGCCTCGGCGGCGTCCTTGCACAGGATGACGCCCTTGCCCGCGGCCAGGCCGTCGGCCTTGATGACCAGGGGCCGGTCGGCGGCGCGCACGTAGGCCTTGGCCTCGGCGGGGTCGGTGAAGACCTTGTACCCGGCGGTGGGCACCCCGAAACGGGTCATGGCGTCCTTGGCAAAGGCCTTGGAGCCCTCCAGCTGGGCGGCGTAGGCGCTGGGCCCGGCCACGGCCAGACCGGCGGCCTCGAACTCGTCGGCTATGCCCGCCACCAGGGGGGCCTCCGGGCCCACCACGGTGAGGTCTATGCCCTTTTCCAGGGCAAAGGCCTTGAGCCCGGCGATGTCGTCGGAGGCGATATCCACGCACTCAGCCTCGCCGGTCATGCCCGGATTGCCCGGAGCGCAGTAGAGATCCTCCACCTGGGGGCTCTGGGCCAGCTTCCACACCAGGGCGTGCTCGCGCCCTCCGCTGCCGATGACCAGTACCTTCATCTCGCCTCTATCCTCGTCTTGCGGCCCCACCGCCCCCGGTTGGGGTTGGCCGGGCCTGGGTTATTTTATCGTTACCGGCGGGTGGCTCTTGATCACGTCCTTGTGCCACTTGTAGGGCTTGGACGTGTCCATGTCCAGGTTCACGTAGCTGCCCGAGATGCTGATGCCGCCAGGCAGCCGGGCCCCCGCCTGCCAGGAGCCCCCAGAGTAATAGAAGTACAGCCCGCGCCCGGTGTCGAAGTATACCTGGGCCCGGGGCCAGTAACGGTATTGGTGCTTGGCCCGGTAGCCGTGGGCCGGGGCCCAGGGGGGCGGGCCGCCCTTGCCTTGGCTCTGGTTGGTCACCGTGACCCCGCCCACGCTCACGCCGACGCTGACGTCGCCGTTGTCGCCGCCTTTTTTGGCCTGGCCCGGCGGCACGCCGCCGGGAGGCTTGGCACCCACGGGCAGGGATAGGGCCAAAACCAGGGCCGCCAACATTGACGCCGCGAAAAACATACGTTTCATGGGCTTCTCCTTGGCGGACCTATGAAGCAATAAAAAACGCCGCCTAGACCTGTTTTTCCAGGTAGTCGGCGATGGCTCCGTCGTAGTGGTTGGTCAGGCGGAAGGCCTTGGCCGCCAGCTTCTTGCGGGTGGCCAGGCTGGTGCCGCCTCCGTTTTCCTGCATCTCGGCGATAACCGCGGCGTAGTCGGCCGGGTCGGTGACCACGGTGACGTCGGCGCAGTTCTTGGCCGAGGCGCGGATCAGGCAGGGGCCGCCGATGTCGATGTTCTCGATGGCGTCGGCAAAAGTGCAGCCCTCCTTGGCCACGGTGGCCTCGAAGGCGTAGAGGTTCACGCATACCAGGTCGATGGGCGCGATGTGGTGCTCGGCCAACTGGGCCCGGTGCTTGGGGTCGTCCCGGCGGGCCAGGATGCCGCCGTGGACCCGGGGATGCAGGGTCTTGACCCGGCCGTCGAGCATCTCGGGAAATCCGGTGATCTCGCTGACCCCGGTCACCGGCACGCCGCCGTCTTTGATGGCCTTCATGGTGCCCCCGGTGGAGATGATGGTCACCCCCATATCGGCCAGGGACTTGGCGAAATCCACCACCCCGCCCTTGTCGGTCACGCTGATGAGCGCGCGCATTATCTTGCGGTCCATTAACTGCCTCCGCTGGTTGAGTATCCCACTTTTCTAGCAGAGTGCCGCCCCAGGGGCAAGGCCGCCGCCATCCTTCTATAATGGGGCCTAAGCGGTCGCCCAGGCAAATGAGGCCTGGACAAGGCTATACTGGGGGCAGCCATCAATCTTTGGGGAGCGCACCTTGCAGCTTGAACACGTCGGCCTAGCCTTTTCCCTGACCATCCTGGCCGGGCTGGCCACCGGCCTGGGCAGCGCCGCGGTGCTGGTGGCCAAGCGCACCAACACCCAGCTTCTGGCCCTGGGCCTGGCCATCGCCGTGGCCATCGCCATCCACAACATCCCCGAGGGGGTGGCCGTGGCGGTGCCCATCTACTACGCCACCGGCAGCCGCAAGAAGGCCTTTTTCTATTCCTTCCTCTCGGGCCTGGCCGAGCCCGCCGGGGCCCTGGTGGGCTATCTGCTCTTGCGCAGCCTGTTCAGCCCCTCGCTCATGGGCGTCATGTTCGCGGCGGTGGCCGGGATCATGGTGTTCATCTCCCTGGACGAGCTGTTGCCCACCGCCGAGGCCTACGGCCACCACCACCTGTGCATCTACGGGCTCATCGCGGGCATGGGGGTAATGGCGCTCAGCCTGCTGTTGCTGCTCTGAGGCGGGCGGGGCTACTTGCCTTTCAGCGTGGCACAAGCGTGGGGCGGGCACAACACCGCCCCCTCCACCGCCAAATCACCAGGCCAAGGCCCAACTTAAGGCCCCTTTCCATTCCCCGGCGTCTTGACCGTCCCGCCCCTCGGGATTATGCTGGATAGGGTGTGAAAGGCGCGATTTTGCGCCCTTGGCCCCAGGGAGCGACATCATGAAAAAACTGCCTCTCGCCAAGGTTTTGCCCGTGCTGCTGGCCGCGCTGCTGCTGCTTATGGCGGCGGGCTGCGGCACCAGCTATGACCAGGAAACCTACGACCAGATCAAGGTGAACATGACCCTCAAGGAGGTTATCCACCTTTTGGGCGAGCCCACCGAGAGCAAGGGCGTGAGCCTGGGCGGGGTCTCGGGCACCTCGGCCACCTGGAAAGACAAACACGGCACCATCAACGTCCAATTCATCAATGGCCAAGTGAAGCTGAAGTCCTTCACCAAGCCAGGCTAGGAGTCCCATGATCCCGGTAGTCGGCATCTGCGGAGCCAGCGGCAGCGGCAAGACCACCCTCTTGGAAAAGTTGCTGCCCGAACTCAAGGCGCGCGGCCTCAAGGTGGGGGTTCTCAAGCACCACGGCCATGGCGGGCCGATCGAGACCCCGGCCGAGTGGCAAGGCAAGGACAGCCAGCGCCTGGCCCAGGCCGGGTCCACCAGGGTGGGCCTGTCCCACGCGGGGGGGGTGTGGCTGGAGGCCTCCGGCCTGGCCGGGGCCGGGCCCCGGGCCCTGGCCGCCCGGCTCATGGCGGGCATGGACCTGGTAATCGCCGAGGGGTTCAAGAGCGCGGCCATCCCCAAGATCGAGGTGGTGGCCCCGGAACGGGAGCCGGTGCTGCCCTCCGGGGGCAAGCTGTTGGCCCTGGCCCGCCGTGGCGGCCAGGGGACCGAGGCGGGCTTGCCGGTGGTGGACGCCGACGACCCGGTGGCCCTGGCCGACTTCCTGCTGGAGGCGGTGAAGCCGGTGACCCCGCCGCCGGAGCCGGCCAAGCTGTATCTGGACGGCCAGGAGCTTCCCATGAACGCCTTCGTCTCCACCATCCTTTCGGGCATGCTGCGCGGCTTCGTGTCTTCCCTGAAGGGCACCGGCGAGGCAGAAAAAATCGAGGTGCGCCTTGGTTGAGCTGGTCCCCAGCTTCCCCGACGGCACTCCCCTGCCCTCCACGGCCCAGATCATGGAGCTGTGGGACGAGTTCGCCATGCTGGACAACATCCGCCAGCACTCCATGGTGGTGTGCGGGGTGGCCCTGCGCCTGGCCGACTGGCTCGCCGAATCAGGCTTGGTGCTCAACCGCCGGGCGGTGGAGGCCGGGGCCCTGTTGCACGACATAGCCAAGACCATGTGCCTGGGCCAGAAGTGCCGCCACGACCTGGAAGGCGGGCGCATCATGGAGGAGCTGGGCTACCGGCCCCTGGCCTACCTGGTGGCCAACCACGTGCTGCTGCCCCCTTACCAACCCCTGGACGAGACCATGCTGGTCAACTACGCCGACAAGCGGGTGACCCACGACCAGCTGGTGACCCTGCCCGAGCGCTTCGCCTACATCACCCAGCGCTACGGCCGGGGCGACCCGGTCATTGAGGAGCGCATCGCCCTGGGCCTGGAGCGGGCCCAGCAGGCGGAGATCCAAATCTTTTCGCACATCGACCACGGCCGCACCCCGGCCCAGGTCACCCCGGAACCGGTGGAGCTTTAATGAGCCAAAGAGCCCTCAAGGTGGCCCTGATCATGGGCGGCACCTCCAGCGAGCGGGAGGTGAGCCTGAAGTCGGGCCGCGCGGTGGCCAAGGCCCTGGAGGCCCTGCCCCACCAGGTGGAGACCTTCGACCCGGCCACCGACCTGGTGGAGCTGGTGCGGCGGGCCGGGGAGTTCGACGTGGCCCTGGTGATGCTGCACGGCCCCGGCGGCGAGGACGGCCGCTTGCAGGGCCTGCTGGATCTGGTGGGCCTGCCCTACCAGTGCGCCGGGGTGCTGGGCTGCGCCCTGGCCATGGACAAGCCCCGGGCCAAGGAGCTTTTCCGGGCGGCGGGCATACCCGTGGCCCCGGACGTGGTGCTGGGGCGCGGCGAGCCCGACCCCGCCGGGCGGGTGATGGAAGAGCTGGGACTACCGGTGGTGATCAAGCCCGCCAGAGAGGGCAGCAGCTTCGGCATCTCCATGGTGCATGAAATAAAGGACCTGGCCCCGGCCATCGAGGCCGCCTTCAAGCTGGACCGGGTGATCCTGGCCGAGCGGCTCTTGACCGGGCGCGAGCTCACCGCTGCGGTGGTGGGCAACCGGGAGCTCAACGCCCTGCCCCTGATCGAGATCATCCCCGGCGAACAGTCCACTTTCTTCGACTTCACCGCCAAGTACACTCCAGGCGGCTCCCAGGAGATCTGCCCCGCACCGGTGGACCAGGCCGTCACCAAGCGGGTGCAGGAGTTGGGCATCGCCGCCCACCGGGCTCTGGGCCTAAAGGGCTACTCACGCACCGACTTCATCCTCACCGAGGACGGCCCCTTGGCCCTGGAGACCAACACCATCCCCGGCATGACCGAGACCAGCCTGCTGCCCCAGGCCGCCGCCGCCGCGGGCATGGACTTCCCCGCCTTTATCGACAAGCTGCTCGCTTTGGCTTTGGAGGACTAAACATGGCCAACCTTGGCAAGGAGCCTTCCTGCGCCACCTGCACCATGAAGCGCTACGCCGAAAAGAAGCCCTCATCCATCTGGGCCAAGCTCTGGCGCTGGCACACCGGCTGGTGCCCCGGCTACAAGCGCTACCAGGCCTGGCTGGCTGCCCAGGGCAAATAAACGGCCACCGTTTGGCCTTGGGCCAACAAATCATTCATCGATGTTATTGCGCCTAATGTCCTTGCTTCCCTGGGCCTTACGTGCAAAGATCGTAGTTGGAAAATACAAATGCTTCCCTGCGCGCACTTCCGCAGGGGGCGGCCTTGAGCGAGAGCAACGCGTAGTTTGCATGTCAACTACACTGATGCCGTAGCTCCTCTAGACGACGTTATCTCCGCTGTGATCGCCTTCTTCTACGCCCAAATCAGCCGCATCCACCGCCCTCTCAGCACCATCGCCGGTCCGGCGTCTGGGCCGGGCGGACTTGTTTGTTACCCAGGACGCCAGCAACTGCCGAATGCGCAGGTGGGGCCATGCCAGCCCGCATATTTCATGAGGGCTGGGTGGCAATGGGCAACGAATCCGTATTCATAGGGCCGCTATGAAAAACTCTCGCATTATAAAAGTGCAGTTTGTACTCACCACCGGCACAGCCAGCCAGCGGCAGACAAGGCGACCGGCAAGTGAGGGCCGCGGGCGTAGCCATAGCTACGTCGAGGCCCGAGCGCAGTCGGCAACACCGTATGCCGGAGGCTGGCGCAGCCGGACTCGCGGCCCTCATGAAATATGCGGGCTAAAAAGGAGGATGGCGATGCAGCAAGCAGAGGCAATGCCGGGAAAGAAAGTGGCGCTGATGGTAAGCGCCCAGGACGCGCCGGTGCTGCGCGAAAAGGGCCAGGACTTTTTCAAGGCCCTCAACGGCAAGACCATCAAGCCCAACGATCAGGTGCGCTTCGGTGACGTGCTGCTGTGGGTAGAGGCCACCAAACCCAAGGGCACGGTACGCATCGGGCAAAACACCAAGGTGAAGATTTCCATCTCCAAGAAGGAGCTGCGCCACAGCTGCGCCGCCTGCTCCCAGGAGCAGCAGCAGGGCGGGCTGGTGTGCTCCAACTGCGGAGCCGAGCTGCCGATGGTCGAGGTCTAGGCGCTGCGGAGGCCCCTGGGCGGGCCAACGGCCTGTGGGCCGCCGGGCAGTGTGGCGGATGGTCGCGAAAAGATAGGGATTGTTGGGTTTCGCTTCGCTCTACCCAACCTACGCTATTGCTGGGTGTCCGGTGTAGGGGCGGGGTTTATCCTCGCCATCCCTTCCCCCGGCACAGCCAGGTGCCGCAGGGCAAGGCGGCAGGCGAACGAGGGACGCAGGCGTAGTCTACCTACGCCGAGGACCGAGTGACGCCGACAACGCAGCCATGCGGGGTCTGGCGAAGCCGGGCGGCACAGCCAGGCGGCGGCAGGCGAAGCTGGCGACGGTAAAGCAATACGACCGGCTTTCCCACCGGCTTCGCCAGGTGTTCGTGGGTTAGGCGTCCGGCGAGCGCAGGCCGTAGGCGTAGCCTAAGCTACGTCGAGGCCTAAGCGATGCCGGTAACACAGCCCACGGGCAGCTGGTGAAGCCGGGCCTATCGCCCCGTGGCCTTCAGCCACGCCGCCGCCGCCCACCCCCATATCGCATTAAACAACACCACAAACCCAGGGGTGAGCGCGCCCAGCTCCAGGCCGTAAAGGCCCTTGTCCGCCACGTGGGGGAACACCACCAACAGCTGCACCGCCGTGGGGCCAAGGGAAAACACCAGCCCCCGCCAAAAAATCGAGCCCCTCAAGACCGGCAGCACCAACAAAAGCCCCCAGATGCCCCCCCATACCATGCGCTGATAGATCATGGCCGGGCCGAGCGCCGGGGCGATGGCCACCCCCAGGGCGTGGGTTATGCCCGCGGCCCCGGCCAGCCACACCACCAGGGCGTTGGCCAGGCCGCCCAGGGCCCCGCCCGCGAAACAGTTGCCCAGGTTGCCGGTAAAGGACATGGCGAGCCTCCGTGTTTTGTTTCTATGTTACCAGCGTCCAGTATATTTTAATGGCTATATAGGTTTGACTGATTGAGAAACGCATAAAGCGCAACCATTTGGGATTTTTTTCCTATTATGTAGCATTTCACTTTACCTCAAGAAGAGGCAGGCAAAGTGCTATGGTTGCTGGAAAAATAAACTATCGATGCAGCTAGGTTATTCCCCGGATATCGAGGGGTTGTGGAAAGCATGAAAATGCGGGAGCACATAAAAAAACCAACTTGGCTTAAATAGCAAAGAGTAAAGACTTATTTTTTGCTTCCCCAAAAAAGAACAGCCCCCGCCGATCTTGCGATCAGCGGGGGCTTAAAATAATTCCGGCGGCGTCCTACTCTCCCACACTTGAAAAATGCAGTACCATCGGCGCTGAGAGGCTTAACTTCCGTGTTCGGGATGGGAACGGGTGTGACCCTCTCGCTATAGCCACCGAAAACTGTGTTTCCGGCAATAAAATAGAGCGATAAGCTTTTGCGCTGAACAGAGCTTTGACCAAGCCCGATCAAGGATCGAGCGATCATGGATGATTAAAAGTGACCAAGCCTCACGGGCGATTAGTACCGGTCAGCTAAACATATCACTATGCGTACACTCCCGGCCTATCAACCTTGTAGTCTTCAAGGGCCCTTTAGCCTCCGAAGAGGAGGGAGATCTTATCTTGGAGGGGGCTTCCCGCTTAGATGCTTTCAGCGGTTATCCCTGCCGAACATAGCTACCCAGCGATGCCGCTGGCGCGACAACTGGAACACCAGGGGTTCGTCCACTCCGGTCCTCTCGTACTAGGAGCAGCTCTCCTCAAATCTCCTACGCCCACAGCAGATAGGGACCGAACTGTCTCACGACGTTCTAAACCCAGCTCACGTACCGCTTTAATTGGCGAACAGCCAAACCCTTGGGACCGGCTCCAGCCCCAGGATGCGATGAGCCGACATCGAGGTGCCAAACCTCCCCGTCGATGTGAACTCTTGGGGGAGATAAGCCTGTTATCCCCGGCGTACCTTTTATCCGTTGAGCGATGGCCCTTCCATGCGGAACCACCGGATCACTAAGACCTACTTTCGTACCTGCTCGACCTGTCGGTCTCGCAGTCAAGCTCCCTTATGCCTTTACACTCTACGGCTGGTTTCCAATCAGCCTGAGGGAACCTTCGCGCGCCTCCGTTACTCTTTTGGAGGCGACCGCCCCAGTCAAACTACCCACCAGACACTGTTCCCGACCCGGATTACGGGTCTGGGTTAGATTCCTAAGATAGCAAGGGTGGTATTTCAAGGTTGGCTCCACCGAGACTAGCGTCCCAGCTTCAAAGCCTCCCACCTATCCTACACATACTAGCCCAAGAACCAATGTCAAGCTGTAGTAAAGGTGCACGGGGTCTTTCCGTCTTGCTGCGGGTAGACGGCATCTTCACCGCCACTACAATTTCGCTGAGTCCCTGGCTGAGACAGTGGGGAAGTCGTTACGCCATTCGTGCAGGTCGGAACTTACCCGACAAGGAATTTCGCTACCTTAGGACCGTTATAGTTACGGCCGCCGTTTACCGGGGCTTCGGTTCAAAGCT
>Ga0180016_100056_pt1 | contig 53521 bp, 48 predicted proteins | sample KR46_M_MetaG_FD_129673 | JGI IMG/M metagenome (GOLD analysis project Ga0180016, IMG submission 129673) | Groundwater microbial communities from the Olkiluoto Island deep subsurface site, Finland - KR46_M_MetaG | ecosystem: Environmental > Aquatic > Deep subsurface > Groundwater | place: Finland... | reverse complement strand
GCGCCCCAGGGCCCGGGCGATGGAGCGGCCCAGAGAGGTCTTGCCCACCCCGGGAGGGCCGATGAAGCACAGGATGGGGCCCTTCATCTTGGGATTGAGCTTGCGCACCGCCAAGTGCTCCAGGATGCGCTCCTTGACCTTTTTCAGATCGAAGTGGTCCTCGTCCAGGATGCGCTGGGCCTCGGTGAGGTCCAGGCGGTCCCGGCTGCCCTTTTGCCAGGGTAGGTCGATTATCCAGTCCAAATAGGAGCGGATGATGGAGGCCTCGGCGCTCTCGGGCTGCATCTGCTCCAAACGGCTGAGCTGCTTCAGGGACTCCTCTTTGGCCTCGGCGGACAGGCGCTTCTTCTCCAGGGCCTCGCGCAGCTGGGCCATCTCCCGCTGGCGCTCGTCCGCGTCGCCCAGCTCCCGGCGGATGGCCCGGAGCTGTTCGCGCAGGTAATACTCCCGCTGGCCCCGGCTCATCTCCTCCTGGGCCTCGGACTGTATCTTGGCCTGGAGGGTGCTCACCTCCAGCTCGGTGCCCAGATGCTCGTGCACCATCTCCAGGCGCTTGAGGGGATCGTTCTGCTCCAGAATGGCCTGGGCGGTAGTTATGTCCAGGCGCATGTTGCTGGCCACAAGGTCGGCCAGGCGGCCCACCTCCTCCACCGAGCTGAGGATGGCCTGCACGTCGGAGGTAAGGAGACCCCGGAGGGCCAGGATCTTCTCCGCCGCCTCGCGCACCGAGCGCATCAGGGCCTCGGAGGCCGGTCCGGCCTCGCCTTCCTCGCGATCGTCGCCCAACAGCTCCACCGACACCGCGAAGTAGGGAGACTCCTGGCTCCACTCGGAGATGCGGGCCCGGGCCAAGCCCTGCACCAGCACCTTGAGCCGGCCGTCGGACATCTTGAGCTGGCGCATGATGATCCCGACGGTGCCCACCTCGTGGAGGTCCTCCACATCGGGATGCTCCACGTTCTGGTCCTTCTGGGTGGCCAGGAATACGTGCTGGTCCTCGGCCATGGCCGCCTCCACCGCGGCCACCGAGTTTTCCCGGGCCACGAACAGAGGCAGGATCATGTAGGGGAACACCACCACGTCCCTGACCGGCAAAAGCGGCAGGTCGGTGGGAAGCTCCTCGTCGGGCTCCAGGACCAGCGGCTGGTCCTGCTCGTCGCTTATGTGACTCACCATAGACTTTCCCGGGCCAGGAGGCCCTCCATTAGATTGACTCGCCCCCCAAGTAAACCCCCACGGAATTTTATCATCCTAACATCAGCCCTTGGCCTGTCAACCGGCCCCGGCTTGGGTGGAGGCGCTTTTTTGCGTTTGTCTCAACATGTTTACATTATGATCGCTTTCTGCCAAGTTAGGGTGGTGCAACCCGCGCAATCATACTCCGGGGAAAGGCGTCCCATGCGCCTGAGAACCATACTCTTGATACTGTCCCTGCTGGCCCTGGTGTCCACCGCCGGGGGCGGGATGCACTACTATTATTCCTTGCAGGATTCGGCCATCTCCCTAGCCCACCGCCGGGCCGCCGGCCAGACCGAGGTCTTGGCCAACCAAATTTCTTCTTTCCTGGCCCAGAACCAAAAGCCGGTGGAGGCCCTGGCCAGCCTGGGCGAGATGCAGCGGGCCCTGATCAAGCCCGACGAGGGCAACCTGGCCGCGGCCAACGATGTGCTGGACAAGTTCAAGAAATCCCTGGAGGTGGACGTCTGCTATCTGCTCAACCGCCAGGGTCTCACCATCGCCTCGTCCAACCGCGACTCCCTGGATAGCTTCGTAGGCCACAACTTCTCCTTCCGCCCCTATTTCCAGCAGGCCATCGCCGGGCAGGCGACCAAGTACCTGGCCCTGGGCACCACCAGTAAGAAGCGGGGAGCCTATTACGCCTACGCCGTCTACCCACCAGCCGGGGGGGCGCCCTTGGGGGTGGCGGTGATCAAGACCCCCATCAGCCTGTTGGAAGGCAACCTGAACCTGGGCGACGAAGAGGAGGCGGCCCTGATGGTGGGTCCGCACGAGGTGATCTTCAGCACCAACCGGGTGGAGTGGCTCAACAAGACCCTGTGGCCCAGCAGCCTGGAGGACTGGGAGGCCATCGCCCGCACCCGCCAGTTCGGCGACGGCCCCTGGCCCTGGAGCGGCCTGACCAGGGTGGGCGAGCACCTGGTCAAGGACGAGGCGGGCCGCGAATACCTGCTCTATACCCGGCCGGTGGCCCACTTCCCGGGCTGGCGGCTGGTGTACCTCACCAGCATGGCCGGAGTGGCCCAGTGGGCCTTCAAGCCCTACTTGCAGACTACCGGCGTGGCGGTGCTGGGCCTGTGCCTCTTCGCCGGGTTGGGGGTCTACTTCCTCTACCGCAAGGCCTCCCAGGAGATCACCCGCCGCCGTATGGCCGAGGAAGACCTGCGACGCAGCGAGGAGCGCTACCGGCGCCTGTACCACAAGACCCCGGCCCTGCTGCACTCGGTGGACACCACCGGGCGGCTGGTCAACGTCAGTGACTACTGGTCCGACGCCCTGGGCTACAGCGACGAAGAGGTCATTGGGCGCAAGCTCACCGATTTCCTCACCCCCCAGTCGCACCGCCACGCCGAGACCGAGGTGCTGCCCCTGTTTTTCCGCACCGGCCAGGCCCAGGACATCTCCTACCAGTTCGTCAAGAAGAACGGCGAGGTGGTGGACGTGTTGCTCTCGGCCATCGCCGAGCGCGACGACCAGGGCCGCATCGTAAAATCCCTGGCCGTGCTGGTGGACGTCACCGCCCTCAAGCGCACCGAGGAAGAGCTGCGCCGGGCCCAGGAAAAGCTCAGCGAATACTCCCGGGACCTGGAGCGCCAGGTGCGCCAGCGCACCAGGGAGATAACCAGCTTCCTCAAGTACACCCCGGCGGTGGTCTACATGAAGGACGCCGAGGGCCGCTACATCATGGTCAACTCGCGCTTCGAGGAATTGTTCAACCTGAGCACCGAGCAGGTGTGGGGCAACACGGTCTACGAGCTGTTTTCCAGGGAGATCGCCGAACAGTTCGCCAAGAGCGACCGCATGGTGCTCCAGGCCAAGCGCTCGGTGCAGGTGGAGGAACGCATCCCCCACGAGGACGGCTTCAACACCTACCTTTCGGTGCGCTTCCCCATCATCAACGAAAACGGCCAGGTGAGCCGCATCTGCGGCATCATGGTCAACATCACCGACCTCAAAAAGGCCCAGGAACAGCTGCGGCGCCTCTCGGGCAGCATCATGGAGGGCCAGGAGGCCGAGCGCCGGGCCATAGCTCGGGAGTTGCACGACGAGTTGGGCCAGGTGCTCACCGCCCTACGCATCGACGCGGTGTGGCTGCGCGAACACCTCAAGGGCCAGGACCCCAAGGCCGGGGGCCGGGCCCAGAACATGTGCGCCATCATCGACCACACCATCAGCGAGGTAAGAAACATCGCCACCCGCCTGCGCCCCCCGGCCCTGGAGGACCTGGGCCTGGTGGACGCCCTGGAGTGGTACACCACGGACCTTGAAAAACACACCGGCATCGCCTGCGTGTTCAACTGGGACCGGGTGCCCGAGGTGGACGACCAGACCGCCATAGCCACCTACCGGGTGGCCCAGGAGGCCCTGACCAACGCGGCCCGCCACTCCGGGGCCACCAGCGTGGACGTGGCCCTGCAGGGCCAGGACGGCCGCCTGACCCTGAGCGTGAGCGACAACGGCCTGGGCTTCGCCACGGACCAGCTATCCGAGCGCGAGGGCCTGGGCATCGCGGGCATGCGCGAGCGGGCCGGTCTGGCCGGCGGCGATCTCACCATCAACTCCCATCCGGGACGGGGCACCGAGGTGCGCCTGGTCCTGCCGGTCAGGCCCATGAGCGGAGGCCGTCATTGATAAAAGTACTCTTAGCCGACGATCACGGCATGGTGCGGGCGGGGCTCCGTAGCCTCATCGAGGAGACCGGCGACATGGAGGTGACCGCCGAGGCCGCCGACGGCCGCCAGGCCATCAGCCTGGCCCTGAACCACCCGGTGGACGTAGCGGTGATCGACATCTCCATGCCCGGCACCGACGGCCTGGAGGTGATCAACCAGCTTCAGGCCCAGAAACCCGAGCTGCCCATCCTGGTCTTGACCATGCACGAGGAGGAGCAGTACGTGGTGCGCTCCATCAGCTCCGGGGCCAAGGGCTACATCACCAAGCGCTCCGCCCCGGAGCAGCTGGTCAGCGCCATACGCCAGGTGCACCAGGGGGGCATGTACCTGAGCCAGGAGGCCTCGGAGCTGCTGGCCTTGCGCGTGGCCCGGGGCGAACGGGGCGACTCGCCCCTGGACACCCTGTCCAACCGGGAGGTGCAGGTGCTCCGGGCCCTGGCCCTGGGCCAGACCAACCGGGAAATCGCCGAATCTTTCCATATCAGCGTGAAGACCGTGGACACCTACCGCTTCCGCTTGCTAAAAAAGTTGAATCTGCGCAATAACGCCGACCTGTCGCGCTTCGCCATCCAGCACGGGCTGGTGGAGCCCTAACCCATCGATTGGAAAAAACATGAGCCGCGAGATCAAGAAACTGGCCGTGGTGGGCACCGGCAACCTGGGAGCCCGCATCGCCCTGCAAGCAGCCTATTACGGTTATAAAGTCAGCGCCTGGGACCCCAACCCCGCCTCCTTTGACCACAGCATGGCCATGAGCGAGGACCGCATCAAGCGCACCACCCGCACTCCCACCCTGACCTGGGCCCAGTTGGGCCAGGCGGCGGAAAAGGTGGCCCGCTGCGCCACCCTGGAGCAAGCGCTGGAAGACGCCGACATGGTCATCGAGGCCATACCCGAGAACCTGGAGCTCAAGCGGGAGATGTACGCCCGCCTGGACCAGCTGGCCCCGGCCGGAGCCATCCTGGCCACCAACAGCTCCTCCATCCCGGTGTCCTTGATCGCCGACGCCACGTCCCGGCCCGAGCTTTGCGTGAACATCCACTTCTACACCCTGGACATAGGCCGCAACCTGACGGACGTGATGGGCAGCGGCGAGGCCCCGCCCGAGCTGATCGAGCAGTGCGCCGAGTGGGTGCGCTCCATCGGTTGCGTGCCGCTGACGGTGCGCAAGTCGATCCACGGCTTCTGCTTCAACCGCATCTGGCGGGCCATCAAAAAGGAGAGCCTGCACATGTGGGCCGGGGATTACGTGGACTTCAAGGACATCGACCGGGGCTGGATGATCTGGAGCGGCATGGACGAAGGCCCCTTCGCCCTCATGGACAGCGTGGGCCTGGACGTAGTTTATGATATTGAAATGTCATACTATATCGAGTCAGGCGATCCCAAGGACCACCCCCCCGACGCCCTCCGGGAAAAGGTGGCCCGGGGCGAGTTGGGGGCCAAGACCGGCACGGGCTTTTACACCTACCCCGATCCGGAGTATAAAAAAGAAGGCTTCTTGAAAAAATAGCCCATGTCCGGGGCCGTGGGCGGCCGCCTTGCCGCCTACGGCCTTGTAAGAAAAATTAGTACAACACAATCAGAGGTCTTCGAATTTACCCCCCGCATCCGCATTTATTATTCTTTTAATGCAGCGATGAAGCCCAGAGTGGCATTCTATTAGATACAACACCTCGCTTATCCGTTCTTCCAGCCTCGACCAGAACTCGAGCCCCGATGGGGTTCAGCGCATGGGAGTACGCCGGGCGGCCCGCCGGCCGTCGGCCAACCATAGGATAGTCGTTTGGTTCCATTCATATCGGGAGAGAAAGCATGAAAAAGTTTTTGGTTCTGACCCTGGCGGCCGCTTTGGTGGTAGGCCTGGGCATGATGCCGGCTCCGGCTATTGCCGCTGGCTACAAGCTTAAAATCGGCGGCGGCCCCACGGGCGGCACCTTCAACACCTGGGCCAACGGCGCGGCGGTGTATATCCCCAAGGTCAACGCTGACATCAAGGCCAGCGCGGTCGGCAGCGGCGGCTCGGTGGAAAACGTCAAGCGGGTCAACAGCGGCGATAGCACCATAGCCCTGTGCTACGCGGTGGACAGCGGCCTGGGCTTTGCCGGCAAGCTGCCCAAGGACAACAACAAGTACGACAAGATTCGTTCCATGGGTTACCTCTACGGTGCCCCGGCCCAGCTGGTGGTGCGCGCCGACAGCGGCTTCAAGAGCGCCATGGACCTCAAGGGCAAGCGCGTGGCCGTGGGCAACGCCGGTTCCGGCGCGGCGGCCAGCGCCGAGCGCTTCTTCCGCCACATCGGCGTGTGGGACAACTTCAAGCCCACCTTCCTGGGCTACTCCGCCGCGGCCAGCGCCTTCAAGGACAACAAGCTGGACGCCTTCTGGGTGCTGGTGGGCTATCCCAACCGCTCCATCATCGAGGCCTCGGTGCAGGTCAAGATCAACCTGATCAACGTGGACACCGACGCGGTCAAGACCGGCTTCTACAAGGCCTACGCCTACAGCCCCATGACCATCGCCGCGGACACCTACTACAAGGGCATGCCTCCCTGTGAGTCTTTCCAGGACTCCTGCATCCTCACCACCAGCAAGGACGTGCCCGAGGACCTGGTCTACAAGATCATGAAGACCCTGTGGTCCACCAAGGGCATGGAGGCCATGGTGACCGCCAAAAAGACCTTCAAGGCCATGACCCTGCAGAACAACTTCCGCGGCGCTTCGGTGCCGTTGCACAAGGGCGCTTACAAGTTCTGGACTGAGCAGGGAGTCAAAATTCCCGACAACCTCAAACCGATCGACTAACCGCCCCGCGGGAAGCTAAGCTGGGGGAGGGCCTAGCCGGCCCTTCCCCTTTTACCCAAAAGGCTCGACTGCCAAGAGGGTGGCCATGAACGACGAACCGAAAAAACCCGTCATCGAGACATATGACGAAGACGCCGCCCTGCAAGATGCGGCGGTGGACAAGGCCAAGCTGGACGAGATAGTCCGCAAAGACGCCAAGACCGGCCGCGCCATGAGCGGCTACTGGGCCTATTTCACCGCGGGCCTGGGCGTGTTCATGGTCCTGTTCTACTTCTACAACGCGGGCATCCTGCCGGTGGACACCCAGTACTTCCTGGGCATCTACGTGCTCATCACCTACATCCTGGTGTTCATCAACTACCCCATGGGCCGCAAGTCACCCACCGACCGGCCCACTATCTTTGACCTTTTCCTGGCTGCGGTGGCCGCCTTCGTGGTGGGCTACTACATAGTCGAGTACGCGGCCCTGAACTACCGCATGGGCAGCGAGACCGCCTTGGACACTGTGGTGAGCGTGGTGGGCATACTCATCTCCCTGGAGGTGGCCCGCCGGGTGCTGGGCTGGTCCATGACCCTGGTGGGCGTGGCCTTCTTGCTTTACGCCTTTTGGGGCAATCTTCTGGAATACATTCCCATCCTGGACTCCTTCGCCCACACCGGCTTCGCCATGGACCGGGCAATCAACCATATCTACCTGAAGCAGGAGGGCGTGTTCGGCATCATGGCCTCGGTGCTGGTGACCTACGTCATCCTGTTCATTTTCTTCGGCAGTTTTTTGAAAGCCTCGGGCTGCTCCCGCTTCTTCCTGGATCTTCCCATGGCCCTGGCCGGGCGCACCGTGGGCGGCCCGGCCAAGGTGGCGGTGATGGCCTCGGGCTTCTTCGGGTCGGTTTCGGGCAGCGCCATCGCCAACACCGTGTCCACCGGCGCCTTCACCATCCCCCTGATGAAGAAGGCGGGCTTTAGGCCCCACGTGGCCGGGGCCATCGAGCCCAGCGCCTCCATCGGCGGCATGTTCATGCCGCCCATCATGGGGGCCGGCGGCTTCCTCATGGCCGAGTTCACCGAGATCCCCTACGTGACCATCATGAAGATGGCGGTGTTCCCGGCGATCATCTACTTCCTCAGTGTGTTCGTGATGGTGCACTTCGAGGCCAAGCGTTACGGCCTGGTGGGCAAGCGGGACGCCAACGCCCCCACCGCCTGGGACATCCTCAAATCCCAGTGGCTGCTCTCGGCGCCCCTGGTGGTGATCGTGGTGCTCATGCTGATCGGCTACTCCCCGGGCATGGCCGCCTTCTGGGCCACCATCACCTGCGTGGCCGTGTCCTGGACCACCCCGAAGAACAAGATGGGCTTCAAGGAGATTATGGGGGCCATGATCGAGGGCGCGCGCAACACTCTCATCATCGGAGCCACGGTGGGCGTCATCGGTATCATTGTGGGCACCATCGCCCTCACCGGCATCGGGCTCAAGTTCAGCCAGATCATCATCGAGCTGTCCAGCGGCTATTTGCCCATCGCCATCCTGCTCATCGGCCTGGCCTCGCTGGTCCTGGGCATGGGGGTGCCGGTCACCGCGGCGTACCTAATCACCGCGGTGCTGGCCGTGGGCGCGGTCAGCGAGATGATCGCCCAGACCCACTTCGGCATGAGCTTCAAGGATCTGGAGGTGAACACCGACCTGGTGCGGGCGGGCTATGCCGCCTGGGCCCTGTTGGCATCGCACATGATCGTGTATTGGTTCAGCCAGGACTCCAACATCACCCCGCCGGTGTGCGTGGCGGCCTACGCCGGAGCGGCCATCGCCGGTTCCGACCCCTGGAAGACCGGCTGGACCTCCTTCAAATTCGCCAAGATGCTCTACGTGGGCCCCTTCCTGTTCGCCTTCGCGCCGGGCTTTTTGCTCACCGGCACCTGGTACGACATAGTGTTGGCCTACTTCACCATCACCTTGGGGACCATCGCCTTCGGCAGTTTGACCATGGGGTACTGGCTGTGCCCCACGGTGTGGTACGAGTGGATCATCTTCGCCATCGCCACCGCCCTGCTGTTCTTCCCTGGCTTGCTGCATTCCTGGACTCCGGTGCCCAAGCTGGGGGCGGACTTCATCGGCATCGGCCTGGCCGGGGTGGTCTACCTATCCCAGAAGATACGAATAAAGAAGGACCCATCACTCACCTTGCCCATATATGAGCGGCAGAAGTTAGGGGAGGCGGCGGCATGACTCCGCAAGCCATAAACAAGGTGCTTTGCTCCATCGACTTCTCGGACTTCTCGCTCGAAGTCGTGGCCCAGGCGGCGGTATTGGCCCAAAAATACGGCGCCGAATTATTGATCCTGAACGTGGTCAACGAGAAGACCTACGAGGAGTTGGAGCGAGTGAGCGGTCGCCTGGCCATGCTGGGCGGCGTGGCCGAAAAGGCCATCGAGGCCGAGGAGGAGCATCGGGCCGAGATGATGCGCGACCTGCTGGCCGGCCTCAAGGAAGGCGGCCTGCCCCTGGCCGAGGTGAAGCACAGTTCTCGCATCGCGGTGGGCCTGCCCTACGAGCGCATCCTGGAGATCGCCGATGAGTTCGCCGCCGACCTGATCGTAATGGGGGCCAAGGGGCGCACCTCCTTCACCAAGGCCCTGCGTTTCGGCTCCACGGCGGAAAAGGTATTCCGCCGCGCTTCCTGTAAGGTAATGTTCGTGCGTTAAAATAGACCCTCCAACCAGCATTGATCGGGGCTCCCACGGGGGCCCCGATCTTTTTTGGGCGGCGGGTTAGGGCTAGATATTGAAGACGTCGCTGGACTGCTCTTGAGAGGCCACCCACAACCCGGCCTTTGATCCGCAGCCGCTCAGGCGCTCCTGGGCGGCCCGGCGGGCCAGCTCGGGGCGGTTGTTCTGCTCGGAAAGATGGGCCAGCACCACCTGCTTGAGGCCCTGGTGGGACAGCTCGGCCAAGAGCTCGGCCCCCTGGTCGTTGGAAAGGTGGCCCTGGGCCGAGCGAACCCGCTGCTTGAGCCAGGGCGGATAGGAGCCCTCGGCCAGCATGGTGGCGTCGTGGTTGTGCTCCAGGACCAGGGCCGCGCAGCCGGCCAGGCGCTGGCGCACCAGGCGGGTGGGAGCGCCCAGGTCGGTGGCCACCCCCAGGCTGACCCCACCCACGCTGAGCACCAGGCCCACCGGATCGGCCGCGTCGTGGGGCACGGAGAAGGGGTGCACCTTGATGCCCGCCATCTCCAGGGCCCGGCCCGCGCTCATGGGAACGTAGCGCACCGAGTCGGTGTCCTTGGCCGCGGCCCAGGTGGCCTCGGTGGCCAGGGCGGGAATCCTCAGGCGCTTGGAGAGCACCCGCACCCCGCGCACGTGGTCGCTGTGCTCGTGGGTGATGATGATGGCCTTGACGCTGTGGGGGGAAAGGCCTCTAGCCTCCAGGCGGCGCACCGTCTCCCGGGCCGAGAGGCCGCAGTCGATGAGCACCGCCTGCTCGCCGGCGGATACGTAGATGCAGTTGCCCTTGGAGCCGCTGGCCAGGGTGCAGAAGGTGAGAGACACCGGGTTATTTGCCGGTGGAGCCGAAGCCGCCTTGGCCCCTGCCGCTGGCGGGCAGTTCGTCGGTCTCGGCCAGTTCGGCCTGGGTGACCGGGGCGATGATGAGCTGGGCCACCCGGTCGCCGCGAGCGATTTCGACCGCCTCGGGACCAAGGTTGATCAGCCCCACCATGACCTCGCCCCGGTAGTCGGCGTCGATGGTGCCGGGGGCGTTGACCACGGTCACGCCTTTTTTGATGGCCAGGCCGGAGCGGGGGCGCACCTGGCCCTCGAAGCCCGGCGGGATGGCCAGAGCCAGGCCGGTGGGCACCATGACGATGCCCCCCGGCTGGATGGTAAGCGTTTCGTCGACCGCGGCGGGAAGGTCCAGCCCGGCGGCCTGCTCGCTCTCGTAGGCCGGGAGCTTCAGGCCCTGGCCGTGGGCCAGGCGCTTCACCAGGACTTGGGGACGGCTCACGCCGCCATCTCCTTGGCCAGGCCGTCGGCGTCCGCCGGGCCGAGCACGGTGATGCCCAACTTGTCCGGGTCCAGGCACTTGGCGGCCACCCGGGTGAGATCGCCCACCTGGACCGCCTCGATCTGGGCCACCACTTCTTCCAGGGTCACGTCGCGGCCGAAGTTGAACTCGTTGCGGGCCAGGCGGTACATGCGGCTGTCGGGGTTTTCCGCCCCCAGCAGAATGGAGCCCTTGGTGTGCTCCTTGGCGTGTTCCAGCTCCTCATTGTCCACCGGCTCCACGGCCAGGCGGGACAGCTCGGCGCGCACCACCTTGAGGGCCTCGGGGGAGCGGCCGGGGGCCACGCCCATGTAGACCCCGAAGACGCCGGAGTCGCTGTAGGAGCTGAGGTAGCTGTACACCGCGTAGGCCAGGCCGCGCTTTTCGCGCACCTCCTGGAACAGGCGAGAGCTCATGTTGCCGCCCAGGATCACGTTGAGCAGGGCGGCGGCGAAACGGTCGGGATCGGTGGACGAGGGGCCGGGGGCGCCCATGGCGATGTGCACCTGTTCGCACGGGCGCGGCACCACCACCAGGCCGGGGTTGGCGGCCGGGGCTTGGCGGGCCTCGCGGGGAGGCAGGATGGGCAACTCAGCCAGGGACGCACCCAACAGGTCCACGATCTGCTGGTGCTCGAGCTGGCCCACCGCCGCCACCACCAGGTTGGCCGGGGCGTAGCGCTGGGACAGGTAGTCCACCAGATCCTGGCGGCTCAGAGCGCCCACGCTCTCGCTGCTGCCCAGCACCGGGCGGCCCATGGGATGCTCGGGCCAATAGTTCTGGCCGAACAACACATGCACCAGATCGTCGGGGGTGTCCTCCACCGCGCTGATCTCCTGCAAAATAACCTGGCGCTCGCGCTCCACCTCGGTGGGGTCGTAGGCCGGGTTCAGGAAGATGTCGGTGAGTAGATCGGAGATAGTGTGCAGATGCTCGGCCAGGGTCCGGGCGTGAAAGCAGGTGGTTTCCTTGGAGGTGAAGGCGTTGGCCATGCCGCCCAGGCGGTCCAGCTCACGGGCAATGGCCAGGGCATCGCGGCGGGCGGTGCCCTTGAAGGCCATGTGCTCGATGAAGTGGCTGATGCCGCCCTGGGCCGGCTCCTCGTCGCGGGAGCCGACCTCCATCCATAAGCCCGCGGTCACCGAGTAAGCATGTGGCAGCTTCTCGGTGACCAGACGGACTCCGTTATCCAGTGTAGTTTTGTTTACCACGTCGTGTTGGTCGCGCCGGGTGCGGTCTTAGTCGCGCCGGGGCGGGCGGCTGTCACCCTGAGGAGCGCCCTCGGGCGGCGGCAACAGGGCCTTGCGGCTCAGGCGCACCTTGCCGCGGTCGTCCACGCCAAGCACCTTCACCTTGATCTTGTCGCCTTCCCTGAGCACGTCGGTGACCGAGCGCACCCTGGTGTGGTCCAACTCGCTGATGTGCACCAAGCCGTCGCGGCCGGGCAGTATCTCCACGAACGCGCCGAAGTCCATGATCTTGACCACGGTTCCTTCGTAGACCGCGCCCTCTTCCACGTCCTGGGTCAGCTCCTTGATCATGGCCAGGGCCCGGTCGCCGGCCACGCCGTCGACCGCCGCCACGTGCACCGTGCCGTCGTCCTCGACATCGATCTTGGCGCCGGTCTCCATCTGCATGCCGCGGATGATCTTGCCGCCGGGACCGATGATGTCCTTGATGCGCTCCACCGGGATCTTGATGGTGGTGATGCGCGGGGCCCAGTTGCTGATGGCGCCGCGGGGCTGGGTGATGGCTTCGCCCATCTTGGACAGGATGTGCAGGCGGCCGTTCTTGGCCTGGGCCAGAGCCTGAGCCATGATCTCCTTGTTGATGCCCGAGATCTTGATGTCCATCTGCACCGCGGCCACGCCCTTGGCGCTGCCGGTCACCTTGAAGTCCATGTCGCCCAGATGGTCCTCGTCGCCGATGATGTCGGTGAGCACCGCGGTCTTGTCGCCCTCTTTGATCAGGCCCATGGCCACGCCGGCCACCGCCTGGCTGATGGGGACTCCGGCGTCCATCATGGACAAGGAGCCGCCGCAAACGCTGGCCATGGACGAAGAGCCGTTGGACTCGGTGATGTCGCTGACCACGCGGATGGTGTAGGGGAACAGGTCCTTGCCCGGCAGGATCTTTTGCAGGCTGCGCCGGGCCAGGGCTCCGTGGCCGATCTCCCGGCGGCCGGGGCCGCGCAGCATCTTGGCCTCGCCCACGCAAAACGGCGGGAAGTTGTAGTGCAACAGGAAGTCACGGAAGCTGTCTTCCTTGGTGACCGACTCGATGCGCTGCTCGTCGCCGCTGGTGCCCAGGGTGGTGGTGACGATGGCCTGGGTCTCGCCCCTGGTGAACAGGGCCGAACCATGGGTGCGCGGCAGGATGCCCACTTCGCAGGAGATGGGACGCACGGTGACGAAGTCTCGTCCGTCCACCCGGTGGCCCTGCTCCAGGATCATGGAGCGCATGCCTTCGGATACTAGGTTCTCGACGATGTCCTTGATCTTGCCTTCGCGGCCGGCGGCCTCTTCGCCCATGGCGGCGAGCACCTCTTTTTTCACCGCCCGCTTCACGCCGTAGCGCTCCAGCTTGGGCACGGTGGACAGCACCCTCTTCACGCCCTCGGCGGCCAGCGCGGCCACCTTGGCCTTGAGGTCGGTGTCTTCCACCGGCTTGGTGAACTCGCGCTTGGCCTTGCCCACCGCAGCGGTCAGCTCCTCCTGGATGTCCAGCAGAGGCTGCAAGGCCTTGTGGCCAAACCAGATGCCTTCCAGCACCACCTCCTCGGAGACCAGCTCGGCCCCGCCCTCGACCATGACCACCGCCTCACGGCTGCCGGCCACGATGAGGTCCAGGTCGGACTCCGCACGCTGGGCGGCGGTGGGGTTGGCCACGAACTCGCCGTTCACCCTGCCCACGCGCACCCCGGCCATGGGGCCGTCAAAGGGCACGTCGCTGATGCACAAGGCCGCCGAAGCGCCGGTCACGGCCAGCACGTCGGGCTCATTCACGCGGTCGGCCGAGTAGACGTTGGCGATGATCTGAGTTTCGTAGCTCCAGCCCTTGGGCACCCGGGGACGCACCGGCCTATCGATCAGCCGGCTGGTCAGGGTCTCTTTCTCGCTGGGCCGGCCCATTTCGCGCCGGAAAAAGTTGCCGGGGATGCGGCCCGCGGCGTAGGACAGCTCCTGGTAGTCCACGGTGAGGGGCAAAAAGTCGATGCCCTCGCGCATGTTGCTGTCTCCGGTGGCGGTTACCAAGACCACGGTCTCGCCGTAGGTCACCATAACCGCGCCGCCGGCCTGCTTGGCGATCTTGCCGGTCTCTATGGACAGTTCCAGACCGTTGATCGTCGTCGATACCTTTTTTATCATCTCTCTCTTCCCACTTCCTACACGAGCAAGGCTTACTTACGGATGCCCAGCTCCTTGATAACCGCTCGATAACGCTCAATTTCCTTACGCTTAAGGTAGTTGAGCATACGGCGGCGTTGGCCTACCAACTTTAGCAGGCCACGTCTGCTATGATGGTCCTTCTTGTGGACCTTGAAATGCTCGGTCAGGTACTTGATGCGCTCGCTCAGAAGGGCGATCTGCACTTCCGGCGAGCCGGTGTCGCCCGGTTTACGCTGAAACTTCTCTACTATCGCGCCTTTGTCATCCGGGGTTAAAACCACTTTACCTATCCTCCTTGTTATATGGGCCTGTTTGCGGCCCCTCGTCTGCGGCCCAGGCGGGCGGGACCGTCCCGCCCCCCAAGCTATTCGGCTCCAGTAGCCGACGCAGATGTTTGCTCCTCGAGCTCTCCCTGGTCTTGTTCGGGAAAGACTCGCATACTTTCGTAATCGCGGCCGGGGCGGCGCTCGCCTGGCTCCAGCCAGCGCAACACCGCCACCAACTCGCCCTCCGGGGTCAGCACCATGAAGGCCCCCAGTGCCGGGCCGGAGCCGGGCGTCAGGAAGATCTCACGAGGCAAAATCATTCCCTGGCGCAGTTGCCAGGCGGTGTCGGCGTCCACCTCCACCGCCGGGAGTCCGGCCCGCTCCAGGGCTTGGCTGAGCCCTATTAGCCGCCCGGCCAACTCCTGGGGGCTCAGGTCCAGGGCCTCGTCCAACTCCAGGGCCTCGCCCAGGGAGAAGGGGGCCGAGGCCAGGCGACGAAGCTGTTTCAGGTGGCCCACCGTGCCCAAACCCCGGGCCAGGTCCTCGGCCAGGGATCGGACGTAGGTGCCCTTGGAGCAGGTCAGCTCAAAGGCGATCTCGCCGGGCTCCATGGCCACCAGCTTGGTCTGGCCCACGTTTATGGCGCGGGCCGGTTTTTCCACGGCCACCCCCTGACGCGCATAGGCGTACAAGGGTTTGCCCTGGTGCTTGGCCGCCGAGTAGGCCGGGGGGGCCTGCTGGCGCTCCCCTTCCAGGGCGGCCAGGGCCTCGGCGGCCTGTTCCGGGCCGATCTGGGGCACCGGCGCGGTCTCGGTCACCTCGCCGGTGGGGTCGCCGGTGTCGGTGGCCTTTCCCAGGCTCACCGTACCCGCGTAAACTTTTTTGCCCGAGCCCAGCATATTGGACATGCGGGTGGCCCGGTTGAAGGCCAATACCAGGACCCCGGTGGCAAAGGGGTCCAGGGTGCCGGTGTGCCCCAGCTTGGCCGGGCGAAAGCGGCGGCGCAGGCGCTCCACCACGTCGTGGCTGGTGGGTCCGGCCGGTTTGTCCACCACCAGCACGCCGTCGTCGAAAAAGTCCGGCTTGCGTCGGCGGCGGCTCATGCCAGGGCCTCCAGTCCTTGGCGCAGGCGGGTGGCTATGTCCCGGCGCACGCCCTCCAGGTTGCCCTCCATGGTCACCCCGGCGGCGCCCTTGTGGCCTCCGCCGCCCAGATCGATGGCCACCCGGCTGACGTCCACCTTGCCCCGGGAGCGCATGGAAACCTTGATGGCTCCCTTGGCGTTCTGGCGGAACAAGGCCGAAACCTCCACTCCGGGGATGAGCCGCAGGGTCTCCACCGCCTGCTCCAGGTCGGCCGGCCCCGCGCCCACCTTTTCCAGGTCGGCCAGGGTGATCTGGCTGAGGGCCAAGCGGCCCTCCTGGCTCAGTTCCAGATTGTCCATGATGCGTCCCAGCAAGCGCAAGCGCTTGGGGCGCGTGGCATAGACCTCCTGGCTGATGGGCCAAACCTCGGCCCCGGCCTCGGCCAAATCCGCCGCCACCCGGAACACCCGGGGGGTGGTGTTGGCGTAGCGGAAGGAGCCGGTGTCGGTCTGCACCCCCACGAACAGGCAGGTGGCCGCCTGGGGGGGGATGCTCCAGCCCTCGGACTGGGCCAAAATGGTCACCATCTCGCTGGTGGCGGCAAAGGAGGGGTCCACCCAGGCCGCCTGGCCAAATTCCACTTCCCCCTGGTGGTGGTCGATGATCGCCACCCGGGGCAGCTGGGCCAAAAATTTTGCGCTCACCGGGCCGGTGCGCTCGGGCTGGTGGCAGTCCAACATCACCGCCAAATCCATTTCCCCGGCCTCCGGCAAAACGTCGCTCACCCGGTCCATGCCCGGCAGGAAAAGGTATTCCTCGGGTATGGGCCCGGCGCTGAACAACCGGACCTGCTTGCCCTGGGCGGCCAGCAAATGCATCAGCCCCAGGGAGGAGCCCAGGGCGTCGCCGTCGGGCAGCACGTGGGAAACCACCCAGACCCGCGAGGCCTGGGAGATCATGGCGGCCACGTCTTTCACGACGCGGCCTCCTCGGGATCGTCATCGCCCCTGGCCTCGGCGGCGGCCTCGTCCTGGGCCCTGGCCTGGCGTATCACCTGGTCCAGATGGGCTGCCTTGATGAGCGAGTCGTCGTAAACCGGCACCAGGCGGGGCATGGTCTTCAGGCGCAGGTTGGCGGCCAGTTCCTTGCGCAGGAACCCCGCCGCCGCCCTGAGCCCGGCCAGGGCCTGGTCGCTGTGGCTGGGGTCCAACACGCTGAAATAGACCTTGGCCTGGCTGAGATCCGGGGCCACGTCCACCGCGGTCAGGCTCACCGCCGCCACCCGGGGGTCTTTCACCCGGCGGGCCAGCAACCCTCCCAGCTCGGCCAGGATCAGGTTGCCCAATCGTTTTGTGCGGCGGGTGCCCACGTCATCTCCTTGAGGTTGATCAACTCCAGGCGCACGTCGGTGATCTCGGCCAGGGCCATGCGCTCCACGAAGCGCTTTATGGAATCGAGTTGGTTCTCCACGTGGGCCGTCTCGTTGCCGCACACGGTGAAGCCCAACTCGATGCGCTGCCACAAGTCCTGAGCCCCGATCTCGGCGGCCGCAGCGTTGAACCGCGCCCGCACCCGGTCGTTGAGGCTCGCGCCTTGGCCCATGTGCAAGGTTATGGTCATGGCTCCAACCACCAAAACTCGGCCTCTACAGCTCCGCAGCCACCTCGTGTATCACGTAGAACTCGATCTCGTCACCCACCTTGATGTCGTTGTAGTTCTCCAGGCCCACGCCGCACTCGAAGCCCTGGGCCACTTCCTTGACGTCGTCTTTGAAGCGCCGCAGCGAGGAAACCTTGGTGTTGGCGATGACCACGCCTTCGCGCAGCAGACGAACCTGGGCGCCGCGGGTCACACGGCCTTCGGTCACGTAGCTGCCCGCCACGGTGCCCACCTTGGGCACGCCGAATGTCTCGCGCACCACCACCCGGCCGATGACCTCCTCCTTGTAGAGAGGGGCCAACATGCCGGTGAGGGCGGCGGTCACCTCTTCGAGTACGTGGTAGATCACCTCGTAGGTGCGGATATCCACCCGCTCGGCCTCGGCGGTCTCGCTCACCTTGCCCATGGGGCGCACGTTGAAGCCGATGACGATTGCGTCGCTGGTGCTGGCCAGCATCACGTCCGACTCGTTGATGGCGCCGGTGGCCGCATGGATCACGTTTACCTTGACCTCATCGTTGCCCAGTTTGTTCAGGGACTCCACCAGGGCCTCCACCGAGCCCTGCACGTCGGCCTTGACCACCAGCTTGAGTTCTTGGGTCTCGCCCTCGGCCATCTTCTCGAAGAAGCCTTCCAAGGAGGTCTTGGTCTGGGCGGAAAGCTCGGCCTCGCGCCTTTTAATGGCGCGGTGATCGGCGATCTGGCGGGCCACCTTTTCGGTCTCCACCACCGTGAACTCGTCGCCCGCCTCGGGCACCCCGCCAAAGCCCTGCACCTCCACCGGAATGGAGGGGCCAGCCTTGTCTATGGGCTTGCCGCGATCGTCGAGCATGGAGCGCACCTTGCCCGCGAAGCTGCCGCAGACGAAGCTGTCACCCGCCTTGAGGGTGCCTTCCTGCACCAAGATCGTGCCCACCGGGCCGCGCCCCTTGTCCAAGTGCGCTTCCAACACGTGGCCTCGCGCCGGCTTGTGGGGGTTGGCGGTAAGCTCAAGAACCTCGGACTGCAACTGGAGCATCTCCAGCAGTTCGTCGACGCCCTGGCCGGTCTTGGCCGAAACCTCCACGGTAATGGTGTCGCCGCCCCAGCTCTCGGAGACCAGGCCCCGCTCGCTAAGCTCGCGGCGCACCCGCTCGGGATCGGCCCCGGGCTTGTCGATCTTGTTTATGGCCACCAGGATGGGCACCCCGGCCGCCTTGCTGTGGCTGATGGCTTCCTTGGTCTGCTCCATGATGCCGTCGTCGGCCGCCACCACCAGGACCACCACGTCGGTGACCTGGGAGCCGCGGGCGCGCATCTGGGTGAAGGCCTCGTGGCCCGGAGTGTCCAAAAACACCACATGGCCGCCGCTCGGCAGATGCACATCGTAGGCGCCGATGTGCTGGGTGATGCCGCCGGCCTCGCCGTCCACCACGTTGGCGTTGCGGATGCTGTCCAGCAGGGAGGTCTTGCCGTGGTCGACGTGACCCATGATGGTCACCACCGGGGGACGGACCTCCATCTCTTCGGGACGGTCCTCATGGGCCGCCAGCAGCCCTTCTTCCTCGAAGCCCACCCGTTCGATCTCGAAACCGAACTCGGCGGCCACAATACCGGCATCGTCGGTGTCCAGGGCCTGGTTGAGGGTGACCATCATGCCCATCTTCATCATGCGGCCCACCACCTCGGCGGCCTTGACGCCCATGCGCTTGGCCAGATCGCCGACGGTTATGGCCTCGGTCACCTTGACCCGGCGCTTGATGGCCTTGGGCGTGGTCAGCTCGGTCTTGAGCGATTTCTTGACCGTGCCGCCACCCCGGCGGCGTCCCCGGGAGGGGCGTCCGCCGTACAGGGCGTCCCGGTCCAAAATCTCCTTGCGCTTGCTGCCGGCTTTGCGCATCAGCACGTCGTCGTTGGGGATCGGGCTGCCCTTCTTGCCCTTCTTGCGTCGCCGGCTGGGGCGTCCGTCCGCCTTGTCCGGCGGGGGCACGTCGCCGACGGCGGGCGGTGCGCCCGGAGCGGGGCGCGCCGGACGGCGGGCCGCCGGGGGGGCGGGCCGGGTGTCTTCGCGCCAACGGTCGCCCATGGGGGCCACCGGCGCGGCGGGCTTGCTGATAATGCGGGCCGGGGTGTCTTCCATGGACCGTTTGGGCCGGACCACCTTGGCCTTTTGAGGACGGGGCCGCTCCTGCGGCTCCTTTTTCTCCGCCACCGCCTTTTTGGGCTCAGGTGCAGGCTCGGGCGCGGGTTTGGCTTCGGCTTCGGCCACTGGCGTGGGCTCCTTCTTGGGCTCGGGGGCAGGTTCCGGCTCCGGCGTAGGTTGTTCTTCCGCTTCCGGTTCAGGCGTAGGTTCAGGTTCCGGCCCGGGCTCGGGCGCGGCTTCGGCCTTGGGCGCGGGTTCAGGCTCTTGCACGGGTTCGGGCTGGGCCTCGGCCTTGGGCTCGGGCTGGGCTTGGGGCTCGGAGTGGATGGAGGCTTTAACGGGCGCCTCGGGCTCCGGCTCCGGCTCGGCAACCGCTTGGACTTCGGCGGGCGGCTCCTCGGGAGCCTGAGCTTCAGCGGCGGGCGGGGCTTGGGCCACGGGGGCCTCGGGCGCGGCCTGCGCCTGGGGCTCCTCGAACTCCTCCTCGGCAGGCTCGTCCAAGCCTTCGGAGGCGGCGTCCTCGGCGGTCTCCACCTTTTTGCGCCGGCGGCGGATGACCCGGGTGGTGACCCGTTTCTCCTCCACCACTTCGCTGCGTTCGGCCTTCAACTTGTCGCGCACTATTTGCGCATCCTCCGGCGAGAGGGCGCTCATGTGGTTGCGCACGTCCAGGCCCATTTCGATAAGCTGCCGAATCAAATCGCGGTTATCGATCTTGAGCTCTTTGGCCAGCTCGTATACCCGCATTTTGGCCATCAAATATCTCCTCGGTCTCTCCTGGGCGGAGCCGCTTGGTCCCGGCTCCCGGGGCCGCCCCGTGGCGGCCTATGCAGCCCCCGCGGGGGGGCAGTCAGCCTACCCTGGCGGGGTCGGCTATTGTTTCTTTTCCAACTCTTCGTCCGGGGCGGGCTCGGGCTCCGGCTCGGGGGCGGCCTCCGGTTCCGGCTCCGGCTCCGGCTCCGGCTCTTCGGAGACCTCGTCATCCCCGGTGGCCTCGGCCTGGTCCCCGCCGTTGGACTGGGAGGCCAGCTCGTTCCAGGCCTCGCGCACCGCGGCCAGGGCTCCGGAATCGTCCGAAGCGGCCGGGCCGGTGGGCAGGCCCGCCCGCTGAGGAGCCTCCGCCAGGTAGCGCTGGGCGTCGGCGATGAGTTCCTCGGCCCGCTCCGGGGTGATGTCCGGCAGGGCGGCCAGCTCGTCGGGGTCGGCCTCGGCCAAGGCCTCGGCCGAGCCGTAACCCGCCTGGTACAGGGTGTCGGCCCCCACATCGGAGACCCCCACCACGTCCAACAGAGAGCGGTAACCGTCGCGCAGGGACTCGCCGTAGCGGGTCTCGCTCTTCACGTCGATCTTCCAACCGGTGAGCTTGGAAGCCAGGCGCACGTTCTGCCCGCGGCGGCCGATGGCCAAGCTGAGCATCTCGTCGGCCACGATGACTTCCATGGTCTGGTTGGCCTCGTCCACCACCACCCGGCTGATCTCGGCCGGGGCCAGGGCGTTGACCACGTAGCGGGCCGGGTCCTGATCCCAGGCGATGATGTCGATCTTCTCGCCCCGGAGCTCCTGGACCACCGCCTGCACCCGGCTGCCCTTCATGCCCACGCAGGCGCCCACCGGGTCCACGTCGCGGTCGTTGCTGGCCACGCCCAATTTGGTGCGGCTGCCCGCCTCGCGGGCCACGCCCTCGATGGTCACGATGCCCTCGGCGATCTCGGGCACCTCCAGCTCGAACAGGGCCTCGATGAAGCCCGGATGGGTGCGGCTGAGTACGATCTGGGGGCCTCGGGAGATGCGCTTGACGTCCAACACGTAGGCCCGCACTCGGTCGCCTGGGCGGTAGCCTTCGCGGGGAACCTGCTCCCGGGGGGGAACCACCGCCTCGGTGCGGCCCAGGTTCACTATAATCGAGCCCTTGTCAAAGCGCTGCACGATGCCGTTGATGATCTCGCTCTTGCGGTCCTTGAAGTCCTCGAAGATGATGTCGCGCTCGGCGTCCTTCATGCGCTGGATGATGACCTGCTTGGCGCTCTGGGCGGCGATGCGCCCAAAGTCGGCGGTGTCCACCTTCACGCCCAGTTCATCGCCCACCTCGCAGTCCGGGTCCAGGCGATGGCCGTGCTCCAAGGAAATCTGGGTCTCCGGGTCGTCGACATCGTTGACCACTTCCTTGAACTCAAAGACCTCCACCTCGCCGGTCTCATCGTTGTAGGCGACGTCCACCTCCACCTTGGAGCCCAGCTTGCGGCGCGCGGCCGAGCGCATGGCCTCTTCCAAAGTGTTGATGAGAATTTCGCGGTCCAGTCCTTTTTCCCGCGAAACCTGGTCGATCATCCGTTTCAGTTCACTCATTGGGTTCTCCCCAACCTAAGAGCATGGGTTGCGCGACTTAGCGCCCCCCTAAAAACCTAGGTCCAACTTGGCCTTGGCCACCTGGGCCACGGGCAAGGCCTTCACCTTGCCCTTCACCTCGATCAATACGTCCTGGCCCATGGTGCCCTTGAGCACCCCTTGGACAACTTGAGTGCCTCCGCCGGGAGGGCTCACCACCAGACGGGCGGGCCTTCCCGCGAACAAATCAAACTCACGGGGGTCCTTGAGCTTGCGGTTGAGCCCCGGCGAGCTTACCTCCAGGCTGTAGGGAACCTCGATGGGCTCCTCCACGTCCAGCAGGTCGCTCACCTGGCGGCTGAGCTCGGTGCACTCGGTGAGACTCACGCCGCCCTCGGGCCGGTCCACGCAAAGGCGCAGCACTTGACCGGCGCGCTCGCGCCGCCAAGACAACTCCACCAGCATCAGCCCCTCGGAACGCACCACCGGCTCCAACAGTTCGCCTAGGCGCTTTTCCATCTCGTTGGCCGGTGCCGTGGGCTCCAAGCGTTTTCCTCCCCAAGGGTGACGAGCGCATAGCCGTCACCCCGGACCCCGGACACGCCCAGGGCCGTGGACCACGTCAAATCTGTCCGCGCATCGCGGTGGCCCGGAAAAGCCGGCCAGATTGGATCAGGTCCACTAATCGAAGCAAGCTTCCCCGCGCCGGAGGACGGCGCCGGGAAACCCCCTCAAAAAGGGACAACCCAGCCCTGGGTCGCGCGGCCCAGCCGCGGCCCGCAAGCCGGGATTGGTTCGGCTAGGTCAAAGTGGAGCGGGCAACGGGGTTCGAACCCGCGACTTCAAGCTTGGGAAGCTCGTACTCTACCAGCTGAGTTATGCCCGCTCATCCCAGAAGAAGGCACCCTGACGACAAGTCCCCTACTGAGGACTCCGACGCCCCAGGCCGCCTTCCTCTGAAAGCACCCGGCTCCTAAGAGCCGGTTGTGACATATTATATGGTAAAAAATGGCGGGCGCAATAGCTAATAACCAGCAAACGGTGGGCGTTGATTTTTAGCTTCGTCCCTGCTATTGGTGAAGTCGGATTTTACACCAGCCAGGGGAGGCTGACCATGGTCCCACCCGCCGCTTCACCCGCCCCCCAACCCACCGGGCTCGAGCGCCTGCTGGCCGAGGTGATAAATCCCGGCCTTTGCGTGGCCTGCGGAGCCTGTCTGGGCTTGTGCCCCCACCTCATATTTTTGGACGGCCAGGTGGCCGCGCCGGACGCCTGCGGCCTAACCAGCGGCCGGTGCTATGGTTTTTGTCCCGTGGCCCAGCGGGACGTCTCCCGGGAGAGCCAGGGGCCCATCGGGCCGGTGCTGGGGGCCTGGCAGGGGCGGGCCACTTCCAAGGACCTTCAGGGCCGGGTGCAGTACGGCGGGGTGGTCAGCGAGCTATTGGCCCTGGCCCTGGATCAATCCATGGTGCGCGAGGCGGTGGTCACCGCCGCCGGCCTCCGGGGCACCCCCCAGGGCATCCGGGTCACCGAGCGCACCGGGGTTTTGGGCGCGGCGGGCTCGGTCTACGCCGGTGGCGGAGCCCTGAGCAGCCTCAACCAGGCCCTGAGCGAGGACAGCAACCATCCCCTGGCCGTGGTGGGACTGCCCTGCCAGGTGCAGGCCGTCCAGGCCATGAAGGCCCACCCCCAGCAGCCCCAGGCCGCCCGGCGCATCCACCTGGTCATCGGCCTGTTCTGCACCATGAACCTGCCCTGGCGCGGCCTGCGCAAGCTGCTGGCCCGGCACGGGGTGCAGGCTCCGCTGAGCCGGGCGGACTTCCCGCCCCCCCCGGCGGGCATCTTCCAGGCCTGGAGCAACGGGAGCTACCACGAGCTGCCCCTGGACCAGGTGCGGGCCCTGAGCTACCCCGGCTGCGCCGGGTGCCCGGACCTCACCAGCGATGGCGCGGATCTGAGCGTGGGAGCCTGCGAGGGCAAGCCGGGCTGGAACACCATCCTGGCCCGCACCCACGCCGGGGCCGGGCTCTTGGAATTGGCCGCCGGCAAGGGCCTGTTGGAGTTGGAACCGGCCCAACCCGCCTCCATGGAGCACCTGACCCAGGCCGCCTCGGACAAACGCAAACGGGCCACCGCCTGGAGCGAGGAGCGCCGCCATGGCTGATGTGAGCAAGCTGGCCCCCGGCCAAAAGGTGCTGATGCAGGGCAACGAGGCCATCGCCCGGGGGGCCCTGGAGGCGGGGGTGTCCCTGGCCGCCGCCTATCCCGGCAACCCCAGCAGCGAGATTTTGCAGACCCTGGCCGACTCGGCGCGCTCGGCGGGCATCTACGTGGAGTGGTCCACCAACGAAAAGGTGGCCCTGGAGAGCGCCGCCGCGGCCAGCTACGCCGGGCTCAGGGGCATGGCCTCCATGAAGCAGAACGGGGTCAACGTGGCCCAGGACTTCATCTGCAACCTGACCATCAGCGGCACCAAGGGCGGCCTGGTCCTGGTCACCTGCGACGACCCCTCGGGGGTCAGCTCCACCAACGAGCAGGACGCCCGCTTCATCGCCAGGGTGGCCTGCCTGCCCCTTTTGGAGCCCGCCACCCCGGCCGAGTGCCTCAAACTGACCAAGCTGGCCTTCGAGCTGAGCGAGCAGATCGGCAACCTGGTGGTGCTGCGCGGCCTGGCCCGGCTGAGCCACACCAGGGCCGGGGTGACTCCCGGCCCCCTGCCCGAAGCCAAGCCCCGCCCCCACTGGGACCCCAACGAGCGCTGGTTCACCATCCCGGTGGTTCCCCGCCACCAGGTGATGCTGGACAAGCTGGCCCAGGCCGGGGAGCTGATCGCCGCCGCCGGGGTCAACTACTATGATGGGCCCGTGCGCCCCGAGCTGCTGGTCATCGCCAGCGGCTCCAGCCGCCTGTACGCCGACGAGGCCCGCCGCCTAGTGGGGGCCGGCGGCCGGGTGGGCATCCTGCATATGGGGGCCACCTGGCCCCTGGACCAGGAGCTGATCCTGGAGCACCTGGCCCGGGCCGACAAGATACTCTTCGCCGAGGAGGTGGACCCCCACATCGAGAGCGGGGTCAAGTCCATCTACGCCCAGCATGTGCGCGAGCTGGGGCTCAAGGATTTCTACGGACAGGAGACCGGGCACAAGCCGCCCATCGGCGAGCTCAGCCCCAGCCGGGTGGCCGCAGCCATGGCCGACATCCTGGGCCTGCCCTGGCAGGAAACGGACCCGGCCTATCTGGCAAAGGCCAAGGCGGCCCAGGCCCTGGTGGCCCCGCGCCAGGTGGGCTTTTGCCCCGGCTGCCCCCACCGGGCCAGCTACTGGTCCATGAAGCAGGTCCTGTCCGCCGACGGCCGCGAGGGCATCGTGTCCGGGGACATCGGCTGCTACACCATGGGGGTGCTGCCCACCGGGTATGAGCGGGTTAACGCGGTGCACTGCATGGGCTCGGGGCCGGGCATCGCCTCGGGCCTGGGCAAGCTGCGGAGCCAGGGCTTCGAGCAGCCGGTGATCTCGGTGGTGGGCGACAGCACCTTTTTCCACGCCGCCCTGCCCGCCCTGGTCAACGCCCGCTGGAACAACAGCGACTACGTGCTGGTGGTCCTGGACAACTCGGCCACGGCCATGACCGGCTTCCAGCCCCACCCCGGCACCGGGAGCACGGCCATGGGCCAGGCGGGCACCGCGGTGGACGTGGAGCAAATCTGCGCCGGGCTGGGCCTGCCCTACACCGTGCTGGACCCCTACGACCTGGAGGCCACCCAGGAGGCGCTTTACGACGCCCTGCAGATCGGCGGCGGCCTCAGGGTGCTCATCTTCCGGCGCACCTGCGCCCTGGTGCAAAACAAGCGGGGCGGCCATCCCTGGCGCATGAGCGTGGACCCACAGTTGTGCCGGGGCGAGGACTGCGGCTGCGACCGCTTCTGCACCCGGGTGTTCCGCTGTCCGGGCCTGGTGTTCGACCAGGCCACGGGCAAGACGGTGCTGGACGAGGTGGTGTGCGTGGGCTGCGGGGTGTGCGCCCAGATCTGCCCGGCCGGGGCCATCAAGGCCCGGCCCAAGGAGGCCACGGCATGAAGGCGCTGAAGTACGATCCCCTGGACATCGTGGTCACCGGCGTGGGCGGCCAGGGCAACGTGTTGGCCAGCCAGGTGCTGGGGCTGGCCCTACTGACCGCCGGCTACGAGGTGACCGTGGGCGAGACCTACGGCCTGAGCCAGCGGGGCGGCTCGGTGACGAGCCAGGTGCGGGTAAGCTCCGGGCCGGTGCTGGGGCCCATGATGCCCGATCACCGGGCCACGGCCATCGTGAGCCTGGAGCCCTTGGAGGCCCTCAGGCTGCTGGGCGTCTACGGCCACCCCGGCGTGGTGGTGCTGACCAACGACCGGCCCCTGCGCCCCCTGGGGGTGCTGGCCGGGGAGCAGCTCTACCCCGAGCCAGCCGAACTGAGGGCCACCCTGGAGAGCCTGTGCGCCAAGCTCTATTGGCTGCCCGCCACGGCCGCCGCTCTGGAGTTGGGCAACCACATCCTGGCCAACGTGGTGCTCTTGGGCGCGCTTTGCGGCCTGGACCTTTTGCCCATCGGCGCGGCCGAGGTGGAAGCGGCCCTGGGCGATATGTTCCCCGAGTCCAAGATGGCCCTCAACCGCGAGGCCCTGGCCAAGGGCCTCGCCCTGGTCCGGGCGGCCTAGGGTGGCCACCCACTCTCTGCGGGCCGGGGTGCTCCTGTTTCCCCAGGTGGAGGTGCTGGATTTTGCCGGGCCCTTCGAGGTGCTGGGCCGGGCCACCGACGAAACCGGCCTGCCCTGCTTTTCGGTCCTGACCCTGGGCCCCACCCCGGAGGTGCTTTGCGTGGACGGTCTGGTGGTGCGGCCCCACTTCACCCTGGAGGCCGCCCCGGAGCTGGACATCCTGGTGGTGCCCGGCGGCCCCGGCGCGCGGGAGCCCCAAAGGCTGGAGCCGGTGCTCTCGTTTATCAAGGCACGGGCGGCCCAGGTGCAAGTGATGGCCTCGGTGTGCACCGGGTCCTACTGGCTGGCCCGGGCCGGGCTCTTGGACGGCCAGAGCGCCACCACCCACACCCTGCGCCTGGACGACTTTGCCGCCGCTTTTCCATCTATAAAGGTAGTGCGCCAAAAGATCGTGGAGCAGGAGCGCATCATCACCGCCGGGGGCGTGGCCTCGGGGGTGGATCTGGGCCTGCACCTGGTGGAACGCTTTTTCGGCGAGAAGGCGCGGCGGCGGGAGGCGGGCAGGCTGGATGGGCCGTGGAAGTAAGGCCCAGCATTCGCATAAAAACGCCCGGGCCCCTCGCGGAGCCCGGGCGTAATCTTTTAAGTAGGCCGCTTAGCCGCGGGGCTTGGCGTTGGCCTGGATGAAGTCCACGATCTTGTGAGTGTTGGTACCCGGTCCGAAAACCTCGGCGATGCCCGCCGCTTTGAGGGCCGGGATGTCCTCCTCGGGGATGACCCCGCCGCCCAACACCAGCACGTTGTCCATGCCCTTTTCCTTGATGAGCTTCATCACCTCGGGGAATAGGTAGTCGTGGGCCCCGGAGAGGATGGACAGGGCGATGACGTCCACGTCCTCCTGCATGGCCGTGGCCACTATCTGCTCGGGGGTTTGCCGCAGGCCGGTGTAAATCACCTCCATGCCCGCGTCCCTGAGGGCCGCGGCGATGACCTTGACTCCCCGGTCGTGACCGTCCAGGCCGGGCTTGGCCGCCAGTACTCTTATCTTGTGCATGGCTCGCTCCTCCTAGATGGTCGTGGGGGCCTGGTATTCGCCGAACACCCCGCGCAGGGTGCCGCAGATCTCGCCCAGGGTGGTGTAGACCCGCACGCAGCTCAGGAAATGAGGCATCAGGTTCTGGTCTTTCTCGGCCGCGGTCTTCAGCTCGACCAGGGCGGAGTCCACCGCCTTCTGGTCGCGCTCGGAGCGTAGCTGGGCCAGGGCAGCCGCCTGCTCCTCGCGCACCTTGGGGTCTACTCTGAGCAGGCCGCTGGGCGGGGGCTCCTTGACCACGAACTTGTTTACCCCCACCACCACGCGCTCGTTATCCTCCACCGCCTTCTGGTAGTCGTAGGCGGCTTCCTGAATCTCGCGCTGCACATAGCCCTGCTCGATGGCCGACACCGCGCCGCCCATCTCGTCGATGCGCGCGATGTACTCCTCGGCCCGGCGCTCGATCTCGTCGGTGAGGTGCTCGATGTAATAGGCTCCGGCCAGCGGGTCCACGGTCTCGGTGACCCCGGTCTCGTAGCCGATGATCTGCTGGGTCCTGAGGGCGATGGTCACCGCCTCCTGGGTGGGCAGGCTCAGCGCCTCGTCCATGGAGTTGGTGTGCAGACTCTGGGTTCCGCCCAACACGGCGCTCATGGCCTGGAAAGCCACCCGCACGATGTTGTTCTTGGGCTGCTGGGCGGTGAGGCTGCACCCTGCCGTCTGGGTGTGGAAGCGCACCATCATGCTCTTGGGGTTGGTGGAGCCGAAGCGCTCCTTCATGATCTTGGCCCACAAGCGCCGCGCGGCGCGGTACTTGGCCACCTCTTCCAGGAATTCGCTGTGGGCGTTGAAGAAGAAGCTGAGCCGGGGGCCGAACTCATCCACGTCCAGGCCCGCGTCCATGGCCGCCTTCACGTAGGCCATGCCGTTGGCCAGGGTGAAGGCCACCTCCTGCACCGCCGTGCTGCCCGCCTCGCGGATGTGGTAGCCGCTGATGCTGATGGTGTTCCACATCGGCACTTCCTGGGCGCAGTAGGCGAAGATGTTGGTGATGATGCGCATGGAGGGACGGGGCGGGAAGATGTAGGTGCCCCGGCTGGAGTACTCCTTGAGGATGTCATTCTGGATGGTGCCCCGGAGTTGCTCCGGTTTTACTCCCTGCTTTTCGGCCACCGCGATGTACATGGCCAACAGGATGCCCGCCGGGGCGTTGATGGTCATGGAGGTGGAGACCTTGTCCAGGGGGATCTGGTCGAAGAGCACCTCCATGTCCTTCAGGGAGCTGATGGACACGCCCACCTTGCCCACCTCGCCGCGGGCCAGATTGTGGTCGGCGTCGTAGCCGATCTGGGTGGGCAGGTCGAAGGCCACGCTGAGGCCGGTGGTGCCCTGCTCCAGCAGATAGCGGTAGCGCTGGTTGCTCTCGGCGGCGGTGGCGAAGCCGGCGTACTGGCGCATGGTCCACAGGCGGCCCCGGTACATGGTGGGCTGCACGCCCCTGGTGTAGGGGTACTCGCCCGGCAGGCCCAGCTTGTCGGCGTACTCCTGGCCCGGGTCCTCGGGCAGGTAAACCCGGTCTATGGGCAAACCACTGATGGTGGCGAACTGCTTTTTGCGTTCGGGGCGCTTGGCCAGCATCTTGTCGATGCCCGCCTGCCACGCCTGAAGTTGTTCAACAAAACTACTCATAATGTTTTTCCCTCTACAAGGGTACGTTGCCGTGACGGCGCTCCGGGCGGAAGGTGCGCTTGGTCTTGAGCACCTCTAGGGCTCTGATCAGTTTGGTGCGGGTCTGGCTGGGCAAAATGATCTCGTCGATGTATCCCAGCTCGGCCGCACGGTAGGGGCTGGCGAATTTGGCCCGGTACTCGTCCACCAGTTCCTTGTAAGTTGCGTCCTTGTCCTCGGCCTTCTCGATCTCGTGGCGGAAGACGATGTTCACCGCGCCCTCGGGGCCCATCACCGCGATCTCGGCGGTGGGGTAGGCGAAGTTCACGTCCGCGCCGTGGTGCTTGGAGCCCATCACGTCGTAGGCTCCGCCGTAGGCCTTGCGGGTGATCACCGTGAGCAAGGGCACCGTGGCCTCGCAGTAGGCGTAGATCATCTTGGAGCCGTGGCAGATGATGCCGCCGTACTCCTGCTGCACCCCGGGCAAAAAGCCCGGCACGTCCACGAAGGTGACCACCGGAATGTTGAAGGCGTCGCAGAAGCGCACGAAACGCGCTCCCTTGCGGCTGGCGTCGATGTCGAGACATCCGGCCATTTGCATGGGGTTGTTGGCCACGATGCCCACGGCCATGCCCGCCAAACGGGCGAAGGCGGTGATCATGTTCTTGGCCCAGCCCTTGGAGACCTCGAAGAAGCTGTCCGCGTCCACCACGGTCTTGATGAGCTTCTTCATGTTGTAAGGCTGTTTGGGGCTGTCGGGGATGAAATCATCCAGTTCGGGCGACACGCGGCTGGCCGGGTCGCCGCAGTGCTTTTCCGGGGGTTTTTGCTCGTAGTTGGAGGGCAGATAGGAAAGCAGCCTGCGCACCATCTTGAGGCACTCGGCGTCGTCGGCGGCCATGAAATGGGCCACGCCGCTCTTGGTGTTGTGCACCTTGGCCCCGCCCACCGTCTCGCTGGTCACTTCCTCGCCGGTCACCGATTTTATGACCGCCGGGCCGGTGATGTGCATGTAGGAGGTCTGGTCCACCATGAAGATAAAGTCGGTTATGGCCGGCGAATACACCGCGCCCCCGGCGCAGGGGCCCATTATAGCGCTGATCTGGGGGACCACTCCGCTGGAGAGCACGTTGCGCCTAAATATCTCGCCGTAGGAGCCCAGGGAGACCACGCCTTCCTGGATGCGCGCCCCGCCCGAGTCGTTGAGCCCGATCACCGGGGCCCCGGCCTTTACCGCCAGGTCCATGACCTTGCATACCTTCTCGCCGAAGGGACCGGACAGGGAGCCGCCGAAGACGGTGAAATCCTGGCTGAAGACGAACACCGGGCGGCCGTTGACCCGCCCGTAGCCGGTGACCACCCCGTCGCCGGGAATCTTGGATTTGTCCATGCCGAAGTCGGTGCAGCGATGCACCACGAATCGGTCGAATTCTTCGAAGGTGTTGGCATCCAAAAGAGCTTCGATGCGCTCGCGGGCGGTCATCTTGCCCTTGGCGTGCTGCGACTCGATGCGCTTTACGCCACCACCCAGGCGAGCTGCCTCGTCGCGTTTTTTAAGATCTTCGATCTTTTCCTTGGTGGTGACCGGCACGTTCTCCATTTGGGGAATCTCCTCTGTTAAGTTCCGCGTCCTTTTTATTGGGCAGGAGGCGGGAGGCGAAAAAGCGTTACTCAAAAAGTTCGCGGGCTGCCCAGGCGGATGAAGTTCCGTCTGGGCAGCCCGCGGTGCCTGACATTGGGGTTCTTACCCAGCTAACTGAGAACCACCAGAACCTGTTCGGCCTCTACCGTTTGACCGGCTTGGACCTTCACCTCGGCGACGGTGCCGTCTTCCTCGGAGAGGATGGGCATTTCCATCTTCATGGCCTCGAGTACGGCTACCTCGTCGTCCTCGCCGATCTGATCGCCGACTTTAACCGAGACCTTGATGACTTTCCCGCCCATGGGTGCTTTTATTTCTGCCAAGGTATTCCTCCCTATGAAAATCTTGAGGCTAGTGGCCTCAATGTAGATATCACTCTTAGGTGACTAAAAAAAGGACCATGGAAGAATAGACCGAGATACGCTAGCTTGTCAAGGCCCAAGCCCCCCTCGAACTACTCCTCGGCCTTCTCCTCGGCCTCCAATTTGGCCAAATCCTCGAAGCGGATATCCGCCCCCAACACGCCCACGATGGCGTCGCCCTCGTTGCGCACCGGGCCGCTCATGGTGATGCACAACGCGCCGGTTATCTTGCTGCTGTAGAACTCGCTCACGTGCAGCTTGCCGTCCTTCATGGGCTTGATGAACCAATCGCGGTCGCTGAAATCGGTCTCCAACTGGGTGCTGGAGTACTTGGCCCGGTCCACGATGTTGGTGATGTTCTTGGTGATCTTGTACCCCTGCGGGTTGACCACGTACAGGAACTGAATGAAGGGGTTCTTGTCCAGGAACTCCTGCAACACCGGCTCCATGACCGCCGGGGCCAAAGTCTTCAGCTCCGGGCGGTCGATGAGTTGGGCGCCCAGATCCAGGGCCAGCTTCTTGGCCCGGTCCTTCAAGCGATCGAACTCGCTGAGGAACAGCTCGGGCAGGTGCTTGCGGGCCACCACCTCCAGCTCGGAGTTGCCGATGGAGGTGAGCCGCCCCTCTTCGTACTGCTCCTGCACCCACTGGTTGATCTTGATGATACCCGGATGGCGCTTGTCCACCATGCGCTCCGGGGCCAGCTTCAGGCGCTGGTTCACCCAGTGGGAGATGGCCGCCGCCCCGCTCTTGTCGGTGATGGCGATGGTGTAGGGGCGGCCCAGTATCTTCTCGGTGTCGAAAATGTTGTAGATTTCCGGGTTCTTCACCAGGCCGTCGGCGTGGATGCCCGCCTTGGTGGAGTTGAAGTCGCGGCCCACGAAGGGGGTGGTGGGCGCGATGCGGAAGCCGATCTCCTTCTCGAAGTACTCGGCCAACTCGGTGATCACCCGGGTGTCCATGCCGTCGGTCTTGCCCTTCAAGGAGATGTACTCGATGACCAGGGCCTCCAGGGGCGTGTTGCCGGTGCGCTCCCCAAAGCCCAGCACCGTGGCGTTGGCCCCGGAGCAGCCGTTGAGCCAGGCGGTGGAGGCGTTGATGAGCACCTTGTAGAAGTCGTTGTGGCCGTGCCACTCCATGAGCTTGCCGGGGCAGTCCGCGTCGTCGATCATCACCCGCACCAGCTTGTCCACGCTACGGGGCAGGGCCGCGCCGGGATAGGTGACCCCATAGCCCATGGTGTCGCACAGGCGGATCTTGATGCCGATGCCCGACTCTTGGCGCAGCTTGGCCAGTTCCAGGGCGAAGGGAACCACGAAGCCGTAGATGTCGGCCCGGGTTACGTCCTCGAAGTGGCAACGGGGGATCAGCCCCAGGGACAAGGCGTCCTTGACCACACCCAGGTACTTGTCCAAAATCTTGGCCCGGGTGGTGTTCATTTTATGATAGATGTGATAGTCGCTCACCGAGGTGAGGATGCCGGTCTCCTTGAGACCCATCTTCTTGACCTCGGCCAACTCCTCTTTCTTGGCCCGCACCCAGCCGGTGACCTCCGGGAAACGGTGGCCCAGGGCCAGGCACTTCTCCAAGGCATCCTTGTCCCTCTGGCTGTAGAGGAAGAACTCGCACTGGCGGATGATGCCCTTGGGCCCGGAAAGCTTGTGCAACATATCGTAGATGGCCACGATCTGCTTGGCCTTGTAGGGCGGGCGAGCCTGTTGGCCGTCACGAAAGGTGGTGTCGGTTATGAACCATTCGTCCGCCGGGGAGAGCGGCAGCAGCTTGTGGTCGAAATCGATTCGGCATACTTCGTCATACGGGAAAATATTCCGGAACAATTGCGGTTGGGCGACGTCTTCTAACTTTAGGTAATCCGACTGGTGTTTATGGTCCAATAATCTACGGTTGGAATTCCAGTTCGCCATTTTGCACCTCTTCTGCGTGCTATTATCAACCACCGCAAAAAAATACCGGAAGGGAGCGCCCTAGTCAAAGAGCGCTCCCTCCGGGGATGGGTCAGGTTGTCCAGCTATGGGCCACCCAAGGGTGGTCCCAGTGAAGTTACACGGGCCTTACTTGGGCGGGCAGTAGCGCTTGGCTCCCTTGGGAGGCATGTACTTGGGGAACTTCATGGAGCACTTGCGCGCATCGGCCTTATCGGCGTCACTGACCCCACGGGGCACGGTCAGCACGGTTCCCACCTTAAGCTTGTTGGGGTTCTTGATCTTGTCCTTGTTGGCGTTGTACAGGAGGCACCACAGCCAAGGATCGTTGTAAATCTGCGGCTTTGCGGAAATGCTCCACAAGTCGTCGCACTTCTCCACCGTGTAGGTGGTAGGCAATGCGGGAGCGGGCGCCGGCTTCTCGGTCACCGGCATCGGCTTGGGAGGCGTCCACTTTTTGACGGCCGGAGGCGCAGGCGGTGCCTTGGGGGGAACTTTTTCCACCCCACAAACCGAAGCGCAACCACCCAGCAGCCCCAAAGCGGCCAAAACCGCTATCCAGGGCAACACTTTTTTTAACCTGGTCATTCCCATATCCTCCTTACTATATTCCTCCCAAGACGCGAGGTTCGATCTCAAGCTACTAGACCGCCCTTGGTAGCGGTGCGGTAGATTCTCTCACCCGTAAGTTACCACGTTTAAAGCTCTAAAAGCAATTTTAGGCACCTTTTTATTATTAAGTCAATAGATGGTGCCTATTTTGACATCAACTCCTCACTCGGTCTTGTCCAGGCGTAGACCAAGCTCCAAAAGCTGGCCCGCGGCCACCCTGGAGGGCGCCTCGGTGAGAGGGCAGGAGGCTTTTTGAGTCTTGGGGAAGGCGATCACCTCGCGGATGGAGGGCTCCCCGGCCAATATGGCCACCAAGCGGTCGAAGCCCAGGGCCAGGCCGCCGTGGGGAGGAGCCCCGTAGGTAAGGGCCTCCAGGAGGAATCCGAATTTATCCTGAGCCTCTTCGTCGGAAATTCCCAATGCCGCGAATACCTTGGCCTGCACGTCCGGGCGGTGGATACGGATGGAGCCGCCTCCCACCTCGCTGCCGTTGAGGACCAAGTCATAGGCCCGGGCCTTCACCTTGCCCGGATCGCTGGTCAGAAGCTCCAGGTCGTCCTGGCGGGGGCTGGTGAAGGGGTGGTGCATGGCCTCCCAGCGCTTTTCGTCCGGGTTGTATTCCACCATGGGAAACTCGGTGACCCAGCAGAAGGTCAGGCTCTTTTCCTTGTTCAGCTCGAAACGCCGCGCCAGTTCCAGGCGCAAACGGCCCAGGCATTCGTGCACCACGGCCGGGACGTCGGCCCCGAAGAACAGAATATCGCCCTCAACCGCGTCCATGCGCCGGTTTATGGCCTGTTGCAGCTCGGGAGTGAAGAATTTGGCGATGGGCGACTGCCACTCGCCCTCGGGCTTGATCTTGACCCAAGCCAGGCCCTTGGCCCCGAAATCGGCCACGTAGCTGGTCAGATCGTCCAGGTCCTTGCGGCTGAGGGAGGCCATCTGCTTACCGTTGATGGCCTTGACCAATAGGCCCTTGGCCGCGGCGGTGGCGAACAGCTTGAACTCGGCGTCGGCCACCAGATCGGTGACGTCGGTGAGCTCCAGGCCGAAGCGCACGTCCGGGGCGTCCAGGCCGTAGCGGTCGATGGCCTGGTCGTAGGTCATGCGCGGCACCGGCAGGCTCATCTGTTCGCCCGTGGCCTCCTTGATGATGGCCGCCACCAGGCCCTCGGTGAGGTCCATGACGTCGTCCTCGGCCACGAAGCTCATCTCCAGGTCAACCTGGGTGAACTCGGGCTGACGGTCGGCCCTCAGGTCCTCATCGCGGAAGCAGCGGGCGATCTGGTAGTAGCGCTCCACCCCACCCATCATCAGCAGCTGCTTGAACAGCTGGGGCGACTGAGGCAGGGCGTAGAAGCTGCCGGGGTTCACCCGGCTGGGCACCAGATAGTCGCGGGCCCCCTCGGGGGTGGACTTGGTGAGGAAAGGGGTCTCCACCTCCAAGAAGCCGTTCTCGTTGAGAAAGCGCCGGGCCGCGGCCGCCGCCCGGTGCCTGAGCAGCAGGTTGGCGTACATCTCCGGGCGCCTGAGGTCCAGGTAGCGGTACTTCAGGCGGATGTTCTCGTTGACCTCGATCCACTCCTCCAGCATGAAGGGCGGGGTCTTGCTGGGGTTGAGGATCTCGAACTGGTCCACGTAGACCTCGATGCCGCCGGTGACCAGGTTGGGGTTGGTCATGCCCTCGGGCCGGGCGCGCACCGTACCCCTGAGGGCCACGCAGAACTCGCTGCGGATGGTGTGGGCCTCGCCGTGTGACCCTTCGTCCACCTCGGGGTTGAACACCACTTGGGTGATGCCCTCGCGGTCCCTGAGGTCCACGAAAATGAGCCCGCCGTGGTCGCGGCGGCGCATGGCCCAGCCCATGAGAACCACCTGGCTGCCCACGTTTTCAAGGCCCAACTCGCCGCAGGAGTGGGTGCGTTTCAGTTCGGATATGAATCGTTCAGACAACTAACTACGCTCCTGCCGCCTTCAGGCGGTCCACTATCTGGTCCAGGGGCAAATCCTCTTGCTCCCCGTTGGCCATGTCTTTTAAGGGGGCGATGCCCGCCTTGAGCTCCTCGCCGCCCACGATCAGCACCCGGGAGGCTCCCAACTTGTTGGCGCGGCGCATCTGGGCCTTGAGGCTGGTGGCCGCCGCACTCATCTCCACCCAGATCCCGGCCCGGCGCAGCTCCTGGGCCGCGCCAAAGGCCCAATCCCGGGGCTCGTCGCCCAGGGCGGCGATGAACAGGCTGGGGCCCTGCTGCCACTCGGGCCGATCTTCCAACAGCAGAGCCAGGCGCTCCACACCCAGGGCGAAGCCGATGGCCGGGGTGGCCGGGCCGCCCAGGGCCTCTACAAGCCCATCATAGCGCCCGCCGCCGCCCACCGCATCCTGGGCTCCCAGTTGGGTGGTCTTGAACTCGAAGGCGGTGCGGGTGTAGTAGTCCAGGCCCCGCACCAGCTTGGGATCGGTCTCAAAGGTCACGCTGGACTGGGTGAGCAGGCGTTTCACCTGGTCGAAGTGCTCGCCGCAGCTTTCGCACCAGGAGCCGCTGATCAGCGGCGCGCCCAGGGAAATCTCCTTGCAGCCCTCCTGCTTGCAGTCCAGCACCCTCAGGGGGTTGGTGGCCAGGCGGCGGCGGCAGTCCTCGCACAGCCCACCCTGGCGGCCCGCGAAATAGTCCTGAAGCTGTTGCTTGAACACCGGGCGGCACTCGGGGCAGCCCAGGGAGTTGAGCACCAGGGTGACCTGGCGCACGCCCAGGCGCTCCAGCAGGTGGGCGGCCATGACCAACAGCTCGGCGTCGCCCTGGGGTCCGGCGTCGTCCAGAATCTCGCAGTCGAGCTGGTGAAACTGGCGCAGGCGACCCTTTTGGGGCCGTTCGTGGCGGAACATGGGGCCGATGGTGCACAGCTTGTGGGGGCCGGGCACGGCGTAGAGCTTGTTCTCCAAAAAAGCCCGCACCACCCCGGCGGTGGCCTCGGGGCGCATGGTCAGCGAGTCGCCGCTGCGATCCTCAAAGGTGTACATCTCCTTGGAAACGATGTCGGTTTCCTCGCCGATGGAGCGGGCGAACAACTCGGTGCGTTCCAAGATGGGCGTACGTATCTCGCTGAAACCGAAGGAGCCGAACACCTCCCGGGCCGTGGCCTCTATAAAGCGCCACTTGGGGGCCTCGGGGGGCAACAGGTCCTTCATGCCCCTGACCGCCTGGATGGCCAAAATGCCTCCGCCTTTCTTAATCTCGATTTTTTGAGCCCCTTTGGGGGGACCAGCTAGGAATTTTGCATATATACCCGGAATTTGAGTGGGGGTCAAGGAAAGGGGCTCGCCCCGTCTTTACCAAATTGCAACCTCGCTCCGGGGGACGATGCTACAATTATGTGGTGCCATGGTCGGCGATTTCACCTCAAGTTACCATTCGGTATGTTTTACTCCCGCACACTACCCGTGGGTATGCTCAAGCATTTTTTTAAACGTATCATTTTAATTTAACTAAGTTATTACCTCTCAAGCCTTTTGCGGTCTTTTCGGGATAAACCGCGGCAAAAGCCTTCTCACCCCCTGCCCGGCCGCTGAATTCGAGGTTCCACCCTCAGAGAAACATACCGCCGGGTATTGTTTCCAGGCATCTCCTTAAGGGGCCTTGGCCCCGTAACCTACATTTTTTCCTGCTTTTTAAGGAAATTTTCAATTTTGGCATCAAGGTTGCGTTCAGTAACACCGAAATCGCCTCGCCGCGCTGGCCAAGCAAGCACCGCGGCGGGTTTGAATAATGACCCGGTTCTACGAATCTCAAACTCTTGCAACTTAGGAGGGAGCAAGTCATGGCCAACCCCATCAGCGCAGGCGACACCGCCTGGATTCTGACCAGCACGGCTTTGGTCCTGCTTATGACCCCCGGCCTGGCCTTTTTCTACGGAGGCATGGTCCGCAAAAAGAACATCCTTTCCACCCTGAACCTGTCTTTCATCATGATGGGCGTAATCTCGGTGCAATGGGTGCTCTACGGTTACACCCTGGCCTTCGGCAAAAACGTGGCAGGCCTGTTCGGCGACCTGAGCTATCTGGGCTTTTCCGGGGTCACCGGTGTGGCGGGGCCATATTCGAGCAATATCCCCCACCTGGCCTTCGCCGCCTTCCAGATGATGTTCGCGGTGATCACCCCGGCGCTCATCACCGGCGCCTTCGTGGAGCGCATCCGCTTCAAGACCTTCCTGGTCTTCGCGGTGCTCTGGGCCACCATAGTCTACGATCCCCTGTGCCACTGGGTGTGGGGCGACGGCGGCTGGATGGGAGCCATGGGAGCTCTGGATTTCGCGGGCGGCACCGTGGTGCACATCGCCGCCGGCTTCAGCGCCCTGGCCTTCGCCATCGCCATCGGGCCGCGCAAGGGCTTCCCCAAGGCCCCCATGGAGCCCCACAACATCCCCTACACCGTCCTGGGCGCGGGCCTGCTGTGGTTCGGCTGGTTCGGCTTCAACGCGGGCAGCTCCCTGGCCGCCGACGGCCTGGCCTCCTACGCCTTCGTGAACACCAACACCGCCGCCGCCGCCGCCGCGGTAAGCTGGATGCTGGTCTCCTGGACCGACGCGGGCAAGCCCAGCGTGTTGGGCATCGCCACCGGCGCGGTGGTGGGCCTGGTGGCCATCACCCCGGCGGCGGGCTTCGTCACCCCCCTGGGAGCCATCGTAATCGGGGCGGTGGGCGCGCCCATCAGCTACTACGCCATCCGCTTCCGCCAAAAGCGCAACCTCGACGAGTCCTTGGACGTCTGGGCCTGCCACGGCATGGCCGGCACCTGGGGCGCCTTGGCCACCGGCCTGTTCGCCGCTCCGGAGGTGAACAAGGCTGCAGGGCTGTTCTACGGCAACCCCGGCCAGTTGGGCATCCAGGCCATCAGCGTGGCGGTGACCATATGCTTCGTGTTCCTGGTCACCTTCGTCCTGGCCAAGATTCTGGACGGCATCATGGGTCTCAGGGTCGAAACCCTGGAAGAAGAGGTGGGCCTGGACCTTTCCGAGCACGGCGAGCGGGCCTACTCCTAGGCTAGCCCCGGGATTTAAGGAGACATAAAGCGATGCTTAAGAAAATAGAAGCCATAATCCGTGAAGACAAGCTCAACGACGTCAAGGACGCCTTGCACGCCGTGGGCATTAGGGGTATGAACGTCTTCGAAATCAGGGGGCAGGGCCGCCAAGGCGGCATCACCCTGGCCGGGCGCTCGGGCACCTACCAGGTGGACATGCTGCCCAAGATGCAGATCAACATCATCCTGAGCGAAGACAACGTGGATGAAACCATCGCGGCCATCCTCAAGGGAGGCCGCACCGGCGACGCGGGAGACGGACTTATCTTCGTATACCCGGTGGACGAGGCGGTGCGCATCCGCACCGGCGAGCGGGGCCACGAAGCGGTGATGTATCCCGGCGATATCGACGAAAAGAAGAAAAAGGGCGCCGCCTAGCAATCACACCAGCGAGGCATCATCGCGCGGCGCTAAACGGGCCGGGAGGGCGATTCCCTCCCGGCCCGCATTTTTTAGGGCTTGGTTTTTAGAACTTAGTCATTCAGGAAGCGCCCCCGGGCCATCTTGCGGCCGGTGTTGGTCTTGAAAACCTTGGCGATGAGCTTAGCCATCTTCTCCTGGCTGATCTCCGGGAACTCCTCGGGGATGTTCACCAGCCAGTCGCTGTCCCAGATTATGCGGAACTCCAGGGTGTCGATGTCCTTGGCCGAGTGGTGGTTGGCGATGATGCGCCCCACGTGGTCGCGGGTCTCAATATCCAGGCCCAGGTCCTTCATGATGGCCTCGGCGATGGGCGGGCCTTCCAGCTCCTGCCAGCGCCCGGCGGCCGAGCCGTGCTTGGCCTCCGCCGCCTGGATGCCGATGTCGTGCAGCACCGCCGCGGCCAGGATCACCTTGGGGTCGCCGCCCTCGGCCTTCATCAGCTCCTGGGCGTTGGCCAAAACCGCCTGGGCGTGCTCGATGCGCTTGGCATCGCGGCCGAAGGTGGCCTTCATGGCGTCCAGCAGGCGCTCCAGCAGGGACTCGCCCCCGCCGCCGGCGGCGGCGTGCTCGGCCAGGGCCTCCTTGGGGTCGTAGCCCAGGCACTCCTTGGCGTGCTCGCACCACTGGGCGCAGCCCAGGTTGAGCTTGGGGTTGGCCACCTTTTGGCCGCAGCCTGAGCAGCGGCGCGAGGCGTCGTCCTTGAAGAACTCGATCGCCGCCCCGCAGTGGGCGCAGGTGGTTTCGAAGATGTCGTTGGGCCCCCAAAACTTGGTGTCTTGACCGGGGCACATGGTCTGAGCCATCACTCCCCCTCCTTGTGCTGAGAAGCCCACCAGGCGGCGAAGCGCTCTCCCTGGGGGGCGTGTTCGATATAGTCGTCTATGGCCTGGCCCATGAGGGCCACCGCCTGCTCCGGGCCTTGCACCACGGCCACTTCCCGGGCCAGGTGGGGATGGCGGCCCAGCTTGCCGCCCATGAGCACCCGGGCCTCCACCGGGCCCAGGCTCACCGCGCCGCTGGGGCAGGACTGGGAGCACCCTAGGCAGCCCAGGCACTGGTCAAGGTCCCAGGAAACCGTTTCGGCCACCGCGATTGCCCCGTCGGGGCAGACTGCGGCGCAAGCGCCGCAGGCGGTGCAATCGTCGGGGTCGAAAAGCGGGCTCACGGTTCCCACCAGGGCCAGATCGGCTATCTGGGGGCGCGAACATCCATTGGGGCAACCGGCCAGGGACAGGCGCAGCTTGTGGTGGAACAGCACCTGATCGCCCTGCACCTTGGCCCGGAGGCGCTCGCTCACCTGGTTGGCGGCCAGCCACTCTTGCAGGGCCTCGCGCCAGGGGTCGGTGTCCATGATGGCGTTGGGGCAACCCGAAAGCTTGGCCCGGCAGGACTCCAGCACCACCAGCTCTGCGCCGGGGCGGTTGGCCGCGGGCATGAGCTGGGCCAGTTCCTTATCGCTCCTGCCAGCCATCACCGCCCGGAAGCGGGCCTCGGCTGCGGCGAAGTCGGCCAGGACCACCTGGTCCCTGCCCTCGCCGCGCACCCGCTCCTCCACCTTGCGGCGGGCCAGGGGGCGCACCAACGCCGGCACCCCCTTGAGGGCCTGGGCCGCCTCGGGGGCCCAGGCTATGCCACCGCGTCCGGCCATGCTAGGCCGCCAGGCTCCAGGGCAGGTTGCGCTTGCCCAGGACCGTTCCGGTGCGGGAGATGACCATCTCGCCCACCGGCAGCTTGGCCCCGGAGCGCTGCATGGCCTGTTCCACAATGTGGTTCAGGCCCGAGCAACAGGGCACCTCCATGTGCACGATGGTCAGGGAGCGCATGCCGCCCCCAGCCAGCAGTTGGGCCAGCTTGTCGATGTGGGCCTGGGCGTTGTCCAGCTTGGGGCAGGCCAGGGCGATGGCCCGGCCCGGCAGGAAACGCCGGTGCAGGTCTGGCAGGGAGGCCGCCGCGCAGTCGGCCAACAGGATCAGGTCCGCGCCCTTTAGGAAGGGGGCCTGGGGCGAAAGCAGTTGCAGCTTGATGGGCCAGTGGCCCAACTGGCTGGGAGTGGGCCAGTCGTCCTCGTCCGAGGCCGAGGCCGAGGCCGGGGCCGGGGCCGGGGCCGGGGCGGAAGGCGAAAGGCTCATGGCCGCGTGGCCCGGACAGCCGCCCGCGACGGGGAAGGGCTGGGCCGGGGCGGCGGCGGGCTCGGCATGGGGAGCCTTGCCCTGGGAGGACAGCAGCTCTTCCACCGCCTGCTCGTCGAACTCGGCGGCCTCGCGCTTTTCAATGGTCAGGGCTCCGGTGGGGCAGCCCTGCAGACAAGCGCCCAAGCCGTCGCAGTAGATCTCGCCCCCCAGGCGGGCCTTGCCGTCCACCAGCTGCAGAGCCCCTTCGGCGCAGTCCAAGATGCACTGGCCGCAACCGTTGCACAATTCTTCGTCGATATGGATGATGTCCCTGGTATTAGGCATTGACCGCCTCCTGACGAAAGGTGTCCTTAAGATCCGAAAGCCGGGTTTGGGAGAAGTAGTCGCGCACCTCGTCGCCCACTCGCTCCAGAAGGCCGCCCAAAATGCAGTTGCCGCTGCACATGGGGTTGCCCAACAGGCAGCGCCGCTCCTGCAAGGGCCCCTCGGTGGCCTCGTAGACCTCCAGCAGGGTGATGTCATCGGGGTTGCGTTGCAGGGCGAAGCCGCCCTTGGGCCCCCGCTGGGAGCGCACCAGACCAGCCCGGCCCAGACGCTGCATCACCTTGGCCAAGTGAGCCTCGGAAACCTTCAGGCGTCCGGCCAGCTCGCGGGTGGAAACCTGCTCACCGGGCCGGGAGGCCAGCAGCCCCATGGTGTGCAGGGCCAGGGAGGCCGCCTCGGATATTTTCAAGAGATGTTGCATGTCCATCGTCCTTTTTAGTTATTCTGGTATTAAAATACCTATTTAAAATTACATTGTCAAGCCTTGGGAATATTATTCTAATTTATCCTCTTAATTCAGTATGTTGAAAAATAATGCCCGACCGGGCTATTTATTTTTAGACCGGTGTCTACAGCCGGGTGCGCGGGGTCTGGGGCAGGGATTGCTTGGCCGGCGGCGGGGTGGCTCCAGGCAACAAAAGCTTGAAAACCGTGGGGCCGATAAAGCAGGTCAAAAGGGCCAGCAGCACTATGGCGTCCTTTTGCACCGTGGTGAGCAGACCGGCCTGCATAGCGATGGAAGCAGCGGCCACGATCAGACTTAGGCGAGCCGAGAGCAGAAAACCGGCCTGCAACGCCGAGCGCAGCCCCACCCCCTGAAGGACGTACAAGAGGCTGGGCAGGAGCTTCACCCCCAGGGCCACCAGGAGCAGCAGCAGGCTGGCGGTAAGGCGGCCCGGCCCGGCGATGCTGTGCAGGTCGAACTGCATGCCCACGTGGATGAAGAAGATGGGGATCAGGAAGCCGAAGCCCAGGCCCGAGAGCTTGCTCTCCAGGGGCTCCTTTTGGCGCATCACAAAGGAGATGACGCAGCCGCCCATGAAGGCCCCCAGCACCGGCTCCAGCCCGGCCAGATCGCTGATGGCCACGAACAAAAACAACAGGGCCAGGGAGAAGCGCACCCCCTGTTCCTGAGGGTCATCCGAGAGCAGCAGGCGCTGGGCCGGTTCCGGGTGCCACCAGGCCCACAACCGCCCCAGCCAAAGCAGGAGGCCGAAGCCCACGAACAGGGGTATGGGCAGGGCCATATGCCAGTCCACCCCGTGGATGTGCCAGGAGTTGTACAGGGTCAACAGCAGCAGGGTGAGGAAATCGGCCAGGGTGGCGGCCACCAGGATGCTTTGGGCCAGGGGGCTTTTGACCATGCCCGATTCCTTGAGGATGGGCAGCACCAGCCCCAAAGAGGTGGTGGAGAGCACCAAGGCCATGAACACCCCCAGCCCCAGGGCCAGGCAGGCGGCCAGGGCCAGACCGGCGGTGCAGGCGAACACCAACACCTGAAAGGCCAGCTGGGAGGGGCGCTGGCGGCCCAGGGCCTTGAAGTCTATCTCCATGCCCGCGTGCAGCATGAGCACCAGAAAGCCCAACTCGGCCAGGAAGGGCATCCACTGCCCGGTGAGCTGGAAGTCGAAAAAGCTCTTGCCCAGGATGATGCCGAAGAGGATCTCCAGCACCGGGGCGGGCAGGCGCAGCAGGCGGGCCACGCCGGGCAACAACGCCGCGGCCAGGGTGATGAGCAGCAGGGAATAGGCCTGGGAAAGCTCCAATGCGCTCAGTCCTCCTTGGCCACCACCAGCACCGAGCAGCCCGCCTTGGCGGCCAGGTGCTCGCCCACGTTGGGCGACAAGAGACCCCTGCCCCGGCTGGAGCCGCCCACCACCAGCAGGTCGTAGTCGGAGGAAAGTTTGCGTATCTCATGCACCGGATTGCCCCGGAGCACCACCTCATTGATGGGCAGCTTGTGGATGTGGGCCTGCTCCCTGGCCTTGGCCAGCACCTGCTCCACCCAGGGGCCGCTGTCCTCGCCGCGCACGAATTCGGGCTCCTCCACCATGGCCAGGCTCACCTCTCCCCCGGTCTGGCGGGCCACCTCGGCGGCCACCTCCAGAGCGGCCAGGGAACTGGCCCGGCCGTTGAAGGGCACCAAAATCTTCTGGTAGGGCAAGGTCCCCCCTGCCAGCACCAGGGGCGCGCCCAGGGATTCGGCCAGGTTCATCAGGGCGGACTTGGCCAGGGACCCCAGCATGGTGGGCTCGAACTTGCCCATGACCACCAGGCCCACCTCCCCCTGGGCGCACAGCTCCCGCGCCCGCTCCAGCAGTCCCGAGGCCACCGTCTCTACGCGCACCTGGGAGGCGGCGGGCCACTCGTTGAGCAGGGACTGCAAGTCGCACAGGTCCTCGCGGCATAAAATGGTGGTGTCGCTCACCTGGCTGTTCAGGGCCCAAGCCAGGGCCTCGTTCATCAGGCCCTCGTGCTCGTCTGGGTTCTTGGGGTTCAGGACCACCAACAGGGTGTGGCCCCAGGACAGGGGGAAGCCGGGCAGGCCGCACTCGAGCTGGGAGCAGACATCGCCGTAGGCGTCCGAGGGCCCCATGAGCAGCAAGTGGTCCCCCGGCTGGATGCGGGTGTGGGGGTCGGGCAGCAAAAGCCGCTGCTCCCTGACCAGGGCCACCAGACGCCACTTGTCGCCGCGCACCGAATCCACCCGCCGCCCCACCAGGTGAGGCAAGCTGTCGGCCTCCAGTTCCATCACCGCGCCCCGGCCCAGGCCCAAAGGTGTCACCAGGAGGTCCGGGTCTTCCAGGAAGTGGTTCAACTCCCTTGCCAGGGCGGCGCTAGCCAAAAGGGCCTCCACCCCCAACTCGTTGAAACGGGCCTGTCCGGCCGCCCGGTAGTACACCGCCAGGATCTGGGCCACTCCCGCCTGGCGGGCCGCCTGGGCCACGGCCAGGTTCACCGCGTCGTCCTCAGCCAGGGCGGCCACGTACTGCTGTTGGGCCAATCCGGCCTGCTCAAGCACCACGGGACTGGAAGGGTCTCCCTCGAAGGTGGTAAGCTCACCGGCGTAGGCCGCATGGGCCCGCTCAAGATTTTCCTTGCTCTGCCCCACCAGAGTGGGCTCCCAGCGACCGCTGAGGCGCTTGAGCAACTCATGGCTCACCGGAGTTGCCCCGCAGATCATTATCTTGCGTTTTTGGTTCATGACCTCGCCTTGGTTCGTCGCATAATGCCAGCTATTTTACAACATATCGGCACGCAGAAAGTCACCGGTAGCCACCATAGGTTTCCGGCCTGCTGGCGGGCATCGCGCAAAAAAGGCCCAACTGGGCGGGGTTGACCGTAAGCCCGGGAGGCACCGGCCTGACCAACGGCCAGTGCGGCCAAGGCCAGGGCCAAGAGCCCAAGGAGCTGCTGGAGTTGCTCATCAAGCAGGCTGACAGGGCCCTGTACACCTGAAAAACCGCCGGACGCAACCGCGTCACCGTTTAGGAACTATCCACAACTCGCGCTAAAAACTGACTTTACCGTGCCGCGGCCCTACGCCGGGCGATAGACGGTACCGCGAATCACCTGATTAATGTATAACATTTATGGATTTAAAATATCGGCCCCTCGCTCCGGGCGGGGCGGGTGGCCGTCATCTTCATGGAGAGGAAGCAAAATGGAAAAAATACTGATCGTGGGATGCAAAAAGGCCATGGACGACGTGTGCATAGGCTGTTCGCGCTGCCTGGTGGGCTTCAACCGCCGGGGCGGCGAGTTCGCCCGCTACCCAGAGGGCGAGGCCGAGGTCATGGGTCTTCTTAGCTGCGGCGACTGCCCCGGCGCGGCCATCGTGACCCGCCTGGCCCAGGTGAAGCTGTGGAACGCGCCCATGGAGGAAAAGCCCACCAAGATACACATCGGCCCCTGCCTGAGCGATCACTGCCCCCACGCCGACACCATCATCACCAAGATCAAGGCCAAGAGCGGCATCGAGGTGATCGAGGGAACCCATCCCTACATGCCGGCGGATATCTTTGTCTGAGCCCGGCGCACTGGCCCGCAAGCTGACCGCGGCCCTGGCCTCCGAGGCACAGGGCCGCGTCTCCCAGGTGGTGGTGGGCCTGGGCTACACCGCGGCCATGCTGGAGGACGGCCGGGCCGGGGTGGCCTACACCCTGCGGGACCAGGCCCAGGGGGGATGCGGCGTGTTCCAGGGGCGGCGGCCCCTGGCCGGGCAGGAGACATCCGTCCTGCTGGAGCTGACCGCCTCCCGCGATCCCGTGGAGGCGGCGGTGGGCCTGGCCGTGGCCGGGGCCCTGCTTTCGCCGGGCCCGGCCCAGGCCACCACCGGCGACGTCCTGGACCAGCTGGACCTGAGACCCGAGGACAACGTTGGCATGGTGGGCTACTTCGGCCCCCTGGTGCCCGAGGTGCGCCGCCGGGCGGGCCGCTTGGTCATCTTCGAGCGGGTGGACCTGCCCCAGGGCGACATCCTGCCCCAGGAGAAGGCCAAAGACCTGCTGCCTCGATGCCAGGTGGCCATCATCAGCGCCACAACCATGCTTAACCAAACCCTGGAGCCCCTACTGGAGGCCTGCGCGGGATGCCGCGAGGTGGTCCTGCTTGGGCCCAGCACCCCCCTATGCCCCCAAGTCTTCACTCAAACCCCGCTCACCATGCTCAGCGGGGTGACGGTGCGCGATGCTCCGGCCCTCTTGCAGGTGGTGGCCGAGGCGGGCGGAACGCGGCAATTCAGCCGCCTGGTGGACAAAAAGAACCTGCGCCTGCGTTGAGGCGGCGGCAAGCGGCGGCGCTAGGCCACTAACGACTGGACGGCGGCAGGGCCAAGGCGCTAAGGTCTTACCCCTAGGAGCGCCCTATGCTAAGGGCCAACGCGGGAGCGCCAGGGACAGCCCCGCATCAACATCTCCATGAAGGGGAGCCGCATGTCCAAAGTAATGATCCAGCCTGCCGATTTCGAGACCTGCCAACAAGCCGTGAACCGGGCCTTCGACCTTTTCCCCTTGGCCATAGAGGGCAAAAAAGTTTTGGTGAAGCCCAACGTGCTCCGCACCGCCAAGTCCGAGGAGGCCATCACCACCCACCCGGCGGTGCTCAGGGCGGTGGTGAAAAAACTGGAGAGCATGAACCCGGCCCAGCTCATCGTGGGCGACAACCCCGGCGTGTTCACCTACGGGGCCAACGAAAAGGCCTTTGCCGACACCGGCCTGACCGAAGCCTCCCTGGGCCACTACCGCAACATTGGGGCCGAGTCGCGGGAGGTGCCCTTCAACCCCGAGTACCGCGACACCTTGAGCGTGTCCACGGCGGTGCTGGACGCGGATGTGATCGTCTCGGTGCCCAAGTTCAAGACCCACGGCCTTACCGTGTTGAGCGGGGCCATCAAGAACAGCTTCGGCATCCTGCCCGGGGCCCAGAAGGCCAAGCTGCACAAGCTGGCCGGCAACCCCAAGCGCTTCAACGACCTGCTGGTGGATGTGTTTCGCCTCAGGGTGCCGGACCTGTACATCGTGGACGGCATCGTGGGCATGGAGGGCAACGGCCCGGCCTCCACCGAGCTCAGGGACCTTAACCTGATCCTGGCCTCGGACAATGCGGTGGCCCTGGACGGGGTGATCGCCCGGCTCATGGGCGTGGCCGATCCCGGCCAAGTGCGTTTTCTGGCCACGGCCCAAAAAGCCGGACTGGGCGAGTTCAGCGACGAGGCCACCGAGATCGTGGGCGAGTTCACTCCCATCGAAGGCTTCAAGCTGCCCCCCGCCGGAGGGCCGGACCGCCCGGGCGCGGAAAAAATCCAGGAGTTCATAGAAAGTCGCACCAGGCTGCGGCCCCAGGCCGACCCGGACATGTGCACCGGCTGCGGAGCCTGTATCGAGCAGTGCCCCGCTTCGGCCCTGGCCTTTGACGGAGAGCTGCCCAAGGTCGACCCGGACAAGTGCATCGTGTGTTTTTGCTGCCAGGAAATGTGCCCGGAGCAGGCCATGCAGCTGCAATAAATCCATAGGTGAGGAACATGACCAAAGACTGGAAGTACTACCTGGGGCTGTCCCTGTTCATCTACAGCCTGGTGCCCATCCTGGTGCTGGCGATCTTGCCTTTCATGGGCATGGGCCTGTCGGAGATGGGAACCCTGGCGGTGGTCTTCCTGGCCAGCGGTGAAGTGGCCTTCTATGCCTCGGCGGTGCTCTTGGGCAAGCCGTTCCTGGCGGCTCTGAAAACCAAGTTCGCCTCCTGGTTCCGCCGGGAAGCCGCCCCGCCCAAGCCGGTCAGCCGCGCCCGGCACCGGCTTGGGGTGTGGCTGCTGGCCGTCAGCTTTCTGCCCTACTACGCCGTGCTGGTGTATCTACTCTTCTTTGTGCCGGACAACGCCACCATCCACTTCCTGGCCTGGTCCATGGTGGCCGGGGAGGTGTTGGGCATGGTCAGCCTGTTCGTGCTGGGCGGCCAGTTCTGGGAGCGCCTCAAGCGGCTTTTCCAGTGGCAGGACGAACAAGGCTCGGTCACGGCCTAGAGCGCCTTAGCGCCCGGGGGGGCGCGGGTGAAGGCGGGCGGTGAGCCGAACGGCTCCACCCGCCCCCGGCCGGGGCCTACTTGAAGGTGACCGGCACCCGAAGGGGGGTGCTTTGGCCGCTGGTGTCCTTTATGCGCAGGCCCAGCAGGTAATCGCCGGGCGGCATGCCGCCGATGTTAACCGTGATGTTCAGGAAGATTTCCCGGTTGAAGGTCCGGCTCTTGAAGTTCACCGACATGAAGTTTTCCTTGCCCACCAAAATATTTTCCTTGGTGTCCATGATGGCCAGGTCGGCGGTGAAGCCGAAGGTATAGAAATCGTCCGGGGCCTTGGTGATGCGGTAGCCCACCGGCTCCACATAGAGCAGGATGGTGGCCTTTTTGGCTTCGTAGACGTTGTCGGCCCGAGGCGCGTAGATGCCGTAGCTCTGGGCCTTGGCTTCGGTCAACACCGCCTTTTGCACGTACAGGGGGACCTTGTTCCAGATAAGCTGGACGGCTTGGTCCACCTGCTGCAAGGCTTCTTTGGGCTTGCCGTCTTGCCAAATTTTGATGGTTTCCTGCAACAACTGGCTGGCTTGATCGGCCAGGGAAATCGCGGGGGCGCCCAGGATCAGACAGGCGGCGGCTATCACCAACAGAAGTCGTTTCATCTCTCCCTCCGGACAGGATAAAGGGGTTAAGAGCCTGATTTGACCGTTAACATAAAACAATCCTTCTCAAAAAGGAACCCCTACTAAAGTCCTGATGGATCATGGCCGGCACCGTGGCAGCCTGGGCTTCGCCCTGCAAGCGCACCCGGGCACCAACCGGGAAGCCCGCCTGCCCCACGGCGAGGCGGGCGGGCTGTTGGTGCCTCCGGTGGTCAGGCGCTTGCAAAGCGCCGGGCTTATCGCCTGACTGGTTGCCATCTTTCATAAAAATGATAGATTAACTGCGGGCTTCATCTTGGCCGGGGCCTATGGATCGGTTTGATAACGGTGGTAATCGTCGGACGCAAGCCACCCTTTGAGGAAAACTTCGGCACGATGCGCACATTTTTCTCCCGTCTACCTCTGGCACTACTTGGCGCCTTTATCGGCGCGATCATCCAACTTTTTTGGTTGAGCAACCATGGGTGGGACGAGGCGGCCCTGCGCCTGCCGGCCGGGGTTCTGGGCGGCGGCCTGATCTTCTGGCTGTTCGGGGAGTTGATCGCGCGCTTGGTGCGCCGCTCGGGGGGGGACTTCTGGGCCGGGGTGGCCCGTTTCTGGCCCTTCGTGGCCCGCGTTTCGTTTTGGCGGGGAGTGGCGGCCGGCTGGCTGGTGCTGTTGATCGGCTTCGGGGTGGGCCTGTACGTCTACGGCACCCGATCCTGGCCCTATCCCATCGTCCAGCAATTCGAGGCCTGGTTCCGGGGCGAGGGCTTCACCACCCTGGAGGACAAGCTGGCCAACGACCTGGACATCGTGCCCGCCCGGCACCTGGTGACCGTGGACCTCAAGGCCCCCGGCGACCGCATCTACCACAGCCTGGAAGGCCTGCCCATCCGCTCGCGCCGCCTGCCCCCCAAGTATTACCTCTCCCCGGACGCCCCCAAGGCCTACCGGGTCATCTTCGGCACCTTCGACTTTGACGACAAGCGCTACGGCGCGGTGCTCCTGGGCCCCGACGGCAAGGTGGCGCACATCTGGAAGCCCAGCCAGGAGGACGTGCCCTGGGAGCATCGCGACGACTCCAACGTGTTCCCCCACGGCTTTGACGTAGGCCACGACGGCTCCATCTACGCCGCATACGACAACGGCACATCCCTGACCAAATACGACTACTGCGGCAACATCCTCTGGCGGCTCAAGGGCGGCTTCCACCACTCCGTCACCCTGGGCGACGACGGCACCCTGTGGGTGTGGGGCCCCACCGCCGACGACCCCAACCGCAAGGACTGCCTGGTGCAGGTGGACGACGCCACCGGCAAGATACTCAAGGCCATCCCCTTGCAGGCCATCGTGGACGCCAACCAGGACATAGACATCTTCGGCATCCGCCAGCTCGACGAGCATTCCCGCTCCACCTGGGTGGTGGACGGCGGCGGCCAGTGGCACCCCAACGACATCGACCCCCTGCCCAAGTCCCTGGCCCACCTTTACCCCGGCTTCAAGGCGGGCGACCTTCTGGTCTCCCTGCGCTCGGTGGACCTGGTGTTCGTGATGGACCCCGACACCCTCAAGGTGAAATGGTGGCGGCAGGGCCAGACCAGACGCCAGCACGACCCGGACTGGAACAACCGGGGCGTGATCACCGTCTACGACAACAACATGCACCGCGATTTTTCCACCATCATCGAGATCGACCCCAAGACCTACAAGGGCAGGGTCTTACTGGACGGCAGGAAATACAATTTCTACAGCCACATTCAGGGAAAGCACCAATTCCTGCCCGACGGGGGCATACTGGTAACCTCCCCTCAGCAGGGGCGCGTTTTCGAGGTGGACAAGAACGGCAAGGTGGTCTTCGAGTTCCTCAACACTTATGACGACAAGAACCGCTTCCTGAACGTCTCCGAGGCCAAGATATTGCCGCTCAATTATTTCAAGGAGCTGCCCAAATGCAAATAGCCTTGCTGGCCGTAGCCGCCCTGCTTCTGGTGCTCCCCGGCACCGCCCAGGCCTATGTGGGCCCCGGCTTGGGCCTGGGGGCCATCGGCGCCATCCTGGGAGTGGTCTTCTCCGTAATCCTGGCCATCCTCGCCTTCTTCTGGTACCCGATCAAACGGCTCTTTGGCATCGGCAAAAAAAAGCAGGAAAACCGGGAAGATGACCCCCTGGACTAGTTGGGCGCTCCAAGCCCTGGCCTGCCTGCCGGGGGTGGTGGTTTTCGTGGAGCTTTTCCGCGCCCTGCCCATGATGGACAACCTTAACCGCCTCAAGACGACTACCCAGAAGGTCATGGGGGTGGTCAAGTCATCCAAAGTTTCTGATCACTGGAAAGAAAAGATCCTGCCCCACTACGCGGGGGCCATCCTGGCGGCCAGCCTGCTCAACGTGGTCTACATCGCCATCATGGCCGCGGGCTTTGCCCTGGCCTTCTGCCTGGTGGGCATGTGGTTCCTGGGCGGCCTCTCCGCCACGGCGGCCCTGTTGCTGGAGCCCTCGGTGCAGATCATCGCCGCCGTCCTGGGCATGGCCTACGCCTTCGCCCGGGTCAAGCTGACCCCCGAGGAAGGCGGCGACTACCACCTGGGCTCCAAGCTGCTGCACCACTTGGCCCTGGACAGCCGCCTGGTGCGCAAGGCAGCCTTCGACCTGGACTGCGCCCTGTCCGCCGCCCGCAAGCTGCCCCCGCCGCCGGGGCCGCCGGTGTACATCACCGGCCTGGCCAGGGGGGGCACCACCATCCTGTTGCAGGCGGTGTACGCCAGCAAGCGTTTCGCCACCCTCACCTACCGGGACATGCCCTTCATCACCGCGCCCAACATGTGGAACTCCCTTTCCGCCGGGCGGCGGCAATACGCCGAGGCCAAGGAAAGGGCCCACAAGGACCGGCTGCTGGTGAACTACGACAGCCCGGAGGCTTTTGAGGAAATCTTCTGGATGACCTTCGACCGGGACCGCTACGTGAAAGAGCGGCATCTGGCACCCCACAAGCCCCCACGGGAGGTGCTCATCCAGTACCGCCGCTACGTGTCCAACATCATCGCCAAGGACTCCGGCAAGGCCCCCCTGCGCTACTTGGCCAAAAACAACAACAACCTTTTGCGCATCGCCTCCCTCAAGCGGGCCTTCCCCGAGGCGGTGATCCTGGTGCCTTTCCGCAACCCGCTGGACCATGCCAAGTCCCTGATGGTGCAGCACCAGCGGTTTTTGAAAACGCACCAGGAAGACCCCTTCTCCCTCAGGTACATGAACTGGCTGGGCCATCACGAGTTCGGGGCCAACCTGAAGCCCTTCCGTTTCAACAACGACGCCCTGCCCCGTTGCCCCGACGAGTTGGACGACTTCTCCTACTGGGTCCGCTATTGGGGCTGCGTTTACGACTATGTGCTGAGCAATCACGCTGACGACATCGTGTTGTTCGATTACGACCGTTTCTGCCGCCAACCGGCGGCCTGCCTGGAGGAACTGGCTCCCATCCTGCAACTGGACAAGGCCCAGTTGGAGCCATTCTTCAGCCAGGTGAAGCCCTCCACCCGGCACGACCACCCCCCGGTGGACACCATGGTTCTGGCCGAAGCCGAGGCGGTGCACCAGGCCCTGCACCAGAGGGTGATGGCCGGGGCGCGGCAATGAATCCCCGCATGTTTCACGGATGCCGCCAGCACACGAACGATATTACCGGCCCGCTTAAAGGGCGTCAGACACGGAATCTGGTGAACAAATGACTACCCAAGAATCAACAACCGGCACTTGCCCCGATATACTTGCGCAAAACATCTCCGCCAAAAGCGGCGTGGTCTGGTTTTTCGGCATGCCCGGCAGCGGCAAATCCACCCTGGCGGGTTCGCTGCGCGAGGTCCTGACCAAGCACGGCAACTGGGTGTCCTTTTTGGACGGCGACCAGGTGCGCAAGCGCCTGAACCGCGACCTGGGCTTCAGCGAGGCCGACCGCACCGAAAACCTGCGCCGGGCGGCGGAGATCGCCCGCCTCATGGCCATGGCGGGCTCCCTGGTCATCGTGTCCTTCATCACTCCCCTGGAGTCCAACCGCCGAATGGTGCGCGAGATTCTGGAGGGGCACAACTACTGCGAGTGCTTTGTAAAGTGCTCCCTGGCCACCTGCGAACTGCGCGACCCCAAGGGCCTGTATGCCAAGGCCCGCAAGGGCGAGATCGCCAACATGACCGGCATCGACGCGCCCTTCGAGGTGTCGGTGACCTCGGAGATCATCGTGGACACCGAGAACACGCAACATCCCGGCTGCATGGCCCAGCTGCTGCGCTCCCTGCGGGAAAAAGGTCTCATAACCATCGGGTGATCCAGTAGAAATCAATTCCAGGCAGATTTCGTGTGCTGCCGGTTTCGGTTGAAACAAAAACCCCCCGGCCGCGGTTACGCGGTCGGGGGTTTTCATTTCGCCCTAGGGCAGGCAGAAACCAAATGAGCGGCGGAGAAAAGTTAAAGCTTATGCTTTAACTTAACCCAAGGCATAGCCGGCGCATGCTCCCGCGCAAAACAGTGCGACTAATTAGAGCAATCACTTTAATATACTGGCTGGGCATTTGCGGTGGGCCTCTGAGCCGTTGCTGATTTTCATGACGCGGCCGCTGAGGGGATGGGGCTTGCGCACGAAGAAATTCGTGGTGCCCGCGCCGTAGTTGGCTTCGCAATGTTCGGCCAGCCTGGCGAAGCTGCTGCGCCCGGGGTCGGCGATAAGGATAAGGCGCACATGGGAAGCCAGGGCCATTTCAATCATGGGGATAAGCACTTCCGGCATCTCGTCCCAATAGCAGATGTCCGCCCCTATGAGCAGGTCGATGCCCTCCAGGTCCTGGGAGGTGAGATTCTCGTAACGCTTGTGC